>Ga0207655_1002940_pt1 | contig 13100 bp, 11 predicted proteins | sample KBSM44metaG_FD_184398 | JGI IMG/M metagenome (GOLD analysis project Ga0207655, IMG submission 184398) | Miscanthus rhizosphere microbial communities from Kellogg Biological Station, Michigan, USA - KBS M4-4 metaG (SPAdes) (version 2) | ecosystem: Host-associated > Plants > Roots > Rhizosphere >...
TTAAGCGCATTGAGGTTTTCAAAGTCTAGAAATACATCCGGCTCATCCATGATCATCAGATCCGGACTGTGGAGCATTTCCTTCATGACTTGAATAAGCTTGAATTCCCCGCCGCTTAAGGACGATATGCTTGCATCCTTCAGCTTCATGAGGTTGGCCAGGTTTAGCTGTTTATGAATGGTGTTTTCATAATCATCTCCGCCCATGGCCTCCAGTGCGTCCAAAGCCAATTGCACTTTTTTCATCAGTGAATCCATATCCGATGTGTTGGCCATTTCCGCATAAATCGCTGTGATCTCATCCTGAAGCTTGATAAATTCTTCTGCGATATATTCAAAAACCGTCATTTCTGTCGTTGGGTCTACCTGTGAGAACTGACTCATATACCCGATTGTGCAATCCGGATCGATCTCCAGCTTCCCCTCGAACAAATGTCTTTCCGGGTCCATCAAGATTTCAATCAACGTACTCTTGCCACTACCGCTTGTGCCAATAAAAGCGCAGTGTTGGCCCTCTTCGAGTGTAAATGAAATGTCTTTATAAAGTTCCTTCTGCGGAAAAGAAAAAGATAAGTTTTGGGCTTTGATCATGGTGTTACCTTTCTTGGTATCTAGAATAGTAATTTATTGTTTGGGGTTGTTACAGAACGTAAGTTTGAATAAACCTGAGGTTGTCGATTCTCAGCGTAACACCGATTGAGGTCAAGTACAATTGATTTGTATTTCTAGGCCGAAACCAAAGTTTGGCTGTGTCGTATCTTGTGATACGATTCTAAGTGCTATTATGAAGAAACAAGTTTAGGACAGTCATTTTTTATCTTAACTTACTCCGTCTAGTAGCCATTAATAATGTAATTCTACTATATGAATTATCTGAAAGAAGTCACGTTAACTACGATCCGAAATGAATCTATCTCTAATTCTCAACACAGTTAAGTTACACCCTTAAACGCCAATATTTTACTTTATTATTCCCATTATTTCAAATTTAAACAAAATTAAGTTGATAAGCAAAGAAATGAAGTGTATTATATTGTAAAAAAAGGAGGTATTTTATGTTTAAGAGAAAAGGATTTCTATATTTGTTTTCTTTGGTACTATCACTATTTATACTCACCTCGGAGGTTAATGCAGAAAGGCTTAATGAACTAGAGATAGAATCAATCGTACCCTACAGTAATGAGATACATCTTGATTGGAATGATATTGGTAATACATATAATGTGTATCAAGATAAGAAATTGATATATTCAGGTTCAGATAGTAACTTCATAGTAGATTCATTAGACTCAGGTTCCCTCTATTCCTATAAAATTGAGGCAATTGATGAACAAGGAACTGTTATTGATAATTTAAGATTGCAAACATCTACAGATAAAGTAGATAAAAATATCAATGAGAATTTGAATGATCTCATCATTACAACTGTATTAAATGACAATAAGGTTAAAATTATTTGGGAAGATATTGATGGGATTAATACATTTCAAGTTTTCAAGAATGGTCAACTTATCAATACAGTAAAGGATAATGTTATAGAAGATGAGATAGAATCGAATTCTTTGACGTCTTATAACATAGTAGGAAAGAAACTTATTGATGAAGAAAGAATGACTGCTGTTAAAAAGTATATTGAAGAGAATTCTCTTAAGTTAACTCCTATTGAAGAAGATATGTTATTCTATGATGAAATCAGTCTAATAAAAGAGATTGATTCAACAGATATTAATCTGGCTACGAATAAAATTGATTTTTCCACACTTCAAAGCTCAACTTCAACGAAATCTTGGAGTATGAGATATACAACTTTTTTAGCAGATCCGTGGGTAAGCAATCCTAATATATTATCTAAATATGCTTGGTTTACAGGAGACAATAGAGGATTTACCGCCACAGGAAGTAGCTTTAGAACAAGAGCGGACATAAGCATTTGTTTTTGTTCTGCAGGTCGTTCCGTATCTTTGTCTAAGGCTGTAGGAACAACACATGGTTACGATTCAAACAAAAAATTCTTAGAGAGCGGTACTGCATCTTCTTCTGGAATAGAATTAAGTAATGTTGATACGAGCAATAGCTCTAAAATAACTTTCAAATTAAATCATGCAGTAGGTAATCCCTTAGTCACGGCTCTAGATATCGATTATGTTGTAAATGGGGAGTTCTACAGTAATGGAAATTATAAGCTTGCCGGAGAACATGATCAGGCACCCCATCATGAGGTTTATTTAATAGGAAATAATAGTGTGAGTTATCAAACAATGCACCAAGCTGAAAGCAAGGGTCTTTCTTACCTCGCTCCGCCTATGCCAAACAAGAAATGGTCTAAATCGAATTTCTAAAAACTGTTTAACAAACTCTTCTGGAATTAGAATGTCGAGAAGAGTTTGTTTTGTTATCAGGAGGTATATACAAATGAAAAGAGCACTTATTAATCTAATTTCAGCTCTATTATTTAATTTACTGTTGGCCTTTTGCTCTTATGTACCGCTAGATAAAAGACTTCCCAATTCGTCCTATTCATCATTTAGTGACACTTACTTATTGTTTTTCTTATACAGCTTTCCTTTATATTTTGTATTAGGATACATTTGTTCTGTTGTATTTGATAAATTAAAGATACAAACAAGAGGAGTACAATTCTACTTAGGCTTAGCTATTACTTATGCCTTGGCGATATGTATTTCATTTGCTTTTATTATTATTTTTTTCACCAATGAGATGGACAACAAGCTAGTTGTATTATTGTTTTGTTTCTTAGGTGCAGTTTTACATGGATTTGTCTCCGCACTTTTTAGATTCAGAATTCGTTAAGAGTACATTACATTAGAAATCATTGTCCCTAAACGTAAGATATTTTTCTTTTAGGAGCTTACGGCTCCAATATTATTAGTGTTTGTGGTACATTTCTCTGCGTTTTTTGTAACAGTACGATTAGAGCCATCCTTTGTCGGATGGCTCTTTCGTTATAAGTGATTACGGTCTACTGAATAGCTTCATTAATTTGATGTAAATCGGATGGACCATAAGACCTGTCGGGCTTACGGAGTATCTTTTTCCCGTATCCAAGCAGCGAATGTGTTCCATCTCCTCAGCATTCAACTCAAAATCAAATAATTCACTGTTCTCTTTTATCCGCTCAGGATTTGATGATTTCGGGATTGCAATAATTCCCCGCTCCAGATGCCAGCGCAAAATGACTTGTGCCACCGATTTTCGGTGTTTATTAGCGATTGTAAGCAGTTCGGGGTGCTCCAGCAGTTCTTTGCTCCCCTGACCTAACGGGCCCCAGGCCTCGTGCAGAATCTGATTTTTCACCATATACTCATGCAACTCTCGTTGTTGGAATTCCGGGTGTGTCTCGATCTGATTCACCATGGGCAAAATCCGGGCATGTTTCTTAAGATGCTCCAAATGCTTGATCTCAAAATTAGCTACGCCTATGACTTTGATCCGGCCTTCGTCGTATAACTCTTCCATCGCTCTCCAGGCATCCACATAATGGGCACCGGCAAAATGAATTAAATACATATCGAGATACGTTACGTTTAGTCTTTGGCAAGTTCGCTCAAATGTCTTTTTCGTCGCATGATATCCGAGATCCGTTGTCCAAGCTTTCGAGGTAATAAAGAAATCTTCCCGAGGAATGTCACTTTTTTGAATGACTCGGCCTAGCGCTACTTCATTCCCGTAAATTTTCGCTGTATCAAAATGGCGGTATCCGATTCGAATCGCCTCTTCAACCGTTTTTTCGAAAGATTCCCCCTGCTTGATCTTATATAGGCCGAATCCGAGTTGCGGAATATCGACTCCGTTTGCTGCTTGCATTGTACGTTTCATCGAAGATCGTCCCTTTCACTGGTTCGGGATCGTGATTCTGTGGCTGGCTCCTCACATTGTTCAAATAGCTTATCAATCTCGCTCGCCAAGTTTTTCAACGACTTCAGCTTGCTTCCGGCGTCCAGCCGATAAAAGTTACGAGTTCCTTCTTTGTGAACGCTAATAATCTGCGCTTCTTTCAATATTTTCAGATGATGCGATACAGCAGGACGGGAGAGGTGTGTTTGCACTCTAATCTCACCCACACGCATGCCAGGTTTCTGCGGTCCTTGAATCAAAGCCATCAATATCGCCTGCCGAGTCTCGTCTCCGATGGCATTCAGTACCTTCTGGTTGTTCTTAAATTCGGTCGCGATTGTATTCAAAAATTGCTGTTCGACGGGAATCTCCCCTTTTCGTTGAACCGTTTAATTCTTTTGACGAATATAAGATACCATGATCTCAGACACAGCAGCACATCGGGAAAGAAATCCAAGAACAACATTTTTCCAATTGCACGGGATTGCTCGAATACTTGCTGTGACTTGTGGTGGTAAGGTTGACCATGTTGTCTAGAGGGTCTCGTTTTATATGCTAGACAATATTTTGAAAATCAAATGTGTTAAACTTAAACGAGCATTGCCTGTCTATTCTAATGAATGCTACATAACTGAATATAGGCCGTTTATACAACAAATATAGTTAGAAAGGAGCTGCCATGAAGCGTTCTCCGAAGCAACCAATGAAGTCATTATTAATGCCTGTGATTCCCGGTGGAATCATGACGATTCTTATATTTTATTTGGATTACTTCCAATTCCAACTTGTTGAGAAGTTCATACTGTATGCGGCATTCGTCATCGTTCCTCTTGTCATTTTACTTTTGAGATATGATGCACAGAATAAACAGCAACGAATAATGTTTGTTCTTATGAAGTGGCTTCAATATCCGGCCGCGCTTCTTACCCTATTTTCCGTCATGAGCAATAAGATGTGGGGTTTCGAAGGCACGGCAATACCAGGCATGCTCTCCCTGGGTTGGCTACTGTTCACACTACTGCTGGGCATCTATGGCTTGACCACGATTGTGATAGCTAAAGGAAAAGCAGCGGAAATAGCCATTGGCGCGGGACTTGTTTACTTTTTTATCGGGGGAATATGGTTTACGTTATATCAATATCAAGTGGATCTCTTCAATGCCAATGTTACTACGCATGCCTTAAGCTCGGTTCACTTTCATTTCTCATCTGCGATCGTTCCAATTTTCATTGGTGCACTGGGACGGATTATGGCGAAAAAAAACTGGTATCCCTGGGTCGTTGCCATCGATATTATCGGACCGCTATTGATTGCTTTTGGTATGATTTTCTCCAAACCGATCGAGTACGTTGGTGTCGCTTTGTTCGCTTGTAATATTGTGGTGTATACGGCTTATCTCCTGACTTACTTGAGGAAAAATAATTTAAATATGAAGGCAGCCTTCTTCCTGGGCCTTTCTTGTCTAGCCTTTTACACGGTTGTTGTCATCTCCATCTTCTATCCGTTACTGAAAAAGATGTACTCCTTAACCATACTCGACTTTATTCCTATTTACGGAGCTCTACACGCATTTGGTTTTGTCTTATGCGGATTGATTGGTTGGGTGTACATGGTAAACTCTATTCAGGAGAAAAAGATGGCCAAGGAGAATAGATGGGTTGGTACATCTTTATGAGTTGGGTGAACATGGTTTTAGGCTAACCCATCGGCTTCATAGGAGTAGTTTAGTCAGGTTCGTGCTATAATAGGGATCACATAAATAACATTCATCATTTGCCGAGATGGCGATGATTAAGGAGATTGAATCTTGACGAACAACCATGATAGTGGAGCAGTTAACGGACTACCAGAGAACTTTGAAGAGCTCAAACGAGCGGCTAATCGGTCTTCAAGCTGGAGAGACAGACTGAATGCGGTGAACGAATTGGGGAACTGGGACACAGAACCTACCATTAAGTTACTGCAGAATGTTTTGAAAAATGATCAAGTGTTCCAAGTGCGCGAAGCCGCATATCTCAAGCTCAAACAGTTGGGTGAAGAAGTACAAATGCCTGCCAAAAACAAAGGCGAGCTGTTTAAAGGTACGAACAAAATTTTGCTACGGATCAAAAAAAGCCTTCCCGAAGGTCACACATTTGAGGAATTCAAGGAAAAACTGCAAAAAACACGTCTGGATCTCTATGATACTTACGAGGGCGACAAAGATGCTGAGTTCGACTCCTGGCTCCATGGTATTTGGGAGACACTAGGTAGAAGATAAGATGGCTGCCGTTCACCGTATGAATAGCAGATTGCAAAATAATAGCCGAGTAAAAAGCCACTTCAAAAAATGGAGTGGCTTCTTTATTTCTTCAGGGTCATCTCCATCAGATCAATGTCACTAGAGCACCTGTTCATAAAACATCCTTCTTCCTGTATATCCCAATACATTTATTTACTAGTATAATAGTGGAAACCAAAAAACATTTTGAAATAGAAGGAGAGCTGTTATGGAATATCATGTATCCATACATGGGAATGATCAAGGAAAAGGAACCGCAGATCAACCCCTTCGTACCATATCACGCGCTGCGGCTCATGCCATGGCTGGTGATACAGTTATTGTTCATGCGGGAGTATACAGGGAATGGGTTAACCCAGCGAATGGAGGAACAGCCGAGCATCGAATCGTGTATCGATCCGCAGGAGACGGGGAAGTCGTCATTACAGGCGCTGAGCGGGTTACCGACTGGAAAGCTGAAGGAAATGACGTTTGGAGCACAGAAGTGCTGAATTCCATCTTTTCCGTTCGTAATCCCTTTGAAGTGGAGCTTAGTGGAGACTGGTTGTTCGACGGGCCCTTCCCGGTTCATCTCGGCGATGTCTATTTGGATGGAAAGTCATTGTATGAATGTGCTAATGTTGAAAGCGTTCACAACTCGGAAGTTTGGCCCGAAGCCAAGTATCCCGAGGATTCGCTGTTGAAATGGTGCGCCGAAGTGGATTCTACCACGACGAAGATCTGGGCTAATTTTGGCGGGAAAGATCCTAGAAAAGAAAATGTAGAAATTAATGTACGTCCTTATTGCTTCTGGCCTAAGAAGCCAGGATTGAACTATATCACCGTAAGTGGGTTCACACTCCGTCAAGCCTCTCCTCAATGGGCACCCCCTACGGACTACCAGGAAGGTCTGATCGGACCACACTGGAGCAAGGGCTGGATTATCGAGAACAACATAATCAGTGAATCCAAATGTGTTGGTATTAGCCTAGGTACAGAAATCGGGACAGGTCACACCGACGCTTTGGAGAAGCGTAGTAAAGGCGGGACTCAACGGGAGCAGGAGGTTATTTTACGCGCATTACGCTCCGGTTGGCATAAAGATCACGTTGGCAGTCACATCGTTCGAGGGAATATAATTCATGATTGTGAGCAGGCAGGTATTGTGGGTCATATGGGCGCAGCTTTCAGCCACATTTACCAGAACCGGATTTATAACATTCATCATAAACGGCTCAGACATGGTGCCGAAGTCGCCGGAATTAAACTGCATGCTGCACTAGATACTCAAATTAGCGAAAATATAATGTACAGTTGTTACCGAGCGCTTTGGCTTGACTGGCAGGCACAGGGCACTCGGATCAGCCGCAATGTATTTTTTGACAACATTTCAGAAGACCTCTTCGTTGAGGTGTGCCATGGTCCATATATGGTGGATCACAATCTATTCCTCTCACCTATGAATTTCAGAAATATGGCTCAGGGCGGGGCATTTGCCCATAATTTATTTGCAGGCCGATTTGTCGTTCGTTCCGAGATCACACGGATTACGCCATATCACTTCCCTCATGAGACAGCCATGGCGGGATACTCCAATATCACTGGAGGCGACGACAGGTACTACAACAATATCTTCTTGGGTGATAATGACGCCGACGCCAATAAGGAACCTGTTCCAATCACCTTTTTTGAACATCTTCCCCTCAAACCAAGGGATGCCGTTGGAGAGAACGGGAAGACGGTCATGGATGGTGTGCCGGACGATTCCATTTGTTATCTGCATGCTGTCGGACTTGGCGGTTACAATCAACATCCGAATGTGAAAGATAAAAAGTGGTGGGAATACACCAAAGAAGAGCTTATGGAGCTTGGTGATGCTGCAAAGGATTTCTTTATAGGAAATGCCGTTCTTCCGGTAGCTATGGGAGGCAATGTATATCTCAACCATGCGGTTCCAAGTCGTCACGAATCCGATACGAAAATACATTCACAGAAGGGAATAAACATTGAAATTGATCCTGCACTAGGCAAAGTACAGGTGCAGATCAATGAGGCCGAATTGCTTCGAGGTACCTCTGCCATGGTGATTACTACCGACCTGCTCGGAAAAACGTATCACGCCGATATGAAGTACGAGGAACCCGACAGCACTCCCTATCGCTTAGATTCTGACTTTATCGGCACAAAAAGACCGGATGCAGATGTTACACCAGGTCCGTTTGAGTTAAGGGAGAAGGGTATTGTTGAGTTTGGGATTTAGTTTGTTATTGAGGGTCCAGTCACTTTGGGTGACTGGATCTTTTTTGTGTGAAGCCTATATTCCGATAATCAGGAAATAAGGCTCTAATTGAAACGAGGCTCTGATTTTATTTGGGATAGCCTCTTACTTCAAAACATAAGAAAATAAGTGTGAAGATCACTTTTGACTTGCAACTGCTCAACGGAACTTTTTTTCTCTAAATACTATATTGTAACTTTACATGGAAATTAAAAATACATATATATTAATATATATGTATTTTATTGTATATTTACAATTTAAATAAAAATGGTAATATATCCAAAGGGAATAACAGTAAGTATTTCATAAAATTATATTTAGGAGGAGAATAACTTGATCAAAAATAAAATTTTATCACTGTTGCTTTGTTTTTCTTTGTTCGCAGTATCCACTCCACAAACATTTGCTAACGGTGCAGTTGATCCAAATCCCAACACTGAAAGAGTGCTCACTGAAAAAATAAAGAGTGATACTTTAGAGATAATAGAAAACTCTAGAGGTTCAAATAGTGTCCAACCTCAGAGTGAAGTTCGTCCAGCTAATATCTTTAGGATTGTTATGGAGGCAGCTAAATTGCTCTTTGGAGCAACTAAAACATATAATAAAGTTACAGAGGCCTATGTTGAGAATGCTATCGAAAATGAGTTTAAAGATGAACTTCCTTTCTTAGTCACTCGGAATTCTTTAATTGAGGAATTTTGGCTTATTGGCACGAATGAATATGTGGAACTTAAATTCGGTACTAGTGACCGAGGATTAGAACATATCTTAAGCAAACATCATCCAAAATATTGGACTGGTCTAGGATACAGAGAATATAATTCATTTTTCAACGACACCACCAGCATGAGAGATATTATAAGTATTATTGCAGTAGTAGCAAATCAAACCCAAAACAATAAAAATAAAATAATCGCAAACAACAGTGGTAACGTTTCAGTAGATGGTACTTATGACGGTAAAAAGTATAGACTTGTTGTTAGTAGCGACTATGAAGTAGTAACTTTATATCCTTTGGGCTGGAACGTAGCTGAATCTAAATAATTTTTAATAAATATATTTCGTTAAAGGATCGATATTTGGAGGGCTTATGGTTTCCATTCAAACGTTTCTTATTCCACCGCAACAATCACTTCCAGAAGTATATTCTTGTATGGGGACTGAAGAGTTGCGAGAGCTTTTTGTCGCAGTTGAACATTTTGAAAGTTTATATGTTGGCCAGAGTGATGAAATTCCTATGAAGAGTAATGAGCTTAATATTGCCGTTATTGTTCAAGATACTCACCAACTACTGATTGGATTTGAACAGTGGGGATTAGATTTGTGGGGATGCTATTTGTCAGTCTTAAAAATTTATATTGAAAGTGGATTTGAATATGGTGAAGGAATATACGGTATCGATCCAAAGTTGATATGCTTTAAAAAGATTGATAATAGGTTGATAGAAGTAACTCTAAAATATGATCCATTGCACGTAGAAAAGACTATATCTCAATTTATTTTAGAAGAACGTGATTTTCTTCAACAACTCATTACTGGAGCATCCAATTTTTATGCTTATATGAATAGCTACAATATCCATACAAGTAAAAAAACACTGAACTTCCTCTCTCAAACAATAGAGTTGTTAAAACAAACATATTCGAAAGAATTGTGAGGCGATTTTTTGCATGCGAAGATTAAAAGTATTTAGTATTGTTTGTGTTCTTTTCTTTGGAATTTCTACCACTATCTTTGCTAATGAGTCTACTTCAAATAGTGAAGCTTCGGAATTTATATTGAGAGAGTATCTTGAGGCCTCGGTTAATCAAGACTATGAGAGACTTAGTAGATTGACTGAAGACCATCGTTATAACAGTTTAGAAGAGAAGCAACAAGAGTATAAATCTTCTCTGGAGAATCCTTCAGAAGTACCTCTTTCATTTACAATCATTGATCAACAAAGAGTTAGTGATAAGGAATATAATTATAGTGTGAAGCTAGAATTTCCAGACAATGAAATAATAAACCTACCAATAAACATGAAAAATATCAATGAAAACTGGAAAGTAATTATAAGTACACAGCCAGTCAACGAGCAAAAGGGTTACGAAATAATAGAGCACGCTGATGACAATCTGATGATCCAAAAGAATCAAGCCCTAGCTGAACCTCAGCCTAGCACAAAATGCACTTGGAGCTTTTCAGAGAGAGTAGATGGACGCACATTCACCTCTTTGTGCAAAAAATTCGACTTATCTACCAAAGACTATAGAACAACTCTAAATCTTCAACAGTATAACGATCATAAAGATAAAATTATTCCTCTTATTAAATATGAAATATTTGAAACTAAGTTCTTTGGAGATAATCTTTGGGGATACACTGATGTATACGGAGAAAAAAAAGGAGTTGGCTTCAAAGCTGAAATTTTTGGAGATACTTTAAAAGCAACTAACTGTTATATCAAATTTTCAATTGAAAATAGCAAGAATACAGTTACTACCTTTAAAGGATTTGGGGAATTATATAGTTTCTGACCAAATGGGGCTGCCCATTTCATATTAATTAGAATGTCGACACCCCAAATCATTACAATTATTTATCATCCTTTATGTACATTAGATTAGACGTAAAGGCTCGTAATTACGTAGGGAGAGTAAATTATCCTACTTATACGAGCCTTTTGTTTGTTCCAGAACGATTCAACACATTGCTTTTGGAGAAGTTTGGTGATTTCATTCCTTTTTTCTTGGCTTCCCTCTCAAGGACATATATGTCCCAATCCTTAGGACATATTCCACTGGTCCGCTACTAAATTTTTTGAGATATAGATGACTGAACAATAATTGAATACCATATACAGAGAGTGCAATAATCACTCCAGCAAATACTCCAGCACGGCCAAACAGCCCCAATCCATATCCATAATAAATCGTTGTACAGATTACACTCTGCATTAGATAATTGGTCAATGAGAGACGACCAACCGCCTCGAACTTGACGAATATACTAGCTCGACTGTTTACAGAATAAAGTAGAGCAAACAAGTAAATGTAGCCTAGTGCGAGCAGTATCCCTCCCAACATCGATCCAAATTCGATGCACAACCAGTCTTCGGCATTGAATTTGGGTCGTAGCACACTATAAACTTTAAGCAGCAAACCGATTGGTAGCAGAAACAAAGCACGGCGAATATACATAGATCGCATCGCTAGTGGATCATTAAATGTACCAATTCTAGCAGCACGCATGCCAAGCAGAAACATTGGTAGTGTCATAAGAGGAGCTAACACCAAGGCTAACAGGAGTATCCCTTTATCAGACTCCCCACCGAATGGACTAACACTATTACTAAAATCTCTAATCTCTGTGTAGCTACCGTTTCCAAAAACATTCTGACTCTGTATGATATAACTCTCCATATGTGTCGATACATCAGCAATTGGATTCATTGGATTGAACTTCAGAATATCCAGCAATCCAACTCCGGTGAGTAGCATTAACGCCAAGATAAATAACGTTTTTGGATTTCGATTTAGAAACAGAAGCAAGAAGAATCCGAGTACACCGTAGATCGTCAAGATATCCCCTTCCCATAGATAAGTTATGTGAAGTATCCCAATAACCAACAACAGTAGGAAACGACGAGCCAAATGGTATTTCGGTCGTAAATCTCGTGATTCTAGACTTTCAGCCAGCTTAATCATTCCAAAACCGAACATAAATGCAAAAATCGGCATAAAACTACCCACCACAGTGATAAGAAGTAAGGAGTGAAGAGTGCGGTCTGCACCATCGATTCCTAACAGTTGGGGTTCACTCTGTCCAAACATTCCGTATTGGAAAGCCAGCATATTCGCCAACACAATGCCTATCAGACTGAATCCACGTAGCCCATCAATTAATTGGACGCGATTTTTTGATGAGTTCAAACAATCACCTCTTTTTTTATACTCGGCCTTATATCTATCCTTTTATTTACTGTAGATTTTTCAAATCCTATATAGATTAAAAATAGAGACTTACTTAGGCGACATTTCTTTTTATAAAAAGTGCTTGAGGGCTGAAACCTAGTATTTCTCCTCGCTCTTCATTCAAATTCAGTTTACATGGTATCATATAAAATTAAAAATTTAATTGATTACTTAATGAAAGAACTCTCACTTGCTTGTGTGACAGTCTTTATAACCAATAGGCAGGGCAGTCCCCCTCACGAAGTGGGTACACTTCCACGCTCGGAAAGTATAAAATGTAGAAATTTCTCCCTTACTTGTGGTATGGTTCGCCCCGATTTATCTTCACCGCCCGATAAATCTGCTCCACCAACACCAGCCGCATAAGCTGATGCGGCAGGGTCATGCGCCCGAAGCTTAAGCGCCGCTTCGCGCGGCGCAGCACCTCATCGGAGAGCCCATGGCTTCCTCCGATGACAAACACGACATGGCTCGTCCCATACGTGCCGAGCTTGTCGATCTCTACAGCCAGCTCTTCGGAACTCCAGAGCTGGCCATCCAATGCGAGCGCGACGACATGCGCCTCGCTCTTCACATGCGCGAGGATGCGTTCGCCCTCGCGCTCTTTTACCGCCCGCACCTCGGCTTCGCTCAGGGTATCGGGCGCTTTCTCGTCTGCGACCTCGATCATCTGAAACTTGATGTACGGGGCGAGCCGCTTGGCATATTCCTGAATGCCCAGCGTTAAATATTTTTCCTTCAATTTGCCT
>Ga0207655_1002945_pt1 | contig 13086 bp, 9 predicted proteins | sample KBSM44metaG_FD_184398 | JGI IMG/M metagenome (GOLD analysis project Ga0207655, IMG submission 184398) | Miscanthus rhizosphere microbial communities from Kellogg Biological Station, Michigan, USA - KBS M4-4 metaG (SPAdes) (version 2) | ecosystem: Host-associated > Plants > Roots > Rhizosphere >...
TACTTCTTGTGAACATTTGATATTTTAAGTATCGCGGAACCGAGGCTCCGCGTGCACTTTCATCAAACGTCCACACTTATCGACTGTTAATTTTTAAAGAACGTGTATTCGGTGATACTGGCACTGCTTGCACGCTTGACAAATCGTTTTGTTCATCAGCGCAGAAGGAAGAGTATGAAGCGTTTCGCCTATTTCGTCAACCTTCTTTTTCTTCCCGCTTCACTCTGCGACACGCTGTTTTGTGTGCACCGTTTTGCGAGGAGGCGAACTATAGCAAAGGTCGGATCGAACTGCCAAGATTTATTTTCCGCTGGCATCCCGTTTGCTTACAAACGGTTATAACAACGGCTGAGCAGTAAGCTTTTGCCCACGCGCCGCACAGGTGCTACATTAGAAGCAGAGCCGATAACGGCCGCCGGAGACTAGAGAACCATATGGAACGCCAGACTGCTCCAAATCTGAACACCTCGTCTGTCGGCGAGTCGTGGGCCGACAACATGCCCATCATCATAGAGACCTCGCATCAGCGATCCCAGCAATATGGGCTGCGCCCCGAATCGCCGCCGGATTTCTGTCCGCTGGCGCGCAACGACCTGTCGCTGCTGATCGAGCAAAACCGCCTGCTCCACGCCCACGCCATCCCGGCGATGGAGACGCTTTACCAGCAAATCGTCAACACCCACAACATGGTGATCCTGACGGACGCCAATGGCGTGATCGTCCACTCGCTGGGCGACGACGACTTCCTGGAAAAGGCCAGCCGCGTCGCGCTGCAGCCCGGCGTCGCCTGGTCCGAGCGTAGCCGCGGCACCAACGCCATCGGCACCGCCATCGCCGAACGCATGCCGGCGCTGGTCCACGCGGACCAGCACTACCTGACCGCCAACCACTTCCTGACCTGCTCCGCCGCGCCGATCGCCGACCACCTGGGCAGGGTGATCGGCGTGCTCGACGTCTCGGGCGACCAGCGCAGCTATCACAAGCACACCATGGCGCTGGTACGCATGTCGGCGCTGATGATCGAGAACCAGCTGTTCTCCGCCACCTTCGACGAAAGCATCACGTTGCACTTCCATGCGCGGCCGGAGTTCATCGGCACGCTGATGGAGGGCATCGCCTCCTTCAGCCCCGGCGGACGCTTCCTGGCGGCCAACCGCAACGGCCTGTTCCAACTCGGCCTGTCGTTCGCCGCGCTGCAGTCGCACACCTTCAGCTCCCTGTTCGGACTGCCGGTGTCGGCGCTGTACGACCACAACCGCACCGCGTCGCCCGGCCTGCTCGATCTATGCATGCACAGCGGCGTGCGGGTGTACGGGCGCGCGCAGCTGCGGCTCGCGAACACCGTGTTCCAGCAATCGCTGGCGCCGGAACGCGCGCCCCCGGCGACCAGCGCGGTGGCCGCCAACCAGGCCGCGGCCACCGCCCGCCGCCTGTCGGGCCTGCGCTACCTGCGCACCGGAGACCCGCAACTGGAACTGGTGATCGAAAAGGTCACCCGCGTGCTCGGACGCGACATCCCCATCATGATCATGGGCGAGACCGGCACCGGCAAGGAGCTGCTGGCGCAGGCGATCCACAACGATTCGCCGCGCGCGACGAGCCCCTTCGTGGCGGTCAACTGCGCGTCGATCCCCGAGACCCTGATCGAATCGGAGTTGTTCGGCTACGAGGACGGCGCCTTCACCGGCGCGCGCAAGAAAGGCGCGGTCGGCAAAATATTGCAGGCCAACGGCGGCACGCTGTTCCTCGACGAGATCGGCGACATGCCATTCAGCCTGCAGGCGCGCCTGCTGCGCGTGCTGCAGGAACGCATGGTCACGCCGCTGGGCAGCGACAAGTCGATCCCGGTGAACGTGGAGCTGATCTGCGCCACCAATCACAATCTGCGCGAGCGCATGGCGCGCGGATTGTTCCGCGAAGATCTCTACTACCGGCTCAACGGACTGGTGGTCAAGCTGCCGCCGCTGCGCGAGCGCACCGACCTTGAGACGGTGGTCAAGAAAATCCTGGCGTCGGAGTCCAACAACGGCCGTTACCACGTCTCCGACGAAATCCTTGGCCTGTTCCGCCGCCACCGCTGGCCCGGCAACTTCCGTCAGCTCACCAATCTGCTGCGCACCGCGCTCGTGATGGCCGGCGACGAACACGAGATCGGCCTGCGGCACATGCCCGACGACTTCCTCGACGATATAGAACATGAACCGGCGCGCGACGACCGCGCCGGCGCGGACGCCGGTGCCGCGCGCATGATGGCCAGCGGCGCCAACCTCGAAGAAATGGAGCAGTCGGTCATCGTGCGCTCGCTCGAGGCCCACGGCGGCAACGTCTCGGCCACCGCGCGCGCGCTCGGGGTGTCGCGCAACACGATCTACCGCAAGCTGCCCCACCTGAAGTAGCAAGGCGCCCATCGCCGCCTCAGGCGTCCGCCGGGAAACCGGCCGTGCGCCGCTGCCGCCCGCGCTTATCGATCGCCATCAGGTCCACCGCCGGCAAGTGCGCCGCCAGCGCGCTGGCGCGCTCCCAGCCCATCACCATGAACGCGGTCGACAGGCCGTCCGCCAGCATCCCGGTCGGCGCCAGCACCGTCACGCTGGCCAGTTCGGCGGGCGAGTCGCCCAGCGCCGGATCGAAGATGTGGTGGTGCCGGTGGTCCGGCGTGAAGCTGCATTCGTAGTCGCCGGACGTGGCCACGCTACAGCCTTGGGCGTATAGCATGGCGGCCAGCGCGCCGGGGTCGCGCGGATCGCGCACGCCCAGTATCCAGGGCCGGCCCCGTGCCTTTTGCCCGCGCGCGACAAACTCGCCGGTGTCGAGCAGCGCGTCGCGGATGCCGTGCGCCTGCACCGCCGCCAGCGCCTGGTCGGCGGCGTAGCCCTGCGCCAGGCCGTTGAGCGTCAACGCCATTCCAGGGCGGCCGAGGCGGACCAGTTCCGCGTCGAACGACAGGCGCTGCCAGTCGACCAGCGCCCGCGCGCGATGGAGCTCGGCCTCCGCCGGCAGCGCGCCGCGCCCCGCCGCCTGCGAATACAGGCGCCACAAGGGCTGCACCGTCACGTCGAAGGCGCCACCGGTCAGCCGCGACAGCTCGGCTGCCTGCCCCAGCACCGCCAGCAGCCGCGGGTCGGGATGCGCCAGCACGCCGTCCCGGTTCAGCCGGTGCACCTGGCTGCCGGGGCGGTAAATGCTCATCAGCCGATCGATCTCGCACGCGGCCCGCAGGCCGTCGGCGATGGCGCGCACCGCCAGCGCGGCGTCGGGATGCGCCACCGAGATGGAGATGGCGGTGCCGAAGGCGAGCGCCGCGCCGTGGTGCAAGGTGTCGTCGGTCGGCCACGCGCAGCCGGCCACGCCGGCCAGGGTGCCCACGGCGCTGGCGATGAAGGTTCGTCGTTTCATAGGCCGCTCCTCGCGGGATGTATCTGTATCGCGCGGCGGCGCTTGATTTCCACGATGCGCAACGCGCACAGCTCGTCGCTCTCGTAGACCACCACGCAATCCATGCACTGGAAGCACTCGTCGTAATCGACCTTGCCCGACGGCGCGATCGCCTGATAATCGCAGCGGTGGCGGCAGGTCTGGCATGGCGCGCCGCACTCCTTGTAACGCGGTATCCAGTTCAGCAGGCGAAACTTGCCCAGCAGCGCCAGCAAGGCGCCGAAGGGGCACAGGTAACGGCAAAAGAACTTGTAGACCAAGCCACTGGCCAGCAGCAGGGCCACCGCGTACGCGACATAGGGCCAGCCGCGCACGAAGTTCAGCGTGATGGCGGTCTTGAACGGCTCGAGCTCCACCAGCTTGTCGGTGACCGCGCTGGAGAGGAAGGCGCTGGCGACGATGCCAGCCAGCGCCACGTATTTGACGCGCTTGAGATGTGCGTCCAGCCGCGGTTTGATGCGCGGCCGCGGCACGTGCAGACGCCGCGCCAGCTTGCCGGTCAGCTCCTGCAGCGCGCCGAAGGGGCACAGCCAGCCGCAAAAAGTGCCGCGTCCCCAGATCAGCAGCGACACCGGCACGAATACCCACAGGGCCACCGTCATCGGATCGAACATCATGAACTCCAGGCCGCGGCGCGCCGTCAGCGCCTGGATCGCGCCGGTGAGGTTGACGATCGACAGCTGCCCCTGCGCGTAGTAGCCGATGAAACCGATCGTAAACAGCAGATAGGCGCGGCGGAACCAGTCGAAGCGGGCCGCGTGCGCCGTCAGGCGCTTGCGCATCGTCAGCGCGACGGCCAGCACCAGCAGTCCGGCCGCCAGCGCGGCCAGCTCGAGGCGGCGTTCGCGCCAGACGCCCGGCCACGACTTGTCGCCGCCGTCGGCGGCGATCAACAGGTCGGCCGGCAGTTGATAGCGGATCGACAGCGTGCGGGTGATGCGCTCCGGGTAGACGATGCCCTTATTGCGGGTGATCGGCAACGCCAGCTCGAACGGCGCCCCGGGATCCAGGCCGGCCTGGCCGATGACGCGCAGGATGATGACATTGTCGGCCGCCAGCGGCACCGCCAGCCGCACGTCCAGATCGAGGTCGCGCATATCGATGGGCAGCTTATCCTGCCGCAGCAGGATGCGCTCCGGTACGCTGCCGCGCACGAAGTCCTCGCCGGTGACGCTGTAACGCCCGGAGGAGATGACGATCAACGCGTGGTCGCCCGGTTCGAGGCGCCCGCGCAGCTTGTCCCAGCCGGCCGCCGTCAACAGGTTGCGGCCGATCGACGGCACCGACACGCAGGCCACGTACAGATCGATGAAGCTGTCGTCCGGACGGGCCAGCGCTTCGGCGTCGAGGCCGGCGCCGACGCCGCCGGCGAACAGCTGTTCGACCTCGCGGTTGCTCACGCGCAGACGCCGCAGCAGCCCCGCACCGAGCATCCGCTCCACATCCATCGGCCGGAACACGTCCTGGCGCACGCGCGCGATCTGGTCCGGATCGCGCCCGCCGGCCAGGCCGAGCTTCTTGCGCGAGACTTTTAGCGCCGCCGCCAGCACGCTCTGGTTGATGATGCGCACCGACGCCGTCGCCTTGGAGACGCCGTCGATGTAGGCGTGCGCGGCATCCGGATGGCGCGCGCGGCGCACGCCGGTCTCGATGCTGATGGCCTGCCTCAGCGACAGCCCCTTGTACTGCGCGACGAACTGGCGCAGCGGCGCCTCGCCCAGGCCGTCGAGGAATACCGGCTCGTGATGCGACAGCACCTCGACGCCGAGGAAGCCGCCGCCGGCGTCGATGGCCACAATCAGGTTCAGCGGCACGCCCGAAAATCCGGGGATGGGCGCCAGGTCGATCGACTCGAACACGTAGCCCGCCAGCTCCGTGGCCGTGGCGTTCTGGCGGAACAGGGGCCACACCGGCAGCTCGGCATCGCGCTCGCCCACCATCCACGGCGCGGGGAAGCGCTTGACCACATCGGCGCGCGCGAGCACGCCGGCGCGCGACGGCGTGGCGCCAAGCACCAGCGCCAGCAAGCCGGCCAGCGCGCAAAGAAGGCAGCACAGCGCGCGCCGCCACTTCGAGGTGCGCGTCATCAGAAGAAGATGATGCCGCCCAGCGAGGCGCCGTTCATCCTGGCCTCGGCGCCGGTGAACGCCTTGGAACGGGTCTGGCCCACTTCGCCCACCAACGTGATCGCGCTGGTCAGCGACCAGTACACGCCGCCGGTCAGGTTGGCGTTGGACTTCAGGCCGAACGTGCCGGCGGTGTCGTCGTCGTTGCGGCTGATGCCGTAGCTTAGGCCAAGCTTGACCTTGTCCGCCGGCTTGTACGTCGCCTGCACGAAGTAGGCCTTGGACCTGGTGTCGCCCTGGTCGGCGTCGGACAGGATGCCGAGCCCCCTGCCGCCCTGGAAGTTGGCCAGCACGCCCAGCGCGCCGGCCTGGTACGACGCACCGGCCTCCACGCCCGCCATCGTGAAGTCGCGCACGCCGGGCGCGGTGGCGCCGAACTTTTGCGACTTCGCGCCCAGCCAGATCTTGAAGCCGTCGACGGCGTAGCTGACCTGCGCCTGGAACTGCGGACTGGTTTTCGCCGTGTACACCGGCGCCGCCACGATCGGCGTGTCGGCCACGGGGCTGACCAGCGCCGCGTCGAGGCCGAAGCCGCCAAGCGACGACTTCGGCGCGCTGTAGGCGATCTGTCCATAGTAGCCCACGTAGCTGTAGCCGGCGCCGATGTGGCCCAGCGTGACGCGTCCGCGCTGGGTGGCCTGCACCGGCGCGCCTGTGCCGATCAGCGTCATGTCGGCGAAGATTGCCGTGGCGCCGAAGATGCCGTTGTCGCGTCCCAGTTTGACGGTGCCCATGCGGTCGTTACCGAAGGTGAAGTAGGCCTGGCGCACGTCGACGCCGCTGTTGACGGCGATCGCGCTGTCGGTGGCGGTGGCGTTGTAGATGCCGATCAGCGCCTTGACGTCGTAGTCGCCCTGGCGCGACGTGGCCGACGTCACCAGCCCGTTCGGCAGCAGGCCGTTGCCGATGGTGGTGCGGTCCTTCTCGCCGCCGCAGCCGACCGCCTTGCCGCCCAGCGCCAGCCCGCCGACCGCGTCGCCGCTACACGACACCTGTGTGTAGTAGGCGTTGACGATGCCGCCCAGCGAGACGTTCCAGTCGCCGGCCTTGAAATCGGCCGCCCGCGCGCCCTGCGTCGCGGCGATGGCCAGCGCGCCCAGCATCACTACTGTCTTCATTTTTCGATCTCCCGTTATTGTTGTGCACATCGAACGATGTAAGCCTGTCATGGCAATTCGCGTGCCCACGCGCCGCCACGGGCGGCGCGGCGCCCCGCGCGCGCCTCCTGTGCCGGATCGGATCAATCGCGGTGTGACACTGTTCAGAAGTAGACCGAAAAAAAAGGGCGGCCGAAGCCGCCCGAAAATTACAGGAACCGTGTTATTTGGAGGAGAGCTTGAACACCCACACCGAGCCGCCCTGCTCCAGGAAATTGACCTTCTTGGCCACCTCGCCGCCCCACAGCGGCACCGCGCCGCCCCAGCCGGAAACGACAGCCACGTATTGCGTATCGCCGTCCTGCCAGGTGACCGGCGGCGCCACCACGCCGGAGCCGGTCTGGAACTTCCACAGCTCTTTGCCCGACTTGGCGTCGAGCGCCTTGAGGTAGCCCTCCGGCGTGCCGTAGAACACCAGCCCGCCGGCGGTGGTCATCACGCCGCCCCACAGCGGCGCCGTGTTCTTGACCTCCCAGACGATCTTGCCGGACTTCGGATCGATCGCGCGCAGCGCGCCGATATAGTCGTCGAACAGGGGCCGGATGGTGAAGCCGGCGCCGAGGTAGGCGCCACCCTTCTTGTAGCTGATCGGCTCGTTCCAGATGTCCATGCCCCACTCGTGGCGGGCACGTAGAACAAGCCTGTCTGCTGGCTATACGCCATTGGCATCTGGTTCTTCGCGCCGAGGAAGGCGGGCGCCGCGAACACCGTGCCGCCCTTCTTGCCCTCCTCGCCCTTGGTCGGATCGCCCGGGCGGTTGGCCGCGATGAAGTTCGGCCGGCCGGTCTTCAGGTCGATGCCCGACGCCCAGGTGATCTTCTTGACGAACGGGAAGGCGTTATGCAACTTGCCGGTGCTGGCGTCGTTCACGTAGAAGAAACCGTTGCGGTCGGCCTTGCCGCCGAACCGCTTGCCGTCCATGTCGAAGGTGACGAATTCATTGGCGCCGTCGAAGTCCCACGAATCGTTGGGGGTGTTCTGGTAGGCCCACTTGATCTGGCCGGTCTTCACATCCAACGCCACGGTGGACGACGAGTACAGGTTGTCGCCGGGGCGCAGATGGCTGTTCCACGGCGCCGGATTGCCGGTGCCGAAGTAGGCCAGGCCGGTCTTGGCATCGTAGGTCCCACCCATCCAGGTTGAGGCGCCGCCGGTCTTCCACAGCTCCCCCGGCCAGGTCTTGTTCAAGGTGCCGGTGACGCCGTTGTCGCTTTCCTTGCCGTCCTTGTCGTAGCGGTGGCCCATATGGCCCTCGACGGTGGGACGGGTCCATAGCAGATCGCCGGTCAGCGGATTGCGCGCCTCGACCCGGCCGACGACGCCGAACTCGCCGCCGGAGACGCCCGTCAGCAGCACGCCGTCGGCGATCAACGGCGCGGCCGTCATCGAATAGCCGGCGGCATAGTCGTCGACCTTCTCCTTCCAGACGATTTTGCCGGTGTCCTGGTCGAGCGCCACGAGCTGCGCGTCGAGCGTGCCGAAGATGACCAGGTTGCCGTACAACGCGGCGCCGCGGTTGACCACGTCGCAGCACGGCATGATGCCGTCGGGCAGGCGGTGCTCGTACTTCCACAGCTTGGCGCCGGTTTTCAGATCGATCGCGAAGATGCGCGAATACGACGCGGTGACGAACATCTTGCCCTTGTAGATCAGCGGCTGCGACTCCTGGCCGCGCTGCTTTTCGCCGCCGAACGAGAACGACCACGCCGGCACCAGCTTGGCGACGGTCTTGGTGTTCACCTGCGCCAGCGGCGAGTAGCGCTGGCCCTCCGAACCGAGGCCGAACGACAGCACGCTGTCGGTGCTGGTGGCCGCGTTCTTGAGCATGGCCGTGGTGACATCGGCCGCCTGCGCCAGCGTCAGGATCGAGATCCCCGCCAACGATGCGATGACTAATTTTTGCACAATCTTCTCCGGTTATTATGATTTTTATCTGCCGCCGCGTTACCGCGCCGGCGGTGCCAGGGCCGCCAGTTCCTCGTCGCTGAACAGGCGCGAACGGGTCAGGAAGCGCCGGCCGGTGCCGTTGTCGAGCGAGAACATGCCGCCGTTGCCGTCGACCACGTCGATGATCAACTGCGTGTGTTCCCAATACTCGAACTGCTCGCGCCCCATGTAGAACGGCGTCCCGTCCAGGTTGCCGAGGTAGACATCGGTGTCGCTGATGTCGAACTCGCCCGCCGGATAGCACATCGGCGCGCTGCCGTCGCAGCAGCCGCCCGACTGGAAGAACAGCAGCGGACCGTGGCGGCTGCGCAGCCCGGCGAGCATGTCGAGCGCCGCCGGGGTGGCCGTGACGCGGGGGATCGCGGCGGGCATGGTTAGAAGAAGCCGAGCGCGTTCGGGCTGTAGCTGACCAACAGGTTCTTGGTCTGCTGGTAGTGGTCCAGCATCATCTTGTGGTTCTCGCGGCCGATGCCCGACTGCTTGTAGCCGCCGAACGCGGCGTGCGCCGGATACAGGTGGTAGCAGTTGGTCCAGACGCGGCCGGCCTGGATGGCGCGGCCGACGCGGAAGGCGCGCGAGCCGTCGCGCGTCCACAGGCCGGCGCCCAGGCCGTACAGCGTGTCGTTGGCGATGCGCAGCGCGTCCGCCTCGTCCTTGAAGGTGGTCACCGACACCACCGGCCCGAAGATCTCCTCCTGGAAGATGCGCATCTTGTTGTCGCCCTTGAAGACGGTGGGACGCACGTAGTAGCCGTCCTTCAAATCGCCGCCCTGCACATTGCGTTCGCCGCCGGCCAGCAACTGCGCGCCCTCCTGCTTGCCGATGTCGATGTACGACATGATCTTCTCGAGCTGCTCGTTCGACGCCTGCGCGCCGAGCATCGTGCCGGCGTCGAGCGGGTTGCCCTGCTTGATCGCGGCCACGCGCGCCAGCGCGCGCGCGATGAATTTCTCGTAGATCGATTCCTGGATCAGCACCCGCGACGGGCAGGTGCACACCTCGCCCTGGTTCAGCGCGAACATCGCGAAGCCCTCCAGGCACTTGTCGAAGAAGGCGTCGTCGGCGTCCATCACGTCCTCGAAGAAGATGTTGGGCGACTTGCCGCCCAGTTCCAGCGTGACCGGGATCAGGTTCTGCGCGGCGTACTGCATGATCAGGCGCCCGGTGCCGGTCTCGCCGGTGAAGGCGATCTTGGCGATGCGCTTGTTCGACGCCAGCGGCTTGCCCGCCTCCAGGCCGTAGCCGTTGACCACATTGAGCACGCCCGGCGGCAGCAGGTCGCCGATCACCTCCAGCAGCACCATGATCGAGGCGGGGGTCTGCTCGGCGGGCTTGAGCACCACGCAGTTGCCGGCGGCCAGCGCCGGCGCCAGCTTCCACACCGCCATCAGGATCGGGAAGTTCCACGGGATAATCTGGCCGACCACGCCGAGCGGCTCGTGGAAGTGGTAGGCGTAGGTCTCGGCGTCGATCTGCGCCACCGAGCCCTCCTGGGCGCGGATGCAGCCGGCGAAGTAGCGGAAATGGTCGACCGCCAGCGGGATGTCGGCGGCGGTGGTCTCGCGGATAGGCTTGCCGTTGTCGATGGTCTCGGCGGTGGCGATCAGCGCCAGGTTGGCTTCGATGCGGTCGGCGATCTTGTTAAGGATGTTGGCGCGCTCGGTCTGCGAGGTCTTGCCCCACGCGTCCTTGGCCGCGTGGGCGGCGTCCAGCGCCAGCTCCACGTCCTCAGCGGTGGAGCGCGCCACCTCGCAGAACACCTGGCCGGTGATCGGCGTGATGTTGCCGAAGTACTGGCCCTTGACCGGGGCGACGAATTTGCCGCCGATGTAATTGTCGTAGCGCGCCTTGAAGGGGTTGGCAACGCCTAGTTTGCTGATGTCTGCGAGATCCATGTCGTCCTCTTTCTGCTGTGGTTATGAGGCCGCTCCGTGGCGGAGCGGCGGTCGCTGGTGCGTAGCCTCTTTTTCGCAAGCACCGTGCCAGCACCGTCGTGGCCCGCGCGGAGAGGGAAAAGCCCGGCCGGCGGGGCATTGCGCGCCACGCCGGCTGTTCATATTTGGAACAGGTGTCATCCGATGGAGCAGCGCGGCCGGCGGCTCAGCGGATCACCACCCCCCAGGGCAGTTCGCCGACGGCGACGTCGGCGCGCCTGGCCGCGGCGGCCGTATCGATGACCGAAACGCTGTCGGAGCGGCCGTTGGCGACATACAGTTTGGCGCCGTCCGGCGTCAGCGCCATGTTCCACGGGCGCTTGCCGACGGCGATGGTCGCCACTACCGTGTTGCTAGCGGTGTCGATCGCCATCACGCTGGCGTCGATGCCGTTCGAGACGTAGACCCGGCTGCCGTCGGGATGGACGGCGATGCCGTTGGCATTGCGCCCGGCCGGCACCCGCGCCACCGCCGCCAGCGTCGCCATGTCGATCACGTAGACCGCGTTGGCCAGCTCGCAGGCCACATAGGCGCGGTCGCCGTCGGGGCTGAAGCCCATGCCGCGCGGGCGCAGGCCGACGGCGATCGAACCGCTCTGGCGGCGCGCCGCGACGTCGATCACGTCGACCTGCTCCGCTTCCTCGGCGCTGACCAGCAGCCAGCGGCCGTCCGGGCTGAACACCGCGTGTTCGGGATTTTTCCCGCGCACTGGAATATCGGCCAGCACCCTGCCTTCGTGCGCGTCGATCAGCGCGACGCTGTTGCCCTCCTCTACCGCGACGGCGACGTAGCGGCCGTCCGCCGAGGCGCCCACGCCCTCGGGTGACTTGCCAAGCGCGATCGACCGCGTCACCGCGCCGCTGGCGGCGTCGATCACCAGCAGCGCGCCGGCGGCGGCGTCGGTGACGAACAGCCGCGCGCCACGCGGATCGGCGGCGATGCCGCGCGGCCGCTTGCCGGCGGGGATCTGGCGCACCACGGTGTCGCTGGCGGTGTCGATGACGCTGATGGAGCCGGATTTCTCGTTCGGCACATAGGCCAGCGGCGCGGCAAAGGCCGGTGCGGCCAGCAGCGCGACGACGAGGCGGGAGAGCAAGCGCAGGTTGTTCATAAAATCGCCTTTCAGGGTAAATGCGGTTACGGTTGCAAGCGTCGTGCCACAAACACCGGATGGCAGGTATATTGCTTACCGGTCGTCATTACAACGACCAAAAACACGGAGACAACATGAAGCAAGCCTTTTTCCCCCTCAACGCGGTGGCGGCGTTGTTCGCCCTCGGCGGCGGCGCCATGGCGGCCGACCTGGCCGAGGTGCCGGCCGACGTGGTGGTGGTCAGCGCCACCCGCGTGGGCCACACGGTGTTCGACATGCCCGCCTCGGTCGACGTGCTGGACGCCGCGCGCATCCGCGACGGCCAGGCGCGCGTCAACGCCAGCGAGGCATTGGCTGCGGTGCCGGGCCTGGTGGCGCAAAACCGCCAGAACTACGCCCAGGACCTGCAGATCTCCTCGCGCGGCTTTGGCGCCCGCTCGGCCTTCGGGGTGCGCGGCGTGCGCTTGATCGCCGACGGCATCCCGGCCAGCATGCCGGACGGCCAGGGCCAGGCGGCCACCTTCAATCTGGACGTGGCCGAGCGCATCGAAGTGCTGCGCGGGCCGTTCTCCGCTCTGTACGGCAACCACTCCGGCGGCGTGATCCAGATGTTCACGCGCGACGGCGAGGGTGCGCCGGCGATCGAGACCACGCTCACCGCCGGCAGCTACGGCAGCCGCAAGGCCGACCTGAACGCGCAGGGCAAGCAGGCCGGCATCGGCTATGTGCTCGACGCCTCGCGCTTCGAGACCGACGGCTACCGCGCCCACAGCGCCGCGACCCGCGACCAGGCGTTCGCCAAACTGACCCTGGCGCCGCTGGCGGGGGCCAGCCTGACCATCGTCGCCAGCGCGCTGCGCCAGGACGACACCCAGGACGCGCTCGGCGTCAGCTGGGCCACCTACCTGCGCGACCCGCGCGCCGGCGAAACCGACGCCGCCGACCCGCAAAGCCCGAAGCGCACCCTGGCCGACCGCTACGACACCCGCAAGAGCATCGACCACCAGCAGATCGGCGCCAGCTGGGAGCAGCGCTTCGGCGAGGACCGCCTGCGCGCGACCGTCTATGGCGGCAACCGCGGCGTGATCCAGTACCAGGCGTTTTCCAAAGCCTTCCAGGCGCCGGCCAGCCACTCGGGCGGCGTGGTCGACTTCGAGCGCGACTTTTACGGCGCGGACCTGAACTGGCTGCATGTCAGCCGGCTGGCGGGCGGAAAGCTCGGCACCACGGTCGGCCTGGAATACGGCCGCTCCAGCGACGCGCGCCAGGGCTTCGAGAACTTCATCGGTACGCGCTTCGGCGTCAAGGGCGCGCTGCGGCGAGACGAGACCGACAAGGTCACCAGCGTCGATCCCTACGTTCAGGCGGAATGGGAGGCCGGCGCCTGGATGCTG
>Ga0207655_1002947_pt1 | contig 13083 bp, 10 predicted proteins | sample KBSM44metaG_FD_184398 | JGI IMG/M metagenome (GOLD analysis project Ga0207655, IMG submission 184398) | Miscanthus rhizosphere microbial communities from Kellogg Biological Station, Michigan, USA - KBS M4-4 metaG (SPAdes) (version 2) | ecosystem: Host-associated > Plants > Roots > Rhizosphere >...
AATCACAACTGGCGTGAGGCAACTCGGTGTAGGCCAGAAGGCCTTTGAGCGGGCCATGGGTGGCGGCCTCGCGCAGAATCCGGTTGACCTCGGTGGCGTCGGTATCGCTTACGGTCTGCATCGTAATATCGAGGCAGGACACGTTAACCGTCGGCACCCGCACGGCTTTGGCCTGAATTCGTCCGGCAAGTTCCGGCAGCAAGCGTTCAATGCCTCGCGCCAGACCAGTGGACACCGGAATCACCGACTGGAACGCCGAACGGGTGCGGCGCAGGTCTTCGTGGTGATAGGCGTCGATCACCGGCTGATCGTTCATCGCCGAGTGGATGGTGGTGATCGACACGTACTCCAGACCAATGGCCTGATCCAGCAGGCGCAACAGCGGCACGCCGCAGTTGGTGGTGCAGGACGCGTTGGACACCAGCAGCTCGTCACCGGTCAGGCAATCCTGGTTCACGCCGTAGACGATGGTGGCGTCGACATCCGCCTCGCTGGCCATCGGCTGGGAAAACAGCACCCGTGGCGCACCGGCGTCGAGAAAACGCTGGCCATCCTGACGGGTGTGATAAGCGCCGGAGCACTCCAGCACCAGATCGACGCCCAACGACGCCCAATCGATGCCTTCGGGGGTGGCACTGCGCAGGACCTTCACGCAGTCGCCCTTAATATGCAGACAATCGCCCTCAACCCTCACTTCACCGGGAAACCGCCCGTGAGTGGAGTCGAAGCGTGTCAGGTATTCGATGCTGGCCATATCGGCCAGATCGTTGATCGCGACAATTTCAAACCCAGCCGTCGAGCCTCGCTCAAACAACGCACGCAAGACACAACGACCAATCCGGCCGTAGCCGTTGAGTGCAACTTTGTAAGGACGCGGTTGAGGCATGGGGTTCTCGATAGTCGCGGCAGACGAATTCTTGCTAACAACACAAATCCCTGTAGGAGCTGGTAGGAGCTGTCGAGTGAAACGAGGCTGCGATCTTTTAAGATCAAAAGATCGCAGCCTGCGGCAGCTCCTACACAGGGAACGCGGTGGCCATAAAACCACCGCGGCGTGCCTTAGTCTTCCAGCAGCTCTTCAGCCTGACCCAGGATGTTTTCCAGGGTGAAGCCGAACTCTTCGAACAAGGCCGGCGCAGGCGCCGACTCGCCGTAGGTGGTCATGCCGATCACGCGACCTTCCAGGCCCACGTACTTGTACCAGTAGTCCGCGTGGGCGGCTTCGATGGCGATACGCGCGCTGACCTGCAATGGCAGAACCGATTGCTTGTAGCCGGCGTCCTGGGCTTCGAAGACGCTGGTGCATGGCATCGACACCACACGAACCTTGCGGCCTTGCTCGGTCAGTTTGTCGAATGCTTGAACGGCCAGGCCGACTTCCGAACCGGTGGCGATCAGGATCAGCTCAGGCTCGCCTGCGCAGTCCTTCAACACGTAACCGCCACGGGCGATCTCTTCGATCTGGATCGCATTGCGGGTTTGGTGCTGCAGGTTCTGACGGGAGAAGATCAGCGCCGAAGGACCGTCGTCACGCTCCAGGGCGAACTTCCAGGCCACCGCCGATTCAACGGCATCGGCCGGACGCCAGGTGTCGAGGTTCGGTGTGCAGCGCAGGCTGGCCAGTTGCTCGATCGGCTGGTGAGTCGGGCCGTCTTCGCCCAGACCGATGGAGTCGTGGGTGAACACGTAGACGATGCGTTTCTTCATCAGCGCCGACATGCGCACTGCGTTGCGGGCGTATTCCATGAACATCAGGAAGGTCGCGCCGTAAGGCACCAGGCCGCCGTGCAGGGCCACGCCGTTCATGATCGCGCTCATGCCGAACTCGCGAACGCCGTAGTACATGTAGTTGCCGCTGGCGTCTTCGGCGGTGACGCCTTTGCAACCTTTCCACAGGGTCAGGTTGGAGCCGGCCAGGTCAGCCGAACCACCGAGCAGTTCAGGCAGCAGCGGGCCGAAGGCGTTCAGGGCGTTCTGGCTGGCTTTACGGCTGGCGATGGATTCGCCTTTGGCCGCGACTTCAGCGATGTAGGCCTGGGCCTTCTCGGCGAAATCGGTCGGCAGGTCGCCGCTCAGGCGACGAACCAGTTCGTTGGCCAGCTCAGGGAAGGCGGCGGAATACGCAGCGAAACGCTGATCCCACTCGGCTTCGGCAGCGCGACCGGCTTCCTTGGCGTCCCACTCGGCATAGATATCAGCCGGGATTTCGAACGGGCCGTAGTTCCACTTCAGCGCTTCACGGGTCAGGGCGATTTCCGCGTCACCCAACGGGGCGCCGTGGCAATCTTCCTTGCCTTGCTTGTTCGGCGAACCGAAGCCGATGGTGGTCTTGCAGCAGATCAGCGTCGGTTGTGCGCTTTTGCGCGCGGTTTCGATCGCGATCTTGATTTCTTCCGGATCGTGACCGTCGACATTGCGGATCACTTGCCAGTTGTAGGATTCGAAACGCTTCGGCGTGTCGTCGGTGAACCAGCCTTCGACTTCACCGTCGATGGAGATGCCATTGTCATCGTAGAAGGCGATCAGTTTGCCCAGGCCCAGCGTACCGGCCAGGGAACTGACTTCGTGGGAAATGCCTTCCATCATGCAGCCATCACCCAGGAATACGTAGGTGTGGTGATCGACGACGTTATGGCCAGGACGGTTGAACTGCGCCGCCAGGACTTTTTCCGCCAGGGCGAAACCGACCGCGTTGGCCAGGCCTTGGCCCAGTGGACCGGTGGTGGTTTCAACGCCCGGGGTGTAGCCATATTCCGGGTGACCCGGGGTACGGCTGTGCAGCTGGCGGAAGTTTTTCAGGTCATCGATCGACAGGTCGTAGCCGGTCAGGTGCAGCAGCGAGTAGATCAACATCGAGCCGTGACCGTTGGACAGCACGAAGCGGTCACGGTCGGCGAACGATGGATTGCTCGGGTTGTGCTTCAGGTAGTCACGCCAAAGTACTTCGGCGATATCCGCCATACCCATAGGGGCACCGGGATGGCCGCTGTTGGCTTTTTGCACGGCATCCATGCTGAGGGCACGAATGGCGTTGGCGCGCTCACGACGGCTGGGCATCGCTGATCTCCTGCGGATATTGAATCGAGAGTGAATAAAACGAAACGGAAAAAAGGCGAGCATTTTCCCTCACCGACCCGCCTCGGGGCAATGACAGATAGTCATCCGAAGGCGTTTTTCCAACGGATAACGGCGTATTCGACTGATGAAACCTTTCCGCTGTTGGTTTGTGGACTGAAACTAACGTTAAGAAGTGCCATCTATCGACCAATATCAAAACTTTTTGATATTGCTCTTGCGGTGTTTTATGACCGTCACTAGACTGCTGGCCTTATGAATCTGCGCGTGCCTTCCATTCAACATGACGATTGCGATGAGCTGGCGGCCCTGTGCAAGGCCGGCGGCGATCCTCTGCGGCTGAATGTATTGCGCGCGCTGGCCAACGATTCGTTCGGCGTCCTGGAACTGGCGCAGATCTTCGGCATCGGTCAGTCCGGCATGAGTCATCACCTCAAGGTATTGGCCCAGGCCGACCTGGTGGCGACCCGCCGTGAAGGCAATGCGATTTTCTACCGTCGCGCCCTGCCCCACACCGACCTGTTGGGCGGCAAGCTGCATGCCGCGCTGCTCGAAGAAGTGGACAACCTGACCCTGCCGACTGACGTCCAGGCGCGGATCGCTCAGGTCCACGGGCAACGCGAGGCGGCCAGCCAGGACTTTTTCTCACGGGTCGCGGAGAAGTTTCGCGCCCAGCAAGACTTGATCGCCGGCCTGCCGCAATACCGCGAAAGCGTGGTGGCCCTGCTCGACAAGCTGAGTTTCGGCCCCGGCGCCACGGCCATCGAAGTAGGCCCCGGCGATGGCGCATTTCTGCCGGAGCTGGCGCGTCGCTTCACTCAGGTCACGGCGCTGGACAACAGCCCGGCGATGCTCGAACTGGCCCGCCAGGTCTGCGAACGTGAAACGCTGGCTAACGTCAGCCTGCAATTGGCCGATGCATTGAACGGTGTAAACCTTCAGGCCGACTGCGTTGTATTGAACATGGTGCTGCACCATTTTGCCGCGCCGGCCGAAGCGCTCAAGCACATGGCCGGTTTGCTGCAACCAGGCGGTAGCCTGTTAGTGACAGAGTTATGTAGCCACAACCAGAGTTGGGCCAGGGAGGCCTGCGGTGATCTCTGGTTGGGGTTTGAACAGGACGATCTGGCCCGTTGGGCCACCGCTGCGGGACTCGTTCCCGGGGAAAGCCTCTATGTAGGCTTACGTAATGGTTTCCAGATACAGGTCCGCCATTTTCAGCGACCGGCTGGCGACACTCACCATCGGTAAATTCAGGAAAAAATCGAGATGAGCGAATACTCCCTCTTCACCTCCGAGTCCGTGTCTGAAGGGCATCCGGACAAAATCGCCGACCAGATTTCCGATGCGGTGCTGGACGCCATCATTGCTGAAGACAAGTTCGCCCGCGTGGCGTGCGAGACTCTGGTGAAAACCGGCGTGGCAATCATCGCAGGTGAAGTCACCACGTCGGCCTGGGTCGATCTGGAAGACATCGTCCGTAACGTGATTCTCGACATCGGCTACAACAGCTCCAATGTCGGCTTCGACGGCGCGACCTGCGGCGTGATGAACATCATCGGCAAGCAGTCCCCCGACATCAACCAGGGTGTTGATCGTGCCAAGCCTGAAGACCAGGGCGCCGGCGACCAGGGCCTGATGTTCGGCTACGCCAGCAACGAAACCGACGTGCTGATGCCAGCACCGATCACCTTCTCGCACCAACTGGTTCAGCGCCAGGCCGAAGCCCGCAAGTCCGGCCTGCTGCCTTGGCTGCGTCCAGACGCCAAGTCGCAAGTGACCTGCCGCTACGAAAACGGCAAGGTTGTCGGTATCGACGCCGTTGTACTGTCGACCCAGCACAACCCGGAAGTGTCCTACAAAGACCTGCGCGAAGGCGTGATGGAACTGATCGTCAAGCACGTGCTGCCTGCCGAACTGCTGTCCAAGGACACCCAGTTCCACATCAACCCGACTGGCCAGTTCATCATCGGTGGCCCGGTGGGCGACTGCGGCCTGACCGGTCGCAAGATCATCGTTGACAGCTACGGCGGCATGGCCCGTCACGGCGGCGGCGCGTTCTCCGGTAAAGATCCATCGAAGGTTGACCGTTCGGCGGCCTACGCCGGTCGTTATGTGGCCAAGAACATCGTGGCTGCCGGCCTGGCCGAGCGTTGCGAGATTCAGGTTTCCTACGCAATCGGCGTCGCTCAACCGACTTCGATTTCGTTGAACACCTTCGGCACCGGCAAGATCAGCGACGACAAGATCGTCAAACTGGTCCGCGAAGTGTTCGACCTGCGTCCATACGCGATCACCACCATGCTCGACCTGCTGCACCCGATGTACCAGGACACCGCTGCGTACGGCCACTTCGGTCGCACCCCGGAAACCAAAACCGTGGGCGACGATACGTTCACCACGTTCACCTGGGAAAAAACCGACCGCGCCGACGCTCTGCGTTCTGCTGCCGGCCTGTAAGACTTCTCCGGTTGTGCAAAAAGCCCCGCACGGTTCGCCGTGCGGGGCTTTTTCATGAAGAAGATCCCACCTCGAAACACGCAGAATTACACCTCTGCACTCCACACTCGAAACCTGACTAGCCTTGAAAGCATCCCAACGAGCAAGGACGCTCTCGATGCTGCCCAACCTGCGCCTGTTTTTCGGTTTCCTGCTGACCCTCACCTGCCTGACCGCCAATGCCGCCGACTGCCCCGATTGGCCGCCGGCCCGCGCTCTGGACGAAATCAACGCACTGCAAAAGCGAATCGACCTCTGGGACGACAGCTATCATCGCGAAGGACGCTCTTTGATCGCCGATGAACTCTATGATCAATCCCGCATACGACTAAACGAATGGCGCGAGTGTTTTGACTCAGGCCCTTCAGCCGAACCGTTGCGCACTGCCGGTGGCACGATTGCTCACCCCATCGCCCACACCGGCCTGGAAAAACTGCGCGATGGGCGCGCCGTCGAAGCCTGGCTGAAAAATCGGGATGAGGTCTGGATTCAACCCAAGGTCGACGGTGTGGCTGTGACGTTGATCTATCGCAACGGCTGGCTGCACCAGGCGATCAGTCGTGGTGACGGGATAACCGGCCACGACTGGACTGCCTCAGCGCGCCAGATCGCCGCCATCCCTCAAAAACTTCCACAACCGCTCGACCTGCTGTTGCAAGGCGAACTCTATTGGCGCCTGACCGAACACGTGCAAGCCGAGGCCGGCAGCCTCAATGCCCGCGCCACGGTGGCCGGGTTAATGGCACGCAAGACGCTGAACCCCGAGCAAGCCGCCGGTATCGGCGTGTTCGTCTGGGACTGGCCACAAGGCCCGAAAAGCCTGCCCGCCCGCGTGGCGGCTCTGGATGAGCTGGGATTCCCGAGCACCGCGCCCTACAGCCAGCCGATCGAGGCATTCGCCGATGCCGAACGCTGGCGCGATTACTGGTATCGCTCGCCCCTGCCCTTTGCCAGCGACGGCGTCGTTTTACGACAGAACCAGCGCCCACCCGCCGAGCGCTGGCAGGCGAAAACGCCTTTCTGGAGTGTCGCCTGGAAGTACCCCTTCGCCCAGGCGTTGGCCGAGGTGCGCAAGGTCCACTTCAAGATTGGACGGACCGGCCGGATCACACCGGTGCTGGATCTGGCACCGGTGATGCTCGATGACCGGCAGATCAAGCGTGTCAGCGTCAGCTCCCTGCAGCGCTGGGAAGCGCTGGACATTCGTCCCGGCGATCAGGTCGCCATCAGCCTGGCCGGGCTGACCATCCCCAGGCTCGACGGTGTGGTATTGCGCAGCACCGAACGTCCTGAATTGAACGCACCGCTGGCAGCAGATTTTCATCCGTTGAGTTGCTGGCAGCCGACACCCGGATGCGAAAGCCAGTTTCTCGCACGGCTGGCCTGGCTCAGCGGCAAACAGGGGCTGGCCTTGCCGCATGTCGGGCCGGGCACCTGGGAGAAACTGCTCAAGGCCGAACGTCTCGACAACCTGCTCGATTGGTTGACCCTCGATGAGCAAGAGCTTGCTAACATTGACGGCTTCGGCGAACGCAGCAGTGCTCGTCTTTTGAACAGTTTCAACAGCGCCCGGCAACGACCGTTCGCTCGCTGGCTCAAAGCCCTGGGCTTGCCGCCGACCGGCCAGGCACAGCTCGCCGATTCATGGCAGGTGCTGGCGCAACGAAACACCGAACAATGGCAGGCCGAAACCGGCATCGGCCCGGGACGCGCGGCGCAACTGAGCGCATTTTTCCGCGACCCGCAGGTCCTGGCCTTGAGCGAGACATTACGTGTTGCCGGGATTGACGGTTTTTAGCAGCCGGCGACGCCCGTCAGCCTGGGAACCCATAGGTACCGATGCGCTCAAACAGCCCATCGCTACATCGATTTTTTCACCTGGAGCCTTTATGAAACTTCTTTCACCGCTCGCCTTGTTGACCCTGTGCAGCGTGATGGCCGCTCCATTAATGGCCGACGAAGACGCCCCGGGCCTGACCGGCTGCGCCGCAAAAAAACAAGGCATCATCAACCAGATTGAACTGGCCAAGTCTCACGGCAACGCCGATCAACAGGCTGGCCTGGAAACCGCCCTGAGCGAGGTCACCGCCCATTGCACCGACGCTTCCTTGAAGAAGGAACGGGAAAACAAGGTGCTCGACGCCAAGCACGAAGTCAGCCGGCGTCAGGCCGACCTCGACAAGGCGATGAAAAAAGGCGACGCCGAGAAGATCAACAAGCGCAAAGACAAACTGGCTCAATCGCGCAAGGATTTACAGGACGCGCTCGACGAGCTGGATAAGTAATCCGGTTTGAACACGCCGCCTCAATGATCCCGAAATTCTTTATGGCAGGCACTACAGGCGTCTTCGACTTTCTGTACTGCCGGCCCCAGATTGCTGGCCTTGTAGGGTTGAACCTGGCTGGCGATCACCAGTTCACCGGTGGCGCCTTCAAGGGTGCGAGCCATTTCCTGGAAGCGTGCCTGCTTCTGCCAGACATCGTCCTTGGCGCTGGTGTGATCTTCTTCGCGCACCTGCGGGAAATGTTTCCACGGCTCATGGGACAACGCATCGAGCTTCACGGCACCGTCGGCGAATTTCGGGCCATCGAACGGAATACGCCCACGCAACATGCCACCCAGGTCTTCGCCGGTCTTGAGCATTTGCTTGAAGATCGCCTTGCGCTGGCCCAGAGGCGAGTTCGGGTCGACACCGCCGCAGGCGGACAAGGTCAGGCAGGCCAGCAATACAACAGAGAGTCTTTTAAGAGTCATGGTGGCTTCAGATCACTGGAAACGGCAGCCAGTATCCTCGCGTCACCGGCAAAGACCAATAGCCCTATTATCAATACGGGTTGTTTGAGCGCATGGAGCACTCAGGCAACCGGCAAAGGAATTACTCCATGAACAGCCGTTTCAAGGCGTGGCGTCACAACCTGGCCTGGACCCTTCCGATGGTGGCCATACTTGCTGGCTGCACCGGTGGCGACAGTAGCAAACCGAAAACCCACGCACTGGCGACCTACTCCAGCGCTACCTGGGAAGCCCTTCCAGCGGTGTCCGACAATGACCTCGTCGCCGGTTTTGGCTCGTGGCGCAGCGCCTGCAGCCGACTCAAGGCCGACCCGGTCTGGGGTGGCACCTGCGCCGCTTCCGCCAATGTTCAGCCAACCGCCAGCGAAATCCGCGGCTTCCTCAAGCAAAACCTCGATGTTTACGGCTTGCGCGCCGCCAATGACAACCCCAACGGCCTGATCACCGGTTACTACGAACCGGTGTATCCCGGCAGCCTGACCCAGACCAAGCAAGCGAACATCCCGGTGTACGGCGTGCCCGAGGACATGATCATCGTCTCGCTGGACAGCATTTACCCGGAACTCAAAGGCAAACGCCTGCGCGGACGACTCGAAGGTCGCGTGCTCAAGCCTTATGACGATGCGGCAACCATTGAAACCAATGGCGTGAAGGCGCCAGTGATTGCCTGGCTGACCGACCCGATGAACCTGCAGTTCCTGCAAATCCAGGGTTCGGGGCGCATCCAGCTCGATGATGGCCGTCAATTGCGCATTGGTTATGCCGACCAGAACGGCCACCCCTATCGACCTATCGGCCGCTGGCTGGTGGATCAGGGCGAGCTGAAGAAAGAAGAGGTAACCATGAGCGCCATCGATAACTGGGCCAAGGCCAATCCGACGCGCATTCCCGAACTGCTCGGCAGCAACCCCAGCTACGTGTTCTTCAATCGCAACCCGGACAGCAACGAAGGGCCGCGCGGTTCGCTGAATGTGCCATTGACCGCAGGTTATAGCGCGGCAGTGGATCGCAAGGTGATTCCGCTCGGTAGCCTGTTGTGGTTGTCGACGACGCGACCGGACGGCAGCGCACTGGTGCGTCCGGTGGCCGCTCAAGATACCGGCGGCGCGATTGCCGGCGAGGTCCGCGCGGACCTGTTCTGGGGCACGGGCGAGGCGGCCGGGCAATTGGCCGGCGACATGAAACAGCAGGGGCAGATCTGGATGCTCTGGCCAAAAGGGGCGGCGTTGCCTCAGGTGCCGCAGGTGGCTGACAAACTTTAGAAGCAGAAGATCGCAGGCTGCGCCAGCTTCAACATCGAGAGCGTTCGTCGCAATATCGCGAATGAACATCGATCCCTGCAGGGAATGGCGCAGCCTGCGATCCTTTGATCTTGCTGTTAAACAGACACCACAAAGAAACTGACAATCAGCCCCATGCCAATGGCCCACACCAACGACCGCAGAATCGCCCAGTCCGCCAGATAGCAAATGATGTACAGCAGCCGACTGGTGATGAACAGCACCGACAGCACATTGATCGTCACCAGTTCGGCATTGCCGGCCAGATGCGCCACGATCACCGCCGCGGCAAACGCCGGGGTCACTTCGAAGCTGTTCAACTGCGCCGAATGCGCACGCCTGGCCACGCCTTCGAGCGAATCCAGAAACGCCCTTGGGTCGTGATTCTGTTTCAGCCCGAACTTGCCATTGCTGAACTTGGCGACGCCTGTGCACAGATAAGGCAAGCAGATCGCAATCAAAATGCACCACAGAGCAACCGTCATGACGCAGTCCCTTCTTCAAGTTGTAGAGAATCGAATTCCATCAGCGGCGACTAAAACTTCATCACCAACATGCCGATCAATACCAGTCCACAGGCTAAGAGCCGTGGCCTGCCAAAAGGTTCTTTGAGGTAGCGCATGCCGAACAGCACCACCAGAATCACGCTGATCTCGCGCAGCGCCGCGGCCTCGGCAATCGATCCGAGCTGCATGGCCCACAGCACCAGAGCGTAACTGAACAATACGCAGAACCCGACCGCCAACCCCAACCGCCACTGCTCACGCCAGAACAGCATGAACGCCGGGCGTTTGCGCACCAGCGCCAGCAATGGGAACGGCCAGGCACTGAGCACTGTGACCCAAACCAGGTAGTCCAGCGGATGGGACCAGCGCCGCAAGGCCTGGCCATCGATGAAGGTGTAGCAGCCGATGCACAAGCCGATCAGCGCCACCACCGGCAGCATCGACCACGGCAGGCGCACCCCGCCACCACCCTGCCAGAGCAGGCACACCATGCCGAACGGGATGAGCAAAATCCCGAAGATCTGCTGAGCCGTCAGCGCTTCTCCGGCGAAGATCAGCGTCAGCGCCAGCACCACCAACGGTGACAGGCCACGCATCAACGGATAGACCAGGCCGAGATCGCCGACCCGATAGGCCTGGATCAACAGGTAGCGATAGAGCAACTCGAATGCAGCCGACGCAAGAATCCACGGCCACATATCCAGTGGCGGCAGCGCCACGAAGGGCAGCATCAGCGCGACAAACAGCAACGCCACGCTGTCCATGCAGGCCACCACCAACAGCCGCTCCGCGCTGAACTTGATCAGGGTATTCCACGCCGCGTGCAACAGCGCCGCCACCAACACCAGAATCGTCGCAAGCACGGCACACTCCTTGTATTGCCCCTACATCGCGGGACAGAGATTTGATTCGCCATATGTCCGCAGCTGTTTATACTGCAAGCGACCACGCCGCACTCAGTTGCGCACAGACTAATTCCAATAATTCCTGCCTCTGCCCGCTCTCATCGAGAACGGTCGTCGGCCTGCGTATGCCTGATCAAAGCGTCAAGACTACCGACAGAGACCTTGCGCATGCCACTCGCCTTGCTTGCACTGGCCGTTGCCGCTTTCGGCATCGGCACCACTGAGTTCGTCATCATGGGCTTGCTGCCCGATGTCGCCCGCGATCTCGCCGTGAGCATTCCTCACGCCGGCCTGCTCATCACTGGTTACGCCCTGGGCGTGGTGTTCGGTGCGCCGATTCTCGCGGTCGGCACCGCCAACATGCCGCGTAAAGCGACACTGCTGGGCATGACGCTGATGTTCATTCTCGGCAACATCCTCTGCGCCCTGGCGCCGAACTACGCCACATTGATGGCCGCACGAGTGATCACCGCGCTGTGCCATGGCGCGTTTTTCGGCATCGGCTCAGTGGTCGCCGCCAGTCTGGTGGCACCGAACAAACGAGCCCAGGCAATTGCCATGATGTTCACCGGCCTGACCTTGGCCAACGTGCTGGGCGTGCCATTAGGCACTGCGCTGGGGCAATACGCCGGCTGGCGCTCGACCTTCTGGGCAGTGTCGGTGATTGGCGTGATTGCGGCCATTGCGCAGTGGGTCTGGCTGCCCAAGGAAATCCCCATGGACAAAGCCAACCTGGCCAGCGAATTCAAAGTGCTGGGCAAGGTCAATGTGCTGCTGGCGCTGGGCATGAGCGTGCTGGCGTCCACCAGCCTGTTCAGCGTGTTCACTTACATTGCGCCGATCCTGCAGGACATCACCGGCGTCAGTCCGCATGGCGTAACCATCATGTTGCTGTTGTTCGGGGTCGGCTTGACCGGGGGCAGCATGCTCGGCGGCCGATTGGCGGACAGTCGCTTGCTGCCTTCGCTGGTGGGGATGACATTGGCCGTGGCCATCGTGCTGGCCGCCTTCAGCCAAACCAGCCATTCAGTGATACCGGCGGCGATCACGCTGGTGTTGTGGGGCATCTTCGCGTTTGCGCTGTGTCCGATCCTGCAATTGCTGATCATCGATCAGGCCCATGAGGCGCCAAACCTCGGGTCGACCTTGAATCAAAGTGCATTCAATCTCGGCAACGCCGCCGGGGCGTGGATTGGCGGGCTGGTGGTGGCCAGTGGCGCGGACCTGGCGGACTTGCCGTGGACCGGCGCACTGGTCAGCGTATTCACGCTGCTGACGGCGCTGTTCTTCATCTACCTGCAACGTCGCAGTGCTGCCGCAATCAACGTCTCTGGCTGACATTGATCATTTTTTGATCTTCTGCGGTTCGGATTCCTGAGTCCGCTCCGCAGAGGTCTTCGGCGGCCCGCTTTCACTGCGAATCTGCGCGTGACTGATCAGCGCGAAGATAAAACTGCCACCAATAATGTTCCCCACCAGCGTGGGACCTGCGAACACCCACCAGAAATCCTTCCACGGCAACTCGCCGGCAAACACCAGGTAAGAAACCTCGACCGATCCGACCACGATGTGGGTGAAATCGCCCAGCGCCATGAAATAGGTGATGAGGATGATGATCCACATCTTGGCGCTTTCCATGGACGGGATCATCCAGACCATGGTGGCGATCATCCAGCCGGAGATGATGCCTTTGGCGAGCATCTTGCCGGCATCGTTCTCCATGACCTTGCGCCCGATCTCAAGGAAGGCCAGATCGGTCTTGCTGTCGAATATCGGCAGGTGCAGCATCACATATGCCACCAGCAAGGTGCCGCAGAGGTTGCCCACCAGCACCACCGTCCACAGCCGCAGCAACCGACCGACATTACCCAGCGTTGGCTTGCTCATGATCGGCAGCACGGCGGTCAGGGTGTTTTCGGTGAAGAGTTGCTGACGGGCGAGAATCACCGCGAGAAAACCGGCGCAATAACCGAAGCTGGCGATCACCTTGTAGCCTTCGCCGTCCGGCAGGCGCGAGTTGAGCA
>Ga0207655_1002948_pt1 | contig 13082 bp, 11 predicted proteins | sample KBSM44metaG_FD_184398 | JGI IMG/M metagenome (GOLD analysis project Ga0207655, IMG submission 184398) | Miscanthus rhizosphere microbial communities from Kellogg Biological Station, Michigan, USA - KBS M4-4 metaG (SPAdes) (version 2) | ecosystem: Host-associated > Plants > Roots > Rhizosphere >...
CAGGTGGTGCGGCGCTCGTAGTCCACCGAGACGCGATAGGTCGGCACGAACCTGTCTCGCGGCGACAGCGGATACCAGCCCAAACCTGGTCCCGGACGATGGCCGCCGCCATTGCCGCCCACCCAGCCGACCAGCGCCGGCGCCCACACCGGCCGCCCCACCGGACGGCCCGGCGCCCAGCACCAGCGGCGGTTGACCAGCACCCAGCGCCCGTAGTGCGACGGTGCATAACCCCACGGCGCGTTGTCGACCCAGGTCCAGCCCCACGGCGAGACCCAGACCCAGCGGCCGTCGCGGTACGGCGCCCAATCGATCGCCACATTGCGCGGCGTCCACAGCGGGCCGTACTCAACGCTTTCAGTCCAGCTGCCATTGCGGTCCAGTTCCTCGTAGCCGGTCATGCCGCTGGAGACGTAGCGGGTGGTGGTGGTGGCGCTGTCGAGGCGGTCGCGGTCTTCGGCCCAGATATCGAAGCCGTCACGCCGCGCCACGCTGGTGCGCACATCTTCCGGACTCACATCGACGTGGCGGCCGTTGTTGACCACCACCGACGAGCCCGAGCCTTCCACGCGCGCCGTGCCGCTCAGCACGCTGATCTGGCTGGTATCCGGCGTACGGTCCACGTCCACCCGCAGCACGCCCGGCTCTATCATGGTGATGCGCGCGTGCGGCGTGCTCAGTTCAAAATCGCGCAACAGCTCGGGACTGCGCACGCGGATACTGACGCTGCCGTAGTTCAGGCGCAGGCGCAGCAGGTCGTCGTCCATGCCGGTGATTTCGAGGTCGGAGTCGCTGTCCAGCCGCACCGCCGTCGAGCCGACGCGGAATTCGGTGCGCGCGCCGCTGGCGGTGTTGATGTGGTTGTCGACCGTTACCGGCCAGTTCAGCCCGGCGCCGACGGGTTCACCATCACCGACCAGCGTGACCTGGCCTTGGACCGCCGAAATGCGTCCGACCATGGCCGGTGGATCTTCGGCCAGCGCCAACGAGCTGAAGCCGGCCAAAGCGGCCAGCACGACGGTGTGGATGATTTTGCGGCTCATGGCAGCGTCTCCTGTGGATATTATTGATTTAACGCCGCACGCCGCGCTTCGACTACCGGGGTTACAAATAATTGCACTTTATGCAGCCGCGCCGCCACGCTTGACAAAAAACAGCGCCGCGCCGACCGCCATCAGCAGGCCGCCAAACACCCGGTTCTGCTTTTTCACCGCACCCGCGTCGCGGAAGAAGCGCTGCATCGACGAAGCCAGAAACGCGTAGCTGTGCATCACCACCAGATCGATGCAGCACATGGTGACAGCCAAAATCAGCAGTTGCGGCAGCAGCGGCGCCTCATGCGTAATAAATTGCGGCAGCACCGCCACCATGAAGATGATGCCCTTGGGGTTGGTGGCATTGGTCAGGAAACCGGTCAGGAAGCGCTTCTTCACGGTCGGCACTTCCACCTCGGCCTGCTTCTGCTCACTGATGCTGACCTTGGCGCGCCACTGGCTCAGGCCGAGGTAAATCAGGTACAGCGCGCCGACGGTCTTCACCACATTGAACGCCACTTCCGACGCCAGCAGCAGCGAACCGACGCCCGCGCCGGCGATGAAAAACACCAGCAGCAAGCCAGTCTGCAAACCGAGGATGGTGGCGCTGGCGCGGCGCACGCCGTACGACAGCCCGTGCGACATCGACAGCACGGCGCCGGAGCCCGGCGACACGGCAATAATGCAGGCGGCAACGAAGAAGGTAATCCAGGTAGCGAAGCTCATGACGGTCCCATTCAAATCAGCGAACTCCATTGTAGCGGTATCGCCGCCGATCTTGCTTGGGTTAATATTGCTGTTCCAACCACACACGGAGTACTCACCATGGCCGGTTCCAGCCTGCTCGCCCTGATCGACGATATCGCCACCATCCTCGACGACGTCGCCCTGATGAGCAAGGTGGCGGCCAAGAAAACCGCCGGCGTGCTGGGCGACGACCTGGCGCTCAATGCCCAGCAGGTAGCCGGTGTGCGCGCCGAACGCGAACTGCCGGTGGTGTGGGCGGTGGGCGTCGGCTCGCTGAAAAACAAGGCCATCCTGGTGCCTGCCGCGCTGGCCATCAGCGCCTTTGCGCCGTGGGCGATTACGCCGCTGCTGATGGTGGGCGGCCTGTACCTGTGCTTCGAAGGCTTCGAGAAAATCGCCCACAGCCTGCTGCACAAGGACGAGGACGACCACCACAAGAACGAACTGCACCAGGCGCTGGCCAATCCGGACGTCGACCTGGTGGCGCTGGAAAAAGACAAAATCAAGGGCGCGGTGCGCACCGACTTCATCCTGTCAGCCGAAATCATCGTCATCGCGCTGGGCACGGTGGCAACCGCGCCGTTCGTGCAGCAGGTGACGGTGGTGGTCGGCATCGCGCTGCTGATGACGGTCGGCGTGTACGGCCTGGTGGCCGCCATCGTCAAAATGGACGACGCCGGCCTCTACCTGAGCCAGCGCGGCGGCGCGGCCGTGCGCGCGCTGGGCCGGGTGCTGCTGAGCGCAGCACCCAAGCTGATGAAATTGCTGGGCGTGGTCGGCACGGTAGCCATGTTCATGGTCGGCGGCGGCATCCTGACCCACGGCCTGCCGTTCGCCCACGACCTCATCCACCACGCCGCCGAAGCCAGCGGCCCTGTACTGGGCGCCGTCGTCCCCACCGTGCTGGATGCCCTGACCGGCGTGCTGGCCGGCGCCCTGGCGCTGGTGGTGGTCAACATTGGCAGCAAAATAATCGGACTCTTCAAGAAGCAGGCCTGAACCCTGCAATCCGGGATATTTTGATCTAAATCAATAAATTTGCGGGGTGGACTACGTAAACTGGCTGCATGTATTGCGATACAGCAATAAAACCAGCCGGAGCACGTCATGCGCAACAATCAGCCTGTTACCAACCGCGAAGTGGAAGTCCTGGACGACCACGCCATCGTGTCGAAAACCGATCTCGATGGCAATATCACCTACGTGAATCCGTACTTCACCCAGATCAGCGGTTTCAGCGAGCAGGAGCTGATCGGCGCGCCGCAAAACCTGGTGCGCCACCCGGACATGCCGACCGAAGCGTTTGCCGACCTGTGGGCCTCGATCAAGTCCGGCACGCCGTGGACCGGCCTGGTCAAGAACCGCTGCAAGAACGGCGACTACTACTGGGTGCGCGCCAACGTCACCCCGATCCGCGAAAACGGCCGCACCATCGGCTACATGTCGGTGCGCACCCGTCCCGCGCGCCACGAGGTCGCCAAAGCCGACCAGGTGTACCGCACCATGCGCACCGAATCCAACCACGGCATCCGCATCAAGAACGGCCAGGTGATCGAGCCCGGCGTCGGCAGCCTGCTGTCGCGCCTGAGCCATGTGTCGCTGGCGATGCGCATCTGGCTCGCCACCAGCGTGGTCAACGTGCTGCAGGTGATCGTCTGCGGCGCCGTGCTGCTGGACGGGAACAGCGCCCACAACGTCGGCATCTTCGCCGCCACCTTCCTCGGCCTGCTGATCAACGTGTTCCTGTGGTACACGCTGCGCGTTTCGGTGCTGCAGCCGCTGGACCGCGCCCTGCAAGGCGCACGCTCGATCGCCGCCGGCGACCTGTCGTCCTCGTTCGAGACCGACGCCACCGACGAAGTGGGCCAACTGCTGCGCGCCCTGCAGCAAATGAACAGCAATCTGATTGCCACCATCCGCGATGTGCGCGTCAACGTCGAGACCATGGCCGTGGCCACGCGCCAGATCGCCGCCGGCAACGCCGACCTGTCCGGCCGCACCGAAGCGCAGGCGGCCAGCCTGGAAGAAACCGCGTCCAGCGTCGAGCAGTTCTCGTCGACCGTGAAGCAGAACGCCGACAACTCGGCACAAGCCAACAAGCTGGCGCAGAGCGCTTCCGAAGTAGCGGTGCAGGGCGGCGAGATTGTGGCAGACGTCATCGCCACCATGGACGAAATCAACAACTCCTCGCGCAAGATCGTCGACATCATCGGCCTGATTGAAGGCATCGCCTTCCAGACCAACATCCTGGCGCTGAACGCCGCCGTGGAAGCGGCGCGCGCCGGTGAACAAGGCCGTGGTTTCGCCGTCGTTGCTGGCGAAGTGCGCAACCTGGCGCAACGCAGCGCCACCGCCGCCAAAGATATCAAGAACCTGATCGACGTCTCGGTCGGCAAAGTCAGCGCCGGCATGGTGCAGGTGAACCGCGCCGGCGCCACCATGAAGGAAGTGGTGGCCTCTGTGCAGCAGGTGACCGCCATCATGAAGGAAATCTCGGTCGCCTCGCATGAGCAAAGCATCGGCGTCGACCAGGTGAATTCGGCCATCGCCCACATGGATCAGGTGACACAGCAAAACGCCGCGCTGGTGGAAGAAGCGGCTGCCGCCACCGCCAGCCTCGCGCTGGAAGCGGGCGGCCTGACGCAAGCGGTGAGCCTGTTCAAATTCGGCCCGGCGCGCAGCGCGCCGCGCACCGCCCGCAACAGCCGCCCAGCAGCAGCACACAACGTGAAACGCCTCGCCGCCTAAGTCATCAGCCATCATGAACACACCTTTCCCACCCATTGAATTCGATGCAGGGATCATCGGCAAACTGAGTCAGTCGGGACCACGCTACACCTCCTACCCGACTGCGGATCGCTTCCAGGACAGTTTTGGCTACGGCCAGTTCCTGGAAGCGGTGGCCGGCCTGCGCATGCGCCGCAGTCGCCGGCCCTTATCGCTTTACATCCACATTCCGTTCTGCGACACGGTCTGCTACTACTGCGGCTGCAACAAGATCGTCACCAAGGACCACAGCAAGGCTGCCGTCTATCTCGGCTACCTCAAACAGGAGATCAACATGCAGGGCCGCCTGTTCGACGGCATGGGCCAGATCGAGCAGCTGCACTTCGGCGGCGGCACGCCGACCTACCTGAGCGACAAGCAAATGGGCGATCTGATGGCGCACCTGCACGCCAACTTCGATTTCGCCGACGACGCGCACGGCGAGTACTCGATCGAGATCGATCCGCGCACGGTGAGCGTGGAACGCGTGCACAGTCTGCGCGCGCAGGGCTTCAACCGTATCAGCCTCGGTGTGCAGGACTTTGATCCGGAGGTGCAGAAGGCAGTCAACCGCATCCAGCCCGAAGCCGAAACGCGCGCCGTGATGGATGCCGCGCGCGCAGCGGGCTTCCGCTCGATCAGCATCGATCTGATTTACGGCCTGCCCAAGCAGACCATGCAGAGCATGGAGCAAACGCTGGACAAGGTGATCACGGCCAGTCCGGACCGCATCGCGCTGTACAACTACGCGCACCTGCCGCACATCTTCAAACCGCAGCGGCGCATCTCGGAAGCGGACATGCCAACGCCGGATGTGAAGCTGGAGCTGCTGAAGATGAGCATCCAGCGCCTGTGCGACGCCGGCTACATCTACATCGGCATGGACCATTTCGCCAAGCCGGGCGACGAGCTGGCGGTGGCGCAGCGGCAGGGGCGTTTGCAGCGCAACTTCCAGGGCTATTCCACGCGCGCGGAGGCGGAGCTGATTTCGTGCGGCGTGTCGGCCATCAGCGCGGTGGGCGCGACCTACAGCCAGAATGAGAAAACGCTGGACGGATACTACGCCAAGCTGGAAAGCGGTGTGCTGCCAATCACACGCGGCATCAAGCTGGATAACGACGATTTGCTGCGGCGGATCGTGATTCAAAAGTTGATGTGCAATTTTGAGTTGTCGATGTCGTCGATCGAGCAGGGCTTCCCGATTCGGTTCTGCCAGTACTTCGTGAACGAACTGGAAAAGCTGAAGGCGTTCGAGGAAGACGGCTTGCTCACCATTGATGACGAATGGATTTCGGTGACGCCGAAAGGCCGCCTGCTGATCCGCAATATCTGCATGGTGTTCGACCGTTATCTCGGAACGACGCACACTCCGCAACCATTGCGTTATTCGAAAACGATTTGATATGAACGGCGCACAGCTACTGCCGGTGTTTGTGGTCGGCCTGGCCGGCAGCATTCACTGCGCGGGCATGTGCGGCGGAATAGTCACTGCGATGTCGGCCACGCGGCCGCGCAGCGTGATCGCCATCGCTCGTGACGATGCGCAAGCGGCGCTGCCCCACGTCCTGTCCTACAACGCCGGCCGTATCAGCAGCTACATGCTGGCTGGCGCCCTGGCCGGCGGACTGGCAGGCGGCGCGCGCAGCATGGCCTCGCTGGCCGGCATGCAGCTCGGCTTCTACTGGCTGGCCAACGCCATGCTGGTCGCCCTCGGCCTCTACCTGATGAACGCCTGGCGCGGCCTCGCCGTGCTGGAACAAGGCGGCCGCGCGCTGTGGCGGCACATCGCGCCCGCCACCCGCACCTTCATGCCAGCCGACACCCCGGCCAAAGCCTTCGCCCTCGGCGCCCTGTGGGGCTGGCTCCCGTGCGGCATGGTGTACAGCGTACTCACCGTCGCCCTGCTCAGCGGGTCCGCCACCAACGGCGCCACCGTGATGCTGGCCTTCGGCCTCGGCACCCTGCCCATGCTGACCGCCCTCGGCCTGCTCGGCGCGCGCTTGCAACACGCCATGCAACGCCGCCCGGTGCGCATCGCTTGCGGCCTGCTGGTGCTGGGCTTCGGCACATTGGGGCTGGCGCGCGCCGCTGGCGGCATCACGCCCGACTGGATGGACATGCTATGCCTCACACCACACCCCTAAGCCACGCCGCCGCCATCTGCTACCACTGCGGACAGCCCTTACCTAAAGGCGCTGCGTGGAGCGTGAAGATTGCGGAAGTCGAGCACACCATGTGCTGCCCCGGCTGCGCGGCGGTGGCGCAAACCATCGTCGATCTGAGACAGGAAAACTACTACCGCGACCGCACCGCCTACGCCGCCAGCGCCGAAGGCGCGCAGCAGCTGCCGCCGGAGCTGCAGCTGTACGACAACGCCGACCCGCGCTTTGCGCTCGATGAGGACAGCCGTGAATCGACCTTCACGGTGGAAGGCATACGCTGCGCCGCCTGCGTGTGGCTGATCGAAAAACGGCTGGCGCGCCAGCCCGGTGTGGAAAGCGCGCAGCTCAACGTCGCCACCGAAAAACTCTACGTGCGCTGGCGCAGCGACGCTTGCAAACCCGGCGACATTCTCGGTGCGCTGCACGCCATCGGCTACGCCGCCTATCCCTACGACGCCGAACGCCACGCCGGCCAGCAGCGCCGCGCCGCCAAAACACTGGGCCGCCAGCTATTCGTGGCCGGCCTGTCGATGATGCAGGTGATGATGTACGTCGCTCCGGCCTATCTGGCGGAAGACGGCACGCTCGATGACAGCATGGCCGCGCTGATGCGCTGGGCCAGCCTGCTGCTGACGCTACCGGCTATCTGCTACGCGGCGCTGCCGTTCTGGCGAGGCGCGTGGGCCAGCCTGCGCGCGCGTTCGCTCGGTATGGACGTGCCGGTGGCGCTGGGCATCGCCGCCGCCTTCGGCGCCAGCGTCATCGCCACCGTCAACGGCAAAGGCGAGGTGTGGTTCGACTCGGTGACCATGTTCATCTTCCTGCTGCTGTGCAGCCGCTATCTCGAACTGCGGGCTCGCCGCAAGGCTGGTGCTGCGCTGGAACGGCTGCAGCACGCGCTGCCCGCATCGGCCGCGCTGCTGGAAAACTTCCCGGCCAATCGCGCGGTCACCATCGTGCATGCGGCGGCGCTGGCTGTGGATAACGTGATAGTTATCAAGCCCGGCGAAGCGGTGGCAGCCGACTGCGTCATCATCGAAGGCCGCACCGCGCTCGACCTGTCGCTGCTCAGCGGCGAAAGCGCACCAGTGCCCAAGCAGTGCGGTGATTTCATTCCCGGCGGCGCCATCAACGCCAGCAACGTGATCCTGGCCCGCGTGGCCAAGCGCGCGCAGGACAGCACCTTGTCCGACCTGCTCAAACTGGTCAGCCGCGCCGGCGGCGACAAGCCGCGCATCGCGCAATGGGCCGACCGCGTGGCCGCGTGGTTCGTGGCCGGGCTGCTGCTGTTTGCGCTGGCCACCTTCGGCTTCTGGTATCTGCTCGACGGCAGCGCTGCGCGTGCGTGGCCGATTGCGATTGCGGTACTGGTGGTGTCCTGTCCGTGCGCGCTGTCGCTGGCCACGCCAACCGCGCTGGCTGCCGCCACCGACTACCTGTTGCGGCAAGGTGTATTGGTCACCGGTCCGCAAACGCTGGAGACGCTGCACCGCGCCACCCACGTGGTACTCGACAAGACCGGCACGCTGACCTGGGGCCGTCCGGTGCTGCAGGAAGTGCAAGCGCTGAGCGCGATGCGTTCTCAGTTCTGCCTGCAGATCGCCGCCGCGATGGAAGCCGGCAGTGCGCATCCGCTGGCGCGCGCCATCATCGCCGCCGCCGACGAAGCAGGGCGACAGGACTGGCGCGCCGTCGCGCTGGAAGAAACGCCGGGCAGTGGATTGGACGGCTTTGTGCACAACCGCCGCTATCGCCTCGGCAGCGCGCAATTTGTGGCCGCCATCAGCGGCGAGCCGCCGCAGCGCGCGATGGTGGATGGGGTCACACCCGTCTACCTTGGCGTCGAAGGACAGTGGCTGGCCTGCTTCCACCTGCATGACGGCCTGCGTCCCGATGCGCAGCAGACGGTCGATTACTTCCGCCAGCACGGCAAGACCGTGGTGCTGCTCAGCGGCGACGAGGCCGCACTGGCGCGCCAGGTCGGCGACCAGCTGGGCATCGAAACCACCGTGGGCGGCTATCTGCCAGCGGACAAACTCAATTTCGTCCAGCAGCTGCAACGACGCGGCTGCGTGGTGGCCATGGTGGGCGACGGCATCAACGACGCCGCCGTGCTGGGCGCGGCCGACGTGTCGTTCGCGATGGGCGGCGGCGCGGCGCTGGCGCAGGCCCATGCCGATGCGGTGCTGCTCAATGGCCGTCTGAGCGCAGTAGCCGACAGCGCCCGTATCGCCGCGCGCACCATGCAGGTGATCCGCCAGAACCTGTGCTGGGCTACCGTGTACAACGTGGCCGCGATTCCGGCCGCCGCCTTCGGCCTGCTCAATCCGTGGCTGTCCGGCGTGGGCATGGCGGTCAGCTCCGCCGTGGTGGTGCTGAACGCGCTGCGGCTCCGAAAGGGTTTGTGATGGAAGCTTTATTTTTGCTCATCCCCCTCAGCGTGGCGCTGGTGTTTGCAGCGTTGTGGATTTTCTTCCGCGCCTCCGACGACGGCCAGTTCGACGACCTGGTCGGCCCGGCGCTGCGCGTTGTTCAGGACGACGATCTCCCGCCAACGGATCAGCAGTGATCCGGGAAATTTTGATCCACATCAAGGATTTTTGTAGTGCTCCTAAGTAACCTTTGATCTACATCATTAAAGTGTTCTGGGGAGAACTCAATTGGATCAACACTACAACTACAAGGTCGTCAAACAGTTCGCTGTGGCGACGGTAGTCTGGGGCGTGGTCGGCATGCTGGTGGGGGTGATCATCGCCGCCCAGCTGGCATGGCCGGCGCTGAACCTCGACATACCGTGGCTGACCTACGGCCGCCTGCGCCCGCTGCACACCAACGCGGTGATTTTCGCGTTCGGCATCTGCGGCCTTTTCGCCACATCGTATTACGTGGTGCAGCGCACCTGCCAGGTGCGGCTGTTTTCCGACAAGCTGGCCGCTTTCACCTTCTGGGGCTGGCAAGCGGTAATCCTGAGCGCGGTGGTCACGCTGCCGATGGGCTACACGCGCGGCAAGGAATACGCCGAGCTGGAATGGCCGATTTCGATTCTGATCGCGCTGGTGTGGGTCACCTACGCCGTCGTCTTCTTCGGCACCATCATCAAGCGCCGCGTCAAGCACATCTACGTGGCCAACTGGTTCTTCGCCGCCTACATCATCGCCGTCACCCTGCTGCACGTGGTGAACGGCATGAGCATGCCGGCCTCGCTGTTCAAATCGTACTCGGTGTATGCGGGCGTGCAGGACGCCATGATCCAGTGGTGGTACGGCCATAACGCGGTCGGCTTCATCCTCACCGCAGGCTACCTCGGCATGGTGTACTACTTCATTCCCAAGCAGGCAGAACGCCCGGTGTACTCGTACCGTCTGTCGATCGTGCACTTCTGGGCGCTGATCTTCACCTACATGTGGGCCGGCCCGCACCACCTGCACTACACCGCGCTGCCGGACTGGACGCAATCGATCGGCATGGTGTTCTCGCTGGTGCTGCTGGCGCCAAGCTGGGGCGGCATGATCAACGGCATGATGACCTTGTCGGGCGCCTGGCACAAGCTGCGCACCGACCCGATCCTGAAATTCATGATCGTCTCGCTGTCGTTCTACGGCATCGCCACCTTCGAAGGCCCGATGATGTCGGTCAAGACCATCAACGCGCTGTCGCACTACACCGACTGGACCATCGCCCACGTGCACGGCGGCGCGCTCGGCTGGGTAGGCTTCATCACCATGGGCTCGATCTACTACCTGCTGCCGCGCCTGGCCGGCGAGCACAAGATGTACTCGACCCGCCTGATCGATCTGCACTTCTGGGTCGCCACCATCGGCATCGTGCTGTACATCGCGGCGATGTGGATTGCCGGCGTGATGCAGGGCCTGATGTGGCGCGCGGTCAATCCCGACGGCACCCTGACCTACACCTTCGCCGAAAGCGTGAAAGCCACCTATCCATACTACGTGGTGCGCTTCAGCGGCGGCCTGCTGTACCTGAGCGGCATGTGCATCATGGCCTACAACACCTGGATGACCTTGCGTAACCGCGACACCGCTGTCGCCCGTATTCCCGGACTGGAGCTGGCATGAAATTCTCACATGAATGGATCGAGAAAAACCCGTGGCTGCTGATCGCCTTGGTGACGCTGGTGGTCAGCGTCGGCGGCGCGGTGGAGATCGCCCCGCTGTTCTTCCAGAAATCGACCACCGAGCCGGTGGCAGGGCTGAAGCCGTACTCGCCGCTGCGCCTGGTGGGCCGCGACATTTACATCCGCGAAGGCTGCTACAACTGCCACTCGCAAATGATTCGCCCGTTCCGCGCCGAGACCGAGCGCTACGGCCACTACTCGGTGGCGGGCGAGTTCGTCTACGACCATCCGTTCCAGTGGGGCTCCAAGCGTACCGGTCCCGACCTGGCGCGCGTGGGCGGCCGCTACAGCGATGAATGGCACCGCACCCACCTCAACAATCCGCGCGACGTGGTGCCGGAATCGAATATGCCGAACTACCCGTGGCTGGCCAGGACCTCGCTGACACCGGCAGACGTGGTGCCGAAGATGAAGGCGCTGCGCCGCGTCGGCGTGCCGTACAGCGACACCGAGATCGCCGCCGCGCCGGACGAGCTCAAGGACAAGACCGAAGAAGACGCCCTGGTGGCCTACCTGCAAGGCCTGGGCACGCAGATCAAGACAAGGAACTGACATGGCACTGCAAACTTTGTTCGACCACGCCAGCAGCGTGATGACGGTAGTCTCGTTCATCACCTTCAGCGGCATCCTGTGGTGGGCCTTTGTGCGCCACAAGGAAGCCGATTTCGCCACCGCAGCGGCGCTGCCGTTTGCCGACGACGAGGAGAAACGTCATGGCTGATTTCACCAACGGTTTCTGGGACTGGTACATCGTCATCCTGACCTTGCTGGGCGTGATCGGCTGTGGCGTGCTGCTGTATTCGCAGTCCAGGGTCAAGCTGGCCAAGACCGCCGACGGCAAGACCGGCACCACCGGCCACGTCTGGGATGAAGACTTGACCGAGCTGAACACGCCAATGCCGCGCTGGTGGATGTGGCTGTTTTACCTGACCATCGTGTTCGGCCTGGCCTACTTCTTCCTGTACCCGGGCCTGGGCACCTACGCCGGCAAGCTGGGCTGGACTTCCAGCGCCGAGTACAAGGGCGAGCTGAAAAAAGCCGACGCCGATTTCGGCCCGCTGTTCGCACAGTACCAGCAGCAGGATCTGAAGGCGGTGGCCGCCAATCCGCAAGCGCACGCCATCGGCGAACGCCTGTTCCTGACCTACTGCGCGCAGTGCCACGGCTCGGACGCGCGCGGCAACAAGGGCTTCCCCAACCTGACCGACAAGGACTGGCTGTTCGGCGGCACCCCGGAAGCGATCAAGGAAACCATCCTGCACGGCCGCGTTGGCGCCATGCCGCCGATGGGCGCGGCGCTGGGCGGCGACAAGGAAGTGGAAAGCGTCGCGCATTACGTGCTGAGCCTGTCCGACTCGACCCACGACCCGATCAAGGCCGTGTTCGGCAAGGGCAAGTTCGGCGCCTGCATGGCTTGCCACGGCGCCGACGCCAAGGGCAACCAGGTGCTGGGCGCGCCCAACCTGACCGACAAGGTCTGGCTGTTCGGCGGTAGCGCCGAAACCATCATGGAAACCATCCGCAAGGGCCGCACCGCCACCATGCCGCCGTTTGGCGACTTCCTCGGCGAGGCCAAGGTGCACGTGCTGGCCGCCTACGTGTGGAGCTTGTCGAACAACCCGAACGAGGCGCCGCCGCCGGTCGCTGAAAAATGAACGAGCCGCAACCCCAAGTCATCAGGATGTACGCCGCGCGCGAGGAAATTTATCCGCGCGAAACCGACGGCCGCTATGCCCGCCTGCGCTGGCTGTTCGTATGGCTGACGCAGCTGGCCTTCTACTGCACGCCGTGGCTGCAGTGGAACGGCCGCCAGGCACTGCTGTTCGACCTGGGCGCGCGCAAGTTCTACATTTTCGGCATCGTGCTGTGGCCGCAGGACTTCATCTACCTGGCGCTGCTGCTGATCATCAGCGCGTATCTGCTGTTCCTCGCCACGGCGGTGGCGGGGCGGGTGTGGTGTGGCTTCACCTGTCCGCAAACGGTGTACACCGAAATCTTCCTGTGGATAGAGCGCAAGATCGAAGGCAAGCGCAGTGCCCGCATTGCGCTGGACCGGCAGCCGGCGTCGCTGAAAAAAATCAGCAAGAAGACTGCCAAGCACCTGGCCTGGGGCGCGGTGGCGCTGTGGACCGGCTTTACCTTCGTTGGCTACTTCACGCCGATCACCAGGCTGATGGGGGAGGTGATGACACTCAACTTCGGCCCGTGGGAATGGTTCTGGGTGGTGTTCTACAGCTT
>Ga0207655_1002950_pt1 | contig 13079 bp, 12 predicted proteins | sample KBSM44metaG_FD_184398 | JGI IMG/M metagenome (GOLD analysis project Ga0207655, IMG submission 184398) | Miscanthus rhizosphere microbial communities from Kellogg Biological Station, Michigan, USA - KBS M4-4 metaG (SPAdes) (version 2) | ecosystem: Host-associated > Plants > Roots > Rhizosphere >...
AAAGAGTGGAAAGCCAAGTGGGGCGGTGACGTGGTTGAAGGCTGGGCTACCCTGCTGGGCTAAGCCACAAGCGCGTCGCAGACTGATCCGCGACCAAAAGAACGCCAGCAAATGCTGGCGTTTTTTTATGCCCGGAATTCAATCGCAAGTCATTTTCGTTTTCAAATATTCAAACGTTTGCGTAATGCCTGGACATGAATCTGCCATTCATCCAGAACCTCTTGCTGAAACGATGTAGGACTAATCGTCAATTGGGCGGCAGCTGTCAGAAAACTTTCCAGCGTATTGGGAGCGCCCCACTCCGGTGCGGACAAACGTTGCTGACAGAATATTCGCCAGCGCTCTTGCTCTTCCAGGCTCAACGTATCGGGAAAGTTGCGTGCGCGATAACGAAACAATAATTCGGGCAAGCGTTCATCATCGAAAGGCCACTGCTCTTGTGCTAATTGCGCAGGGTCGGCGGCTCTGACTTGCTCACATAGACGTCGATCCCGATCGCCAATAAAACCGTCGTATAACTGTTGCTCGGGGTCCAGGCTCGTGGCGAAATCCTCGCGGGCATAAATTCCCGAGACTTTATCTTGCCAAAGTTGTTGTGCGGCACTTAGCCGCAGCGCCCGTTCCTGATAGAGCGCCATGTCCAGCCCCAAACGTTGCTGATCTTCGGGACGAAGTACCGATAACGGCGCCACGACCGGGCACTTGTTGATGTGTATGAGCTTGAGCGGCACGGGCAGTTCGCCTTCGGCCAGATCGTCACGGCGTGTATAAAGCCGCTGACGCAAGGTTTCGGTATCCAGATCGAGCAGCCCCTGAGGGTCCAGGTGCAGGTCACAGACAATCAGCGCGTTGCGATTGCGTGGATGCCAGGCCAGTGGCAGTACCACGCCGACATAATGGCGGGCCGCCGAAAAGCGTCCGGAAATGTGCACCATCGGCTGCAACAGCCGAATCTGGTCCATCACCTTTTGTTTGCTGCGTAACTGAAACAGCCAGTCATACAACTTCGGCTGTTTTTCACGAATCAGACGCGCCAGGGCGATTGTGGCGCGAACATCCGATAGCGCCTCGTGGGCATTTCCGTGATCGATGCCATTGGCGGCGGTCAGGCGTTCGAGCTTGAGCGTCACCCGCCCTTCGTCATCCGTGGGCCAGACGAAGCCATCGGGACGCAACGCATAAGCCGCGCGCACGATGTCGATCAGGTCCCAGCGGCTGTTGCCGCCCTGCCACTCCCGTGCGTAGGGGTCGAAAAAGTTTCGATACAGGCTGTAACGGGTCATCTCGTCGTCGAAACGCAGCGTGTTGTACCCTGCCCCACAAGTGCCGGGCAGGGCGAGCTGGGCATGAACCCGGGTCATGAAATCGGCTTCGCTTAAACCTTGCTCGGCCAGAAGGCCAGGCGTGATACCGGTGATCGCGCAAGCCGCCGGATGCGGCAGGATGTCGTCACTGGGCTGGCAGTAGAGATTGACCGGCTCGTCTATTTCATTGAGATCGAAGTCGGTGCGAATCCCCGCCACTTGCAACGGACGGTCGCAACGGGGGTTGATGCCAGTGGTTTCGTAGTCGTACCAGAAGATCGAGGTCACGGGTTGTTCCTGAACAGAAGACCGGCGAAGTCTAGGCGCACACAGGCTGCCTCGACCAGAAATGTTGTCATTCAATCACCTCCGGCCGCATACCGTGCAATACATAGTTATGTCGTTTCCCCCCGAGAGGCTGCTAGCATCGAACGGACATCGAATCGCAAACCGGCCACAGCAAGGTTGCCCATGCTCGAGACCACAGCACTGCCACGGAAAGCAACGCTGGCCCCGCCACTGGACACGCGGTATCAGGTCGAAACGCCCGAAGGCATCGACTTGCCACTGCGCCCGGCCGGGTTGATGGTCCGTGCGCTGGCGTTCACCATCGACCTGGGCCTGCGCGGGTTGATCCTGGGCCTGCTGTTCATGGTGCTGGCGTTCCTCGGCAAACTCGGCGCGGGGCTTGGCTCGATTTTGCTGTTCGTGGTGAGCTGGTGGTACATGGTGCTGTTCGAGGTGCTCAATCAGGGGCGCTCGCCGGGCAAGCAATGGATGGGATTGCGCGTGGTGCACGACGATGGCACCCCGATCGGCTGGTCCGCGTCCTTGCTGCGCAACCTGTTGCGATTTGTCGACATGTTGCCGTTCGGCTACTTCCTCGGGGCGATCAGTTGCCTGCAACATCCCACCTTCAAACGCCTCGGCGACCTGGCCGCCGGCACGCTGGTGATCTACCGCGAACAACCGCTCACCCGACCGCAGTTACCCGATGCCCCGCCGCGGCGTGCCGCTTTCGCGCTGACGCTGACCGAGCAACGCGCCATCCTCGGGTTTGCCGAGCGCCAGGGTGAACTCTCCGAGGCGCGGGCAGGTGAACTCGCCTCGATACTCGCGCAACCGCTGCACGTTTCAGCGCCGCAGGCCGTGGCCGAACTCAACGGCATCGCCCGCGGACTGTTGGGCCCGACATGAAGCAAAGCCTATTCGAAAGCCGCCACAAGACCGAATGGGAGCAGTTTGCACTCATGCTCGAACGGCTGGAACGCGGCAAGGAAACCTCGCGAGTCGCCAGCTTCCCCAGCGACTATCGACGGCTCTGCCAACACCTGGCCCTGGCTCAGGAGCGTGGTTACAGCAGCTTTTTGGTCGACTCGTTACAGCAACAAGTGCTGCGCGGGCATCAACAGCTTTATCGGCATCGCAGTTGGCTGAGGGCCAACGTACTGAGCTTCATCCTTGCCGACTTCCCGCGACTGGTGCGCGAACAATGGCCTTTCGTGCTTGCCGCCAGCCTGATATTTTTTGGCAGCCTGATTGGCATCGGGCTGCTGGTGTATCTGTTCCCGGAACTGGTCTACAACCTGATCCCGGCCGAGCAGGTCAGTGAGATGCAAAGCATGTACGACCCTGTCGCCGGTCATCTGGGGCGCTTGGCAGAACGGGCGGCCAGTGAAGACTGGGAGATGTTCGGTTACTACATCATGCACAACATCGGCATCGCGTTTCAGACCTTCGCCAGCGGTTTGCTGTTTGGTCTGGGCAGCGCGTTTTTCCTGTTCTTCAACGGCTTGATGATCGGTGCGGTGGCCGGGCACCTGACGCACATCGGCTACGGGCAAACCTTCTGGTCATTCGTGATCGGGCACGGCGCCTTCGAACTGAGCGCCATTGCCCTGGCCGGTGCCGCCGGCCTGCAACTGGGCTGGGCGTTGATCGCGCCGGGACGTTTGCCCCGCGCCGAAGCCCTGCGAGTGGCGGCGAGCAAGAGCGTGTTGCTGATTTGCGGGGTCATGCTGTTTTTGTTGATTGCAGCGTTTATAGAAGCCTACTGGTCGTCGCGGACCGGAGTCACGCCGCTGACCAAATACCTGGTCGGCGCAGCGCTCTGGGTGTTGGTCGCGACTTATCTGCTGTTTGCCGGACGGACCCGCCATGCGCCTGAGTGACGCCAGTGCAGTGATTCGCCCACGCACAAACTGGGAAGCCATGGACCTGGGGGTGCTGCTGAGTCAGCGCCATCGACGCCTGTTGATGACCAGTTGGGCGATCGTGACCCTACCGATTTTTACCTTGCTCAGCCTGATGCTGTGGGAGTCGCCCTCCCTCGCCCTGTTCCTGTTCTGGTGGCTCAAACCGGCGTTCGATCGGCTGCCGCTGTACATCCTGTCCAAAGCCATGTTCGGCGAAACACCCACGCTGAAACAGGCCCTGCGCCAATGGCCGCGCCTGCTCCCGCCGCAACTGCTGGCCAGCCTGACCTGGCGCCGCCTGAGCCTGAGCCGCAGCTTTCTGATGCCGGTGGTACAACTCGAAGGCCTGGAGGGCGAAGCACGACAACAGCGTTTACGCGTGCTGTTGCAGCGCAATGCCGGTGCCGCGCAATGGCTGACAATCATCGGCGTGCACCTGGAAACCGCGTTGTGGATCGGCCTGATGGTGCTGTTCTACATGCTCTTGCCGCTGCAGGTCGAACTGGACTGGGGCTGGCAGACCTTGATTGCCGCCGCCACACAAGACTGGCGCTGGCTGGAACACCTGACCAATGCTTTTTACGCCCTGGTGCTGGTGGTCTGGGAACCGATTTATGTCGCCTGTGGTTTCAGCCTTTACCTGAACCGGCGCACACGGCTGGAAGCCTGGGACATCGAACTGGTGTTCCGCCGCTTGCGCCAACGCCTGAGCAGCGCAGTCATCACGCTGCTGCTGGCGGCGTGTGTGCTGGTGCCGACGGGGCAAAGCGTCTGGGCCGCCGAACCGGGCATGTCACCGGACAGCCCGCGTCTGCTGGAGCAACCGCTGACCAGTCAGGCATCCCGAGACAGCATCAAGGCCATCCTCGATCAGCCACCGTTCAAGAACAAGGAAACGGTGACCCGCTATCGGTTCGGCGAAGACAAGCCCGCCGACGATACCGCGCACGGTGGTCAAACACCCGCCTGGCTGAAAGCGCTGTTCGGTTTGCTCGACAGCCAACGTTTCGGCGCATTGGCCAACCTGATCGAGGTGTTGCTGTGGGGCGCGGTGATCGGCGCCATTGGCCTGTTGATCTGGCGTTACCGCGACTGGTTGCAGGCGTTCGTCAGCCGCCGGCCAGCGCTCAACCGAAAAGTGACGCGACCAATGCCGCAGCAGGCGTTCGGCCTGGACCTCAACCGCGAAACCCTGCCCGCCGATATCGCGGCCAGCGCCGAAAGCCTCTGGCAAACCAACCCGCGTGAAGCCCTTGGCTTGCTCTATCGCGCCTTGCTCAGCCACTTGCTGAACGACTTCGACATGACGCTCAAACCCGCCGACACCGAAGGCGAAGTGCTTCAGCGCGTTGAACAATTGAAGCAACCGTCGTTGCTGGCCTTCAGTAAAAACCTGACCGCACACTGGCAGAACATGGCCTACGGGCATCGCCTGCCACCGGCGCATTTGCAACAGGAACTGTGTGACGGCTGGCGCGCATTGTTCGGCCCCGGAGCGGTCCGTTGAACCGCAAGGCATGGCTGGCGGTCGGCGGGTTCATCGTCGTGCTCTTGGGTGCGCTGAGTGCTTACCTGTATTTCAAGGCCACGCCCTATCAGGTACAAATCGAACACGGCCCGTCCCCTGAAGCCCAGGCCAATCCCTACCTGGCCGCCGAGCATTTTCTGCGCAAACAGGGCCTGACCGTCAGCCACGCCAACAGCCTCGACATCCTGCCGACCCTCGAACCGCGTCAGCACAGCCTGTTGTTGCTCGGCGACCGCTCGAACATGTCGCCGCGCCAGGTGGATCAGGTGTTGAACTGGACCCGGGCCGGTGGGCGCCTGGTATTCGTCGCCGAAGCCCTGTGGGATGAAAAGACCGGCCAAAGCAATGACCTGCTGCTCGACCGGGTGCAGTTGCACCAGTTCCTGAGCAAAGACCTCAAGGACTCGCCTCCCGATCTGCGCGATGATCCCTACCCCAAACTGACCAAGCTCTATCTGGAAAACGAAGAGGCGCCGGCCTACTTCAGCTTCGATACCGCGTTCCACCTCGACGACCCGAAAAACCTCGCCCAGGCCTGGGCCAACAGTGGCAAGGCCACGCACATGATGCAGCTGAGCCACGGGCTGGGTTCGATCACCGTGGTCACCGATGCCGACCTCTGGAAAACCCCGGCCATCAATCAGTACGACAACGCCTGGCTGCTGTGGTACCTGACGGCCGACACCGATGTGACCCTGCTGTTCAATACCGAGCACGACAGTCTGCTGACCTTGTTGTGGCGTTACTTTCCCCAAGCCCTGGTGGCCCTGATCGCCTTGATCGCTTTGGGTTTCTGGCACGTTGGCGTGCGCAGCGGCCCGTTGCTGGAGCCGGCCCCAAGGGCGCGTCGGCATCTTCAGGAACACCTGCGCGCAAGCGCCGATTTCATGCTGCGCCGCAGCGGTCAGCACAGCCTGTTGCACGCCTTGCAGCAAGACATCCTGCGTCGTGTCCGCCACCGTCATCCCGGTTTTGAACAACTCGGCGTCGCCGAACAATGGCTGGTGCTCGCACGCCTGACCGGCCACCCCACACGCGCCATCAGCCAGGCCATGAGCCCGCGACCGAAACAGCGGCTGTCCAGCGCTGAATTCAGCCGTCAGGTCGCCCACCTGCAAACCTTGAGGAACGCCTTATGAGTGAACAGATCGAGCCCGGCACCCAGACCCACGCCGCCCAGCAGCGCCAGCGCGCCGGCCAGTTGGCCCAGGCGATAAGAACGGAATTGCAAAAAGCGGTGATTGGCCAGAACACCGTGATCGACGATGTGCTCACCGCCCTGATCGCCGGCGGCCATGTGCTGCTCGAAGGCGTGCCGGGGTTGGGCAAGACATTGCTGGTGCGCGCCCTCGCCCGGTGCTTCGGTGGTGAATACGCCCGCATCCAGTTCACCCCGGACCTGATGCCCAGCGACGTCACCGGGCATGCGGTGTACGACCTGCAAACCGAGCAATTCAAACTGCGCAAAGGCCCGTTGTTCACCAACCTGCTGCTGGCCGATGAAATCAACCGCGCCCCGGCAAAAACCCAGGCCGCGTTGCTCGAAGCCATGCAGGAACGCCAGGTCACCCTCGAAGGCCGCGCCCTGCCCATCGTGCAACCGTTCATGGTGCTCGCCACCCAGAACCCGATTGAGCAGGAAGGCACCTACCCACTGCCGGAAGCCGAGCTCGACCGCTTCATGCTCAAGGTGCGCATGGACTACCCCGAGGCCGATCAGGAACTGGACATGGTGCGTCAGGTCAGCCGCTCGACCCGCGCCGACATGCTCGATGTACAACCGCTGCGCACCGTGTTGCAAGCCAAGGACGTGCTGGCCTTGCAGCGCATTGCCAGTGACCTGCCGCTGGACGATCAGGTGCTCGATTACGCCGTGCGCCTGGCCCGCACCACCCGCACCTGGCCGGGTTTGACCCTCGGCGCCGGGCCTCGCGCCTCCATCGCCCTGGCACGTTGCGCCCGCGCCCGCGCCTTGTTGCGAGGAGGCGAGTTCGTGATTCCCGACGACATCAAAGGTTGCGCCCTGGCGGTACTGCGTCACCGCGTGCGGATTGCCCCGGAGCTGGACATCGAAGGGCTGGACGTCGATCAGGTGCTCAAGCAACTGCTCGACCAAGTGCCGGCGCCACGCCTGTGAACATGGCCATCCGGACCACCCCTGTGGCGAGGGAGCTTGCTCCCGCTGGGCTGCGAAGCGGCCCCAACATTTCTGATAGGGCGAAGAACTTGCCAGCGCTGCGCACTGGAGCGGGAGCAAGCTACCTCGCCACAGGAACTGTGTGCCGATGAAACCATCCCGGCTTCTACTGGCCTGGCTTGCGGCCTTGCTAGCCATCGGCATCGTGCTGGGCGCCTTACGGGCGCTGGACATCGCCGTTCCATCTAGCCTTTTATCGATCAACTGGGGATTACTGCTGGCCCTGCTGGCCCTGGCGATACTCGACGCCATTCGCCTCAAGCGTTTGCCCTCACCGCGCCTCCAGCGACAAATGCCCGGCAGCCTGGCACTCGGTCGATGGAGCGAAGTGCGACTGGAGGTCGAGCATGATTTTACCCAGCCACTGAACATTCAGATCTTCGACCACGTACCCGACGGCCTGAGCGTCGAAAACCTGCCCCTGTCGGTCGAACTGCAACCCGGCCAGCAGAGCCAGATCAGCTACCGCCTGCGCCCGCTCATGCGCGGCCATTTCAGCTTCGAACACTGCGAAATCAACCTGCCGAGCCCCATGGGTTTGTGGTCCGACAAACGCCTGCTCAACATACCCGACACCACCCGCGTCTACCCCGACTTCGCCCGCCTCTACGGCGGCCAGTTGCTGGCGGTGGACAACTGGCTCAGCCAACTCGGCGTACGCCAGCGCCAACGTCGCGGCCTGGGCCTGGAATTCCATCAACTGCGCGAATTCCGCGAAGGCGACAGCCTGCGCCAGATCGACTGGAAAGCCACCGCCCGCCAACGCACCCCCATCGCCCGCGAGTACCAGGACGAGCGCGACCAGCAAATCATCTTCATGCTCGATTGCGGCCGTCGCATGCGCAGCCAGGACGGCGAGCTCGCGCATTTCGATCACGCTCTCAATGCCTGCCTGTTGCTCAGCTACATCGCGTTGCGCCAGGGCGACGCGGTGGGCTTGAGCACCTTCGCCAGCAACCATCCGCACTACCTTGCCCCGGTCAAGGGCACAGGCCAGCTCAACGTGTTGCTCAACACCGTCTACGACCTCGACAGCACCCAACGCCCGGCCGACTACCAGGCTGCCGTCACGCAACTGCTGGCCCGACAAAAACGCCGGGCACTGGTGGTGCTGGTGACCAACCTGCGGGATGAAGACGATGAAGAACTGCTGACCGCCGTCAAACGCCTGAGCAAACTGCATCGGGTGCTGGTGGCGAGCCTGCGCGAAGACTTGCTCGACAGCCTGCGGCAAACGCCGGTGCAAACCTTGCCGGAGGCGCTGGCCTATTGTGGGACGGTGGATTATTTGAATGACCGGGCGCAGCTCCATGAGCGGTTGAGTGCTCATGGAGTGCCGGTGGTGGATGCTCGGCCCTCAGAGTTAGGGGCCGAGTTGGTGACGGCGTATTTGGGGTGGAAAAAAGCTGGAACGATGTAACGTCGAATCGTATATAAAATCGTCATATCACGATGCCGACATGGATATGACGTGCGAGCACGTACGACAAGCCCTCAATCCGGGTACTTACGAAAATCAGTCCCACTCAACAACCTGAAAGCTCTATCGCAAGGAATCCATCATGGACGAGACAAAACTATTTGCTTCAGTGCTAACACAGATCAATGAGAACCAACTGGCTTTGGGTGCCGCTATAGAAGAACTATCGAATTGGATAGCGCAACGAGGTGCTACCGAAATAGCGAATAACATCCGATGTGCATTGCAAGCGATAGATCGAAACCAAGAATTCATCTCTTTGGCACTTATTTCTATCTCCACCGATTTTAAAGAATCACAAGCTCCAAAAAAGCATGACCCTAATGACTAGCTAACCATCAAGAGTCGTAATTCTCCTCGGCTGTTACCCGATGCTCCTCATCGGGTAACAACTGACGTTCATGGTCAGTAATATGCTTGTTGTCCTCCTCCCGACTTCTCGAATAGCAGCGCTAACGGCTACAGAATGAAGCGCATCTGCCTACAAGTGTCAGCGACCCAGGCTGATTGTGGGTGGTGTCCGTCCCAACATAAGGTTCTCCTTCCCTCGCTGCCGTCCATTCGTCTACCTCCGAATCGGCGGTAGCTCCAACAAGGAGTTAACCGTGTCAATGCCTCGACCCAATTCACTCAATACCATCCCGCGTTCCCCCTACGGAACCCTCGACTCAAGAAAACTCCAAGACGCTGCCAACAGGGCTCTAGATCACTATCTCAAACAGGAAAACACTGAGCCGTGTTTTGCCAACGAACGCCCCACCGAGGAACGATCCATGAAAATGTTCACCGTTGTCCCCGATGCCAATCCCGAAGCCTTGACCATCGAGACCTACGAAACCTTTTCGACGGTCAGCATTCTGCTACTCGACCTGGCGGAAAGCCTGGACGACAAGCCGCGGCATCTGGCCATGGCAATTTACCGGATGAGTGAGTTGGGGCTGATGCTGGTGGAACGGTCGCTGGATAACGAGAAGGCGATTAAAACGACGTAGCGACGAATCCCAGTAGCAGCAGGCTGCGCCAGCTGCTACTGGTTGCGGATTTGTCAGGCTGAAGCAGGCAATGGCTGAAAGCTGAAGTACTGCGTCAACGCCTCCACCAATTGCCCGTACTCCGGCGGTGCCCGTTGCAGGCTGAACCCGGCGTCGTAATGATGGGGCGTGACGTCTTCATGGCACCACAGGCAACACGCCTTCAGGTCAATGACCTGCTGGCAGCCGTCGCTGGCGGGGATTTTCAATCGCAGGTCAAAGTCGACGCCTACCATCATCGGCAACTGGCTGATGAGCATCAGCCCGTCGCTGGACAAGTTGCCCAGAAAGCCGATGGGTTTGTCGGTGACGCTGTTGAACACTTTCAGAAAATACGGCAGTTGATGCCGCTCGATCCGGCGGTCGGTAAACATGCGCAAATGGCCCAGCAAGGCCCTTAAGCAGGGCCGCACTAATGCTTCGGAACGTGCCGGCTCCTTGATAAGCCTGGGCGCGCTCTCCCCGATCCTGGTGCGTCAGCCCTTACCACGCTGACGTTTACTGCTGCCGATCACAGGTATCACCTCGGTTTAGAAGCAAGGTTCTAAAACCGATCTCTTGGACTATAGCTCACCACCGCCGGGCGGCCAGCCGTTGCATGACAGCTGCCATCAGAACTGCGTCGGGCGCACGGCCGCCGCGCTACGCGTCGGGTAATGGCCCAGGCTCTGCAAGGTTTCCAGACGGGCGCGAGCGCGGTAGGCGTATTCGCTTTGCGGGTACGAGGCAATGATGAACTGATAAGTCTGCGCCGCATCGATGAACAGCTTCTGCCGTTCCAGGCACTGGCCGCGCATCATCGACACTTCCGGCTGTACGTAGCGACGGGAACGACTTTCACGATCGACCTTGGACAGTTCGAGCATCACCTGTTCGCAGTTGCCGCGTTCGTAGGCGCTGTAGGCATTGTTCAAATGATGGTCCATCGACCAATGGGTGCAGCCCGCAGCACTGAGGGCAAGGACGGCAATGAGCACGAATCGCATAGGGGGATCTCCTGTCTTGCGCTCTGTATCGACCCGTTGTCGGAAATCTTCAGGATGGCGTGCTGCAAAGTTGTCACGTTCAATAAAGAAAGCAATAAGTAGTGCAAACGAACAATGACTACACCCAAAGACCATAGTAGCCTCTGCTAGCGCTTGAACTCAGGAGTCTTTGCATGTCCGTCCGTCGTACCAAAATCGTCGCTACCCTTGGCCCGGCCAGTAACTCGCCGGAAGTTCTCGAACAGCTGATTCTGGCTGGCCTGGACGTCGCCCGCCTGAACTTCTCCCACGGCACCCCCGACGAGCACAAGGCTCGCGCGAAGCTGGTGCGTGACCTCGCTGCCAAGCACGGCCGCTTCGTCGCCCTGCTGGGTGACCTGCAAGGCCCGAAAATCCGTATTGCCAAATTCGCCAACAAGAAGATCGAGCTGAAGATCGGTGATCAATTCACCTTCTCCACCAGCCATCCTCTGACCGAAGGCACCCAGACCATCGTCGGCATCGACTACCCGGATCTGGTCAAAGACTGCGGCGTAGGCGACGAGCTGCTGCTCGACGACGGTCGCGTGGTCATGCGCGTTGATACCGCCAATGCCACCGAGCTGAACTGCACCGTGCTGATCGGCGGTCCTCTGTCCGACCATAAAGGCATCAACCGTCGCGGTGGCGGCCTGACCGCACCGGCCCTGACTGAAAAAGACAAGGCCGACATCAAGCTCGCTGCCGAGATGCAAGTCGACTACCTCGCCGTGTCTTTCCCGCGTGACGCCGCCGACATGGAATACGCCCGTCAACTGCGCGACGAAGCCGGCGGTACTGCCTGGCTGGTGGCGAAGATCGAACGCGCCGAAGCCGTGGCCGACGACGAAACCCTCGACGCGCTGATCAATGCATCCGACGCCGTCATGGTGGCTCGTGGTGACCTGGGTGTGGAAATCGGCGACGCCGAGCTGGTGGGCATTCAGAAGAAAATCATTCTGCACGCGCGCCGCCACAACAAAGCTGTGATCGTGGCGACCCAGATGATGGAGTCGATGATCCAGAACCCGATGCCGACCCGCGCCGAAGTGTCCGACGTAGCCAACGCCGTACTCGACTACACCGACGCCGTGATGCTCTCGGCTGAAAGTGCTGCTGGCCTGTACCCGCTGGAAGCGGTGCAAGCCATGGCGCGCATCTGCATCGGCGCTGAAAAGCACCCGACCAGCAAGACCTCCAGCCACCGCATCGGCAAGGTTTTCGAAAGCTGCGACCAGAGCATCGCGTTGGCGGCCATGTACACCGCCAACCACTTCCCGGGCGTAAAGGCGATCATTTCCTTGACCGAAAGTGGCTACACGCCGTTGATCATGTCGCGCATCCGTTCCTCGGTGCCGATCTACGCGTTCTCCCCGCACCGCGAAACCCAGGCCCGCGCGGCCATGTTCCGTGGCGTCTACACCGTACCGTTCGACCCGGCATCGCTGCCGCCTGAGCAAGTCAGCCAGGCCGCGATCGACGAGTTGCTCAAGCGCGGCGTAGTCGAGAAAGGCGACTGGGTCATCCTGACCAAGGGCGACAGCTACCACACCATCGGCGGCACCAACGGGATGAAAATCCTGCACGTTGGCGACCCGATGGTCTGAGTGACCGGTTGCTGAAAAACAAAAGCCCCGCCATGTGAATGGCGGGGCTTTTTGGTTTCTGGATCCGGAAGATGTGTTGCCTGGGCGGGCCTCATCGCGAGCAAGCTCGCTCCCACAGGGTTTTGTGGTGGTCACATGATTTGTAAACAACACCGGTCAATGTGGGAGCGAGCTTGCTCGCGATGAGGCCTGCCCAGGCAACGCGAATTTAGTGGCGTTTGATGAACCCGGTCAACGCCGCAATCGCTTCCGGCGAGCGCAGCCGTTGGGTGAACTGTGCGCTCTCTTCTTCTATTACCTTGCGCAGTTGTTCGCGGTCCGGGGCTTTCATCAATTGCTTGCTGATACGCACCGCTTGCGAAGGCAGCGACTCGAAACGCAACGCCATCTCCCGCGCCTTGGCCAGCGCCTCTTCGCCACTGCCCAAAGCTTCGGTCGCAATCCCCCACTGCGCGGCCTGCTCACCACTGAAACCTTCGCCCAGCAGCAACAATTCAGCGGCTTTGGCATGCCCGAGCAATCGCGGCAGAAGCAGGCTGGAACCAAACTCCGGGCATAACCCGAGATTTACGAACGGCATCCGAAGGCGCGCATCGCGGCTGACATACACCAGATCGCAATGCAGCAACATCGTCGTGCCAATGCCCACGGCGGCACCGGCCACAGCGGCGATCACCGGTTTGCGGCATTCGAGCAGGGTGAGCATGAACTGAAACACCGGGCTGTCGAGGTT
>Ga0207655_1002951_pt1 | contig 13071 bp, 13 predicted proteins | sample KBSM44metaG_FD_184398 | JGI IMG/M metagenome (GOLD analysis project Ga0207655, IMG submission 184398) | Miscanthus rhizosphere microbial communities from Kellogg Biological Station, Michigan, USA - KBS M4-4 metaG (SPAdes) (version 2) | ecosystem: Host-associated > Plants > Roots > Rhizosphere >...
CATCGACACCATCAATCGTCTGGCCTTGCCCGGGGTGGATGCCGAAGCTGAAGCGGCGTTCATCACCGAGGCGGAAATCGAGGATGTCGAGGGGATCATCGAAGTGCCCGGCGCGGCGAGTTTCCTCAAGTCGCTGCCCGCCAACCAATGGGCGATCGTCACCTCGGCGCCGAAGGCATTGGCGTTGCGGCGGATGGTGGCGGCGGGTATTCCAGAGCCTTCGGTGATGGTCACTGCCGAAGACGTCAGTGCCGGAAAACCCGATCCCGCGGGCTATCGACTGGCGGCTGAACTGTTAGGCGTTGAATCGGCCGATTGCCTGATTTTCGAAGACGCCACCGTGGGAATTCTCGCGGCCGAGGCGGCGGGCGCGGGCCTGATCGTGGTGACCGCAACCCACGACCATCCGCTCCAGACCCCGCATGCCACGATTGCCAGCTATGAGTCGGTCGTCGCCCATGTGGATCACGACGACCAAATCCGCCTACACACAATCTAATGTGGGAGCGGGCTTGCTCGCGAATGCGGTGTGTCAGGCACATCGATGGCGAATGACACACCGCATTCGCGAGCAAGCCCGCTCCCACATTGGGGTTGTGTTGTTTCAGTAAACCCCAGGAATCAACCGCCAACTGCGGGCGCAGTAAGCCTCGTATTCGCTGCCGAACTGCGTCCTTAACAGCGCTTCTTCGGAGTGAATGCGGGCGATTAGCGGGATTAGCGTCAGCGCGGCCAGCAACAGGCCAACGCCGGAGCGAAAAGCCAGTGCCCAGCCCACGGCAGTGATCATCAGCCCCAGATAACTGGGGTTGCGCAAGGTGCGATAAATCCCGTCGGTGACCAGCGTGTGCCCCGGCTGAATCGCCACCAGCCCACTGAAACGCTTGCCCAGCACAAATACCGGCCACAGGCGCAACGTGCCGCCGATGATGAACAGCAACGCCCCGAGCCAGCGCACACCTTCGCCACCAAAGGTCCAGAAATCGATCCGGTCGGTGTAGGCCGGCAGGTACCCGCTCAATAAACCAATCACCCCGAACGCCGGCAGCACCCAACGATTGGCCCGGTCTTCACGTTCGCCGGAACTCAGGTTGACCTCAGTGAACAAGGACGCGATGGCCATCACCAAAGTGGCCAACACAATGACCACCAACGGTGCATGAGAGAAAAACGCTGAGAACCCGCCAAGCCCCCACACCGCGAGCCCAAGGTAGGCGAGGGTGGAAACAATGGCGAAAAACGCCAGTTTGGCCGAGATTTTCATAAGCACCTCATGCTGATTCTGTTCAGTTTAGAGGCCCGGCGCCCCTCACGCGTTCAACCCGGCCCTGGCATTACGCCGAATCACCTGCGGCGGCTGTCCGAACGCCCGAAGGAAGGCTTCGCGCATGCGGCGGCAGTCGCTGAAACCCGACTCTTCGGCGATCTGATCGAGTGTCAGACGCCCGCGTTCCAGCATCTGCCGTGCCGTTTCCAGGCGCAGGTTCTCGATGGCTTTGGCCGGTGATTGACCGGTTTCTGCCCGGAAGGCCCGGCTGAATTGCCGAGGACTGAGGCGTGCGACGTCCGCCAGTTGCTCCACCGACAACGTCTCGGTGAGGTGTTCTCGCGCATAGCCAAGGACGGTTTGAATACGGTCGGATTTCGCTTCCAGTTCCAACAGCGCCGAGTGCTGCGACTGGCCGCCCGCGCGGCGGTGGTACATCACCAGTTTCTGCGCCACGGAACGGGCCAGTGCGGCGCCATGATCCTTTTCCACCATGGCCAGCGCCAGGTCGATGCCGGCGGTCATCCCGGCAGAAGTCCAGATCGAACCGTCGACGACGTAGATGCGGTCTTCTTCGACTTTGATCGACGGAAATCGCGCTTGCAGCTCCCGAGCATAAGCCCAATGGGTGGTGGCGCGCCGTCCGTCGAGCAATCCTGCCTGGGCCAGGACGAACGCCCCGGAGCAGATCGACGCCGTGCGCCGTGCGGTTTTAACGCTGTCGCGCAGGTAAGTCAGCACGCCCTCGGGTGCCTGCTCGAGGATGGCATCGCCGCCCACCACAATCACCGTGTCGAACACCCGCTCACCAAAGGCCTCGGTGCCGACGCTCAGCCCGCCAGAAGCGCGCAATGTGCGGCCGTCTTCGGACAATACGCTGACGTCATAAAGCGCTTCGCCAGCGCTGAAGTTGGCGTACTCGAACACCGGCATGGCCGCCAGCGCCATGGACTGGAACCCTTCAAACACTACAAACGCCACGGAAGTCATCGAGATGTCCTCAAAAGGTCATGTCCGAAAAACGTACTTTAAACGTCATTTGAGACGAGCGTTAGACCCTTTATAACGGTTCACACCCGGCGACCTTATCGCCTCACTGTGAAGGAAATCGACATGGCTCTCTCATCCAAAGGCACCGCACTGATCACGGGCGCTTCTTCGGGCATCGGCGCGGTGTATGCCGACCGTCTCGCCCGGCAAGGTTACGACCTGATTCTGGTCGCCCGCAGCCAGGCGAAACTGAACGCCCTGGCCAACCACCTGAGTAACGAAACCGGTCGCGCCGTGGAAGTGGTCGCCGCCGATTTGAAAGACAAGGCCGACGTGCGGCGGGTCGAAGAAATTCTACGCTCTGACGCCAGTATCACCCTGTTGGTCAACAACGCCGGGGTCGGCGCTGTCATGCCGCTGCTCGCCAGCCCGGTGGATGACATGGAAGACATGATCACCCTCAACGTGACCGCTTTGATGCGCCTGGCTTACGCGGTGGTGCCAGGCTTCGTCGCTCGCGGCACCGGGACGGTGATCAATATCTCCTCGATCGTGGCCATCGCCCCGGAAATTCTCAACGGCGTGTATGGCGGGACCAAGGCGTTTGTCCTCGGCCTGAGCCAATCGATGCACCGCGAGCTGGCCGACAAAGGCATTCGGATCCAGGCCGTCTTGCCCGGTGCCACCGCCACCGACTTCTGGAGCGAGGCCGGCAACCCGGTGGAAAACCTGCCGCAAGAGATCGTGATGTCTGCCCAGGACATGGTCGATGCCGCGTTGACTGGCTTGGCGCAAGGCGAAGTGGTGACCATTCCGGGCCTGCACCAAGGCGACCAGTGGGACGCCTACGAAGCCCAGCGCCAGACGCTTTCAGGCCTGTTCGGCAACTCCACGGCCGCACCGCGTTATCGCTGAATCGGTAGCCTCCGGGCAGGGTGAACTAAGCTTGGATAAGGACCGTTCACCCTTGAGGAGCACCCCCATGCTTCACATCAGAACGCCGCTGATTCTGCACCCGGGCCTGTCGACGCCGGCCCGGCGGATCTGGCTCAAGCTGGAAAACCTGCAACCCAGCGGTTCGTTCAAATTGCGCGGCATGGGTCTTTTGTGCAGTCAGGCAAAGGCGCAGGGCAAACGCAAAGTCGTCTGTCCTTCCGGCGGTAATGCCGGGTTCGCCACCGCCGTGGCTGCCGCCAGCCTGGGGTTGAAAGCCTGCATTGTGGTGCCGAACACCACACCGGAAACCACCCGCGCGAGGATCAGGAAAACCGGTGCCGAGGTGATCGTCCATGGCAAGGTGTGGGACGAAGCCAATCTACGGGCCAAAGAACTTGCGCAGGGCGCGGACACCGAATACGTGCCTGCCTTCGATCACCCGGTGCTGTGGGAAGGGCACAGCACGATGGTCGATGAAATCCTCGAAGATTGTCCTCAGGTCGATGCCGTGGTGACGTCGGTAGGGGGTGGTGGTCTGCTGGCGGGCATTCTTACCGGGTTGATTCGCCATGACCGCATGGACTGCCGGATCATTGCTTGCGAAACCCAGGGGGCGGCATCTTTTGCCGCCGCGATCGCTGCCGGGCATCCGGTCAGACTGCCGCGGATCGACACCGTTGCCACTTCGCTTGGCGCTGCTCAGGTAGCCGCTTGGCCGGTGCAGCACATCCTCGATTTCCCGCATGAATGTGTCGTGCTCAGCGACGACGAGGCGATCATGGGTGTGGTGCGTTATGCCAACGACCTGCGTCAGTTGGTCGAACCGGCGTGCGGCGTTTCGTTGGCGATTGGCTACCTGGACCATCCGGCGATTGCCGAGGCCCATGATGTGGTGATTGTGGTGTGCGGCGGCGTGAGCATCAGCGCGCAACTGGTGGCGGGTTGGGCGCGACTATCCACGAGTGTTGAAGCAAGGTAGGGCTGCAAACGCTATCCGGGTGTCGCGAGCCCCACCGCTACTTTTTCAGCCTTTATTGACCTGCAGCTACGCCTTCCTGGACGAGGATTGCTCTGGCCAGGTCTTCGTCGCTGGCGTTGAGGCCGGGATGTTCCTGACGAATCTGCTTTAAGTACGACTCCAGATAAACACCACGAATCGCGCCGCCACTGGCGACGAAGCTGGAGGCGTCATCCCGGGCCGGAATCATGAGTTTGTGGTCCTTGAACGTCGAGTACAGCGATGCGGAAACCCCGGCTGACGTGGCGACATCGCCCGCATCCACTTTGGCCATAGCGGAGCCGAAGGGTAAACACAGCAAAAGGGAAGAGATGATAATCAGACGGCGCATGACGGTGTCCTCGGAAAGCATGAAGCAAAAAAGGAAGTACCTCATAGTCTAGGATGCGTGGCGGTCGTCAGGAGTTCCCTATCGATGCGTGATCAGTCCAATGCCTGCCTCTGAAAAAAACTCAGTCCCTCGCTGCACACACGATGATCTCCACCAATAACGCCGGATCAGCCAGCTTGGCTTCGCCGCAAGCGCGGGCCGGGGCATGGCCTGCCGGTACCCAGGCATCCCACACGGCATTCATCGCCTCAAAGTCCGCCATGTCGGCGAGCCAGATGGTGGTTTGCAGAAGTTGTTGACGGGTCGAACCGGCTTCCTTGAGCAGGGCATCGACCCTCGCGAGAGCATCGCGGGTCTGGTCGGCGACATTGTGGCGCGATTCGCCGACTTGCCCGGCCAGGTACACGGTGTTGCCGTGGATGACGATCTGGCTCATGCGTGGGTTGGTGTGTTTGCGCTCGATTGTTTGCATCAATTGCTCTCCTGTGAAATGGCGCCGCTCAGAAGCGTTGCACTGAAAAACTGTCCAGCCATTGGGGGGGCTTGCCGGCGATGCAGTCGGCGACCAACTGACCGGTTGCCCCGGCCAGCGTCAGGCCCAGGTGCTGGTGACCGAAGGCGTAGATCAGCCGCGGTTCATTCGGTGACGGGCCGATGACCGGTAACGAGTCGGGCAGGGAAGGGCGGAAGCCGAGCCATTTGCGCGCGACCGGTTCTGTCAGGCCCATGACGCGGCGCACGTGTCGTTCCAGATACTCAAAACGCTTGGGATTGGCCGGGTCGTTGATCGAACCGAGCTCCACCGTGCCCGCCACCCTCAGGCGGCCGGCCATGGGCGTCATGTAGAACGCGCTTTCCACCGGGCAGCAGGGGCGGTTGAGCAAGGTGTCTGGCAAGTCGAATTCGATGTGATAACCGCGCTCGGTATCCAGCGGAATGTGATCCCCGACCTGGCGTGCCAGCGCCGCCGACCAGGCGCCGCCGCACAGCACAACCCTGTCGGCGCGGTAGGTCTGACCTTCGGCGCTGCGCAGGTGCAGGCCATCGGTCTGCCGTTGCACCCCCGTGATCGTTGCCTGACGCAACGCGCCTTCGGTAATCAGCGGCGCGGCCAGCGCTTCAATGAAGGCTCGCGGGTCATCCATGTGGGACGACTCCGGGAACAGAATGCCCGCCACCGTTTTACCCGCGAGGGCTGGCTCCAATTGGTCCACTTCGGCCGAACTCAGTACTTGTTGCGCGATGCCCAGGGATCGGCGCAACTCGATGGCCGCTTGGGCGCCGGCAAAACCTTGTTCGGTGCCGTAGGCGTAGAGGCAACCGTTGTGACGCAAATGCTGATCAGCCTGCGGGCAGTCGGCCAGTAACGGCGCGTAACCGCTGTAGGTGTACTCAAGTATTTTGGTCAGGGCCAGTGTGTTGGCTTCGCAGCGCGAAGCGCGACATTCATTGAGAAACCGCAACAGCCAAGGCATCAAACGGGGCAGACGCGCCCAGTTGATGACGAAGGGCGACTCCGGCGAAAACAACAGCGACGGAATCGCCTTCAGCAGCGATGGCTGCGCAATCGGCATCACACCGTAAGGCGCGAGAGTGCCGGCATTGCCGTAGGACGCCCCCGAGGCAATCGCGTCGCGCTCGAGCAACAACACCTGGTAACCCTGGCGGCGTAGCCAGAGGGCGGTCGCCACCCCGACAACGCCGGCGCCGATAACGGCAATTTCGCAATGAACTGGCTGTGTCATGTCCTCAGATCCGGTTGTGCATATAGAGATGACCCTGGCGCGCCAGTTGGCTGATAACCCCCAGGGCTTTGATCAGCTGCTCCCGTGACAGGGCAGCCGAGATGTTGATGCGCACCGCTTGCGGTGAGAGCTCCGGACGCAAGGTGAAGGCGCCTCCGGCGAGCAGCACCACGCCGCGGTCCTGGCACAGACGGGCGAAACGCGAGCCGGTCCAGGGTTCCGGCAGGACCAGCCAGGCGTGGGTGCCAGTGGCGCTGTGCTGGACTTCCAGACCTTCAAGGTGAGTGGCGAGCAGCGCCTGGCGGATCCGCAGTTCTTCGCGTTGTTCCGAGACCAGTTGGTCGGCATGACCGTCCTCGATCAACCGGGTGGCGATCAGCGCCGTCAGCGGCGAGGTGCTCCAGCAGTCGATGCGCTGCATGGCGGCGATGTCTTGCACCAGCGGCTGAGGGGCCATGACAAACCCCATGCGCAACCCCGGTGCGATGCATTTGGACAGGGCGGAAATATAAATCGTGCGCTCCGGCATCAGTGCCGCGAAAGCGGGCGGCGATTGATCCAGCAGCGGCCGATACACGTCGTCTTCAATGACCAGCAGGTTGGTTTGCCGAATCACCGCGGCCAGTTCTTCGCGGCGCTCGGCGTCCAGGGTAATGGCGGTCGGGTTATGGATCGACGGCACCAGAAACAACAGCCGTGGCTGATGTTCGGCGCAGGCCAGGCGCAAGGCTTCGGGCGACATGCCGCGGGCGTCGGCATCGACGCCGACCAGGATCAGACCCAACGAGCGGCACAAGGCATTGATGCCTTGATAGGTCACGCTGTCGGCCAGCACCGTATCGCCGCTGTTGGTCAGGCTGCGCAAGGTATTGGCGATGCCATGCTGGGCGCCTTCGACGATCAGCATTTGCGAGGCCTGAGCCTCGACGCCGGTATGACGCAACCATTGCGCGGCGGCCTCACGGGCCCAAAGCGGGCCTTCGGACGGGTGATAGTCCTTCATGTCACCAAAGCGCGGATCGCTGGAAAGTCGCGGCAGCAACTGCGCCAGCACCCGATTGAAACCGTCGGTGGCCGGGCGGTTAACGCTCAGGTCGACGGTCCCCGGATCATTGCTCGGTGCTGACTGGAATTGGGCGGCCGGATGCCGTGGCTGCGCGACTTGCGTGCCACGCCCCGGACGGCTTTCCACCAGACCTTTCTGCTGCAACACGGCCATGGCTTTGGTCACCGTGGTGATGTTCACCCCCAGCGCACTGGCGAACTCGCGATGAGGCGGCAGGCGCTCACCCGGCTTGAGCTTGCCGTTGCCGATCGCCTCAGCCAGTGAATCGGCCAATTGGGCGTACAGGGTTCCCGCTTTGTCGCGCTGCAAAGCCGCGTTGGCTTTCAGTTCGTCCAGCAGTTGTTCGAATTGACTCATGGTGCTTTATCCCTGCTTGTCATGCTTGTAGCAAGACAATAAGCAAATTTGTATTGCTTTTTATCCGATACAAAGCCCATTGACAAGCTAAAAAACCGTGATTAGTGTGTGAGTTGTAATGCTTGTCATGCAACACAATAAGAAAATGGCTGCCATGCTCAGCCCAACGGGTACGCACATGACTAACGAAACGCTCCAGCCGGGTTCGCCCTCGGCGTCCCGGCACCACCGACTGTTCAGCCTGTCCGCGGGCGGCACAGAGTATCCGGTGTGTTGTCCCCCTCGTGCAAAGTCTTCGATGAAATTATCCGGTCGATCGACCCCACCCAATAAAGCGGAGGTCATCCAATGAACCACGCCCACCCAACCGATACAAAACCCGGTCAACAACGCCTCAGCGGGGCCTTGCGCCAGCGCCATATCACCATGATTTCCCTCGGCGGGATCATTGGTGCAGGCTTGTTTGTCGGCAGTAGTGCAACGATTCAGGCGATTGGACCGGCGGCGTTTCTGAGTTATCTCGCTGCCGGCATCGTGGTGATGCTGGTCATGCGCATGCTCGGCGAAATGGCCGTGGCCTTGCCCGGCGTCGGCTCCTTTACCGAATACGCACGCATTGGCCTGGGCAATTGGGTCGGATTCACCAGTGGCTGGTTGTACTGGTATTTCTGGGTGATCGTGGTGGCGGTGGAAGCCGTGGTGGGCGCCAACATTCTCCAGCAATGGATACCATTACCGGCGTGGATCATCGGTTTGAGCCTGTTGGCGATCATGACCGCCATCAATTGCCTGTCGGTGAAGTCCTACGGTGAATTTGAATACTGGTTCGCGTCATTGAAAGTGTTCGCGATCATCGTCTTTATCTTCGTGGTCGGCGCCTACCTCTTCGGTTTCGCCCCGAGCACCAGCGACCTGTTGGGCAACCTGGTGAATGACCGCGGGTTCATGCCTTACGGGGTGAGTGCGATTCTGGCCGGTGTGCCGACGGTGATCTTTGCCGTGGGCGGTGCGGAAATCGCGACCATCGCCGCCGCTGAATCCGACGATCCCTCGAAGAACGTGGCGAACATGACCCGTTCGGTGATTTTCCGGGTCATCACGTTCTATGTCGGCTCGATTTTCCTGATCGTTTGCGTGGTGCCCTGGGGGCAGATTGTTGCCGGTCACTCGCCGTTCGTGGCGGCGCTTGAAGTCATGCACATTCCTGGCGCGGCGATGATCATGCAAGCAGTGGTGCTGGTGGCCGTGCTCTCGGCGCTGAACTCCGGATTGTACGTGTCTTCGCGGATTCTGTTCGGCCTCAGTCAGCGCGGCGATGCACCGGCGAAACTGTCGACCCTCACCGGCCGCAAAGTGCCAAGGGCTGCCGTGCTGCTGAGCAGCGTGATCGGCTATATCGCGATCATGGCGGCGATCATTTCTCCGGAAGGCGTGTTCCTGTTTCTGGTCAACGCCTCCGGTGCGGTGATGCTGTTCGTGTACCTGGCGGTGGCGCTGGCGCAGATCAAGGTTCGCCGTCAGGTAGAAGCCACGGCGCCGGCCCGACTGACCCTGAAAATGTGGCTGTTCCCGTGGCTGTCCTATGCTGTGGTGGCAGTGATTGCGGGTGTTTTGGTCGCCATGGCGTTCCAGGATTCCTTGCGTACGCAGTTCCTCGCCAGCCTCGTCAGTCTCGGCGTGGTTTCCGCTGCGTACCTGGTGCTCAAGCGCCGTCGCCAGCAGGTCAACAAGCCCCACGTCAACGCCATCGACATTCTGGCGGGCTTGTCGACACGGTCATAGAACACAGGGAAATCCAGCCACGGACGGCGATTGAGTTTTAAGGCTTGTACCGGTCAAAACAACAATTTGCCCATAGGTGATCTATGTCCGACTTCAAGTTTGATTCCCAAGGTTTTTCCCGACGCGGTCTCCTCAAGGCCACTGGCTACGGTTCGTTAGCGGCATTGGCGGCAAGCGCAATGGGCCCGATGTCCTTCGCCTTCGCGGCCGGGAAACCGATCAAGACCGTGCGCGAGGGCTACCTGACCGCGGCGTGCCTGGGCGACATGCCCCTGGGGGCGTTGCGCGAAGGCGTACCCGTCGGCACCGATCTGGAATTGCTGAAAATCATCGCCGACCGTCTCGAGCTCAAGCTCGATGTGCTGACCATGGGTTTCCCGGCGGTGGTGGAAGCCGTGAGATCAGGGCGCGCCGATTGGTTCGGTGGCAACTTCGCCTGGAACCCGATGCGCTCCAAAATCCTGCTGTTGACCGACCCAGTGTTTTACACCGGCGCCTACGTGATCATGCGCGACAATGAGCCGTTCGATACCGTCATCACCGTGAACGACGTGAAGGGCCGCACCATCGGCGCCATCACCGGCTATTTCACCATCCCGGACATGAAGAAAATCGACGGCGTGAAGGAGGTCAAACTCTACGACAACACCGACTCCTGCCTGCGCGATGTGCGTGCCGGTCGCCTGGATTTTGCCGTGCTGGATGCCCCGACCATCGACTACATGATCCTTCAGGACCCGAGCCTCAAACTCAAACAGATCCCGATGTCCTACGATGAAAAATTCCCCAGCCTGACCGCCAAGTTCGAGGCGATCTGGGGCGTCCATCCGCAGCACCAGGATCTGTTCGACGGCATCAATCAAGGCCTGCGCTGGCTCAAAGCCACGGACCAGATCAAACCGATCCTCGCCAAATACGGGATCAAGAACCCCGATTACCTCGTGCCTCCGGCCAAGGACCCGCGCATCGGTGTCGACCGGGACGAGCAGGGCAACCTCATCGGGCCGTTCAAGCATCAACCGCGAGATTTCAGTCAGGCCTTTGCCTGAGTCGAGGATATAGCTCATGGCTGAATCAACCCCACTGGTGCGCATCGAAGGGCTCTACAAGTCCTTCGGCAGCCTGGACGTTCTCAAAGGTATCGACCTCAACGTGCAGCAGGGTCAGAAGATCTCGCTCATCGGCCCCAGCGGGTCGGGCAAGACCACCTTGTTGCGCTGCGTCAACTACCTGGAAGAACCGACCAAAGGCGACATTTACATCGATAACGAACTGATCGGCCAGCGTCTGGTGGGCACTCGAAAAGTGCCCATGAGCGACAAGGAACTGGCACGCATGCGTACCGAGATCGGCATGGTGTTCCAGCGCTTCAACTTGTTTCCGCACCTCTCGGTACTGGACAACATCATCCTCGGCCCGCTCAAGGTGCAACAACGCAGCCGCGCCGAAGCGGTGGAACTCGCCGAGGACCTGCTGAACAAGGTGGGGATGTTTGCCAAACGTGACGTGTACCCGGAACAGCTCTCGGGCGGGCAACAGCAACGGATCGCCATCGCCCGGGCGCTGGCGATGCAGCCCAAGCTGATGTTGTTCGACGAGGCCACTTCGGCGCTGGACCCGGAACTGGTGGGTGAAGTGCTGACGGTCATGCGCAAACTGGCGGAGGAGGGCATGACGATGATTATCGTGACCCATGAAATGCACTTCGCCGAAAGCGTCTCCGATCAGGTGATTTTCATGGCCGACGGCAACATTGTCGAACAGGGGCCGCCTCGGCAGATTTTCCGCGAGAGCCAGATCGAACGCACCCGCTCCTTTATCCGCGCTGTGCAGGAGCACTGATCGATGTTCGATTCCATTGCACTGAACAAAGCCATCGAAATGCTCCCGTACTTTTTGAATGTGCTGGGCATCGGTGCACTGACGACTGTCGGTCTGACGGCTGCCGCGTTTGTGGTCGCGACGCTACTGGGGTTTTGCCTGGCGTTGATGCGACTCTCGCGCAGCCGAGTATTGAGCCTGATTGCCAGTGCGTACCTGGAGGTGTTTCGCAACATACCGATCCTCACCCAGCTGTTCATCCTGTATTTCGGGCTGACCTACATCGGCATTACCTTGCCGGCCATCGGTGCGGCGATTATCGGTTTTGGTCTGAACGGTGCGGCGATTCTTTCCGAGGTGTTCCGTTCGAGCATCCGCACCATCGATCGCGGACAAAGTGAAGCGGCGTATTCCATCGGCATGACCCGCTCCCTTGCGATGCGCATCATCGTGCTGCCCCAGGCGTTCAAGGTCGCGATTCCGGGGATGGCCAACTTCGCCATCGGCCTGCTCAAAGACACTTCCCTGGCCTCGGCGGCGGCGGTGCCGGAGCTGACCTTCAAGGCGAAAATGCTGGTCAGCGAAACCTACCAGACCAACCTGATTTACTTCCTGTTGGCGACCATCTACCTGGTGTTGAGCCTGGTGCTTTCCCACTGGGCGGCGCGTACCGAACGCCGTCTCAAAGTCGTCAAGGAGAACTGATATGGGCTATGGCGAGTTGTGGGAAGCAACCCATGTCGAATTGCTGGCCGCGGCCTGGGCCACACTCCAATTGGCGTTCGGAGCGCTGGTCATCGGCCTGGTCGTCGGTTTGCTGGTGGCACTGGCACGACTGTCTCGCAGCCGGCCATTGCGCCGTGCGGCGCTGATCTACATCGAGGTGTTCCGCGGTACCCCGGCGCTGGTGCAACTGTTTATCGTCTACTTCAGCCTGACCGAAATCGGCGTTCAATTCAGCTCGTTTCAAGCCGCGATGATTGGTTTGGGGTTGAATGCCGCGGCCTACCTGTCGGAGATTTACCGCTCGGGTCTGGAGGCGGTGCCCAAGGGACAAGTGGAAGCCGCGAAAGCGATTGGCATGCCCCACCTCAAGGTGTTGCGCTGGGTCGTGTTGCCACAGGCCATTCGCATCGTGCTCGCGCCGATCGGCAACGTCGCGATCTCGCTGTTGAAGGACACCTCGGTGGCCTCGCTGATCGCGGCGCCGGACCTGATGTTGCGGGCTCAGGACTTGAGTTCTGTGTACTTCATGCCACTTGAAATCTACATCCTGGTGGGCGCGATCTACTTTGCGCTGTGTTATCCGCTGTCACTTGGCGTGCGATTGCTGGAGCGCAAGACCAGGCATTGATCGGGATCGAGGCTGGCCACAAATCCTGCGGCCACCGGAGGTCCAAATGTGGGAGTGAGCCTGCTCGCGAAGGCGGTGTGTCAGTCACCTTGATGTTGCGTGTGCCGACGCCATCGCGAGCAAGCCCGCTCCCACAGGGAATCAGGTTGATCACACATTCTGCGTTCACCGGAGGTCCAAATGTGGGAGCGGGCTTGCTCGCGAAGGCGGTATGTCAGTCACCTTGATGTCGAATGTGCCGACGCCATCGCGAGCAGGCTCACTCCCACAGGGAATTGAATTGATCACAAGTTCTGCAGCCACCCTAGATTCAATGTGGGAGTGAGCCTGCTCGCGATAGCGGTGGGTCAGTCACCTTGATATTGCGTGTGCCGACGCCATCGCGAGCAGGCTCACTCCCACAG
>Ga0207655_1002955_pt1 | contig 13062 bp, 14 predicted proteins | sample KBSM44metaG_FD_184398 | JGI IMG/M metagenome (GOLD analysis project Ga0207655, IMG submission 184398) | Miscanthus rhizosphere microbial communities from Kellogg Biological Station, Michigan, USA - KBS M4-4 metaG (SPAdes) (version 2) | ecosystem: Host-associated > Plants > Roots > Rhizosphere >...
TGATCGTCAACGCCGACAACATTTATGTCGTCGGCGTGCGCCGCTCCTTCGCCGTCGCCGACTACCTCGTTTACAACTTGCAACACACTCAGAAGCGCATTCACCTGGTTTCGGGGCTGGGCGGTAGCTATCGCGAGCAAATGCGCAGCGTGCGCGCCAACGATCTGGTCATCGCCATCAGCTTCGTACCCTACGCCAAGGAAACCCAACACTGCCTGCGCTTCGCCCGCCAGCAACAGGCCAACACCCTGATCCTCACCGACAGCCACCTCTCGCCACTGGCGAAACTCGCCAACAGCGTATTGCTGGTCAACGAAGGCAGCGCCCTCGCCTTCCGTTCGCTGAGTGCGACGCTGTGTTTGTGTCAGGCGTTGTTTGTGGCGGTGGCGTATCGGCTTGAACTGAATGTTGATGAGATTCACGAACAACCCGGCTTTGACGACTGACAATTACTTCAGCGTCGACTAGGTTATGCCTTCCCACCGGCTTGACTTGAATTAAACGGCAAACTGGAGGCCAAGTACGTCCTCCGCGTGGCGATCTCCGCCAAATGCCTGGACACCCACCACAGAAACCAGCAGGCGCGGATTGAGCTGATGGTCAGATCGGCAGTCAGGAGAAGCGCTCCGGTAATTGATGAGTGCAACGATTAAGGATTGTCAGCTGCGCAAAATCGATAACGTCCTCACCCACCAGCCAATGCCGTCCCGGGAAGCTGTATTTGACTGGTTTCGAATTGTCACCATGGCCGATGTGCTGAACATTCACGACTTTGCCCGCAAAATTGGCAAATGCATGAGGCAAGGTGTCTAGAGTGGCGTCTGGCGCCTCGAAAAACCTGGCATCGAAACCAGCGAAAGAGATTGTCCGAAGAGCAAGATCAACAACCTTGATCAAGCCCGTTGCGGTGATGACGCGTACTCGGTCTGCCACGGTGTTCTCGGCGTCGTAATCAGGCAGACAAACCGTACACGTTCCAATTTTCAGTTTGTTTCCCTCTAACTTTACATCGATGTTTCCCAGTGAAGTAGCGTCAAACTCCCAAGTCGATGTCTGACTGTTTTCCGTGTCAGTCCGAGTGCCTGATGTTGCGATTTCCAATGAAGCACCTGCCACGAGGTGAACCAAATATACAAAGCCCGACCCTGTAAAACTGGCGGTTGGTACTTGCCGATAAAATTTGACGCAGCATGGTCCGTCCAGTAAATAGCTATCGATCTCGCCAAGTGTGTTTCTGTTTAGATTTGTCATTGTATTGCTCCGATGATTTGCCATTGGGCTATTTGAAAAGAGGTATCCCACCTGATCTGCGAGTAAAACCAGCAGCGTCGACGCCGTCACGAGATCAGGTGTTTTCACGGAATAATTATTGGCAAACGGATTTCATCAGGTGCGGTACATATATATGCCGCCTCGAAAACTACTGCGCATGGGGTACCGGATCATCACCCCCCACAGCGTCCAGCCACCGTAATATTTGTGCCTGGCCATGTTTTGTCGCGGGTGGACTGTTTGCTGGCAGAAAGTCGATGAGATGCGCGAACAACCCGGCTTCGACGACTGACAATTGCCTCAACGTCAGCTAGGTTATGCCTTCCCACCGGTTTGACTTGAAGGAACGCGTCATGAAACTGATCGGCATGCTGGACTCCCCTTACGTGCGCCGCGTGGCGATCTCCGCCAAACGCCTTGGCATCGACCTCGAACACGAGTCAGTCTCGGTGTTCCGCCACTTCGAGCAATTCCAGCAGATCAACCCGGTGGTCAAAGCGCCCACGCTGATCCTCGACGACGGCGTGGTCCTGATGGACTCGACCCTCATCCTCGACTACCTCGAAGCCAGTTCCGGAAAAAGCCTGCTGCCGAGCGACCTGAAACAACGCGCCCAAGCCCTGCGCCTGATCGGCCTCAGCCTCGCTGCCTGCGAAAAAGCCGTGCAGCTTTATTACGAACGCAACCTGCGCCCGGCCGACATTCAATACCAGCCGTGGGTCGAACGCGTCGAAGGCCAACTCGCCGCCGCGTTCACCGCCCTCGAGCAAGAACTGGAAAAAACCGGCCTGCCCACCGACGGCACCCTCACCCAGGCCGGCATCAGCCTCGCCGTCGCCTGGAGCTTCACCGACCTCGTCGTCCCCGACCAGATCGACACCCGCCGCTACCCCCACATCGCCCAATACACCGCCTACGCCGAAACCCTCGAAGCGTTCGTCAGCACCCCGATGACCTGACCATGAGCACCACCGACACCGCCGCCCCGGCGCTAAAGGAAATCTTCAACGCCGAGCGCTTGCAGCACATCGCCAGCGAAATGAGCGCCGTGTACCCGGCGTTCAAGGCCAAGGCATTTCTCAAACATGCCCAGGACGGACTCGCTGAATTATCAGTGATGCAACGCATGGCGCGTGTCAGTGAAAGCCTGCATGCCGTGCTGCCGCTGGATTACCAAGATTCCTTACATGTGTTACGTGAACTCGCGCCAAGGCTGAACAGCGGATTCGTTAGCATGTGTTTGCCGCACTACGTCGCGAGCTACGGCGGGCATGCGTTCGACACCTCGATGGACGCCCTGAAGTACTTCACCACCTTCGGCTCCTCCGAATTCGCCATCCGCCACTTTTTGCGCAGCGACCTCGAACGGTCGTTAGAGTTGATGCACGACTGGACCCGAGACGAAAACCACCACGTTCGACGCCTCGCCAGCGAAGGCAGCCGCCCTCGCCTGCCCTGGTCGTTTCGGTTGGACGCGGTGCAGGCGGATCCACACTTAGCGGCCGGGATACTGGATCGGTTGAAGGCGGATGAGAGTTTGTACGTGCGCAAGTCCGTGGCGAATCATTTGAATGATGTGACAAAGGTGCATCCGGAGTGGGTGCTGGACACGATTGAAGGTTGGTCGCTGGAGAACAAGCACACGGCGTGGGTTGCGAAGCATGCGTTGCGGAGTTTGATTAAGCAGGGGGATTTGCGGGCGCTGACGGTGATTGGTGCCGGGGCGAAGGCTGAGGTTGAGTTGTTGGATGTGCGGGTTGAGCCGGCGGTGGTGAGGTTGGGGGAAGCGATTACGTTGTCGTTTGTGGTGAAGTCGACGGTGGCGCATGAGCAGCGGTTGGTAATTGATTATGCGATTGACTATGTGAAGGCGAATGGCGGGGTTTCGGGGAAGGTTTTTAAGTTGAAGACGTTGGATTTGGTGGGGTTTGGGAGTGTGGTTGTGGGGAGGCGGCAGGTGATTAGGGATTTTACGACGCGGAAGCATCACTCAGGTCCGCATACCGTACACGTCACGATAAATGGAAAGGTATTAGACTCCTGCAAGTTTGAACTTCGCACCTAATGAATTCCACAATCAAAAAAGTCACCCCAAAAAACCAAGCGATTAAGAATCTTACAATTGAAAATCGGGGAAAATCATACACTCATGAATTTTGATAAAATTTGGTCGACTGAGGCCTCTGAATACGAGCCAGAATCCATTAGCGATTCTCATCTAAGGCTAAAAAAATTCAACCTTTTAATAGGTCCAAATAACAGCGGGAAAAGTCGTCTACTAAGAAAGCTATTCTCAACCCCCCTTGAAAAAATACACGTCGGAATGGATCAAAGCTTCCGTCAAGCTGCTGATAGTTTGGGCGAAATTTTCAAAGCAATTAGAGCCAACCCGCGATTTGGCACGACGATCTATACACAACTACTCGACATTTACGATGGTAAATGCACACCAATTTCTCATATCAAAGAACAAGTTTCCAGTTTTGTTAGCAGCGTATCGCAAGCGTCTGATCCTAATAGAGACCTACACGGTGGTGACCTTGGTTCCTATCACAAGATCAGAAACATAGGAACAAAAGAAAACCCTCATGAGAAGCTAGCAAATCTTACAGCCCTCACCAATACGCTCAGCAACTTAAAAAGGCATTACATACCAATACTCCGTGGAATGCGACCACTCAGTAGAGAAGCCGACTTATTATTAGAGCGCACAATAAAAGACTACTTTCCAAACTGCAAAAGGGACGAAACAAATATCGTTACTGGATTCGGCCTCTATGATTTACTTGTAAGAAATCTACTGGGGCAGCCAGAGGACAGATCTAAGATCAGAGAATATGAAAAAATATTAGGCGAAGAGTTTTTTGGCGGCGCGGAAATCACACTCATCCCAGAGTATGAAAAAGACACAGTCTCGGTAAAAATCGGCGAAGACGATCAGTTTCCTATATATAATTTAGGAGACGGACTTCAACAAGTAATAATCATAACCTCGGTCGCGTTTCTCGAGAGAGATTTCTCTCTGTTCTTCATTGAGGAGCCAGAAGCATGCTTGCACCCTGGCCTTCTAAGAAGGCTAGCTCTCTTTCTTGTGAACCACACACCACACCAATATATATCTACCACGCACTCAAATCACCTGCTTGATCTCGCCGAAACTCACAAAGAAGTTCTAATCCATAGAGTTTCAAAAACAAAGTTTGACAATGAAAAACCGTTCGAAATACATGAGTGCACACGAGACCAACAGCTACTGAATGACTTGGGTGTACTTGCATCTTCTGTATATCTAGCCAACTCAACAATTTGGGTAGAAGGAATAACCGATCGACTTTACCTCAAAGCTTTTATGAAAAAGTATTTGTTTTCTCTTCAGGAGAGTGACCTAACAAAAAAATATGAAGGCTACCTTGAAAATTTTCACTATGCATTCGTTGAATACCAAGGAGGAACTCTTGGGCACTGGGGATTCGACGACAATGAAATCGCAGAACGCTTAAGCGCGTCTCACGTATGCACCACCGCGTTACTGGTAGCAGATGGAGATATTTTGGACAAAGGTGACAGAGCAGCAACGTTATCTTCAGAGTTAGGAGATAGATTACATATACTTCCTTGCAAAGAAATCGAAAACATTTTACCAATTGAAGTTATCAGACTTACATCAAAAAGAATTTTTTCGAGAAAACAGAGCAAGACCACCTCAGAGTTGTCCGAAACCGATTTGGACAAGATCAGAACCAGAAGCCTAGAAAACTCAAAAACAGGCATCGGCTATCATTTGGATAGATGCCTTGGCTTAGCAGGAAAAGGAAAAAATGCCCGGAGAGTATTTGCCGACGAAAGTGGCACAATTAACGAAAAAGTGAAATTCTGCAGAGAAGCCATCGATGTAATGTCCGAGGCAGACTGGGAACTTAACGAGCCAATAAAGACCCTTTGCTCGTTAATATTCTCGCACATAGAAAAGCATAACTAAAAAATGGAGAAACCCTAAAGTTACAAATGCACATAGAACCAGAACCAGAACCGGAATTTATGATACACCTCATCACTCAGATGCTTTTTGTGGTTACCAAGTCATCTTATCCAGAGAGCGTGCGTTATGGTCGGATGCCATGCCTGGATTAAATTCTTGCGCGCTTGATGAAACTATAACACCTAATCACGCAGCCTTTTCACTCCTCCAACCTAGTGTTTTCTGAAAGAGAAGACACAAAGAAAACACTTTACACTTCACTTCCAACAACACTAAAAATATCAATAAATCACAGAACGCCCTATAAGCAACTTATGATCTCGGCCAACTCTTCAGAAGAAATCACTTTGCGACAGTACTCATATCTCTCGGAACCAGAAAGTGGACCAATCACTAATGGCGACTGCGAAGAGACGTCATTTGTTATAAGAACAGTAACAGTTATACCAGCTCCCACCGCCTTGGTTTCATGCAACTGTCCTGCGCACATGGAATACCGCTCACCTGCAGAAAACCTAAAACTCCCGCCCTCTATGATATTTATATTTTCATTCCTCTTAATAAGAATAGAACTTTCCCCTAAGTAACTAGCATCATAAACAGAGTGCGCCCTACCCCCCTCATCAACATATAAAAGCTTATTAATTACCTCTCCAGACAAGACCCAGCTCGTAAAATCAAATACGTGATCATGGATCGCAACACCTTCGCCCTGACTAACACCCTCCCAAAAAGGCCATATATGGAGTCGTGCTTTCCTATGCCCCTCTATAAAGATAGCGCATGAAATAAACCCCAAGGGGTGAGCACGAAACTCAAGCCCGCGCCCCTGACACATCTCCAATATACTTACAGCGCTTACCGCCCCTAAATCAAGAGCCACTTGCAAGTCGCTAATATTCTCAATTTCAGCTAAATTAATATGGGTCCAATGGGGCATTGACCGCACTCCTAATTACCTCAAGATCCAAATTCCCGTTTTCGATTACGCAACCTAACCTTGAACACTCAATGATCTCCTTTAGCTTCTCCATAGTAACCTCCCCTTGGAATTCGACTCTACCGCAACACTTAAACTCCTCAGCCTGGCGTTCAACTAGGCGCACATCATCCTTATAAGAATCATAAAAATAAGTGCCAGCGTCAGCTCTGAGAGCACACGCTTCTTTTTCTTCCTTTGTGACCATTACGTATTTATCTGAAATATCAAGCCGAAACGCAGAAAAAGAGCTAACAAAAAACAACTTAATCCCGAGTAATGGCTCGGTCGACTGATATTTAAAGGCAGAAATTGCAGTAGATATAATTTCCTCTTGAACGACCCGGCAGCTCCAAGGCTTACCTGTTCTCCCTGACTTTAGACTTTTCCGGTATGTTGCATATTTGGTGCAAAGCTCGACACTTCTTGGATCTAAGAGATACACCGCTATATCGCGACCTATCCCATCATTTCTTGCTGCCTCTGCCAACTTTGGAAAGGTGGTTGCTCTCGTATATCGGCCACAAGCCCCTTTATATATCCAAAACTTGCTTGTCGAAGTAGCGTCTTTCAACAAACGCCCGATTTGTTTTGGCTCTACAATCTCTATGACAGATCGTTTCACAATTTCAGGCCGCAGCCAGAACACAAAACTCCCTATAAACACAGTTACAATTATTGACGTCACTAAATTATCAAGTAACGATATGATCACAGCCTGAGCGCTTGGCGATGATACCGCATTAAGACCCGGCATTAAAAACCGTAGAAGCATTGCAACTATGAGAACCAAAAAAAGGACAATATAAAAAGTTTGTCTATAATGTTTTTTAGATAGAATCTCATCCATATTTTACACCCACATACGTATGTTTTTTATCGACTGGCGTTGTGAAGAGCACTCATCCACGTCAATTTCGCTGGGATAATATTGCGAATCGATAAAAAAGAATACTGCTTACACTGCAGTGACGTTGAGAAATACCAAAAGACTCGTCTTATCCGTCACGCCTAGGCCCTGTCCGCGCTATAGCTAGCGTATTGCTCGGAAAGCACCGTACAGAAAAACGCATGATTCCCTTCATGGGACAGTTCCTTACCAACTTCCATACGGAATGCCGTACTTATCGATGTACTTCCTCGCCTTTTCACTCATGGGATAAGCGTACTGACCACCGTTCTTGCCCAACTCCGGCCCCAACGGCTCCAATTCGGCTTGTGCGCGGGCTATTTTAATTGGGCGTCGACATGGGTCTCTGACCCATACCTGCACCACGCCGCCAGGCGCGAGTCCCAAATAGACAGACGCCATGAAGCGTGCTTTTTTCTCGGGGGTATATGGGCAGCGCTGATGGGTCGATGTGAGCATCACCCGCCTTGCTTCCTCTGGTATATCGACCCAAGCCCGATAGGTTTTCTGTTCTGGTATCGATTGCCAGCGGACAAAGATCCGCTTGGGCATACCCGCTCCAATAACCGGTTTGCCTGTGCCACCAACACCAATCCAACCGCGCGCAGATTCTATGTCGTCATTTGGCTCTGCACCACTGGCGTTCCCTCCTCCGGCTCTCAAAAAGGTTTTACCGTCAATGTCTTCCACAGAGCTGTCTTCAACCCACACGTTCATGAAATTGGGCTTGATAAAAGCCAGCTCCCACCAAGGGTATTTGGGATCGTTTTCCCCCGAGTTGGAGCTTGTGACGTGACAACCGGTGAAGATCAAAACGGCCAAGAGGGTTACGAACATTCTCATTGCCAAAGCGCTCCACTATTCAGTTCCCGCGACTACCAACTTCCGTACGGAATGCCGAATTTCTCAATGTAACGTTTTGACTTTTCGCTGACGGGATACGCATAGCGCCCTTGGTTCTTGCCTTGACTAGGCCCTAGCGGTTCGATCTCCGCTTGTGCTCTGGCGACTTTGACAGGATGGTGGCATGAGTCCCTGACCCAGACTTGCACGACACCACCGGGAGCCAGGCCCAAGTAGATAGACGCGTTATAACGCCCCTCTTGTTCAGGTGTTTTTGCGCAGCGCTGGTTGACGGACTCAAGCATGAGTTGTCTGGCTTGCTCTGGAATGTCCACCCATACCTTATACGTTTGCGGTTCAACAATGGATTGCCAGCGGACATAGATACGTTTGGGAAGATCAGCACCAACAACCGCTTTTCCTGTGCTTCCCACGCCGTGCCAATCACGGGCAGAGTCAGTGCCGTCTTCCGGTTGACCGCCCGAGGCGGATCCTCCGCCAGTGCGCAAGAAGGTCTCCCCCTTGATGTCTTCTACTGCGGTGTCCTCGACCCAAACCTTCATGTAATGAGGCTCGGTGAACGCGAGCTCCCACCATGGAGACCTAGGATCATTTTTTGTGGACAGCGGATCGGCGTGACAGCCGGTCATGAGGATTGCACAAAGCAGGCTTACAAGAAATTTCATCAAAAAAGCGTCCAATCGGGTACGTGAGGATGTTGTACGCGTATGCCGTCAGGTGTGGGGGCGTTGATGTACACCGCTCTCACACCGCTTCCATCTCTCCTGCCCAGTGGATGGTTCCAGTTTGCGGAAGTGTGAATGTACTTGAGTTTGAGCATTCGCTCCTCGTCTAGCGTAATGCTGTAGTCACCAGCGACAAATCGATCACACATAGCCTGAAGTTCTGATGGCAGTGCCAGATCAGGCGTGTCTGAAATATCGTTGAAACGAACGCCTTTATCTTTCGCCAGTTTGTGCATCACCCGCAGATAAACTCTCGACAACAGGCCACTAACCGGACGCTTGAGCTGTACAGCAGCGTAGACGTGTTTGACACGCGGGCTCATCCGATCCTGCGGACTGTTCGGCATTTGAAGCGCAGGCGGCGTTACGATTTCCAGCATCTCAGAAGGCCAGCCATTCGCTATCCACTGATTTCTTACGATCACCGCGTCGCGGTAAATCGAAGTGGTGAGCACATCAGTTTGGAGAGGGACTTCTAGTGCCTGCATAGGACTGACAAGCACGCACTCCTCCGCTTCATCGAGGTAACTACCTCCGATATCAGAGTGAACACCTGGCAACGTGATCTCCAGATGAGCGGGCTTTACACGGCTCAGAGCGAAGTTACCTCGGCATTCATCCCGCGCGACCAAGTGAACGACGTCGGTAAAAAAACGCCGGTCCAGGTAAAGTTTGATGCCCGTTGCAACAGGACTTTTCACGTTGCCGAAATTGGACCAACCAGCAATCGACGGAACTGTATCGAATAGCCCGATAAAGCCCATTCTGATGTCGCCATTGTATTGCTCATTGAAGGTCTTGCTGAACGCTTCAGAATTGCTTCGCAGGACTTCACCTAAGGGGCCTTGCTTGCCCCGCACCACCTCATTGGAAAAGTGTCGAGCGGCAGCTGCACCACGGCTGAATCCAAATGTGTCGAAGGTCAGCGAAGTAACCTCACTACCTGGGTTATCGTCCAAGAGCTCTTTGATACGCAATTTAATCGATGCAAACGAAGACTGAACTCTACCTGCAACTCCAGTATCACCTCGTCCGGTGCCACCTCCGAGGGAGCTGTCTTTCTTACCAGCGCTGGTGCCAATTCCATCGACATAAATCATACGGAAAGCTTGCTTTCGGAGCCCTTCACCTTCGGCCCCCTCTGGGGCGTCATAGAGCTCACTTAGTTTTTTAACATTGGTGAGTCCCGCGCCATAGCTGCTGTCGGGATCACTCATGTAAGGCTGGCAACTCGCAGGAATATCCTGAGGCGCAATCGGATGCTGCGCCCCACACAGCAATCCTGCCGCCGTGTTATTCGCATTATTCCCAGTGCCATCAAAGAAAACCCCAATCCTCAACGCGATGCCGATTTTCTCAGGTTCGCGCGCAGGTTCTTTCCCGTGCTTCTCATATTCCGCCCAGCGCTGGGCGTGAATATCGACGGGTTTGGCTTCTTCGTAACGATAATTTTTCGGGGGGTTGGGTACGTAGCCACTCATCCGTGATTCCTGGTTCTGATCCTTGAGAACGGCCCGAAGGGTGACAGCCGGGGCTGGGGGGCGCAAGCCGTGGCCGAGTGCCAGCCAAGGTGTGGCAGCGGGGTTCGACGAGGGTTTCCCCTCGTCGGGGTGGGAGTTAGCTGGCGATTTCGACGTTATCCAGCGCTTGGTTGACGGCGATTTCGCCGAGCATCACGACTTGGGCGATGCCCAGTGCGGTTTTGCGGTGCGGGGTGTCGAGCATGGCGGCGAAGTTGAGGAGCATTTCGCTGGCGGAGCCGAGGGTTTCGCTGGCGTTGGCGAGCAAGGATTCGCTGTTGTACTTGGGGTTGGCGAGGTACATGCGTTCGGGTTGTTGGGTGCTGGCCATGATTTGGCTGGCGGGTTTGAGGTAATGGTCGAGGGCGCGTTCGGCGGCTTCGTGGAATCGCTTGGAGTCGGGGGATTCGTAGGGGGATGTGGGGTCGGTTTCTGGTGGGTTGGGTGTTGGTTTGATCATGGTGAAACTCCTAGTTAATAAAAAGGAGCCTTCACATTCGCTACCAAACGAAGGTGGCGGCCATACGCGGGTTGGTAGACCGGTAACTAGGACCCGGCACACCCGAAGGTGTCCTGCGCATGGCCACCATTGAGCAGAGACCTGATGAGGTCTGCGAACGGTTCGCGATGCGACTAGTTATGGCGGGCTACCAAACCCGATCACTGTTTTTCAGCGACCGACAGACGATAGAACCCGAGACCTAGACGCACAAGCCGGCGGATTCTGGCTTAGTCGTAGGTAACGGCGCAAGGCGTTGTAGGGTTTAGGTGGTTACTTGAGGCTTGGTTTAAACAGTGGTGGTTTTACTGTTTATTTCGGTCAGTGGTTGATGGGGTGATTGGGTGGGCGTCTTCGCGAGCAGGCTCGCTCCCACAGGGGGTTTGTGGTTGGCGTGAGACTTGCGGTGGCTGAGCTGGCGTTATCGCGAGCAGGCTCACTCCTACAGGGGATTGAGTCTGGCTTGGGATTTGGGGTGATTGGGCTGGCGTCTTCGCGAGCAGGCTCGCTCCCACAGGTTTTGTGTTGGGCTTCTGGGTTCGCGGCGGCCGGGCTGGGGTCTTCGTGGGCAAGCCCGGCTCCCACAGGGATTGGGGAATGGTTAGGGTCGGTGGCGTGTCATGTTGATGAGGGCGGATCGTCCACCATTCGGCGCCGGGCGCTCTTCGATGGAGAACGGCACGAAGCCAAGTTTCGGGTAGAGCAGCAGGCCTGCGGTGTTTTCATTGAAGCAAGACAGTTGCACTTCCTTGGCCTGGTATTTTTCGAAGCCCAGCGCGGTCATGGTCTCGACGATGTATCGCGCAACACCCTGGCCACGGGCGTAGGGCGCGACGATGACGTTGCCGATGCAGCAGATGCCGTCGTGCTCAGCGCGGTAGAAGTTGGCGAAGCCGACGAACTCGCCGTTGGCCAGAAAAGCCGTGGAGTCGAAGCGCTGGCTGATTGCGCTGTGCATCTGCTCTTCCGTTAGCGGGAAGTTTGCTTTCGGGAACATGAAGAACAGCTCTTGTTCACCTTGGGGAAAGCTGCAGAGGGTGTTGACGTCGTCGGCCGTCACTGGCCGGTGGGTGAAGTTCATCGCTGCCCTGCCCTCACTTTTTACCCGCCAGATGATGCGCAACCAAGGCGTTGGCATGACCGTGGCCCATGCCGTGTTCCTCCTTGAGCCACGCCACCAGTTCCATGTGTTTCTTGTCGCTGATGCCGGCGAGCAGGCTCAGCCAGTGATCGATGGGCTGGCCGTATTTTTTCTCGATGGAGGGGAAGTACGACGCCGGGCCTTTTACCTTGTTGTCTTCGCTCATGCTGCAAGCTCCCTGTGGTCACGACGGAGGGTCGGCGGACGCTCCTTGTCGGCAGGTCATAGAGTGGACGCGAAGTGCGGTTCCGGCAACTGCCCCGCTCTGCCACGCACCACAAAAAACTGTGGGAGCGAGCCTGCTCGCGAAGGGGCCGTGTCAGCCAACATCATCAGACGCTGACACACCGCTTTCGCGAGCAGGCTCGCTCCCACAGGGGTTGTAGTGGATCAGGGTTATTCCGTGCGGCCCGGCAGCATCCGCACGAGGGTGTTATCCCGCACCCAATAATGGTGGAACAACCCCGCCAGCGCGTGCAGCCCGATCAGCCAGTAACCGGTGCTGCCAATCAGTTCATGCCAGTACTTCAGTTGTTTGCCGAAGTCCGGGTCGATGGCCACGGGTGCCGGGACGTGGAAGCCGAAGTACGGGAACGGTTTGTCGGCGGCGGCGAGCATTAGCCAGGCGAGGATTGGGGTGGCGATCATCAGGCCGTACAGCGCCAGGTGTGTCAGGTGCGCGATGCCGGTCTGCCACGCGGGTGGTTTGGGGGTGATCGGCGGGCGTGGGCTGAGGCGGCCGAGCAGGCGGATCCACACGAGGGCGAAGATGCTCGCGCCGAACAGGCCGTGGAAGCCCATCAGCAAGCCGCGTGCTTCGCTGCCCTTGGGCATGTAGCCCTTGATTTCGACGCATGCGTAGACGCCGACGAACAGCGCCAGCATCAGCCAGTGCAGGGTGATTGAGAGTTTTCCGTAACGGGTTACGGCGATGTCGCGGGACATAAGCTGCGCCTCTTGATTGTCATGAGTGACGGTCAATTCGTTCGACCGCCTCGCTCCGGTTGTTGGGCGAACCGACGGCGTTACCCTGCCCGCCCAGTCTTAAGAGAGTCTGAAGACAGACCGTCACGTTAACCTTTTTTCACCTTCAGACTTCGTTAAGAAATGCCTCCGATACTCGCCTCAAACCTATTGAGGGAGGCGTTCTGCCCATGCCCGATTTTGACTGGA
>Ga0207655_1002958_pt1 | contig 13057 bp, 19 predicted proteins | sample KBSM44metaG_FD_184398 | JGI IMG/M metagenome (GOLD analysis project Ga0207655, IMG submission 184398) | Miscanthus rhizosphere microbial communities from Kellogg Biological Station, Michigan, USA - KBS M4-4 metaG (SPAdes) (version 2) | ecosystem: Host-associated > Plants > Roots > Rhizosphere >...
AGGCGGAAAAGCCATCTACAAAACGGCTAAAGGCCTAAGCGCAGCGGATCACGCCTTAGACGCCTACAAATCCGCCAAATCCTTCAAAGTCCTGGAGCAAACCGAAAAAGGCCTCTACGGTCTTGTAGCCGCAAACGGGCTAGGAGAATACATGACCGGACGCGACATGTTTGGGAATAAAATCAGTGAAGAGCAGCGTAAAGCAAGCCTTCTGCAAGCATTAGGAATTGCTGGAGCTGGGGCGCTTTCTACGAAGGTAGCGGGGAAAACAGCGAAAGCAGGCGCTAATGCCGTGGCAAACGGAGCGAAGAAACTTAGTGATATGCGGAATGTACTTAGCAAACAAGCGACTCAACGTATTATGCCGCCGCTGCAAAGCGCTCAAAAAGCTTACCGTTCTTCTTCGAATTACGTCAAAAAGAAAATTAGTCAAGCCGGAGATATTAAGCTGGCTCCTAAGAAGGTCCGAGTAGTAGAAGAGCCGATCACTGGTACGCGTATGCCAGTGGTAGATGAGTGGATTACTGGAAAAGATGTTGGGCGGATGTTTTCGGTAGGAAGTAAGCAAACTAGTAAATCTGATGCTAAAATAATTACGCCTAAATATAAACCAGGATTTGATGAGCATCTCATAAAAGTGGAAGGATTCTCTCAAAAAAAAGGAATCATTGGGGGGCATAACCTAGAAGAATTTCATTCCTTTTTGAAAAAAGAGGGGATAAATATTAATATAGTATCTAAGACACCCCATGAAAATATCAAAGGAGTTTATCAAATAGAGTACCAAATTCCTGCGCGTGACAGCGCAGGAAATGCAATAGATGGGGAATGGAAGAAAAAGGTGTTCACCAAAACTGTATTTAACCCATCTGAAATTTCAAATGAAGAAATTATAAAGCATGGGCAGGAAGCTATGATTGAGGGGATCGCGTCGGGCAAAATAAAACCTCAAGTTAACAGTAATGATATTATAAATGGAAAAGCAGGAAATGGATTGAGTTATACAGGTTATAGAGATCCAACGAGTGAAGAAATATTAAATTTTCATCCAGTAATAGATGAATAGAAAGAGGAATATAAATGGAGAAAATAGTAGAAGTATTTAATGGTATAGATAGTTCTTTGTCTCCCATGGTAAGTTTTTATAGTGCTCTATCAGATAAAAAATTTTTAAGAGTATTAAACTATTTTTCAGAAGAGATTGGTTACGGCAATGAATACTACATTTGTACATTCCCAGGTGATTTAGAACCATGGGAAGAAGGTTATTTTGAAAATGGCATTGAATTTTTGGACAGTACGGGTGGTATTGACAAAAGTGTTAATGTTGATTATCAAACTTTTTTCAAGTGTTTAAAAAAAGTTTGTCATGTATATATTGAGAATAATGCAGATGATGAAGAAAAGGTAATGGCTCTTTTAAACAAAATTAAACAGAATTATAATGTTGAAGAATAACATACGATAGCTAATTACTAGAGTATGTGAATAAATAAAAAAGATGCTTAGCGTACTAGTTAAGCATCTTTTTTATTATCTAATTGATTTTAATTTAGAATAAATCTACGCATTTGTCTGTAATATGTACTTCAAAATTGGCAATGAGTAAAGTCTTTGTTTTAAATATTTATTGTTGATAAAGAACTTTCTACATCATGGGGCGTCGCAACAGGAACCCCAGAGCCATGGAAGCAACTGGCTTCATTCTGTTTGGCGGATGGTGAGGAAGAGCAGCGTAAAGCAAGTCTTCTGCAAGCATTAGGAATTGCTGGAGCTGGGGCGCTTTCTACGAAGGTAGCGGGGAAAATGGGACAAAGCCTTGCGACCAAAGGAACCGAAAAGCTCAACAACATGCGCAACATGCTTCGCACAAGCGCCGTTGCCAACGTCACAAAGCAAGCCTACCAAAGCGTCAAAAACGCACCGGCCTCTTGGACGCAGTCGCTACATAAAACGTATAACAACATCCTAGACAGCAGTATGCCAAGACTCATGCCAGAACTTGTGCCGGCTGGTCCAGCACTTGCCCAGCAGACCGTGAGGGAGACCTTGCAGAATGTGAAGCAGCAGACGATGCAGATGGTAACGAAGGTGAAATATTATCCGAATCGCAACAGCTACCGTGGACCTGGCGGCAGGTTTATGTCAGAGAGTGATGTTAAAAAGCTGGGTGACGAGGTTGAGGTTGAGACGGTTCATAAGCAAGGAAGAACTATAGAGATTAAAGATATAAATCCTACCGAAAATAAAAGAATAGCTTCCAATCAATCAAATCAGTTGAAAAAACCTCGTAAGCCAATAAAGCCAGATCGTAAAAAATGGGTTGAAAAAGGTGGGAGTATTAAAAATAATAAAGATGGAACTATAACATTTACTAATTCATTTGGGCAATCAGTTACCTATGATAGAAAAGGTTATCCAGACTTTAGTCCGTATGCTCACCCTAAAGTTGAGCCCGTGAAAATTACAGTTGCTTATCCTGAAAATCGTAAACAAGATTTTAAAAATGCTAATATTAAAGCAGGGTTAAATAAAGAAACTATCCGCCCTGTTAGAAAAATTGATCAATCACCCGAAGGATATACATGGCACCATCATGAAGATGGAACTACAATGATTTTAGTAGAAGAAGAAATTCATGCCCAATTTTCTCACTCAGGTGGGGTATCTGTAGTTAAGCAGCGTCACGAATTTCCTGAAATACAGGAGAAAGGAGAGAATTAAAAATGGTATATATCACTAGTCTGGGTAAAAAGCTATCTAATCAAGAAATTAATGCATTCGAAATTGAACATAACCTTTCTCTTCCCTTTAAATATAAACAATTCATGTTAGAGAATAATGGAGCTATAATTGAACCATCTGTATTTCAAATTTCGGAAGACAAGGGTGAAAGTGTACTGTCAGCTCTTTTTGCTATTGATCGTAATTTAAAACGAAATGTATTAGAAAAATACATATTTATATATGATGGCCGCATTCCTGAAGAGTTTCTGCCTATTGGGAAAGATCCGGGAGGGAATGTAATATGTGTGAATAACGATGATCATATTTATTTTTGGGATCATGAGGAAGAAACAAGTCAGCCTAATGATTTAAACAACATGTATTTACTTGCTGAAAATATTTATATGTTTGTTGATTCATTATATGAAGATGAGGAGGTATGAATATGAAAGACTTTTATCAAAAAAAATTAATTCATACTTTTAAGAACAAAATACCGCAAGATGTTACTATTAAAAGGCTTTCAAACAATGATGTACCTTGGCCAAGAGAAGCTGGTTGGGAAGATAAACTTGAATTTGATATTTTGGCATTTGAGCTTAACGATCAAACATCAGTATATGCTAGCGCGGGGTTATCAGGTGCGGAATCATATTTGGATAAGAAGCGCTATGAGTTTATGACATTTTACCGAAAAGATACAAATTTTTTAGAATTAACAGAGGATGTAGAGGATCAGAACCTTTATTCAGAAAATTTGTTGATGTATCTTTGTTGTTATAGCGTGAATGAAAATGATTATAGTAAGCCAGGAGAAGTTTGGATTAATTGGTTTTCAAGGTATACTAATTTTAACAGTGAGCTCGAACACCTTTTCTTTGTAGAGTCAAAAATATTCTTTCATGATATAAGTTTTGAAATAGAAGGTGACGAAGTTGATTGGTTAATAGCCATTCCGATTACTGATCAAGAATTGGCATTTTATGAAGAAAAAGGCCCGCAAGCTTTGCAGGATTTACTTGTTGGAAATAACATTGATATATCCAATCTATTCCGAGGTTCTCTACTTTAAAAGCGGATTAATATATGTACTTAATTTTGTTCCACATTCTGCTTATCAAACTATTGTAGAATTTAGTTTGATTTGAACCAATAAATCATCATATCTGAGGCCCCTTCTAAGGTTTTTAAGGGTATGGTTAGATAGAGAAGAAAGTGACAAGAGGACTAAAAAAATGCAAGTATCTCCGTGGGGAAATACGGAGGGTACTTGCATTTTTCTATTTAAGATCGTGAAAGGAATTAACTCAATGTGTGATAACCCACTTTTGTAAGAGTAGTTGTTTGCTAATTTTAAACGCATAATTTCAGCTTTCATGGGGGTGTTGGTTGGATAACAAAATGCACAGAAGCAATCTGGAAAACGGCTAAATGTCTAAGTGCAGTGGATTAGTTCACGCCTTAGACGCCTGCAAATCCTTCAAAGTCCTAGAGCAAACCGAAAAAGGCCTTTACGGTCTTGTGGCTGCCAACGGGCTAGGAGAATACATGACCGGACGCGACATGTTTGGGAATAAAATCAGTGAAGAGCAGCGTAAAGCAAGCCTTCTGCAAGCATTAGGAATTGCTGGAGCTGGAGCGCTTTCTACGAAGGTAGCGGGGAAAATGGGACAAAGCCTTGCGACCAAAGGAACCGAAAAGCTTAACAACATGCGCAACACGCTTCGCACAAGCGCCGTTGCCAACGTCACAAAGCAAGCCTACCAAAGCGTCAAAAACGCACCGGCCTCTTGGACCCAATCGCTACATAAAACGTATAACAACATCCTAGACAGCAGTATGCCAAGACTCATGCCAGAACTTGTGCCGGCTGGTCCAGCACTTGCCCAGCAGACGGTGAGGGAGACCTTGCAGAATGTGAAGCAGCAGACGATGCAGATGATTGAAAAGCCTGTAAAAGTAGAGCGTGTGAGTGGTCAAATTCAAACGGGTACTAAGGGTACGGGAAAAGTATATCCAACGAGACAAATAGATTCAGTAACAGAAGCACATATAATTGATAGAGTGAAAGAACTAAGAGGGAATTTAACAAGTAGGTATAAGAAATCTGGTAATTTTGCTGTTGCAGAAGTGGATGTCAGTGGGTTAAGTAAATCTGAATTTTATGCTCAAAGCAGCATAAATGAACTCAAAGGAAATCTTGAGCATAAGGTGCCTGATATTTCTTTACAACCTGAAAATCCAATGTTTAAAGCTACAGAAGCAGTTGGTAAAGAGGGAGAGAGTTATTTAAGGAATACAGATACGGAGTATAAAATACTAAATGATATTGCTTCTAGGCTTGGAGAGAATACACAAGCTACTGGTAAAATCAAGTTATTTACAGAATTAGATACTTGCGACAGTTGCAGTAAAGTCATAGCAGAGTTTGCTGCTAAATATAAAAATATTGAATTAGAAGTCATACACAACAATGGTAATAGAATTATTCCTTAAACTTAATTTCTTTGGAGGGGAAGACTGATGAAAGACTGGGAGTATAATGAATTATTTGGTGCGATTCAGGAGACATATGAAGAGTTGTTAGATGAAGACAGGGGATATAGGTATGCTATAGCAAAACTAGCGGATGAATTTGATAACTTAGGTAAGATAGAAGATGTTATTGTTGATACTGCTATTGGAGAAATTGCAATCGGCCATGAGAAAGTTTTTATTGGGCGCATTGAAGGTATAATAAAGAGATTAAGCATGTTTAATCCACAAGAAGCAGGAGATGAATTAACCTTAGAAGAAATAAAAGACTTATCGAGAAGAATAAATAAAGTAATAGAAGGACTAAAAAATGTAGAGGTGGATTATAATCCTTCAGCAGAATAAAGGTTAGTGTTTTAGAAAAAGAAATAAGTGTTTGAAAGTAAGTACTTCATGATGGTTGTACCATCATGGAGTACTGTGTGCAATGATAGGATAGAAAAATGAAGTACGAGCTTAGGCGAGATGACATTTTACTAGGTGATAAATATCAAACCATAAAATGCATATCAACCTAACGAACTCGTACAAACTCGTAAGTTTTAACGTAGTTGTTTTCACGACATATAAAAGGTGTTACACTGTCACTACAAAACTTACAAATTTATGCTACTAAAAAAAGATGAACTTAAAGCACTTGATTGTCACTTATGGCAACGAGTGCTTTTTTACGTTTTAACGCAGAAATATGTTGGTACGCGTATAATTTTATAAGTGTGCTAAGTGTTAAATTTATAGATTATAATTGGTTTTGTACAGTGTGCGACACTACTAGAGAAAAAAACGATATAAAAAATTAAGTGGTGATTACCGAATTTATGGATAAAGGAAAATCATTTGATGAAGCAGAGGAAGAGGCGAAAAAATGGCTGAAAACCCAAGCGGCACTTCATAATCCAGATCAGGTTGCGGGAGGAAGGCCTGAAATAATAGGAGGAATGAATGGGAGATAAGAGGGTTAATTTCTCTATAGGTAGTCAATGGAGGTCTAGAATCAAGAGTATTGATAAACAAATAGAGGAAGTAGCGAAAAACATGACACCAGAACAACTAAAAAATACGTATTTGAATATAAAGTTAACACATTAGAGGAGGAGTTTAAATGGAGCAATATTTAAAAGATTTTAAGTTACATAGTAAAGTTCCGAGTGAAATTATTGAAAAGTATAAAGAATTAGTGCCAAATGAAGTAATAAATTTTTGGGGTAATTATGGATTTGGTACATTTATGCAAGGATATTTTAAAAGCGTAAATCCAGAGGAATTTAAAGACATTTTAGAGGAGAGTTGTCCAAGATTTAATGATTCAATCGTATTGTTTGCTACAGGTATGGGAGACTTGGTTATTTGGTCGGATGGATATGTTGGATTACTTAATTACAGGTATGGTATAGTAAAAATCATTATGTTTACATTTGAATTTTTCTTTCAAAATATTGCTGATTTAGAATTCAGGGATGAAGATTTATCTTGGCAGCCTTATCCCGAAGCGCTTAAACAATACAATGAGTTAGAGTATGATGAGTGTTTTGGTTATACACCTCTATTAGGGTTAGGTGGAGCAGAAAAAGTAGAGAACTTAAAAAAGGTCAAATTGAAGGAACATATTCTTATTATTACTGGTTTTATGGGGCCAGTAGAGGTATAAGGTTCGTTCTAATGAATTAGACTTACTACTTATTTTATATTTTACAAGCAGATAGTATAGGAAACGCAATAACGCATATATAAATAAAAAATCAAAGTACGTGTGAAATGATGAAATGAGTAGAAAAAGAATTACGAGTCTAGGTGAGGTGACATTTTATCATTTTTGCCGAGAAGACCCCCATCTCAAGGAGCGGAACGAGCGTAGCTCAGCGAGTAAGTGGGGGGAGTTCCATGTATGACAAGTACAAAGACGTAGAATGTACATAAGGAATTACTTATAAAGGGCATAAAAGCTGTTATACTGTTTCCATAAAAATATAAATTAAAGCCTGATATGAGATATATAACAATAGAGTATGACTACTTCTATGAAACAGATCATGCAGGTACACCTAAAGAAGTAAAAGTTAATGTTGAAATTAAATACGATGAAAATAATAAAAGGCCATCAGAATTTATCGTTGAATATGAGATAAACGGAAGATATGGGTGAATAAATATACTAAACTAGGAGTGAACATATTGGGGAAAGTATTTGAGGATTACTTTAGTGAATTGCAGGCGGATATGGTTTCGATATGTTTAGAGTATGTTTTCGATAGAGCAAATAAAATATATATATATTGTTCTTATGAAGAAGGTCTTATTTCAAATGATTTTTTTTATAATATCAATGGTAAAATTGTGGAGAGACATAAACTTAATGATGCATTGATCAATGTAGAGAATAAAGACGATTTTTCTTATGATACTTCTGTAGTCCGTCAAAAAGCAGTTGTTAAAATAATCAATGAAGATATTAAAGAAATGATTAAATTATGCAAAGGATACAATCGTGAAATGCCAACAGAGATTAAACTGGTTTACGATGTTAAAGCAAATAAATTAGCGGCAGATTATAAGTATGAGCTTGTGCATACAATTGATTCTAACGAAACTGCAAGTTCCGTTGCTAGGCGGTGGTTTGAGCAAGTTAAGAGGGAACATATTTAATAATAAAATAGCTTTTTACTTATTAAGAACCCTTGATTGAGTGTCAGTTACTCGTTAAAGGGTTTCTTTTTATAAAAGGCAGTTTCGCTACTGAGAGAAGGCGTAAATTTTGAGGAGGCTCCTAAGGGTACGTTTGAAGTTGCGCAGAAGGGCCCAGCTAGAACCTTTAACAATACGTATGGAGAAAGACTTGCACAAATACCGGTGAATAATGGAAAATAGAATGAAGAACGTGGTGACTCCACATTTGCTTATAAGAATGAGAGAGTCAATGAAACCCTAAGTGGAGTTTTTAAGGCAGGTAAAGTAAAAAAACAAGTAGAGGGTGGCAGCAATGAAGACCATTCAACATAAAATGTTTGGAGAATTAGCCTACTACCATGGTTGGAAGAGGGCTATGAACATTACCTTGTTTGGACATGAAAAGACTGTAACATTAAATATTGAAGCGGAAGATGATGCAGAATTTGAAGATGCACAGGTTAATGCTTATCATACATTTTTTGGTGACAAAAAAACATCTTTTGAACTTGGCAGAGGATGCTATATTTAACTATTATTTAAAAGTTTGCGAAGCTTACAGACAGCGGTCGGTGAGAAACTCGCTAATAAGATGGTTCCGGTCATATCCGCAAAGAAAGAGATAGCTACTATTGTTGAACCTAAGCAGCTGATATTTCCCACGATCTTTGATAAAGACGTGAGACAAGTTGGTTTGTTGCTTGAATGCAGGTGGGAGCCTGAGCATGGTCTTGCGGTAAAATTTGAAGATGAAGAAATAGTCGAGGTTGGTTTTCAAGATATTGTTTTATAATTTTGAGGGCTCCCCAGTTCTGGCGTATTTGTACAAGGCTTATCAAATTGAAGATTATAAAATCTTTTTTCAGGAAGATGATAAATACTTTAAACTTATTATAGAATTAATTTAAATAGAGAAAAAATATAGTTTAAGTGAAGAGTAAAACCCTCAGTAGAGCATGCTATTGAGGATTTTTGGTTTTAATGCATATGAGTAGGGCGTGTGAACCAATATGCTGAAATAGAGTAAGAGTTTAATAGAGCACTATTTAAAAGAATATCCACATAATCCTATTTAAATCATTAGAAGAATTCTGGAAGGGGTTTCAGAAGGCTAAAGAAATCTCTCTGATACTATAAACTGGTGAAGAAGCCGTATGAACAAAAATATCTTAGGAGGTTTCTATGGATAATAAGGAAAAAGCAGTTAAAGCCTATGATTTCATTAAGAATGGTGATACAGAACAAGCAAAAGAGATTCTGATTACAGATAAAACGCTGCTTGAGTTTATAACTCCTTTTGGAACGTGGCTACACGTGGCTGCTAGAGCTGGTAGTCTTGACATGGTAAAGTTCCTAGTTGAATACGGGATGGATATTAACACAAATGAAGGTGTACCAAAGTCAGCACCAATTGCACATGCAGCGAGTGTAGGTGAATTTAGCATAGTTCAGTACTTATACGATAGAGGTGCAATATTAGATGTAAGCGATTCGAGTAGAAATCCTTTATTTTCAGCGATTTATGGTGGTCATCTTGATATTGTAAAATACCTTGTTCAGAGTGGTATTGATATTACTGTAACGTATACGGGGGATACGATGAAAGATATGGATGCCTATGAATTTGCACTTGAAAGAGGACAAATAGAAATTGCTGAATATTTAAAGCAGAAGGTGGACAGTAGATGGAATTAAAGCTTAATAATATTTATCAAAAGGTGGCCGATAATTTAAAGGAAATGATACAAGAAGACTGGCGAGAAATCTATTTGTATGCAGAAGTAGGAGAAGGTTCTCAAGCAACGTATTTCTTTTATTATCCAAAAGGAAGCGATGAACCTATATATAGTCATGATATACCTGAACTATTTGAGGTGTCAGAACAGAGCTACTTAGTGTTATTAGATAAACAGTTAGAGTGCTTTCGTGAGTTGTTAGATGTATTTATAGAAAACAAGCAGGAGATATGGACAAGTTTAACTTTGCATTTAGGTCATGATGGGAAATTTGAGATAGACTACGGGTATGAAGATATTCTTACTGTTGACCCGTATGAACAACAGGTGATTTGGGAGTATAAGTACTTAGGGATTATTTCAGAAGATGAATATGATAAAAAGATCATAAAAAACTTTCTTTCCTAATCATATAGAAGAGCAAAAGATATATGGACGGAGGCGTTAAGCTCATCATAGTGAGGGAAATGGAAACGGAGTTTAAGAATGACTAATGCTAACTTCAATAGTTTAACAGAACATGATAAAGTGATATTTTTTCTGGCACTTTCAGAAAAAGTGGTACCGTTACTTTCTCGTACGGAAGATCAAATTTTAGCCCGGAAAGTTATATGTAAATGCTGGGAATGGTTAAAAGACAAAGAAAATAGTGGAGATACTCTTTATGAATTATTAGATCACGAGGAAAATGGTATCACAATAATTCAAGAGATGTCAGATAATAAAACAGATGTGATAGCCTGGGACTGTATTATTGATGCAGTTGCTTATACTAGTAGAAAAGCATTTGAAAGAGAAGGCGTCGAATATTACCCCGAACCCATTGCTTTAGTGGATGATACATTAGTAGAGCATTTTATAAATGGTTTTGAAAGATGTATAGAGAATGCGGATAGTTACATAGAAAGACTAACTTCTTTATTAAATGATGATACGAATAGGAAAACAATGAATGATCTGCGAACAAAAGTGTTAAAAGAACTACAAATACGACAGTGATTTTAATTGATCACAACTATTTAAAAGCAAAAACGGTAGAAACAGCTAAATTATTGAGGGAGATGTCTATATTAAAACACGGCAATAATGGGCGACTACATTAAGGGGGATATGATTTGGAGAAAAACAGCGTCAATAAAGCGATAAGAAATGCAATTAAACTTGGTGACATTAACTCAGTCAAAGAATTAATAGGTAGTAATAAAGCAATTCTACATACCATGACTCCATTTGGCAGCTGGTTGCATATAGCAGCAAAAAAAGGACAGATGGAAATAGTAGAGTATCTAGTACATAAAGGAATCGATGTAAATATAAAAGGGGATATATTTGATGCTTCTCCCTTACGAGTGGCAGCAGGTGAGGGGCATGTAGATATAGTACAGTACTTAATCCAATCTGGAGCAGAATTAGATGTAAGCTCAGCAAAAAGAAATCCATTATTCGCAGCAATTTACGGTGGTCATAAAAAAATAGTTGAATATATAGTTAATCAAGGTATAGATATTTCCGTTCAATATACGGGGGAGAATATTAAGAGGATGGATGCGTACCGATATGCTAAGGAATTTGGACAAATAGAAATTGCTGAATATTTAAAGCGAAAGCTGAATGAAAAAGTACAAAAGAGAGTGCTTAAAGATTAATTAAATCGTATATAACAGGTCACAAAGCTAATAAAAGCAAGGAGGTCCATCTCATGCTAGAACCTATATATGCTGAAAACGTAATTGTCGGAGTGATACATAAAAAGCAGTTTCAATGGTATGTAACAGATCGAGAGCTATGGTATTTAGATTATGTAAAGTTTGCACAAGCTTTTGAAAGTGAAGGTGATTCAGCGGTTAATTTAATGAATACATGGAACCTGAACGAAAAGGAATCAAAGTTCTCAGCAGTGAAAATGCTGAGCTTTTTTTACAACGTATAGAGTCATATAAAGCAGATGCAGCTACTCTTTTAAAGCTGTTTGAAAATAAAATAGAAAGCAAAGATGAAGAAGATGTATTAGACTTTAGGCCTTCGTTTTTAGTGAACTTTGATCAAAAAACGTTCTACTCACTGTTTCCTGAACCGGCTTCATTTGAAGAATACGTTCCAAGAGATTGGAAAGGAACGTATGAAGACTTTACAGGTTTGATTCCAAAAATAGAAAAGTATTGGGTAAATAAGGACGGAGAAAATTTATTTGAGCTGTGAAAGTAAACAGAGCATGGAGGGATAATGTTGTTTCGTGTTCAAACATTCATTAAGCGTCCAGGTATTTTGATTACCGATTTATCATCTCTATATGAAAAGGAATCGCACTATTTTATCGATATATCAAACGAAGAAGAACTCATTCGTTACGGTAATCAGCTTGATTTTACTTGCCTTGAAGGAGCTATTAAGCTTGAATACTACGGTGAGTCGCTTCTTGATATATCTGCATGGGATGTTATAGATGGGATATGGCTTTATTTGTTGGATGCAATGGAGAGTTTAAAAGAGACCGGATATGGAAAGATGAATTTTCCAGATCAACCGTTAGTATTAACCTTAAAATCGGCTTCTGAACAGTTTGTACTGTATACCTTGCATACATCTCCTCCCGTAAAAGCAGTGCTTCCAAAACAAGACTTTTTTATGGTGGTGTTAGGAGGAGCGGAGCAGTTTTTTAAAACGATGGAGAGATGTTTTAAAGGGAACTTTCAGTATTTCAGTGAAATTAAACGTATTGAAGCGTTAAAAAGACAGTAAGGAAGACAGGGGTACTAGTAAAAGACTGCAGGGACTATGGCCACATTGTGACGGCAAGTGTAATTACTCGGCGGGCGCTTCCTTTTTCGAGCTGTTGTCCGATAGCACTTGATGTTTGCACCCAATTCACTTCATCGGGATAATTTGTAATCACTCCGTCACTTTTTGTTTTCCACAAAAATGAAGCGGGAAGCCGCTTGGTTCCAGACCACGGCGATATTTTCATTCCGGCAGAATGGACTTGGTGGATAAGAGCAGGCGTTAGGATGTCATAGGACGGGTTAAAGTAAGTGGCAAAAGCGGCGAATTGCTGGATTGAGTTTGGGTTTGTATCTCGCTCTGAAGAAGTTAGTATGCCTATAGGAACGTTTGGGAGAAACTCATGCATCTTTTTCATGGATGAAACGTTAAAAGACTGAATGATAACGTGATCGAGCTTTCGCTTGTTGATTTCAAAAGCTACTTTTTTTTCAATTCCAGGATAAAGTTCCGGGGCTTTTAACTCTATTAATATACCGATTTTTCCTTGAAATTCATCTAACACTTGTGAAAGAGTTGGAATTTTTTCATTCGTAAAAGAATCCCCTTTCCAGCTTCCTGCGTCCAAGCGCTGAAGCTCAGCGTACGTTAGCTCTCGAACGTGTCCGCTTCCGTTT
>Ga0207655_1002960_pt1 | contig 13054 bp, 13 predicted proteins | sample KBSM44metaG_FD_184398 | JGI IMG/M metagenome (GOLD analysis project Ga0207655, IMG submission 184398) | Miscanthus rhizosphere microbial communities from Kellogg Biological Station, Michigan, USA - KBS M4-4 metaG (SPAdes) (version 2) | ecosystem: Host-associated > Plants > Roots > Rhizosphere >...
CAGGTCAGTGCCGGCACCGTGGTGCTGATGAATCCCGGTGATGTCCACGCCTGCAATCCCATCGATGACCAACCGTGGTCGTACCTGATGCTGTACGTCGAGACACCCTGGCTGACCGATTTGCAGCACCAGCTCGGTTTCAGCCAGGACCTGGCGTTTCGCCGGTTTTCCATCACCCACACTCACGACAGCGAGCTGTTTGCCGGTCTGAAGGGTTTGTACGACGTGCTGGTCGATGCGCAACAAGACGTGTTGCGCAAGCAAAGTGCGGCCGTGGAGTTTTTCACCGACGTGCAGCAGCGGCTCAATCCGATCGATCAACCGCTGCGCGAGCCCAATTTCAAACTGGAACGGGCGGCCGATTACATCCGCGACAACTGCACGCACCTGCTCAAGCTCGAAGACATTTGCGAGGCGGCCCAGCTATCGCCGTCCTACTTGATCCGTGCGTTCAAGCAGCATTACGGCATGACGCCCCACGCCTTTCTGGTCAACCGGCGCATCCAGTTCGCCCGCGATCAGCTGCGCAGCGGCAAGCTGATCGCCGATGTGGCGCTCGAAGCCGGGTTTGCTGATCAGGCGCATTTTCAGCGAGCGTTCAAACAACATCTGGCGGCGACACCGGGGCAGTATCGCGGCTGACTCCAACGACGCGATCCCTGTGGCGAGGGAGCTTGCTCCCTCGCCACAGGGATCCGCTTTGATTGTGCTTAAGGTATCAACAGGTAGATTGCGCTCGCCGCCAGCAGCAACGCCATGCTCCGGTTGAACAGGCGCATGCCCGCCGGGTTGCTCAGATAGCCACGTAGAAACGTCCCGGCATAAGCCCAGCAACCGACGGACAGGTAGCAAATCACCAGATACACCGCCGCAAACTGCCAGACCAGCCGCGCCTCGCCATCCGCCACAAACGCGCCCATGCCCGCCACACAGGCCAGCCAGGCTTTCGGGTTGAGCCACTGCATGACCGCGCCGTACAACATCGAAGGCGCACGGCCTGACTCTTTCGCATCCAGATGCCCATTGTCGGCGGCCAACTTGAAGGCCATGTACAACAAAAACGCCACACCCGCCCATTGCACCACCTGCGTCAGCGCTGGCCATCGCTGCAACACCTCATGCAGCCCTAATCCCATCAAAACCAACAACAGGACGAAACCCAACGTCGCCCCGGCTACATGCCGTTGACTGGCGCGAAAACCAAACTGCGCGCCGGAACTCAACGCCACGATGTTCACCGGCCCTGGGGTTATCGAGGCCACCAGTGCAAACGCCGCCATCGAGATAATCAGACTCATCACAGACCTTCTTCAATTCAGTTGAACGAGGCCTCAAGGTAAAGAGCGACCGGATGGCTGTATTGAACAAAACACCCCTCAGCTGTACCGCGCCCGACGTCCACCACTGTATGGGTCAAGCCACCCCACGCCTGTGATAAAAATACCGTTCCTGCTTTTGGAGCCCCGTCATGGACCTCGCCACCCTCACCCTGTTTCTGCCGGCCTGCTTCGCCCTGAACATGGCGCCCGGGCCGAACAACCTGTTGTCGGTCAGCAACTCGACCCGCTATGGCTATCGCATCGCCTGTGTCGCCGGCATCGGCCGGCTGCTCGCGTTCGCCGGCATGATCGCTCTTGCGTCGGCGGGGCTGGCGGTGGTGCTGCAAACGTCGGAATTGTTGTTCTACGGGATCAAGATTCTGGGGGCGGCGTATCTGCTCTACCTCGCCTGGCAATTGTGGCGCGCCGATCCCGGGGCGGAAAACGTGGTGGCGGGCGCGCCGGTGGGAATGTTGGCGTTGGCGCGGCAGGAGTTCCTGGTGGCGGCCGGCAATCCGAAGGCGATCCTGATCTTCACCGCGTTCCTGCCCCAGTTCGTCGACTCGACCCAAGCCGTATCGCCGCAATTCGCCGTGTTGGGCGCGTTGTTCCTTGTCCTGGAATGGATCGCCATCGGCGCCTACGCCTACATGGGCCTGCACATGCGCCGCTGGTTCGCCGAACCCCGGGGCAAGCGGCTATTCAATCGTTGCTGCGCGGGATTGTTGTCGGCGGCGGCTTCGGTGTTGCTGATGGCGCGGCGGGCCTGAAGTTATGGATTGACGGGATGCAACACCGGTTCAAACTGCGTTTGATCCCTTCTCAATACTCAACGAGCCTTGAATGAACCTGAACGTTGTCTACGCCCTTGGCGCTGCCGCTCTTTTTGGCGCGAGTACGCCATTGGCCAAGTTGCTGGGCCTGGACCTTTCGCCGATTCTTTTGGCCGGGTTGTTGTACCTGGGCAGCGGTCTGGGCCTGACGCTCGTCAGACTGTTGCGCGACCGAAGCTGGCAGCCCAGCGGCCTGAAATCGTCGGAGTGGCCATGGCTGATCGGTGCCATCGCTTTTGGCGGCGTGCTCGGGCCGGTGGCGCTGATGTTCGGTTTGACCCTGACCGCCGGCGCCACGGCCTCGCTGATGCTCAACCTCGAATCGGTATTGACCGCCGTGCTGGCCTGGGTGGTATTCAAGGAGAACGCCGACCGGCGCATCGTCGCCGGAATGCTGGCAATCGTCGCCGGTGGCTTGCTGCTGGCCTGGCCCCAGGGCCCGGCGCAGTCACAGGGCTGGATCGGTCCGTTGGCGGTAGCGCTGGCCTGCGTGTGCTGGGCGATCGATAACAACCTGACGCGCAAGGTATCGGCATCGGATGCGCTGTTTATTGCCGGCATCAAGGGGCTGGTCGCCGGGTCGGTGAACTGTGCTCTGGCGCTGTTGCTCGGCGCAAAGCTGCCGCACATGACGGTTCTGGGGCCTACGTTGATCGTCGGTTTCCTGGGGTATGGCATCAGCCTGGTGCTGTTCGTTCTGGCACTGCGCGGCCTGGGCACTGCGCGTACCGGCGCCTACTTTTCCACGGCACCCTTCCTCGGCGCGGCAATCGCCATCCTGCTGCTGAAGGAACCCGTCACGCTGACGTTTTGGGCCGCTTCGCTGTTGATGGGCCTTGGGGTATGGATTCACCTCAAGGAACGTCATGTCCATGAGCATCAACATGAGGCGCTCAAGCATGCTCATCGCCACGTGCATGACGAGCATCATCAACATGAACATTCGTTCCAGTGGGACGGAACCGAGCCCCACAGCCACGAACATGAACACACGCCGCTGCGCCACAGCCATCCACACTTTCCGGACATCCATCACCGACATAACCATTAGGCAGCGTTCATGACGGATGACTGGAATTCCCTGTCGATTTTCCGGTGGAGGCGCTGGGCAACGCGTCTTATGCTCACTTCATGAACCTACAAAACGCTTTGCTTCCGCCCCACGCCGAGATGGTTCGCGCCATGCTCGAACGAGACACCGCCTACGAGGGGGTGTTCTTTACCGCGGTCAAAACCACCGGCATCTTCTGTCGCCCCAGTTGCACGGCGCGCAAGCCGAAACCGGAGAACGTCGAGTTCTTCGCCCATGCCGATGAGTGCATGTCCGCGGGCTATCGCGCCTGTCTGCGCTGCAAACCGCTGGACGCGGCGGCCATTGCCCCGGACTGGGTGCAGCGGCTGCTCAAATCCGTAGACGCCGGCCCCGACCAGCGCTGGACCGATGCGCAGCTGCTGGCCGAGGGCATCGAGCCGCTGAAACTGCGCCGCTGGTTCAAGCAGCATTTCGGCATGACCTTTCACGCCTGGCTGCGCACCCGACGCCTGGGCATGGCGTTGGGCGGGATCAAACAGGGCGATTCCATCGACAACGCCGCATTCGATTCGGGCTACGAGTCCCTGAGCGGGTTTCGCGATGCGTTTCAAAAGTCTTTCAACATCACGCCGGGCCGCGCCGCCAACAGCGAGCCGCTGCTGTTCACTCGCCTGACCACACCGCTGGGGCCGATGATCGCCATGGCTGAACGCCGTGGCCTGGTGCTGCTGGAGTTTCTTGATCGGCCAGCGCTGACCAAGGAAGTCGAAGAATTGCAGAATCGATACGGCTATGCGGTCGCGCCAGGGCATAACGCGCATTTGCAGCAGATTGAGGCCGAGCTGACGCAGTATTTCACCGGCAAACTCACTGACTTCAACGTTCCACTACACTTGCCTGGCAGCGATTTCGCCCGACAGGTCTGGGCTGAACTGGCAAAAATCCCGTACGGCCAGACCAGCACCTACGGCGCCATCGCCGCGCTATTGGGCAAGCCCGGCGCCAGTCGCGCCGTGGGCCTGGCCAACGGGCATAACCGTCTCTCGATTGTCGTGCCCTGTCACCGGGTGATCGGCGCCGACGGTTCGCTGACCGGCTATGGTGGAGGACAACCGCGCAAGGCGTTCTTGCTCAGGCTGGAAAAAGCGGCGGTGCAGATCACGCAACAACTCGCATTCTGATCATTTGCAGGTTTCCCAAAAAGTCATAAGGAAGGGCATTCGATGGACACGCTCGGCAATCAATTTCACCAGTTGCACCAGGATGGCCTGCTGATTCTCACCAACGTCGGCGATGCCGCCGGGGCGCGAATCGTGGAGCAACTGGGCAGCAAAGCCGTGGCCACCAGCAGCGCCGCGGTGGCCTGGGCTCACGGTTATCCGGATGGCAATGCCCTGCCCCTTGAGCGCCTGATTTCAACGGTCGAGTCCATCGCCCGGGTGATCTCGGTGCCGTTGACCGTGGACATTGAGGCCGGCTACTCCGATGACCTGACGCGGGTGGCCGACCTCATCGATGCAGTGATTGTCGCCGGGGCCGTCGGGATCAATATCGAGGACGGTGCGTCCCCGCCCGAGCTGCTGGTGCGCAAGATCGAAATCGCTCGGCAGGTCGCCAATCGGCGAAATGTGAGGCTGTTCATCAACGCCCGCACCGATGTGTACCTCAAGAGCCTGGTGCCCGCCGAAGACCGCGTGGCCGAGACGCTCAAGCGCGCCGCGCTGTATCAGGCGGCTGGTGCCGATGGTTTGTTTGCCGCCGGGGTCACCGCCGAATACGAGATCGCTGCGCTCTGCCAGGGCACCCCTCTGCCGTTGAACGTGCTCGGGCTCCCAGGCTTGCCATCGCCTGAAGAGCTGAAAGCGCTCGGCGTACGCCGTTTGAGCGCGGGTTCACGCATCGCCGAGTTTCTTTATGGCGCCATGAGCGCACTGGCCAAGAGCTTTCTGGAAACAGGGACACTCGACAGCCGTGAGCTGAAAGCCTTCACCTATGGCGAAGTGAACGCTCTGTTGGCGCCGTCCGGTAAAGCTTGACCCCATGCCCGACGCCTATCTGCCCGCCACCGAGTTTCTATCGTCCATCGATGAGGACTGGCGCCGCCACATCGCCGCCATCGGCCCTTGCCTGCATCAGCCCCATGCGGCTCGCGATCCTTATGAGTCGCTGGTGCGGGCAATTGCCTACCAGCAACTGCATGCAAAAGCCGGGGATGCGATTGTCGGTCGGTTGCTGGCGTTGTTTGGGACGGGCGCGTTCCCGAGGCCTGAACAGATTGTCGCGACCGAGTTCGACCAACTGCGCAGTTGCGGATTTTCCGCCAGCAAGATCGCGACCATTCAGGGCATTGCCCAAGCGGCGCTGGACGGTGTGGTGCCTGATTACGCTGAGGCAGTGGCGATGGATGATGAAGCGTTGATCGAACGCCTGATCACCCTGCGTGGGGTTGGGCGCTGGACGGTTGAGATGTTGCTGATCTACAGCCTGGAACGGCCGGATATCTTGCCGGCCGATGACTTTGGCGTGCGTGAGGGGTATCGGCGGATGAAGGGGTTGGAGGTGCAGCCCAATCGCAAGCAAATGATTGAGATCGGGCTGGGGTGGAGTCCGTATCGGACGGTGGCGGCGTGGTATTTGTGGCGGGTGCCGAAACCACCCCTCACCCCAACCCTCCCGAAACGTCGGACCGCCCCAGAGGGTAGAGGGGGCTGACCGAGGTGTTCTACGTGATCCGTCGACCTGTGAAATCGAGTCGATTATGGATTCAATACAATACTTTCAGGTCGCAGTAATTCGTCAGGTCTTTACGGTCAGCCCCCTCTACCCCCTGGGGAGAGGGTTGGGGTGAGGGGGCGATTTCAAAGCCCCGACTTCAACCGACTGAACGCCCGAATCAAAGCCCGGTTAAACGCCTTGCCATTGTCATTCTTGCTATACAACGAAGCCCTCACCTCAGCCGACGGGTACGTCCCTGGATCATTGCGAATCGCCGGATCAATCAAGCCGTCCGCCGCCGTAATCGCATTGGCGTAGTGGATGGTATCCGTGATCGGCGCAATCACCTCCGGCGTCATCAGATAATCCATCAACGCCAGTCCCGCCTGAGGATGAGGCGCATCCTTGGGAATGACCATCGCGTCGAACCAGATCAACGTGCCCTCCTTCGGTATCCGATAACTCAGCTTGAACGGCTTGTTCGCCGCCTCGGCCTGCGCGGCGGCGATGGCCACGTTGCCGTTCCACGACATGGCGACGCAGGTGTTGCCATTGGCCAGGTCGCTGATGTTCAGGTCATTGTCGAAATAGCGGATGTAAGGCCGGATCTTCGCCAGTTGCTGCTCGGCCCGCTTCAGGTCATCGAGGTCCTGACGGTTGATGTCCAGGCCCATGTACTTCATGACCGCGGCGAAAACCTCGTTGGGATCGTTGAGCAAACTCACCCCGCAATCGGCAAATTTCGACACTACGGCCGGGTCGAACAGCATGGCCCAACTGTCACGTGGTGCGTCGGGCAGACGCTGCTTGATCGCCTGTTCCTGATAGCCGACGCCAGTGGTGCCCCAGGCGTAGATCCCGGCGTACCGATTGCCCGGATCGAACACCGCCATGTGCTGGCGGAACTCGTCACCCACGCCGGCAAAATGCGGCAGCTGTTGCGGGTTCAGGGTTTGAATCGCACCGCTCTGGATCGCCCGGGACAAATGCTGGCCAGCGGTCAGCACCAGGTCATAGCCGCTGCGGCCGGTGAGCAGTTTGGTCTCTACGGTTTCCAGGGAGTCGAAGTGGTCGGCCACCACGTGGATGCCGGTTTTCTTCTCGAAATTGGTCAGGGTGTCCGGGGCCAGGTACTCGCCCCAGATGTACAGATTGACCACCGGTTTAGCGGTGTCGGCGGCCTGCACACACAGGGGTGCGAGCACCAGCAGTAATGCTTGAGTCAGTTTGTGCAGGCCCATTTTCAAACTCCCTTTTTGTTGCAGGCACTGCCGGCGTACTGCGGCATGGTGATGCACGCGACATTGCCGCCGCCGAGGAGGATTTCCCTGGAGTTTTCGATACCGACGATTTTGTGTTGCGGGAACAGTTCGGCGAGGGTCGCCTGTGCGGCCTGATCGTTGCGATCGCCAAACAGCGGCACCACGATTGAGGTGTTACCGGCGTAATAGTTGATGTACGACGCACAGATTTTCGTCCCGGCCTGACGGGTGTGCGTGCTGTCTTGCTGATCCAGGCCTTCGGCTTCCTCGGCGGTCCATTCCAGCGCATCCGGTTGCGGCAGTTTGTGCACTTTCAGCTCGCGACCACGGCTGTCGCGGGTGCTGCGCAGAATGTCGTAGGCCTCCTGGTAGATTTCCCATTGCGGGTCATCGCGATTGTCGGTCCATTGCAGCACCACTTCACCGGGGCGCACGAAGCAGGCGAGATCGTCGACATGGCCGTCGGTTTCGTCGAATTTGCAGCCCCGTGGCAGCCAGATGATTTGCTCGGCACCGAGGTAATCGGTCAGTCGGCGGGTGACTTCTTCCTTACCCAAATGCTGGTTGCGATTGCGGTTGAGCAGGCATTGCTCGGTGGTGAGAATGCTGCCCTGGCCGTCACTCTGGATGCCACCCAGTTCGGCAATCAGCGGCGCACGGTAGCGGTCGAAGCGTTCGATTTCGAGGATTTTGCTGGCGATCTGGTCGTCCTTGTCCCACGGATAGTAGAGGCCGCCGTCGAGGCCGCCGTAAGCGTTGAACTCGAAGTCCACGCCGCGCACCTCACCGCTGTCGTCGTTGACCACAAAGCAGGGGCCACTGTCGCGGAACCAGGTGTCGTTGCAGGTCATTTCCACCACCCGCACTTGAGGCGGCAATTGGCGGCGAGCGGTGGCGAACTGCGCGGCGGAGGCGCACACGGTGACCGGTTCGCTGCGGGAGATGGCAGTGACGATCTGCACCCAGACTTTCTGCGCAGGCTTGGCGCCGTTGCGCCAGACATCGGTGCGCTCCGGCCAGCCGAGCCAGCAACCGGACTTGGTTTCGAACTCGCCGGGCAAACGGAAACCATCAAGTTTGGGGGTGGAGTCGAGCAAACGTGCCATGGTCAAACCTCATCAGCGGGGATTGGAATGACCACAGGCTACGGTCGCTGGCGCCCTCCCCACCAACGATGAATATTTCGGAATACTTGAATTCAACTCATCAATCGATCAGCTGATCGTTGAACCATTCCAGCATCTGCGCCACGGCCGGGCGCTCCAGCCGCACTCGCTCACACACCAGCGCATATTGGCCGAGTGCCGTCATGCTTGAAGTGAACGGCCGGACCAGACGACCGCTGAGCAAATCCTCCTGCGCGGTCAAGTTATCGCCCATGGCCACACCCTGGCCTTGAGCCGCCGCTTCCAGCGCCAAACCGGCGTGAGCGAAATACAGCTGCCGTTCGGGGCGCTGATCGCCGGCATGGCTGGTGAGCCAGGCGGTCCAGGTCTTGCCGTCCTGATCGTCGTGCAGCAGACAGTGGCGCGCCAGATCCTTCGGGGTTTTCAAGGTGCCCTGGTTGAACAGTCCGGGGCTGCACACCGGGAAGAACTGCAACGCCGGCAAGGGCCGGACGAAGTAGGCGCTGCTGTCCACTGGGCCGGTGCCGTACGTGATTGCCAGGTCGATGTCTTCGCCCGGCGCCGTGGCGTCGATCGGTTGTTCGTAGAGGTGCAAGGTGATGTGCGGATAGCGCGCGTAAAAATCCGTCAGGCGACTCATCAACCATTTTTGCGCCAGCTCGGCAGTCACCGCTAGGCGCAACACCGCCAGCGATGACGGGTCACGCAACTCATCGCAGGCATCACCGATCAGTTCGAAGGCCTGCTGCAAGCTTTGCATCAGGCGCCCGGCGGCCATCGTCGGGCGAATCTGCCGGCCTTCACGGATGAACAGCGTCACGCCCAATTGATCTTCGAGCTGGCGAATCTGATGGCTGACCGCGCTGTCGGTGACGCACAACTCCGCCGCCGCCCGGCCGAAATGGGCGTGACGGGCGGCGCATTCGAAGGTTCTGAGTGCTGCTAAAGAAGGCAGTCGTCGCATGATCAAGGTCCCGATTTCGAGGCGCCATGCTGACCCGGCGGACAGTGGGCGTCCAGTGGGACCGCGTTATCGTTCATCGCGAGCAAGCTCGGCTCCCACAGGGATTGTTGTCGTATACAAAACCTGTATTCACAGAAGAACCCTGTGGGAGCGAGCTTGCTCGCGATGGCGGCGGCACATTCACCACAAATCCAACGGCCCATCACCTTCCCTTATCCACCATGACTTCCCCCCAAACCCGGCGCATGTTGGTGCCTCAATCGGAGGGATTCGCCATGCTCAACGCACTCAAACAGATCAACTCAACCTCAGCCTTTAACCGCTGGGCCGGTTTTGAAGTCACTCGCGCCGAGAGCGGCGAAGCCGAGCTCACGATGGCTTTTCGCGAGAGCGATATGGCGCAGTACGCAGGTTTTCTGCACGCCGGACTGATCGGCGCACTGCACGACACAGCCTGCGGATTCGCAGCCGGAACGGTCGCCGGCAACGTATTGGCTTCACATTTTTCAGTGAACTGCCTGGCACCTGCCATCGGCGAAATGTTCATCGCTCGGGGTCAGGTGGTGAAGGCTGGCAAGAAGCAGGTTTTCGCACGCGCCGAGTTGTTCGCGCAAACCGGCGATCAACTGAAACTGGTGGCGACCGGCGATGCGATTCTCGTACCGGTCGAGGGTCGCTGAAGGTCTAGGCTGTCTTGGGTAAGTTCCAGACCTGTCGGAGGTTCCCATGCAGCTCGAAGGCTCCTGCCATTGCGGCGCAGTGTCGTTCAATTTGGACAGCGCCCACCCCTACCCCTATCAGCGCTGCTATTGCTCAATCTGCCGCAAGACCCAGGGCGGTGGCGGTTATGCGATCAATCTGGGCGGCGATGCCGGCAGCCTGAAGGTGCGCGGTCGCAAGCACATCGCGATTTATCACGCACGACTCAAGGGCGAAGGCGATAAACGCGCCCACAGCAGCACCGCCGAGCGGCATTTCTGTTCTCTGTGTGGTTCAGGCTTGTGGCTGTTCAGCCCGGAATGGCCGGAGCTGATTCACCCGTTTGCCTCTGCCATCGACACCCCGCTGCCGGTGCCACCGGAGCACACGCACTTGATGCTCGGTTCCAAGGCGCCGTGGGTGGAAGTCGAGGCGCATCCTGGGGATCAGCAGTTCGACGTCTATCCCGAAGAATCCATCGCCGAGTGGCATGAGCGCCTGGGTTTGAGCCGCTAAGCCGGTTCACAGTCTTTGACAGTTTCCGACACTGAAAAGGGTCTGGACTGGGAGTTTGACGAGGACGAGGTGTACTCGTTTTAGGATCGTTCCCACGCAGAGCGCGAGAACGATCATGTGCGGTCAGTCGAGGTGCGCCCAGGTCATGCGAAACGACGCCCCGCCCCACGGCGAGTCCGCCACTTCCACTTGCCCGCCATGGGATTGTGAGACTCGCCTGACCAATGCCAGACCGAGGCCGAAGCCGCCAGTGCGGCGGTCGCGGCTGGCGTCCAGGCGCGAGAACGGTTCGAAGATTTTCTTCCGCCCGTCCATCGGCACACCGGGCCCGTCGTCGTTGACCCGCACTTCGTAGTGATCACCGGTGCGCACCAACGACACTTCCACCCGCTCATCGGCATAACGGATGGCATTGCGCAGCAGGTTGATCACCGCACGGGCCATGAAACGTGGCTCGATGCGGACCTCATCGACCTGACACTCGACAATCAGCAATTGCACGCCGGCGGCTTCAGCTTCCAGCGCGACGCTGCCGACCACGCTGTCGAGCCAACTGCTGGCCTGAATGTTTTCCCGAGTGATCACTGTGGCGCCGCGCTCGAGGCTGGCATAGGTGAGCAGTTCGGACACCATCTCTTCCAGCTCGCCGAGGTCGGCGTACATGTCGGCAATCAGTTCACGGTTCTGGGTCGGATCGGGTTGCTGCTTGAGCTGATCGAGCTCGAACGACAGCCGGGCAATCGGCGTGCGCAATTCATGGGACACAGCGTTGGTCAGCTCGCGCTGATTGGCGATCAGGCCTTCGATGCGCGCCGCCATCAGGTTGAAGTGTTCGGACAGGTCGCGAATGTTCGAGCGCTTGGACAGCTGGATCCGTGAAGACAGGTCGTTATCACCAAAACGCTCGGCCGCCAGGCGCAGTTTCTCCAGATCGCGCCAATGCGGGCGGACCCAGAACAACAACACGAACCCGATCATCACGGCGATCATCAGATAGGCCGCGGCAATGTAGAACGGCATCAAACTGGGCTCAGCCGGTAGCTTGATGCTGAGCAACTGCGAACCGTCGTCAATGCGCGAGATAAATTGCGTGTACTTGTCGCGAATCACCAGCAGCCCCCGGGCCAGCTCGGCTTTCTCCAGATCGGTCAGAGACAGTTGACCGCTCTGGACCAAGGTCAGACCCAAGCCATAGTGGGGGCGCACCGCCGCCAGTTGTTGCTCCCTATCCGAAGCGTCAAGCTCGCGCAACTGCTCGGCCAGCGACCAGGCCTGGCCACGCACCGCCTCGCGGTTGTAACTCTGCATTTGACCGTCGAGCAGCGCATCGAACGTGCGCTCGACCGTTTGCAGCCCCAGTACCAGGCCAATCGTCATCACCAGAAACAACCCCAGGAATAGCCGCAGCATTTACAACTCCCACGCAAACGGATTGAACAGGTAACCCTTGCCCCAGACGGTCTTGATGCACATCGGTTCTCGAGGGTTGTCCTTGAGCTTGCCCCGCAGTTTGCTGATGTAGACGTCAACGCTGCGGTTAAGACCGTCGAACGCGATACCGCGCATGCGGTTGAGGATGTCGTCGCGGGACAGAGTCTTGCCGGCGGCGCTCGCCAGCAACCACAGCAGTTCGAACTCCATGGTGGTGAGTTCGATGCCCTCACCCGCCAGCCGCACTTCCCGGCAGCTGCGGTCGATGCTCAGATGGCCGAATTCCAGGGCGCTGCACACGCCGCTGTCCGGCGTCTGGCGACGTTGCAAGGCACGCAACCGGGCCAGCAGAACCGGCGGTTTGATCGGTTTGATCACGTAGTCATCGGCGCCGGACTCCAGCCCGAGGATGTGATCAAGGTCGTCTTCCTTGGCGGTAAGAATGACGATCGGTGTGTCGGACACGCTGCGGATCTCGCGGCACACGTGCAGGCCGCTCTGGCCCGGCAACATCAGGTCGAGCACGACGACTTTCGGTTTGAATTCGAGGAACGCGGCCAATGCGAGGTCGCCGCGGTGCACCTGCCGGACCTCAAAGCCATGTTGCGACAGGAAATGCGCGATCAGCCCGGCGAGCTTTTCGTCATCTTCCACCAGCAGTACTTTGCCAAAACCCAGGCTATCCATAACGACCGTCTGCCAACCCTTGCGTGAAGTGGCCGGCATTATGCCGCCAATCGATGACCGGACGGTTATCGCAGGCAGCAAAAACCGGCCTCGGGGGCCGGTTTTCGGAGATGTTTCATTCTTTTAAGAGTTTTTTACATTTTCGGTGGAAAACGTCAGGCCGCTACCGGCACACCGCTGTGGAAACGGAATTCCACGTCCGGCGACTCGATCAGCTCCTGCTCAGCAGCGCGGACCCTGTCGATCACTTGGGCGATGTCCTTGGCGTCACCGTACTGGTAAGCCAGTTTCAGGTATCCCTGGAAATGCCGGGCCTCGCTTTTCAGCAGGCCGAAGTAGAACTTGCCCAGCTCTTCGTCCAGATGCGGCACCAGCGCTTCGAAACGCTCGCAGCTACGGGCTTCGATAAAGGCGCCGACCACCAGGGTGTCCACCAGTTTGACCGGCTCGTGGCTGCGCACCACTTTG
>Ga0207655_1002965_pt1 | contig 13047 bp, 11 predicted proteins | sample KBSM44metaG_FD_184398 | JGI IMG/M metagenome (GOLD analysis project Ga0207655, IMG submission 184398) | Miscanthus rhizosphere microbial communities from Kellogg Biological Station, Michigan, USA - KBS M4-4 metaG (SPAdes) (version 2) | ecosystem: Host-associated > Plants > Roots > Rhizosphere >...
TCGCCGGGTTGGCCGGTTTCGAGGTACTGGGCCTGAGCCTGGGTTGCAGAAATCACAAGCAGCAGGGTGCCGACCGAAATCGGCTTGATGCGTACGTCCATGTTCACCACTCACTTTTATTGTTTTATGCAGGTTGTTTTGCGGTGTTGCCTGTTCCCCTCACCCCAGCCCTCTCCCCCAGGAGAGGGAGCTGACCGTGGGGTCTTGCGTCATTCATCGACCTGAAAAAACGGGTCGATTATGGATTCGGTGAAGCAGATCCTTCCCAAAGAACAGGAAGCTGACCGAGGTGTCTCACGTCATACATCGACCTGAAAACCCCGGTCGATTATGGATTCGGTGCCGCTCGATCAGGTCGGCGTACTTCTAAAATATCCCCCGATCGGTCCCCTCTCCCTCTGGGAGAGGGTTAGGGTGAGGGCTGGTGAGCGACCACAAAAGCCTCATCCACCCGCGCCAGATCCTGCTCGTTCAAGGTCCCGGCGTAGTAATGCAACTTGGTCCACGCCATCAAATAGTCATACCGAGCCTGCGCCAGATCGCGGCGCGTGGTGAACAGTTGCTGCTCGGCGTTCAACGCGTCGAGGTTGGTGCGTTCGCCACCGAGAATGCTCTGCTTGGTCGACACCACCAGCGCTTCCGCCGAGCTCAACGCTTTCTGATAAGCGCGCAGTTTGCTTACCCCGGACAAACAGGCACTGAACTGTCGGCGCAGTTCGATCAGTGTTTCGCGCGTCTTGCCGTCGAGTTCGTACTCCGCCTGTTCCATGGTGCGGCTGGCCTGACGCGTCGACGCCGACACCCCGCCCCCGGCATACAACGGCACGCTGACTTCGAAACCAATGGTGTTGGTTTCGTAGCGCTGGTTGTAGGTATTGCCGCTTTCTGATTCGTTCTGGCGCATCGAGGCATAGGCATTGATTTTCGGCAGATGCCCGGCGCGATTGCGTTCCACTTCATAACGCGCAACTTCCACGGCCTGGCGCTGCGAGGCCAGATTCGGGTTATTGCTCACCGCCATTTCGTGCCAGGTGTCGTAATTGGCTGGCATCAGCGCGAAGGTCTGGAAGTTTTGCCCCAGCGGCGCCAGATCGCCGATATCCACCGCCGGCACGCCCACCAGTGCGCCCAGTTCACGCAGCGCCGCGTCTTGTTCATTGCGCGCTTCGATCTCTTCAGCGGTCGCCAGTTCATAGCGCGACTCAGCCTCGAGAATGTCGGTGCGCGTGCCCTCGCCTTGCTTGAACATGTGCTCGTTCTGCTGGAACTGCTGCTCGTAGGCCTTCTTCTTCGCCTGGGCGATATCGATCTGATCCTGCGCGAACAGTGCCTTAGTGTAGTTATCCAGCACGCGGACCAATAATTCCTGGCTTTTGCCGCGAAAGTTCTCGTCGGCAAACAACGACTGCGCGACACCTTTGCGATACGCGGCATAAGCCTCGTAGTCGAGCAGCGGTTGTTGCAAGGTCAAGGCCGAGCCATAACTGCTGTAGTTGCGGTCATCAGTACGATTACGCGCGCGCTCATCCAGTGAGGTGGCTTTCGACGTGTTGCGGCCCTTGTTGTAGGTGTAACCGATGCGCGGCAGCAGGCCGGCGCGGCCAATCGCACGGTTTTCCAGGCCCGCATCACGCTCCTTGATCGCCCCGAGGAACACCGGGTCATTGCGCAACGCCTGTTCGTAGATCTCGAACGGCCCCATGGCCGCCACTGCTGAGTGACTCGCGAGTAGCATCATTGCCGCCGCGAGCATGGAAAGCTTATTCATACAGCCGAACATCCTTATTCCTCGGTCAACGCGGAGCCGGCCCGGTCGAGCAGCGGTTTGAACAGATAGTTGAGGAGTGAACGTTCGCCGGTGCGCACGAACATTTCTGCCGGCATGCCGGGCTTGATCACCAGACCGTTGAGTTTTTCCATGGCCTGATCGCTGACGCTGCTGCGCAGGACGTAGTACGGCACGCCGGTTTTCTCGTCGACCATCTGGTCGGCGGAAATCAGGCTGACCTCACCCGGAACGCGCGGGGTTTTGCTCTGGTTGAACGCGGTAAACAGAATGTCCACCGGCAAATGCGCGCCGACCTTGTCGATCAGGTTGATCGGCAAGTGCCCTTCCACTTCCAGCGTGGTGCCTTGCGGAACGATCTCCAGCAGCGTTTCACCCTGACGCACCACGGCACCTTCGGTGTGTACGCCTAGGTTGACCGCGACGCCGTCGGCGGTGGCGATGATTTCGCTGTGTTGCAGATCGAAACCGGCGGAAGTCAGTTGCTCCGACAGGGTCACGCTTTTCAGCTGCGCGTCGGCCAGTTGCGTGCGGACTTCCTTCTGGTATTCCTCGGCGTGCTGTTGCAGCTTCAGCCGCGACTCGAGGATGCCCTGTTCCACGCGGCCGCTTTCACCGGTGTTTTCCGCCAGTTGCTGCTGCACTTGCGACAGTTGACGCTGGTACTCCATCAAGCGGTTGCGCGGGATGTAACCGTTGTCGGCGAGCGGTTGCAGGTTGCTCAGCTGTTGTTGCAGCGAGTCGGCCTGGGCATTCAGATCGGTGCGGGCGCGGCGCATGCCGGCCAGTTGCGCGGTGGCGCCTTCGATGCTCGCACGCAGTCCGGCCTGTTCGCGGTAGTAGGCCTCGCGACGGCTGCTGAACAGTTGCCGCTGACCTTCCAGCACCAGTGCCAGGCGCGGATCCGGGTCATTACTCAGCTCTGCCGGAAAGGTCACTTGCTTGAGGTTGTCGCGTTCGGCCTGCCAGCGTGCGAGGCTGGCCCAAGCCATGCGGTACTGCGCCTGCAGCGACTGCACGTCAGCGGCGACTTGCGTCTGATCGAGGCGGAACAACGGCTGGCCCTGCTTCACGATTTCGCCTTCGCGCACCAGAATCCGGCTGACCACGCCGCTGCTCATCGACTGCACGGCTTTGCGCTTGCCCGAGACCACGACCGTGCCTTGCACCGGAATGCCTTGATCCAGCGGCGCCAACGCCGCCCAAGTGAAGAAACTGCCAGCGCCGACGATCGCCAGAATCCAGCCCATGCGCGCGAAGAACTTTGCATCGCGTTCCGGGCGCTCGGTGATGTAGGCGTGTTCCATGCTCGCTTCGTTTTCAGTGTTCATGCTGGCGCTGCTCATACACCCGTATTCCTTGTCGAGGGCTGATACTGACGGCTCATGCTGAGCCCGCCCGGTGCCGGTGCAGCTTTTTCCCGTTGTTGTTCTTGCTGGCCGGAAAGTGCCTTGAGCACGTCCTGACTCGGGCCGAAGGCTTGCAGACGCCCGTCATTGAGGACCAATAATTTGTCCGCCTGGGCCAGCACCGAAGAGCGGTGCGTGACCAGCACCACCGTGGTGCCCTGGGCTTTCAGCGCGGCAATGGCACTGGCCAGTGCCGCTTCGCCGACGGTGTCGAGGTTGGAGTTCGGCTCGTCCAGCACCACCAGACTCGGCGTGCCGTACATCGAACGCGCCAATGCCACGCGTTGCTTCTGGCCGCCGGACAAGCCACTGCCGTCCTCGCCCAGTTGCGTGTCGTAGCCTTGCGGCAGACGCAGAATCATTTCGTGCACGCCAGCCTGTTGCGCGGCGGCGACGACTTTCTGTGGATCAGCCTCGCTGAAACGGGCGATGTTTTCGGCGATGCTGCCGCTGAACAGTTCGATGTCTTGCGGCAGATAGCCGATGTAAGGGCCGAGCTGGTCGCGGTTCCAGCGGTGAATATCCGCGCCATCGAGGCGCACGGTGCCGCCGAGGGTCGGCCAGACACCCACCAGTACGCGGGCCAGCGTCGATTTGCCGGACCCGGATGCACCGAGCACGCCCAGTACTTCGCCGGCATTCAGATTGAAATTGACCATTTGCAACGTAGCCGTGCGTTGCCCCGGTGGGCCGGCGCTGACCTGTTCGAAAGTAATCTGGCCTTTCGGCGCCGGCAGCGCCATGGCGTCGTCACTCGGCGGGAACGCTTGCAGCAGCGCATCGAGACGACGGTAAGCCAGCTTCGCCCCGCTCCACTGCTTCCACACGGCAATCAACTGATCAATCGGGCTCAATACGCGCCCCATCAAAATCGAACCGGCGATCATCATCCCGGCGGTCATATCACCCTTGATCACCAGCAATGCGCCCAGGCCCAAGACCAACGATTGCAGGCACAGGCGCAGGGTTTTACTCACTGAGCTGATCACCGCACCGGTGTCGCTGGCCTGATTCTGCAGACCGAGGAAGCGCGAGTGCACCTGGAACCAGCGCTTGCGCAGGGAACCGAGCATGCCCATCGCCTGAATGGTTTCGGCGTTGTGCAAATGGCTGGTGGCCAACTGGCTGGACTTCTGCGAATAACCGGCGGCTTCGCCCAGCGGCTTTTTGGTCATGTATTCGTTCAGGCACGCCAGCCCTATCAACAACAGTGCGCCCGCAGTAGCGAGCACGCCGAGCCAGACGTTGAACAGGTAGATCACAAACAGATAGACCGGGAACCACGGCGCATCGAAAAACGCGAACAGCGCAGGCCCGGTGACAAATTGGCGAATGTGCGTCAAATCACCCAGCGACTGCCCGGCGTTGCCCTCGCCTTTGAACAGGTTGCGCTCGAACGCCGCTTGATAAACACGCAGGTTGAAGCGGCGCTCCAACTGACTGCCGATGCGGATCACGATAAAGCTACGGATCACTTCCAGCATGCCGATGAAGGCAAAGAAGCCGACGACCATCAACGACAGCATTGCCAGGGTCGTTTCGTTCTGCGACGACAGCACCCGGTCATAGACCTGGAGCATGTAGATGGAGGGCACCAGCATCAGCACGTTAATCAGCGCGGTAAAGCAGCCGACGCTGATCAGGATACTTTTATAGTCACCCAATGCCTTGAATAAGGGAGCGGTGGCTGGGGCCTTCGCCATCTTCATTGATTATTCCTGGAAAATATTTCCCGCCATTCATTGGCAAGATTCGAATTAATGATCCGTGCAACGTCGGAACTTGCTTTTTGCGTCTACCGCTTACACTTTCATAACAACTTGCGCGAATAACTGCGGTGCAGTTGCCACCCAGCGTTTCTTATAACCATCGCGTGGCGCTTTATATTAAAACTTTGTCGCCGTTTGAATAATCAAAGCTATTGCGCTGCGCGCTCAAGCGTAATCACCAGACCCGACTTCAAAGTCGCCAGATAAAGCCCGTCACGTTGTCGGCTGAAAAACTGGATTCTTGAGCCTTCCTTACCGGTAATCGAGAGACCGTCAGGATCGGGAAACCAGCCGATCGGGGTTTCTTCCAGCCAGGCCTTCAGGCAGTCGGCGCCTTGGCTCAGGGTTTTGTTTGCGGCCAATTCCACGAGGCAAGTATTCGATGGCTTGTCCTGCTGCTTTTGCGCTTCTCGATCATCATCCCGGGTAGATAATGTCGCTTGCCACTGTCCCGCAAACACCGAGGGTTCTTCGAGTCTGAGGCTGCTTGCCATAGTGTTTTCTCCTAAAATCATGATGAGCGCCGCCGAAAGCCACGCCGCTACCTTGTAGGTAAAAGCTTTACTGATCATGGGAATATTCGCTCCGGCGTGTAGCCTTGCTTACCTGTTAATACGATGCAAGCAAAGAAAGCGGCGCATCACGCGCCGCTTTCCATTTCTACATCACGCCACGATGTCGCTGGTCGCTGCCTGGCCAACGGTGCTGACCTGGAAGTCGGCCACGCCGTGCCCGGAGAAGTCCACCGAGAGCAGGCTGTTACCGCCCGACGACGTCAGGACCGCGTCACCGGCAGCACCGGTGAAGCTGCTGACGAAGTGCAGGCCGGCACCGTTGGTGATGCCAGTCAGGTCGATTTTGTCCAGACCGCTGACGAAATCGAGGATCTGATCGATCGCACCCGGCTTGGAATCGGAACTGGCGGCGAACACGAAGGTGTCCGAACCGGCACCGCCCCACAGCTTGTCAGCACCGCCAGCGCCGTAGAGGATGTCGTTGCCGGCACCGCCCTTGAGCTCGTTGGCCACGCTGTTGCCGATCAGCAGATCGTTACCCGAGCCGCCAATGGCGTTCTCGATGATCGCGCCTTTGGCAATGGACACGTTGCCCACCAGGCCGCCAACGTCGGAGAACGAGGCGTCATTGAGGTTGATTTTCTGGTTCTGGGTGAAACCCGAGAAGTCCAGAGTATCTTTGCCGCCCGCGTCCCACACCGAGAACACCACTTTGTCACTCGACGACGAAGCGCTGAGGAAATCGCGGCCAGTGTTGGAGTTGAAGCCGTAGGTGGTGTCACCGGTACGGGTGGTCAGGTTGGCACCGTAGAGCTTCTGGATGGCAGCGATATCGTCCATCAGCGGGCCGGACGAATACGCTTCGACACCGCCCTTGCTGAAGTTCTGGTTGGTGTTGCTTTCGCTCCAGTAGCTCATGACGCTGTAGCCGCGGGTGTCTTGCCCGTAGGAAGCGTCGTTGTAGGTCGGGTTGCCATTACCGGCGTTGTAGTCGCCAGGGTGAGCGAGACCCAGGCTATGGCCGATCTCGTGAGTCAGGGTCTGACGACCGTAGTTGTTCAGATCCGGATTCTTGTTCTGCGTGTAGCCACTGTTGATCAGGTACCACGAGGTGCCGTCATAACCGGCGCCAGTGCCTGGCAGATAAGCGAACGCTGCAGCGCCATCCTGGCCACCGCTGTAGTTACCGAAGGTCATGTGGCCGTCACCGCCCGTGGCTTTTTCGGTAAAGGTCACATTGGCCACGTCGGCCCAGGATTGCATGGCGAGCTTGGCCTGGGCTTGTTGTTGTGCACTGAACTGACTGAACCCAGTGATCCCGTGCTTGTTCATCGTGCTGGACGATGCCGAAGTCAGGAACGTGTAGGTGAGTTCGATCTTGCCGCTGCCGTCCTTGTCCTGGTAGGCAGCGCCGTCGCGCAGCAACTGGGTGGCGGCCTGGTCGACGGAGAAGGAGGGTTTGCCATTGACCGTGAGGTTGCCGCCACGATCGTACTGATGGCTGAAGCTATTGATCTGGTTATACGCCGAGCTGAAGGCAGACAGCTGAAAAGCCTGTTCGGCGGTATCAATAGCATTCGCTTTAACTTTCGACATAAACACACTTCCTTGTTTAGCAATGGAACAGTTTTTGTCCGACAGGACGATCTCTGGCGAGATCGTCCTATCACTCGCCCAATGAAGGCGTAAGAAACCTGACACAATTTGAAATCTGCCGTAAAGGATTTTTTTGAGATCAAATCGGACTGTTTCGGGAAACTGCCGTAAACAAAGCGTGCGGGGATCAAAGAATGTTTTAGTTGCGCGGCTTTTGCCTAATTGTCTGACGATTTTCTATTTAAATATTAAATATGGGTAAGTTGTTTTTTGTTAGGCGCGTCTCACTTTCCTGCACTTTATTAGTGCGATGCCAGTGTATTGATATCAACCAAACAAATGCGCAAAAACCTGTGGGAGCGAGCCTGCTCGCGAAGGCTTCGAGTCAGACAACATTGATGTTGAATGACCGACCGCTTTCGCGAGCAAGATCGCTCCCACAGGGATTTGGGTATGCCTGAGTGATCAGCTACCCGTCCGGATCTTGTTCCACACCCGCGTGCGAATCCGGTCGATATTCAACGGCATCGCCTCCAGCGCAAACAGCTTGCCCATCATCTCCGGGCTCGGATACACCTTGGTGTCGTTCTTGATCGCCGGGTCGATCAGGCTGTCGGCCTGCTCATTGCCATTGGCGTAATGCACGTAGTTGCTGATGCCGGCCATCACGTCCGGGCGCAACAGGTAGTTCATGAACGCGTATCCGGCCTTCTCGTCCGGCGCGTCGACCGGCATGGCGACCATGTCGAACCAGATGGCTGCGCCTTCCTTGGGAATCGCATAACCGATGTCGACGCCGTTTTTCGCTTCTTTGGCGCGGTTCTCGGCTTGCAGGATGTCACCGGAGAAACCGACCGCCACGCAGATGTCGCCGTTGGCCAGGTCGCTGGTGTATTTCGAGGAATGGAAGTAGCTGACATACGGCCGCACTTTCATCAGCAGCGCTTCGGCTTTCTTATAGTCCTCGGGATTTTTGCTGTGGTGCGGCAGGCCCAAGTAGTTGAGCGCCGCTGGCAGCAATTCCGGGCCGTTGTCGAGGATCGCCACGCCGCACTTCTGCAGCTTTTCCATGTATTCGGGCTTGAAGATCAGGTCCCAGGAATCCACCGGCGCGTCATCGCCCAGCACCGCTTTGACCTTGGCGATGTTGTAGCCGATGCCGGTGCTGCCCCACAGGTAGGGAAAGCCGTGTTCGTTGTTCGGGTCGTTGGTTTGCAGGGCTTTGAGCAGCACCGGATTGAGGTTTTTCCAGTTCGGCAACTGGCTCTTGTCGAGTTTCTTCAGCGCCCCGCCCTGAATCTGCCGAGCCATGAAGTGGTTGGACGGAAACACCACGTCGTAACCGGATTTACCGGTCATCAACTTGCCGTCGAGGGTTTCGTTGCTGTCGTAGACGTCATAGGTGACGCCGACGCCGGTCTCTTTCTCGAAATTTTTGGTGGTGTCCGGCGCGATGTAGTCGGACCAGTTGTAAACCTTGACCGTTTCCGCTGCCTGAGCAAGGGAAACGGCGAGCATCAGCGGTGCCAGAGCGAGGGTCTTGCGGATCATGGATCGATTCCTGTGTGGGTTTTCTTTTTTGTTGGCAGGCAATCAAAGGATCAAACAATCAGAAAATCAGCACGTAGCTCTTGCGCACGGTTTCCTGGATATCCCAGATACCGAGCGTGTTGGCCGGCAACATCAGTGCGTCGCCACCTTGTATGTGCAGGGTTTCGCCGCCACCGTCAGGGGTGAACGTGCAGCGCCCGGAAATGAAATGGCAGAACTCCTGCGCGGTGATCTGCCGACGCCAGCGCCCGGGCGTGCATTCCCAGACGCCGGTCTCGACGCCGTCATCGCGCTCGACGCTGGTGGTCGAGGCGATCGCCACCGGTTCGCCGAGGGGTACGGCCACCGGGTTGGATTCATCGAGTGTCAGGGTTGCAGTGTTTTTGAACTGGGTAATGCTCATGGTCTGACCTGTCTTTGGGCTTTCTTGAATTAAATCGACGTTCAATGCATGAAACCTTCCATGAAGCCCGCGACCTGGCTGGCGAGCTTGCGCCGCCATGGCGCGGTCGCCGGGTTGGCCAGGGTCTGGTCTTCGTGGACGAAACTTTTGATGATCGCGTTGTAACCCAGCCAGCGCCACGGCTCTGGCTCCCAGGCGCGCAGTGCGTGAATCCCGCCGTCGGGCAGTACCCACGGCTGCTGAGTCAATTCGGTATCGCGCTCAAGAATCAGATCGGCCAGCGTACGCCCGCCGAGATTGCTGGCGCCGACGCCCTCCCCGCCGTAACCGCCGGATAGCGCGATGCCGTTGGCGCGATCGCAAAGCATGTGCGGTTTGAAGTGCCGCGACATACCGAGATTGCCGCCCCAGGCGTGGGTGATCTGCACGTTTTTCAGTTGCGGGAACAGTTCGCCGAACAGATAGCGGCGCAGTTCGACCTCATCGCGGGTCAGATCGAAGTCATGCCGCAACTTGCCGGCGAACTGGTAACCGCCACGGGCGCCGAAGATCAGACGATTGTCGGCGCTACGCTGGCCGTAGGTGACTTGGCGGCTGAATTCGCTGAAGGCTTGGCCGCGATTGAGGCCGATTTCATCCCAGGTTGCGGCAGACAACGGTTCGGTGGCGACAATCAAGCTTTGCACCGGCAACTGATAGCGGCCCAGCGGCGGCAGAGTCACCGAATAACCTTCGACGGCCGGCACGATCCAGCGACTGCGCACGCTGGCTTTCGCGGTGCGCAGACTGCCCGACTGCCAATGGGTGACCGGGCTGTTTTCGTAGATCTTCACGCCCATGTTCTGCACGGTGCGCGCCAGACCGCGCACCAGTTTCGCCGGGTGGATGGTCGCCACGTGTGGCGCGTAAATCCCGCCATAGGGTTTGGCCACGCGGATCTGCTGCGCCAGTTGTTCGGGGCTAAGCCAGCGGTAATCGTCGTCGGTCAGGCCCTGGGCATGCAGTTTGGCCAGATACTCACGCAGCGTGGCTTCCTGCTCTGGATAGCGGGCGGCGCAGTACAGCACCCCGCCCTTGCGGTAATCGCAGTCGATGCCTTCGCGTTCGAGAACAATTTCCACCTCATCGGGAATGCTGTGCAGCAGATCAAAAGACGCGCGGCGTTGTTGCGGCGACAGCCCGGCCAGCAAGCGATCCTCGCCAAGCAGGTTGCCCATCAGCCAGCCACCATTGCGACCGGAGGCACCGAAACCAGCGGTTTGTGCTTCGACAATCGCTATGTCGAGGCCCGGCGCGAGTTTTTTCAGGTAGTACGCCGTCCACAGGCCGGTGTAACCGGCGCCGATGATCGCCACGTCGACGTCCATATCTCGCTCAAGCTCGGGCCGCGCGGTCAGCGGCTCATCGAGTTGATCCATCCACAAACTGATAGTGCGCCACGCCGGCATGCAAGACTCCGCCACTGAAATTCTTCGATGGCGTCGATCCTAGTGCGCGGGCTCAGGAGAAGTCTTGCGCGCGTGTCCGCAAAGAAATTTGTTTAACGTAAGCCTTCGGAGACTGGCCAGTGTGCTGGCGGAAACAGCTGTAAAACGCCGACAACGAATTGAAACCGGCAGCGAAAGCCAGTTCATCGATGCGCAGCGGCGGCGCGGCGTTATCCAGCGCACGCAGCAAATGTTGCAGGCGCGCCTGATTGACGTAGCGATAGAAGCTTTGCCCGAGCACCTGATTGAGCAGATAGGAAATCTGATTGCGACTGTAGCCGCACTCCTTCGCCACCCGCTGTAAGTCGAGTTCGGGATCGAGGTACGGCTGCTGCTTTTCGAAATACTGCTGCAGGTCTTCAGCCATAAAACTTAACTGGCGTGGCGACAGGCCCAGGCGACTGACCGCCGGGCGCTGACTTGCCGAGATTGTGCCGTGAGTTTGCGTGCGCACCAGGGAGGCATATTCGTTGACGCGCCAGATCAGCCCGTCCTTGACCGTGATCGCCTCGCTGGAGCGAAACGAGACCAGACCGTCGCCGCCGCGCAAGGTCACTTCGTATTGGATGAATGCGGTGTTGCCGTCGACGCGAATGCGGTCGCAATGCTCAAGCAATTCGTCGGATTCACGCGGCATGCTGACGCGCACGTACTCGCGCAACTCATCAAGCCCGAGCACGCGATTCTGGAAGAAGTCGTTGTACTGGATGTCCGGGTGATACAGCGCCATGACGCTGTCGAGGTCACGGTGCTTCCAGCTCAGGTGATAGCGCATGACCGTGGCCGCCGTGGCCTGGGTCTGTTCTGGGCCGTCGTCGTCGGCGTGCATAAAGGGCTCGGCGCAAAAGAACCGAGCTTGCCGAAGTTCGGCGCGGGCTTCAATGACTAATCCGTAGTGGCCATTTGGCGACGATTGCGTAGGCCGTGACTTACATCAAAAAATGCGAAGCAATCGCAAAAAGAACTGAAAAATCTCACAGGAATTTCACATCGGGATGCTACTTTTAATGTCAGTCACCGGTTGAGCCAATGAAGGCTCTTCCCACCTAACATGAGCAAACGGAAGCGCTCGATGAAGAAGGCGGGCAACATATGAATAAAGGGTCAAGCAAAGTCACGTTCCCCAATGCATGCCAACTGATGCGCTGGCATTTTCATCCCATGGGTTTCGAGGCGACGATGGACGCGCCGGGCAGCATGATCGCCCGTCTTTTGATCGCGCCAGTGGCGAAACGATGATCGCCATTGCTGGCATCCCGTGTGCGACGGTGATGAATGCAGCGGATGTCGAGCGAATTATCGAGGCTGTGGAGGACGAGCTGGAAGCTTTCGTACCTCCGGAGTCTCTCAGGAGTTACGCATAAGCTTTTGATTTAAAACAAAAAGCCCACAGCGATGTGGGCTTTTTTGTGGCTTATGCGCTTTGCTTGGCCGTTCGATGATCAACGAAAAACGGCTTGCCCTTGGCCACCCGGTCAGACGCCCGGGGCATGTTCACCGCTTGCGCTTCCTGCGGCTCGACGTACCAGTAGCAATGGCTGACCGCCCGTGTAATACCGACGTAGGCCAGGCGCAAGATTTCGTCCTTTTGCGCCGTGTCATAAGGCTCGCTGTCGCCCGACTTCCCCAAACCTGCCATGCGATAGACCTGGTTCTTGTAGGGCGAACTGGTCAGGTGCTGGCAATCGCCGAGCAGAAACACCGCGTCGGCCTGCAAGCCTTTGGCGCTGTGGTAGGTCAGCTGCTTGAGACGCCGCGCTTCGTACGGCAAGCTCGAATCAACATTAACTACTGACTGAATATGCTCTTCAATCAATAACTTATCGCTGCTTTTTCGATAAAGCATCAAGATCGAATGACCTTGGCGGTAGTGCTCGGCGAGGCGCTGCCCCAAGGCCTGATCATCGCGCTCCAGCACATTGACCGGCTGCAACGGCTTGGGCGCACCGCTGGCCTTGGCTTTTTTGCCGGGGATCGCCGGCGCCGCGCGGACGATGTGTTCAGCGGCATCGATGATGTGCTGGTGACTGCGATAGTTGTCACTGAGCATCACCCGCGTGGTGCCTGGCGACGGGAATTCCTTGTCGAACGCCATGAAGTAACTCGGCGAACTGCCACGCCAGCCGTAAATCGACTGCCAGTCATCGCCGACGCACAGCAGCGATGAACGCTGCGCGCCCCTCCCGACATGCATGGCGGGGCCACGGCTGCGGATTTCCGTGAGGCTGGCGCGAATCCACGAGACGATCTGCGGCGATACGTCCTGAAACTCGTCGATCATTAAGTGCGACAACGGTCTGAGTAACTCATCGCTCAACAGCTTGAGGTTTTCCGGTGAGTGCTCGCTGAACAGCGCGAACATCCGGTTGTAGGTCATGATCGGCGGCTTCTGGTCGAGCAGATGATCTTCAAAGGCCCGCCAGAACAGGCTGAGTGCCTCAAAGAAAAACCGGTCTGGGTCGTCCTTGGCAAAGCTCATGCGACCGACCGCGTCTGGCACGTCCAGGCCGAGGTTTTCGATGAAACCGGCC
>Ga0207655_1002966_pt1 | contig 13044 bp, 12 predicted proteins | sample KBSM44metaG_FD_184398 | JGI IMG/M metagenome (GOLD analysis project Ga0207655, IMG submission 184398) | Miscanthus rhizosphere microbial communities from Kellogg Biological Station, Michigan, USA - KBS M4-4 metaG (SPAdes) (version 2) | ecosystem: Host-associated > Plants > Roots > Rhizosphere >...
CAGGTTCAGCATGCCGGTCACGCCACCGGTCTCGCTGATCAACACCCTGTCGCTGGGGGCCTTCAACAACCTCTATTGGCGTTTGCATCCCGCCCAGCGAACCCTGGGCCGCAGCGCCTACGAAGCGTTTTTCTACCCGCTGGATCGCATCCTGCACTGGAACCGCATTTATGGCCGCCAGGGCTTTCAGCAGTATCAATGCGTGATCCCCAGCGCCAATGCCGAAGCGGCCATGGGCGAGTTGCTGCGGGCCATCGCCGAAGCCGGACAAGGCTCGTTCCTGGCCGTACTCAAGCGTTGCGGCGACATACGCTCGCCGGGCCTGCTGTCGTTTCCGATGCCGGGCACGTCCCTGGCCCTGGACTTCCCCCAGAGCGAACACCTGCAAAGCGTGGTTTTCCCGCGCCTGGACGAGATCGTGCGGGCCGCGGGTGGCCGGCTGTATCCGGCCAAGGATGCACATATGACGGGCGCTGACTTTCGTCGCGCCTACCCCGCGTGGGAGCAGCTCGAAGCGCTGCGTGATCCCGCGCTGATGTCCCGGTTCTGGCGCCGCGTGTTGGCATAAAGGAGCTGTTCATGAAGGAGCGAATGGATTGAATAGCAAAAAAGTCCTGATTATCGGCGCCACCTCGGCCATCGCCAGCGCTTGCGCCCGCCTCTGGGCCAGCGAAGGCAGCGATTTCTTTCTGGTGGCGCGCAACGTCGACAAGCTCCAGCAGACCGCCGCCGACCTCAAGTCCCGGGGGGCGAAGAACGTCACCCTGCACGAGATGGACGCTACCGACATCCAGGCTCACCCCCTGATGCTGGGGCGCTGCCTGACGGCGTTGGGGCAGATCGACATCGCGCTGATCGCCCACGGCACCCTGCCCGATCAGAAAGCCTGCGAGCGTGACGTCGATCTGGCCCTGCGCGAGTTCGCCAATAACGGCACCTCGGTGATCGCGCTGCTGACCTCCCTGGCCAACCAGTTCGAAACCCAGCGTTGCGGCAGCCTGGCAATCATCTCGTCGGTGGCGGCCGATCGCGGACGCCCTTCCAACTACCTCTATGGCAGCGCAAAGGCGGCGGTTTCAACCTATTGCGAAGGCCTGCAGGCGCGATTGTTCAAGGTCGGCGTGCACGTGACCACCATCAAGCCAGGCTTCGTCGACACGCCCATGACCCAGGGCCTGTCGCTGCCCGCGGCCCTCCTGGCACAGCCGGCGCAGGTCGCGCAGCGCATCGTCAAGGGCATCGCCAACAAGGTGCCGACCCTGTACGCACCGGGTTTCTGGGGGCTGATCATGCTGGTCATCCGCTCGATCCCGCAGCCGGTGTTCAAGAGGCTGAACCTGTGACCCGCGAACCCGCCGCGCTGCACTTGTCGGGCTGGCGCTATCGGGCGGTGATCCTGTCCGTGGTGGGCTCGGCCCTGGGCTACCTGGGCTTTTCCCTGTGGGGCGGCTGGCAGGCAGTGGGCGCGGCGGTGGGGAAAGTCGGGCTGCTGGGCATCGTCATCGCGCTGGCGATGTCGGGCATCAACTACGGTTTGCGGTTCCTGCGCTGGCAGTGCTACCTCAAGGTGTTGGGCCACCCCATGCCGTGGCGGCCGAGCCTGAGCATTTATCTGGCCGGGTTCGCCCTGACCACCACCCCCGGCAAGGCCGGCGAAGCCCTGCGCGGGGTGCTGCTCAAACGCTGGGGCGTGCCTTGGCCGCAGAGCTTTGCTGCGTTTTTCAGCGAGCGGCTGTCGGATCTGTTCGCCGTGGTGCTGCTGACCCTGTTTGGCCTGTCGCTGTACCCGGAGGCGATGCCGATGATCGTGGTGGGTGTCGCTTTGGTGATGATCGGATTACTGGTGCTGTCCCAGCGTCGGCTGCTGGCTCGGCTGACCCTGATGATCCCCGTCGAAGGCGGCAAGGTGACCAGCCTGCTGCGCCATCTGCTGCAAGTGCTGGGGCACGCCCAGCAATGCCATCGCCTTCATTTGATGCTTGGCCTGACGCTGCTCAGCGTGGTGGCCTGGAGTGCCGAGGCCGTGGCCTTTCACTGGATTCTGCAATGGATGGGCGCTGACATCGAGCTCACCTTCGCAGTGTTCGTCTACGCCCTGGCGATGCTCGCAGGCGCGGTGAGTTTCATGCCTGGCGGGCTGGGTGGCGCGGAAGCGGTGATGGTCGGGCTGCTGGTCTACAAGGGCATGAACGGCGCCGACGCCGTGGCTGCCACCGTACTGATTCGCCTGGCCACGCTGTGGTTCGCCGTGGCCATCGGCGCCGTGATGCTGCTGCGGCTCAAAGGCGCAACCGCGCCCGAACCGCAGGCCGCTCGATAACCTTCACAACAACGCGCGAACAGGGACAGGAGTGCATTTCATGGTGGCAGAAGTCAGGATGCGGGCGTCGGTGGTGATACCGCTGTTACTGGTGATCGGCGCGATCCTCGCCAGTTTTCATGCGTCCAGCGGGCCGATCCAGTGGATGGACAACGGCATGTTTCTCGCTGACGCGTCCCAGGGCAACTACTTCAGCCAGACCCTGGGGCCGCTGGATCATCCGCTGTACCTGTTCGTCACCACGGCGCTGTTCTCGGCGTTCGGGCCGCTGTTGCTCAGCTTCATGAACTCGTTGCTGCTGATTCCGCTGGCCTGGGCCGTCTACCGGCTGGCGAAGAACGCCGGCGCCAACCCGCAGATCGCCCTGCTCTGCGCCGCCGCCGCACTCCTCTGCCACTGCGTGTTCTGGGTATCGACCAAGGCCGAGGTGTACCTGCTGCACACACTGCTGGTGACACTCGCCTACATGCTGCACCTGGACCCGCAGTCGCGGTTTGGTGTGCTGCCCAGGCTGTTTCTGATCGGCATGCTCACGGGGCTGGCCGGGGCGATTCATCAGCTCACCTTCATCGTGCTGTTCCCGCTCTACGTACAACTGGTCTGGCAATACAAGGCTCGAACACTCATCACCCTGCCCGGCTTTGCCCTGGGCTTCAGCGTGGCCTTCCCCGGCATCTACCATGAGCTGCAAAACGGCCTGGGCCTGATCGACATCGGCCACCGTTACCTGATCGGCATCCCCGACAAGACCACCGAACAGAGCTGGCAGGGTTCGCTGTTCCGCTTCGACGACATGTGGCACGAGAAGAACTCCGTCGGCCTGCTATTGCTCTCCCTGCTCGGCCCGCAGGTGCTCGGGCTGGTGCTGCTCCCGCGCAACCCGAAACTGCGGCTGCTGTGGGTGGCGGCGATGATGAACTTCGTGTTTGCGGTGTCCTACAACGTCACCGACCGCTTCACCTTCTTCCTGCCCGGCGCGGTACTGCTCAGCATCATCGGCGTGATGCAATTGCACGCCCTGCTGCCACGCCGCGCCGCGCCGCTGCTCAACGCCTCGCCCCTCGGCGCACCCGCGGTGATCCTCAGCGTGTTCGCGGTGTACGCAAGCGGCCTGATCGGACTGCCCACCCACAAGGAGGCACTGCCGTTCAGGGACGACATTCATTACTTCATGGCCCCCTACCTGCCGGACCGCTCCGCCGAACAGTTCGTCATGAGCTACGAAAAATCCGCCCCCCAGGGCGCCCTCATCATCGCCGACTGGACCCCCAACGGCGCACTGCGTTCGGCACAGGCGAGCGGCTTGCTCAAAGACCGCACCTTCGAGCTGTGCGAAGAAGTCGCCAACATCGACGCCTACCTCAAGGGCCCGGGCGCCTACCTGGCGCGCACCAGCTACTGCGCAGGGGTCGCGGACAGGTTCGACCTGCAGGCGATGGCGGTGGGGTTTGAGTTGCGGGCGCGCTGAACACCGCGCCGGTCAGACCTTCTCCAGCGCCTCCTCCTTGTGCATCGCCAGGTGGCCGGTCTTGTCGCTTTTGACTTCGTACTGCGGCTGCTCTTTAGAGGCGTGACGCTGGCGGCCCATGAATTCGACGTCGTGGGTGATCACCCGGGTGACGACGCCCACCACATGCCCGACATCGGAATTCCACCGCACGTGGTCGCCCTTCTTGAATGCGTGACTCATGATGCTGCTCCTTCAACCGTTGTCGCGAAAGCCTGGGTAGAGGCTCATGCCGCCGTCAATGAACAAGGTTGCGCCGTGTATGTAGTCCGAGGCATCGCTGGCGAGCCAGACCACCGCGTTGGCGACATCCTCCGGCTCGCCGACCCGGCCATAGGGGATCAGCTTGAGCAGCTTGTTCTCAGCGTCGCCAGAGGTGGCCTTGGTGTTGATCGCCGTACGGATGGCGCCCGGTGCGATGCTGTTGACGCGGATGCGCCGCTCGCCGACTTCCTGAGCGATGCTGCGCATCAGCAGATCCACCCCGCCCTTGGACGCCGCATAGTTGACGTGACCGGCCCAGGGGATGACCTGATGCACTGAGCTCATGTGGATGATCTTGCCCAGGGCGCGGGAAATGTCGGGGCGGATATCTTGCGTCGCGAACTGGCGCAAGGCCGCGCGGGCGCAGAGGAACTGGCCGGTGAGGTTGACGTTGATGACGGTGTTCCATTGCTCCAGGGTCATCTGGTCGATGGCAGCGTCCTGTTGCAGGCCGGAATTGGCCAGCAGGATGTCGAGCCTGCCGAATGCCTCAATGGTTTTCTCGAAGAGCTGCTCGACCTCCTCTTCCTTCGAGACATCGGCGCCCACGGCAATCGCCTGGCCACCGGCTGCGCGAATTTCATCGACGAGCTTTTCAGCAGGCCCGGCCTGGGAATGGAAATTCACCACCACCGCCGCACCGGAGTCCGCCAGCCCCTTCGCCGCCGCCGCGCCAAGACCGGAACTGGCACCAGTGACCAGCGCGACCTGGCCCTTCAAGGAAATCTGCATGGGGTATTCAGCCTTGTGATGAGCGTGTAGATGCTGACTGATGGCGCTCAACCTAAGTTCAGAAAACTCCCACCGTCGCGGCTCGGCTTGGCGGTGGGCGTGATCTTACGGCTGCCATCGTCCGAATGCGGCCCAGACCAAGCGCGCTCCTACAGGATCGAGGTGACACACCCGTAGCAGCACGGCTTGCCGGCGAGGGCGATTTTGAGTACGCCCCCGCCGGCAAGCCGTGCTGCTACGGGACGGTGGCGTGTTTTAGATTTTGATCTTGATCTTGATCTTGATCTTCGTACGCGATGGTGCAGGCGCCGCAGAACGCGACGTCAAGGCGCCAGGCCGAGCGCAGGTGTCGTGCAGGGGGATGAGCGGCAGGAAGCCGCTAGCCGTGCTGGCCATGGACGGCGCTCAGATGGACGGGACGGCGTGCCCCCGGAACGGCGCCGGAGTCGAGGGAACCCGACGCAGTCGGGCCCAGCCTGTCGCAAATGGTTTGGTTACTTTGCCGAAACAAAGTAACGCGCACGTAAGGGCGCAAAGGTGAATCAGCATCACCGCCGCGAACGGATATGCGCCTCATCCGCGCATCACCCCAAGACGCGGAGCGTCAAGACAGCCGTTACCACGCAGAGCGTGGGAACGATCATACGATCATCAAACCGGCGTGTTCACAACCCCACACTGGACGCCAGCAGACCGCCCTCCATAAACTGTCACCCATCATTTCGCGGTTCTGCTGAAAAACCGGCCGGCAACGGGGACGTTTTATGAATCGCAATGAACTGCGCAAGGCCGATATCAACCTGATGGTGGTGTTCGAAACCTTGATGCAGGAGCGCAACGTCACCCGTGCCGCCGAGAAACTGTTCCTCGGCCAACCCACCATCAGCGCTGCACTCAATCGCCTGCGCGCACTGTTCAATGACCCGCTGTTCATCCGCGTTGGCCATCGCATGGAACCCACGGCCCGGGCCAACGAGATCATCAACCACCTCTCGCCAGCGCTGGACGCAATGTCCGTGGCCCTGAGCCTGACCCGGGATTTCGATCCGGCCAGCAGCGACATGACCTTCCGCATCGGCCTGTCCGATGACGTCGAATACAGCCTGCTGCCGCCCCTGCTACGGGCGATTCGCCAGGAGGCGCCGGGAATTGTCATCGTCATCAAACAGGTCAACTACTGGAATATCTCGGAATTGCTGATGTCCGGCGAGATCACGGTGGGCGTCTGCCTGACCCGCGAATTGCCCGCAAACGCCAAGCGCAAGCTGCTGCGCACGGTGGCGCCGATGGTGGTGCGGGCGGACAAGTCTCCCGAGCCCTTGACTCTCGATGAATACTGCTCGCGCCCCCACGTGGTGGTGTCCCATGTGGCGAACATCTCAAGCTTCGCCGATGAATGGCTGGCAGCGATCGGACGCAAGCGCACGGCGGTGCTGTCGGTGCCGCAATACAGCACGTTGCCGGCGTTGATGGAGGGGACGGATCTGTTGTGCAACCTGCCGGATCACCTGACCCTGGCGATGAACAAGACGGGATTGCTGAAGGGCGAGCCGTTGCCGTTCATCACGCCGAACCTGGAGTTGTCGATGGTCTGGCTGAGCGTGATGGACACCGACCCTGCCGAGCGCTGGCTGCGCAAGCGGCTGGAACAGTTCATGGGCGACCAAAGCACCGTGCCCCCTGTCCCGCTAGGCTGAGCCCAATAAAAAACCCCGTAGCAGCACGGCTTGCCGGCGGGAGCGTCCTTGAGATCGCTGACGCCGGCAAGCCGGACTGCTACGGGGTTTTTCGTGACTTGCGCGGTTCGTAGCAGCACGGCTTGCCGGCGGGGCGTCCTCAAGATCGCTGTCGCCGGCAAGCCGGACTGCTACGGGTCCGATCCAGTCTTAACCGAAACGACCGGTGATGTAGTCTTCGGTCTGGGTCTTGGTCGGCTTGGTGAAGATGGTGTCGGTGTCGCCGTGTTCGATCAGTTCACCCAGGAACATGAACGCGGTGTAGTCCGAGCAACGGGCGGCCTGTTGCATGTTGTGCGTCACGATGACCACGGTGAACTGCTCTTTGAGCTCGGTGATCAACTGCTCGATACGACCGGTGGAGATCGGGTCGAGGGCCGAGGTCGGCTCGTCCAGCAGCAACACCTGCGGACGCAGGGCGATGGTGCGGGCGATGCACAGACGCTGCTGCTGACCGCCGGACAGGCTCTGGGCGCTCTGCTTGAGCTTGTCCTTGACTTCATCCCACAACGCCGCGCCACGCAGGGCTTCTTCCACGCGCTCTTCCATCTCGCGACGGGACAGCTTCTCGTGGTGCTTCACTGCGTACGAGATGTTGTCGTAGATCGACATCGGGAACGGCACCGGCTTCTGGAACACCATGCCGACGTGGCTGCGCAGGCGGTTCATCGAGTAGCCAGGGGCCAGGATGTTTTCGCCGTTGAGCAACACTTCGCCCTTGGCTTCCAGTTTCGGGTACATCGAGTAGATGCGGTTGAATACACGCAGCATGGTCGACTTGCCGCAACCCGAAGGCCCGATGATCGCAGTGATGCGCTTCTCGGGGATGTTCATGTTGATGGACTTCAACGACTGGTGGCCGTTGTAGTAGAAATCGAGGTTGCGTACCTGGATTTTGGTTTTTTCGTCGGCCAGAGAGAGGTTGTTCATCAGGACGCCCTATTGCGCAAAAGAAGGAGACGGGAGCTGAGGCTCAGCACCAGTACAAACAGAGTCATGATCAAGGCACCGGCCCACGCCAGGGAATGCCAGTCATCGAACGGGCTCATGGCGTACTGGAAGATCACGACCGGGATGCTGGCGATCGGCTTGAGCAGGTTGCCGCTCCAGAACTGGTTACCGAATGCCGTGAACAGCAGCGGTGCGGTTTCGCCGGTGATGCGGGCCAGGGCCAGCAGGATACCGGTCACGACGCCGGCACGTGCGGCACGCAGGACGATCTGCAGGGTCAGTTTCCACTGCGGTACGCCCAGCGCCAGCGCGGCTTCACGCATGGTCGCCGGTTGCAGTTGCAGCATTTCATCGGTGGTACGCACCACGACCGGAATCACCAGCAAGGCCAGGGCCAGGGCACCGGCGAATGCCGAGAAGCCGACCTGGTGGTTGGTCAAGGCACTGACCGGCAGGATCACCGCGGTGTAGACAAACAGGCCCAGCACGATGGACGGCGCCGACAGCAGAATGTCGTTGATGAAGCGAACCGCGTTACCCAGCTTGGTGTGGCGAGCGAACTCGGCCAGCCAGATGCCGGCCATCAGGCCGATAGGCGTGCCGATCAACAGGCCAATGCCGGACATCAGGATGCTGCCGTAAAAGGCGTTGGCCAGCCCCCCCTCAGAGCCCGGTGGCGGGGTCATGTCGGTGAACAGGCGCAGGTTCAGCGCCTGGAAACCGTTGACGATGGTGGTGATCAGGATCCACACCAGCCACAGTAGACCGAACAGGGTCGCGCCGCAGCTCAACACCATCGCGAGCTTGTTTTTCAGCGCGCGCATCCGGTACAGGTTTTCGTTATCGACCTTGCTCATACACCCTCCTTGCGCGACAGACGAGACAGCATCAGACGGGCAATTGCCAGCACGATGAAGGTGACGACAAACAGCAGGAAGCCCAGGGCGATCAGCGAGGAACGATGCAGGTCGGTGTAGGCCTCGCTGAATTCGTTGGCGATCACCGAAGCAATCGAGCTGCTTGGCATCATCAGCGACGCTGAGAAGTTGTGGGCGTTACCCAGAACGAAGGTCACCGCCATGGTTTCACCCAGAGCACGACCCAGACCCAGGAAGATACCGCCGACCACCGCTGTGCGGGTATACGGCAGGACGATGTCCCAGACCACTTCCCAGGTGGTGCCGCCCAGAGCGTAGGCAGACTCTTTCAGAGCCACCGGAACGGTGCGGAACACTTCGGTCATGACCGAGGTGATGAACGGGATGATCATGATCGCCAGCACGATACCGGCGGTCAGCATGCCGATACCCAGAGGCGGGCCCTGGAAGACCGGGCCGATCAGAGGCAGTGCGCCCAGATTGTCGTTGATCCACGGAGCCAGGTAGGCCGCCATGAACGGACCGAACACGAACAGGCCCCACATGCCGTAGATGATCGAAGGAATGCCTGCCAGCAGTTCGACGGCAGAGGCAATCGGCATCCGCAACCACGGCGGCGCCACTTCAGTCAGAAAAATCGCGATGCCGAAACTCACGGGAACCGCGATCAGCAGCGCGAGAAAGGATGTCACCAAGGTGCCGTAGATCGGAACCAACGCGCCAAAGTGGCCGTTGACCGCATCCCATTCAGTACTGGTAAGAAATTCGAAACCAAAAGTCTTGAACGCCAGGGCTCCGCCCCAGAGTGTCGAGCCGGCGATGCTCGCCAGCAACAGCAGCACCAACAGAGCCGCTCCCATCATCGTGCGCCTGAACCAGGCGTCGTGTCGGTGATCGCGGGCCGCGCGTTTTTCGCTCTCGGAAATCGCATCCGGAATGACAGCGGACATATATTGGGTGTTTTCAGTCATGGTGGGTCCACTCGAAAGGAAACCCTGTCACCGAGCGCTCGGTGACAGGGGCAAGCCGGATAACGTCGAGTTCTTATTTGAACTCGGACTTCCAGTAGGTTTCGATCTTGGCGACCAGCTCTTTAGGCAGTGGTACGTATTCCAGCGACTCGGCGTGAGCCTGACCGTTTTCCAGGGACCATTTGAAGAAGTCGAAAGCAGCCTTGCTTTCTTCAGCCTTCTTCGGCTGCTTGTACATGATGATCCAGGTAGTCGCAGTGATTGGCCATGCTTCAGCGCCAGGGGCGTTGGTCATGATCAGGTTGAAGTCCTTGGCGCTTGCCCAATCGGCGGTGGCAGCAGCAGCGGCGAACGATTTGGCGCTAGGCTCGACGGTCTTGCCGGCAGCGTTTTCCAGCTTGGCGTAGGAGATGTTGTTGGTCTTGGCGTAGGCGAATTCGACGTAGCCGATCGAACCTTTGATCTGCTTCACGTAAGCAGCCACACCTTCGTTACCCTTGCCACCCACACCGACTGGCCATTGAACGGCCGAACCTTCGCCAGGACCTGCTTTCCAGTCAGGGCTGACTTTGCTCAGGTAGTTGGTGAAGTTGAACGAAGTACCCGAACCGTCCGAACGGTGAACCACGGTGATCGCGGTTTCTGGCAGCTTCAGGCCCTTGTTCAGCGCAACGATCGCTGGATCGTTCCACTTGGTGATTTTGCCCTGGAAGATGTCAGCCAGGACTTTGCCGCTCAGTTCCAGCTTGCCGGTTTCAACGCCTTCAACGTTGATCACTGGAACGATACCGCCGATGACGCTTGGGAACTGACCCAGGCCACTGGCCTGCAGGTCTTCAGCTTTCAGAGGGGCGTCGGAGGCACCGAAGTCAACGGTGGCTGCCTTGATCTGAGCGATACCGCCGCCCGAACCGATCGACTGATAGTTCACCTTGTTGCCGGATTTTGCGCTGTACTCGGTCGCCCATTTGGAGATGACTGGGAACACGAAGCTCGAACCAGCACCAGTGACGTCCGTAGCGTGTGCCATTCCGGACAGGGCCATCGAAGCCAGCAGGAGTGACAGGCGTGTTTTTGTCAGCAGATTCACGGCAATACCTCAACAAAGAGAATGTGTATTTGTGGTCGCACTTGAAGACCCGATGCAGATTTAAAACCCGAAACATTTCTGTTTGATGACAGTCCGGGGACAGACCGCCAAATCTGGAGATTTTCGTAGGCATTTTCCTACAGCGTGTAAACGCAAAACCCCCGGTTTCATTGGAGAAACCGGGGGTTGTCTAGTTTTCGAGAAATTAATAGCAATGCGCCACATTTCGTCATTCAGTGGGCATTTCAGAGGTGATTTTTCGCCTGTTTATGACAGTTATGTTTCTTGCAAGCCACGGCTGGCGGGGCTTGCAGGAGATTCACCGTCATTTGACGAACACCTCGTTCCGCTTAAGTGTGTCGAAGTTTTGCAGCGAAGCTGATCGAGCGTGGAAAGCCCCCTGCCTCACTCCCCGTAAATATCGAAATCGAAGTACTTTTTCTCGATCTTCGCGTAGGTGCCGTTGGCACGGATGCTGGCCAGGGCCTGGTTGAAGCGCTCCTGCAACGGATCGCCCTTGCGCACGGCCACGCCAATGCCGGTGCCGAAATACTGTTCTTCGGTGAACGCAGGGCCCACGAAGGTGTAGTCCTTGCCTTCAGGCTTCTTCAGCAACGCTTCGTCGATAGCCACCGAGCTTGCCATGGTGGCGTCGATGCGCCCGCCCAGCAGGTCCAGGAACACTTCGCTCTGGGAGGCGTAGCTGACGATGGTGGCGCCGGCGGGAACGAATTTGTCGGTCACGTAGCGCTCGAAGTTGGTGGAGCGCTGCACGCCGATGCGCAGGCCTTTGAGCTGGGCAGGAACCTCGGTGATGCCGCTGTCCTTGCGCACCACCAGACGCGCCGGAATGCGGTAGTAGCGGTTGGTGAAGTCCACCGATTTCATCCGCTCAGGGGTGATCGACATCGAAGAGATGATCGCATCGACCTTCTTCACCTTGAGCGCCGGGATCAGCCCGTCGAACTCGTTTTCCTTCCACTCGCACTTCACCTTCATCTCGGCGCAGAGGGCCTGGCCGATGTCGTAGTCGAAGCCCACGATCTGGTTGTCGGCGGTCTTGGAGGCGAATGGCGGGTAAGCAGCCTCGATCCCCAGCTTCAGAGGGGCGTCAGCGGCATGGGCGTTGAAGGCCAGCACAGAGGCCAGGCTCAGGGTACCAATGAGGGTCTTGATGTTCATGCAAAGCTCCAAACGATGTTGTTCAGGTCGGGCACGCCCCGGGATTCAGGACAGCGCCCGTTATGGCAGCAGCAATGTGAACGGTGGGCGGGCGTTCTTGATTCCCGAAGGACGACGCCCTGCCCTGCAACGCTTAAAGCGCCGCGGTGACGATGATCTCCACGAGAATTTCAGGGTCGTCGAACTGCACCTGGCAGGTCGCCCGTGCCGGGGTCTGGGTGGCATCGACCCAGGCGCTCCAGGTTTCATTCATGCCGGCGAAATCGGCGGTCATGTCTTTCATCCAGATCTGCACGCTGAGCAGGCGGCTCTTGTCGCTGCCAGAGGCCGCCAGCAGCTCGTCGACACGGGACAGCACCTGACGGGTCTGGCCACGGATGTCCTGGGTGCAATCGGCGGCGACGATGCCGGCCAGGTAAGCCACGCCGTTGTGCACCACGCTGCGGCTCAGGCGTGGGTTGCTTTCGATGCGTTGAATCGGGGTGCTCATGACGGAATCCTTTTCAAGGGTGAAAAAACAGACAGATCGAACTCACGCTCGCCCGCCATCTGGCCCAGGGTGATGGGTTTCAGAGGGGGACGAATGCGGTAGTAACCCACTTGGCCGGCAGCGACCTTGCGGTGCTCGGCGATGATCTCGGTGACGCTCAGCCCGCACTGCCGGCCCTGGCAAGGGCCCATGCCGCAGCGGCCGAAGGCCTTGGTCTGATTGGGGCCCAGGCAGCCGAGGTCGACATAGCTGCGAATCGCGCCAGCGCTGACTTCTTCGCAGCGACAGACGATGGTGTCGTCCTCGGGGATGCGGTTCGGCGATTGCGGGCGATACAGGGCATCGATCAACGGGCGCGCCGCGATTTGTCGGCGTAGCCGCCGCTGCCAGGGCTGGGCGAGTGAGGTCAGCTTCAGTTCATCGAGCCTGTGCAGGCGATGGGCGATGGCCAGCGCCGCCAGACGCCCCTGGCTCGCAGCCGCCTTCGCACCGCCAATCGCTGCGCCATCACCGGCAATGAAAATCCCGGAAACGCTGGTTTCGCCCCAGCTGTCACGGCGAGCGACCCAACACAGCTGCTGTTCATCCCAGGCGTGTTCAGCGCGCAGGGACTGGCTGATCTGGGTATTGGGCACCACGCCCTGATGCAGCAGAATCAGCGAGGCCCAGACCTTGTGCGACTGCCCTTCGCTGTCGAAGCTCAGCGCCTCGGCGCGCCGTTCGCCCTCTATCCGCAAGTTGCGCGCAGCGCGGTAATGCCGCACGCCCGCCCACTTGAGCCTGGCCAGCAACGAAACGCCTTTGAGCAGATCCGGCCAGCCGGCCAGTGCTGCGCGCAGTTGCCGGCCGTGCCTTAAGGCTTCGCGGCGGCCACTGGTGTCGACCAGGGCTTCGATGTGAATCCCGGCGCGCAAGTACTGCAC
>Ga0207655_1002967_pt1 | contig 13040 bp, 13 predicted proteins | sample KBSM44metaG_FD_184398 | JGI IMG/M metagenome (GOLD analysis project Ga0207655, IMG submission 184398) | Miscanthus rhizosphere microbial communities from Kellogg Biological Station, Michigan, USA - KBS M4-4 metaG (SPAdes) (version 2) | ecosystem: Host-associated > Plants > Roots > Rhizosphere >...
CTTCGCCTTTCGGACTCACGTGGACCCTCCTTGTCGTGGGTTCCCCTGGGTTTGTTGCATCGGCAGCAATAGATGTGAACAGCTGCATGACACCGGATGAATACTTCATCCGTGTAATTCAGCCGGCTGCACCTTCCAGTGTGACTTGCGCGGCTACCGTATGCAATGGGAACTTGTACCTCCGACGTTAGGCCTGCCGGGGCCCAAGGTCAAAGACGTTGGGGCTATTCCAGGGGCGTGTCGAAAGTTTCATCCTCGACTTTAACGTTCAGTGCCGCCACAGCTGTCACGCACGTATCAGAAACACCAGCAGTCACAGGCACGCCCGCAATCGCGGCAGGTTCCTTGGCGTCGGTTGCCTGGGCTGGCTCAGCCGCCGAAGTCTTCGGGTTCGACGTCGTCGAGGAACTCGCGGAAGCGCCGCAGTTCGCCTTCCTCGTCCACGGCGGGTCCGGGGTGCGTGTCCTCGCCCTCGTCGTGTTCGGTGATCCGGACGCCGGCCTCGTCCATGACGGCGTCGGCGCACCAGATCCGGCACTTGGCGCGCAGGGCAACGGCCAACCCATCGGAGGCCCGGGAGCTCACGGTGGTGCCGTTCTCGAACTGCAGCTGCCCGTAGAAGATGTTGTCCTCGACCGCCACGATGTTGACGCTGACGATCGTGTGGCCCAGGGCCTCGACAACGTCCACCAGGAGGTCGTGGGTCATCGGCCGGGGCGGGATGACCCCCTGCTGGGCCAGGGCGATGGCGCTGGCCTCCGGGGTCCCGATCCAGATGGGCACGTGGCGCTCACCATGGATTTCCTTGAGCAGGACAAGCGGCTGGTTGGACGGCAACTCGATCCGCACGCCGACAATCTCCACCTCAATCATCAGATGTCCATCCTTGAGATGCGGTCGTGGACCAGCGCCTGGTGCAAGGACAGGCAGAGGTCGCTGATTTCCCGGGCCGCCTCGGCGGCACGGGCGTGGGAGGCTGCGTCCTTGCGGGAGGTCAGGGTGGCCACAGCACGCTCCACGAGCCCGAATTCGCGGTCGGCAGCCGCCTGGAAGGGCCGCAGGTGGCGGGGTTCCAGGCCATGGCTCTCCAGCTGGACGCAGGCCCGCGCGACCTGCAGCGCGTGTTCGTCGAATTTGCCGTTGACGTGCCCGATCAGGCCGTAGCTCAGGAGCGATTCCAGCAGCGGGACGCTCGCCCCGGATTCGGCGCGCAGCTGCTCCTCGCTGAGCCTGCGTGCCCGGCTGTGCAGCTCGGAGGCGAGCTCCTCGGAGACGATCCGCGGGGACAGCGTGACGCCTGCCGGCAGGTTCTCCGGCCGTTCGCCCCGGTCGATCGCATCAAGGTAGTCCTTGATGACCTTCAGCGGCAGGTACTGGTCACGCTGGAGTGAGAGGACGAAGCGCAGCCGTTCGACGTCGTTCTCGGAGTACTGACGGTAGCCGGCAGGTGTCCGCTGCGGGTTGATGAGTCCCTTTTCTTCAAGGAACCGGATTTTTGACGCAGTCATGCTGGGGAAGTCGTCGCTCAGTTGAGCCAGGACTTCCCCGATGTTCAGAACCTGGGGTCCGCGCCGATCCGCATGTGCCGTGGCCACAGGCAACTACCCCGGAATCAGACGTTGCCTGCTGCGCGGGCAGGGCTGAGGTAGAAGGTGAGGCGGAATTTGCCGATCTGGACCTCGTTGCCGGACTTCAGTTCCACCGAGTCCACGCGGTCGTGGTTGACGTAGGTGCCGTTCAGGCTCCCGGTGTCCACAACCTCGAAGCTGCGCGCAGTGCGGCGGAATTCAACGTGCCTGCGCGAGACAGTGACGTCGTCGAGGAAGATGTCGGCGTCCGGGTGGCGGCCCGCCGTGGTGACGTCGGAGTCCAGCAGGAACCGCGCACCGGCGTTGGGGCCGCTGTGCGCCACGAGCAGGGCCGATCCGAAGGGAAGGGCCTCAACCGCTGCCCGTTCCTCAGTCGAAAGCTTCGGCGTGAAATTGGGTTCGTCGCGCACCGGAGTGAGGTTGATCGACGTGGTCTCCGAAGCCTTCACTCCACCCGTGCCGTAACCGTCACCGGTGTCGTTCCGTTCGTGCCCAAACATTGAGTCCTCCTCATTCGTTGCAGGTGTCCCCCCTGCAAACAACGCATGCCGTCCGGAAAAGCCTTGCAGTCCCGGTAATGAGGCCCTTCGGCGGGGCGCGGCTTTGTTTTGTTATCCCAACAACACTCGCCGGCGGCCCCGGCCCGAATGACCTCTGTCTTTAGCCTACCTGCTGTTCATACTCGGATGCACTGAGCAAGGACTCGACCGCGTCGGCTTCCGCGAGCCTGATTTCGATCAGCCAGCCTTCACCGTACGGATCGGAGTTGATAAGGGCGGAATCGGTGTCCAGCGACTCGTTCCTGGCGACCACCTCGCCCGTCACCGGGGCGTAAATGTCGCTGACGCTCTTGGTGGATTCGACCTCTCCGACGACGTCGTTGGCCTTGATGGTGGTCCCGACCTCGGGCATCTGGGCGTAGACGACATCCCCGAGGGCGTCCTGGGCAAAATCAGTAATGCCCACGCGCACAACCCCGTCGGCGTTGGGGGCCGAAACCCATTCGTGTTCTGCGGTGTAGGACAGGTCTTCGGGAATGATGCTCATGACGGGCCTTTCATCGGGTCAATCACCTGGCGGCGGCAGTCGTTTGTTCTAGCCGCCGCTGAAAGTATAGGCATATCGGGCAGGGGCCGGGGAGGGATCTGCGAAGATGGTGCCATGGCAGAACATGCTCCGCTGAAGGGCGGGAATGTGAACAACCGGGGCGCCGGGACCGTCCGGACACGCCAGGGCTAGGCCGTGCCTGAGCTTCCTGAAGTTGCGGCCCTGACGGACTTTCTGGACGAGCACCTGCGCGGAGCAATGGTGCGGAAAATCCAGCCGGTCTCCTTCGCCGTGCTCAAGACGGCAGACCCTCCCTACTCCGATCTCCAGGGCAAGGCCGTCAGCGGCGTGCAAAGGTTCGGCAAGTTTGTCAGCGTGGAAGCGGACGGGCTGCATTTTGTCTTCCACCTGGCGCGGGCCGGCTGGGTCCGCTTCACTGATTCCCCCACAGACGCCCAGCTGAGAATGGGGAAGGGCCACATCGCGCTGCGGCTGACGTTCTCGGGCGATTCCGGCCCGGTGGGCATGGATCTGACGGAGGCGGGCACGAAAAAGAGCCTGGCGGTCTATGTGGTCCGTGATCCGCACGACGTGCCCGGCATCGCGGCGCTCGGACCGGATCCGTTCAGTCCGGACTTCGACGTCGATGCACTGGCCGGGATTCTCGGCTCCAGTTCCCAGCAGATCAAGGGCGTCCTGAGGAGCCAGGGCATCATCGCGGGCATTGGGAATGCCTACAGTGACGAGATCCTGCACGCCGCCAGGACTTCGCCGTTCGCGATCGCCAAGTCGCTGGACGGGACGGACGTGCAGCGCCTCTACGACGCCATCCACACCATTCTGGGAACAGCGGTGGCGGAGGCCAAGGGCAAGCCGCCCAACGAGCTCAAGGACACCAAGCGGAGCCACATGCGGGTCCATGGCCGGACCGGCGAACCGTGTCCGGTGTGCGGGGACACGGTCCGGGAGGTTTCGTTTGCCGATTCCGCCCTGCAGTACTGCCCGACGTGCCAGACGAAAGGAAAGATCCTGGCCGACCGCCGGACGTCGCGCTTTTTGAAATAGCGGATCACCGCGGACCGTCCGGGGAACACCGCGGCGCGGATGTGTCCGGGAAACAGAAAACCCCGCCATTCCTTCATCAGGAATGGCGGGGTTTCAGCTGTTGGTCGGGCTGACAGGATTTGAACCTGCGACCCCTTGACCCCCAGTCAAGTGCGCTACCAAGCTGCGCTACAGCCCGCTGGTTCCACCGTTCTCCGCCCGGAAGTCGTCCCGGATTCGCTCCAGGTTTTCTTCCAAGCAGTCCGGCCGAACCACCTCCAAAAGCTTACACGATCCGGGAGGGTGCCTGTGACAATTTCAGGCTGTCACGGCAAGGTGTGTCGGATTTAACGTTTCTTGCCACGCTTTTCGCGCACGCGCATGTTGACCTCGATGGGCGTGCCCTCGAAGCCGAAGGTCTCCCGGAGGCGTCGGGTGATGAAGCGGCGGTATCCCGGATCCAGGAATCCGGTGGTGAAGAGCACGAACTTCGGCGGCCGGCTCGAGGCCTGGGTGCCGAACAGGATGCGGGGCTGCTTGCCGCCGCGGACCGGGTGCGGGTGCGCTGCGACAAGTTCGCCCAGGAACGCGTTGAGGCGTCCGGTGGGGATGCGCTTGTCCCAGCTTTCCAGGGCGGTGTCCAGGGCCGGGACGAGCCGGTCCTTGTGCCAGCCGGTCTTGGCCGAGATGTTCACGCGCGGCGCCCAGGCCACGTGTGCCAGGTCCTGCTCGATTTCGCGTTCCAGGTAGCGGCGGCGCTCGTCGTCGAGGAGGTCCCATTTGTTGAAGGCCAGCACCAGGGCGCGGCCGGATTCAACGGCGAGCTGCAGGATGCGGACGTCCTGCTCGCTGAGCACCTCGTCCACGGCCAGGAGCACGACGGCGACCTCGGCCTTTTCGAGCGCGCTCTGCGTGCGCAGGGAGGCGTAGAAGTCCGCGCCCTGGGCCATGTGCTGGCGGCGCCGGATGCCGGCGGTGTCCACGAAGCGCCACGTGCGTCCGCCGAGTTCGATGAATTCATCGACCGGGTCGCGGGTGGTGCCGGCGGTGTTGTCCACCACCACACGCTCGGAACCGGCGAGCTTGTTCAGCAGCGAGGACTTGCCGACGTTCGGGCGGCCGATCAGGGCGATGCGGCGGGGGCCGCCGGAGCGCTCGAGGCCTTCAATCAGGGAGTACTCCGGGAGGGTGTCCATGACGTGGTCCAGGAGGTCCGCCACGCCGCGGCCGTGCAGGGCCGAGACGGGGTACGGTTCGCCGAAGCCCAGGCCCCAGAGGGTGGCGGAGTCGGCTTCCTGGGCGAAGTCGTCCACCTTGTTGGCCACCATGATGACCGGCTTCTTCGACTTGCGCAGCATCTTCATGACGCCTTCGTCGGTCGCGGTCGCGCCCACGGCGGAGTCGACGACGAACAGGACGGCGTCGGCAAGTTCCACGGCCATCTCGGCCTGTTCCGCCACACGGGCGTGGATGCCGCGGGCATCGTGCTCCCACCCGCCGGTGTCCACCACGGTGAAGTTGCGGCCGTTCCAGTTTGCCGAGTACATGACACGGTCGCGGGTGACGCCGGGGGTGTCCTCGACCACTGCCTCGCGGCGGCCCAGGATCCTGTTGACCAGGGTGGATTTGCCCACGTTGGGCCGTCCGATGATGGCCAGGACCGGGTCCAGCTTGACCGGGCCGTCAAAGTCCTCATCGTCGAAGTGGCCGCTCAGGAGGGCGGCGTCGTCTTCGTCGAGCTCGTAGTCGTCCAGCCCGGCACGCAGCGAGGCCGCGCGGAGTTCCGCTTCGTCATCGTCCAGGGCGGCAAGGTTTTCAGCCACCTGGTCGGTGCCGGTGGGCGTGTATTCGTCTTCGCCGGCGCCAAAATTGCCGGAGGTTTGAGTCGTATCGCTCATTGCACTTTCCTTAGGTGGTGATCTGCCGGCGTCCCGGCTACTGCTTCATGACGTTCATGCGGTGATTCCGCGTGGGGCAGGGGCTGCCCGGTTCTTAGTACTGAGTCCTGGACATGGCGCGCTAATGCGGCCCGGATTTCGGTTCCCGCCCTGTCCATTGAAACACGCCCGCTCTCGCCCGGCCTGCGGCTGACGTTGATGGCCCCGCCGAAGCTGACATGCAGGCGCCGGCGCGGTGCGGGCACCGTGTCGAGGTGTTCGCCGCCGATTCTTGTGCCCAGGATGGCCACGGGAACCACGGTGGCGCGGGAGTTAAGCGCCAGCCAGGCGACGCCGTTGTTGATCGCGGCGGCCTCACCGCTCCCCCGCGTGCCTTCGGGAAGAATCCCGACGCACCGTCCGGCGTCGAGCAGGCTCCGGGCCGTGGCCAGCGCCGCACGGCCACCACGGCGGTCGACGGGCACCTGGCCCGACGCCGCCAGGACGCGGCCGAGGAACCCGGTGAACATCTCCTGCTTGACGAGGATGTGCATGGGCCGGGGCGAGGCTCCGAACATGACGGGCCCGTCCAGGAAGCTGATGTGGTTTCCCGCGAAAATCACGGGACCGGCCGCCGGGACGTTGGAGCGTCCGCTGACCGAGGTGCGGTAGACGAGGTGGTCCAGGAGCCAGCCCACGGGCCGGCTCCACGCCGTCGTCCACTGGCCGGGCAGGGCGGCGGGCGCTGTCCCCGGCAGTCCGGCGCGCCCCTCAGTCACCGTGGACGGCCCGGAGCGGAACAGGAGAATGGTTGACCACGGTGTCCACGATGTCGAGTGCGGCCTGGACCGTCTCGTCAAAGTCCAGGTCGGAGGAGTCCAGGGTCACGACGCCGTCGGCGGCCGTGGTGAAGTTCACTACGGTGGAGTCCTTGGCATCGCGGTGCGTGACCTGGGCTGCCAGCTGCTCGGCATTCTGGCTGCCGCCCAACTGGATGCCGCGGCGGCGCAGCCGGGCTTCCTCGCTGGCGGTCAGCAACATCCGCACCTCGGCATGGGGCGCGACGACGGTGGTGATGTCCCGGCCCTCGACCACCATGCGGCGGTGGTGCTTTTCGATCAGCTCGCGCTGCCGGCGGATCAGTTCAGTCCGCGCGCCCAGCGTGGTGGCGACGGCGCTGACTGCCGCGGAAATGGCGGGTTCACGGATGGCGAGAGTGACATCGTGCCCGCCGACGCGGACGTACTCTTCCTGCGGGCTCGTGCTGATTTCCAGCGGCAGGGTCTCTGCGGCGGTCTCGACGGCGGCCCCGTCGTCCAGGTCCGTGCCGCTCTGCAGGCAGAACCACGTCAGGGCGCGGTACATCGCGCCGGTGTCGAGGTAGGCCAGTTTCAGCCGGCGGGCCACCTCTTTGCTCACGCTGGATTTGCCGGAGCCGGAGGGGCCGTCGATGGCAACCACAAGGCTTTTTCCGGGGCGGACTACGTCCACTGTCTCGATGAGTTCCTGGGTCATTACTGGAGTACCCGCCATCCACGGTCGTTGAGGGCTGCTATCAAAAGGTCGTGCTTGTTGGGCAGGACGGAAATTTCCACCATGCCCACATTCTGCCCCGAAGAGTGGTCGAGGCGGAGGTCTTCGACGTTGACGCCGATCTCGCCAATCTCGGTCAGCAGCTTGGCGATCTGCCCGGGTGTGTCATCCACCAGCACCGTCAGCCACGAGTATGCCTGCGGGGGTCCGCCGTGCTTGCCCGGGATCCGGGACTGGCCGGCATTGCCTTCGCTGATCAGCTGGGCAAGGTCCAGCCGGGCGCCGGGAGCGGCCGGTGCCTCCAGGGTGCCGATCAGCCGGTTGAGGTCCTCGCGGACTCCGTGCAGGATTTCCACCACTTTTTCCGCGTTCGCGCCCAGGATCTGGACCCAGAGCGTGGGATCGCTTGCGGCGATCCGGGTGACATCGCGCAGCCCGTTGCCGGCCAGGGACAGGGCGTGCAGGGGCGTGCCCTGCAGGCGGCTGGCCACGAGCGAGGACATCACCTGCGGCAGGTGTGAGACGAGCGCCACGGCTGCATCGTGCTCGTCGGCAGCGAATTCGGACACGACGGCGCCGAGATCGCCGGCCAGCGCACGCGCCACCCGCAGGGACTCCGGCAGTGTCTCCTCCGCCGGGCACACGACCCACGGCATGGAGGTGAACAGCTCGCCCCGGGCCGCGACCGGGCCCGATTTCTCGCGCCCGGCCATGGGGTGGGTCCCCACGTAGCGGCCCAGGTCCGCGCCGCGGCTGCGGAGATCGGCCAGGATCTGCGCCTTCACGCTCGCGATGTCCACCACGACGGCGTGCGGGTAGTCCTGGAGCGCCTTGGCCACGACGTCCGCCGTGACATCCGGCGGCGCGGCCACGACGACGAGCTCCGGCGCCTCCCCCTCGAGGCGCGCCAGCGGCAGGCCGGCGCCGATGTCGACGGCGACGGCCTGGTTGGTCGGCGAGGGATCCGAGAGGAACACGGGAACGCCCCGCCCCCGCAGCCCCAGCCCGATGCTGGTGCCCAGAAGCCCGGAGCCCAGGACGAGCACCGGGCCGTTCAGGTGGCCGCGGCCGTGCGTGCGGAAGGCGGACATGCTTACAGCCCCACGGAGGCCAGCAGGTGGCCGACTTCCTGCTTGCCGAGGTTGCGGATGCTGCCCTGGCGCTGGTCGCCGAGCCCGATGGGGCCGACCTTGACGCGCACCAGGCGCAGCACGGGGAAGCCGACGGCGTCGAACATGCGCCGGACGATCCGGTTCTTGCCCGAGTGCAGCACGACCTCGATCAGCACGTGGCCGGGGGTCGAGTCGACGAGCTTGAAGGAGTCCACCGAGGCGATGCCGTCCTCGAGTTCGACGCCGCCCTTGAGTTCGGCGCCCACGCCCTGCGGGAAGGGCCCGCGGACCTGCACGAGGTAGGTCTTGGGCACTTCATAGGACGGGTGCGTCAGGCGGTTGGCGAGCTCGCCGTCGTTGGTCAGCAGCAGCAGCCCTTCGGTGGCGACGTCAAGCCGGCCCACGTGGAAGAGGCGTTCGCCGTGGTGGTTGCGGACAAAGTCGCTGATGCACGGGCGGCCGTCCGGGTCCTCCATGGTGGAGACAACGCCCTTGGGCTTGTTGAAGACCATGTAGACCATGTTCTCGTCCAGCTGGATGCGCAGTCCGTCGACGTGGATCACTGCCGTCTTCGGGTCGACGCGCACGCCGAGTTCGGTGACCACCTGGCCGTCGACCTCGACGCGGCCTTCGGCGATCATTTCCTCGCAGACCCGCCGCGAGGCGACGCCGGCGGAAGCCATGACCTTCTGGAGGCGGGTGCCGTCGGCGTCGTGCAGCTCAGACTGCGGCACCTCGGCGCGGGGTCCGCGCTTGCGGGCCGGCTTGCGCACGGGCCCGAGGTTCTGGCCGAAGCGTTCACTGCCGAAGGCGCGGGAACCAGTGGCCTTGGCCGCTCCGGCGCCGACGCGCGGCTTGGGCTTGAGGGCGCCGGGAGTGCCGGGAGCCTTGCCGAAGCCGGGCTTGCGGGCGGCTGCCTTGCGGGCTGCTTCCTTGCCGGAGGGCGCTTTCGACTTCCAGTCAGCGGAAGCCGGGCGGGCAGTCGACGGCGCGCCGTCGGGACCCTGCAGGTCCGGATCGATAAAGGCCTCTTCGCGAGGCTTGGGGTGCTTGAAGGGGCGGTCTCCGCCGCCCTTGTAGCCGGCTCCGCCGCTGCGGCCGGCGCCGCCTTGGGAGCTGCGGCCTGCGCCGCCCTTGTAGTCGGCTCCGCCGCTGCGGCCCGAACCGCCCTGTGCGCCGCGGCCTGAGCCCTGACCTCTGCTTTGTCCGGCACTGCTTTGTCCGGCACTGTTACGTCCCGAACTGTTACGTGGTGAACCCTGGCGTCCCGCCTGTGTCATGACCCGTCCTTCGTTTGTTGGCCGACGGCCGCTGTCTCCCGACAACACCCGCCGACTGGGCAAAATGATTCTGCCCTAGTGGATACTCGTGCGCAGGCAGTTGTTCCTGCCTACATTCTTCCAGCGTCGTAAAACTCTTCGATGCCTTCAAGCCCCGGAAGGTGGGGTGAAAGCTGTGGCAATTCCGCCACCGAGCCGATTCCCATTCGCTCCAGGAAATACGACGTCGTGCGGTACAGGATTGCTCCGGATTCAGGATCGGTTCCCGAGTCCTCGATCAGCCCCCGCTGCGTCAGCGTCCGCACGACAGAGTCAACGTTGACTCCTCGAATTGCAGACACCCGCGCCCTAGATACGGGCTGGCGGTAAGCGATGACGGCGAGCGTTTCGAGCGCCGCCTGCGTCAGCCTGGCTGTCTGGCCTTCCAGCACGAATTCGCCAACGATCTCGGCGAATTCAGCGCGGGAATAGATCCGCCAGCCTCCGGCGATATTCCGCAATTCAAAACCCCGGGCGGTGGCGCTGAAGCCGTTCAAACTGGCATCGTCCACATCCGGGGCATTAACAGTATAACCGTTATACTCCCGCTGCAGTTCAGCCAGCAGGGTCTCGACGACGTCGACCGTCAGGTTCAGTCCGGCTGCCAGGGCCTGGGCCGTGGCCGGTTCGTCGATCACCATCAGGACCGCTTCGAGGGCCGCGCGGGCGCCCCCTGGCAGGCTCGCGACGTCCGGCCCGGCCTCGCGGGCAGCGTCCGGCCCGGCCTCGCGGGCAGCGTCGGGGAGTCGTTCGTTCACGGTTGGTCCTCGTATTCTTCACTCAGGTTTTCGCTGCTCCACCCCTGGGTATCGGCCGTCCAGTGCACCGTCAGCTCCCCCAGCGGCAGTAGCTGGTCAAAGCCCACCGCCCGGTCGCGGAACAGCTCCAGCAGCGCCAGGAACCGCGCCACCACCACCAGCGTGGATTCGGCGTCGGCGATCAGGGCCCGGAAGCTCAGCGGCGTGCCCTGCCGCAGCCGGTTCCCCAGCAGCTCGGCCTGTTCCTTGACGCTGACGGGCGCGCCGTGCAGGTGCGCGAGGCCTACTTCGGTGGGGGCTGCCTCCTTGGGTTTGAGGGCCGCCTCGGCCAATGAGGCGAACTGGGCAGGGGTGTGCCGCCACAGCAGTTCCGGAAGCAGGGCAGCGAAGTGCCCCTCAAGGGCAACCTGCCGGGGATAGCGCCGGGCCTCAAGCTCGAGCGTGGAGCCGATCATGCCGGCCACCTGCTTGAAGGCCTTGTACTGCAGCAGCCGGGCGAACAGGAGGTCCCGGGCCTCCAGCAGGGCAATGTCCTCATCGTCCTCAACCTCGCCCGCGGGCAGCAGCCGGGCCGCTTTGAGGTCCAGGAGGGTGGCCGCAATCACCAGGAATTCGCTGGCCTCATCCAGGGCCCACTCCTCCCCCAGCTGCTGCAGGCCCCTGATGTACTTGATGAATTCGTCAGTGACCGTGGACAGCGCCACCTCGGTGATGTCCAGCTGGTGCTTGGAGATCAGGCCGAGCAGGAGGTCGAACGGGCCGGTGAAGTTGGCCAGCCGCACTTCGAATCCGGGCTTTTTGACGCGCGGTTCTGCTGGGCCCTCCGGCCCCGCGGCCCGCGCGGATTCCGCGCACGTGTCGAGCTCCGCAGGCATGTCGAGATTCGCTGGCGGAGAAAAGGCGCCTGCCACGACCCTGGCTAGGGCGCGCCGCCGCGCGAGATCAGCTCTTTGGCCAGGCGGCGGTAGGCGTCGGCACCGACGTGGTTGCCCGCGTAGGTAGTGATGGGCTCGGCCGCGACCGTGGCGTCGGCAAATTTGATCGAGCGCTTGATGACGGTTTCGAAGACCTTGTCGCCAAAGGCCTCCACCAGGCGGGCAATCACCTCGCGGCCGTGCAGGGTCCGGGCGTCGTACATCGTGGCGAGCACGCCGTCGACCTGCAGGCGCGGGTTGAGGCGGTCCTGGACCTTGTCGATGGTTTCCACGAGCAACGCCACGGCGCGCAGGGCAAAGAATTCACAGATCAGCGGGATGATGACGCCATGGGCGGCGGTCAGCGCGTTGACGGTGAGCAGGCCGAGCGAGGGCTGGCAATCGATCAGGACGACGTCGTAGTCGTCCTCGACCTTTTTCAGGGCCCGGTCCAGCACCTGTTCGCGGGCCACTTCGTTGACCAGCTGTACCTCGGCGGCGGAGAGGTCGATGTTGGCCGGGAGCAGATCCACGTTTTCCACGCCGGTCTTCTGGATGGCGTCGCGGATGTCCACCTTGCGGTCCATCAGCACGTTGTACACGGTGAGGTCGAGCTCGTGCGGGTTGGTGCCCAGGCCGGCGGACAGGGCGCCCTGCGGATCGAAGTCGACCAGGAGCACGCGGCGGCCGTATTCGGCCAGGGCTGCGGCGAGGTTGATCGTGGACGTGGTTTTGCCGACCCCGCCCTTCTGGTTCACCATGGCGATGACCCGCGCAGGACCGTGGGAGGACAGCGGCGCGGGCTCCGGAAAGTCGCGTTGGGGCCGCCCGGTGGGGCCCATGACGGCGTCTTCCAGATCGAGTTCGGTGCCTTCCAGAGTTGCTGAACCCTGTTCGCTGCTCACGTATCTATCCACACTTTCGATGACGGTGATTGTCGTGCTTCATTTTGCCGCTTCCGGGCTCCCGGAGCCCAGCGCGTTCCTCCCAAGGTTACAGCGCCCGACACGGTATTCGCCGGACCTTGACACTGCGCCGGAGGCTGTGCCTTGACGTTCGGGTTGAAGTCGAAGGTTGCTACCGGGCTGTCACGGCGGCCCGGGCGTGCCGGCAGGCACGCCCGGGGGGACGCCAAGGGGGAGGCCCGCAGGCGCGCAGCCGGGGGGGTGAAGCAGGCAGCCGGGCCCGCGTTCCGGCGGCCCCGGAGATATTGAAGTTTGTACCCCGCAGGCCTACATTGAAACGACGAGGTGGCAGCGGCTCATGCACGAACTTTCGATCACGCAAAGTCTTGTGGAGGCGGTCCTGGACCGGACCGGCGGCCGCTCCGTGACGGGCGTCAACCTGCGGATCGGGCCCTTGAGCGGCGTCCTCCCGGACGCCGTGCGCTTTTGCTTCGAAGTCGTTTCAGCTGACACGCCGCTGGCCGGGGCAACCCTGACGATCGATGAATCCGAGGGCCGGGCCAGATGCCGCAGCTGCCGCGACGAGTTCGTCCTTGAGGACATGTTTCTGCTCTGCCCCTGCGGCAGTGCCGATGTCGAAGTCGTCAGTGGCCGGGAGCTCCTGGTCACCTCGGTGGAGGTTGCGTAGACATGTGTGCGACGTGCGGATGCGGCGACGATGCCGGCACCAGGGTTTCGGACCTCGACGGCACTGTGCACGACATCTTGCCCGCTGCTGCGGCCCCGCACGAACATCCGCACCCGCATCCGCACGAGCATCCGCACGATCACGGCCATCCCCACGATCACGAGCACGATCACGGCCATCCGCGTCCCCAATCCCCCGGGACAGCCGACGCCGGGCACAGCCCCGCGGCGGAGGGACGGACCCTCATCTCCCTG
>Ga0207655_1002968_pt1 | contig 13036 bp, 13 predicted proteins | sample KBSM44metaG_FD_184398 | JGI IMG/M metagenome (GOLD analysis project Ga0207655, IMG submission 184398) | Miscanthus rhizosphere microbial communities from Kellogg Biological Station, Michigan, USA - KBS M4-4 metaG (SPAdes) (version 2) | ecosystem: Host-associated > Plants > Roots > Rhizosphere >...
TTTGCAATCACTGTTTTCTTTCCACCAGACAAAAGAATGAGGGAAACGAGGCATGAAGAGACAGAAACGAGATCGCCTGGAAAGGGCTCATCAACGTGGTTATCAGGCTGGCATCGCCGGACGTTCGAAAGAAATGTGTCCCTATCAAACTCTGAATCAGAGGTCGCAGTGGTTAGGGGGCTGGCGAGAAGCCATCGGAGACAGGGCAGTACTTGCTTGATAGCGTCTCTTTAAAAAGAAACCTCCGCACTGCGGAGGTTTCGCCTTTCTGACGCTGCTTAAAGCAGAGGTTAGAAAGCAGAGGTATCCTGGAACAGGCCCACTTTCAGATCGTTAGCGGTATAGATCAGACGACCGTCAACCAGCACTTCCCCATCCGCCAGGCCCATAATCAGACGACGGTTAACGATGCGCTTGAAGTGGATACGGTAGGTGACTTTCTTCGCGGTAGGCAGAACCTGACCGGTAAATTTGACCTCGCCTACGCCCAGCGCGCGGCCTTTGCCTTCGCCACCCAGCCAGCCGAGATAGAAACCAACCAGCTGCCACATGGCATCCAGGCCCAGACAGCCAGGCATTACCGGATCGCCAATAAAGTGGCAACCGAAGAACCACAGGTCCGGGTTGATATCGAGTTCCGCTTCTACGTAGCCCTTATCAAAGTTGCCGCCGGTTTCGGTCATTTTTACGACACGGTCCATCATCAGCATGCTAGGGGCCGGTAACTGCGGGCCGTTTGCGCCAAACAGTTCACCGCGACCAGAGGCAAGAAGGTCTTCTTTTGTATAGGATTCGCGTTTATCTACCATGTTCTCAGTAAGCCTTATTTTATTGAAGGACGCAGGATAGCTAACACGTGTACGCTGAACAAGTCCGATCAGTTCGGACTAAACCAACTCAGCCAGCGCAACGGCCATGGATAACGATGACGAGCATCCTGCTGTGTCGCCTGAGCAATACGTTCCTGGATAGTCTGCATCAGGGTCGTTTGCCCCTCACCGTCCCACACAAGGTTTGTCAGTAAGGGTAGTGCATCCTCAATACCTTCGATGGCCCAGATGAAGAATTGTTCCTGTTCGACGGCTTCCAGGAGCGACTGGCTGAGGCTTAAATGACGTACGTTGGGGGCCGGGATGATCACACCCTGTTTGCCGTTCAATCCACGCTGCTGGCAGATAGAGAAGAATCCTTCGATTTTCTCGTTCAGACCCCCAACGGGCTGAGCACGACCAAACTGATCAACCGAGCCGGTGATCGCGATGTTCTGGTTGACGGGCACCTCTGCCAGGGCGCTAATGAGCGCGCACAGCTCGGCCATAGAGGCGCTATCGCCATCCACTTCGCTGTAGGACTGCTCAAACGTCAGCGAGGCGGAGAAGGGGATCTGTTGCTCAAGCTGGAGTTCGGACATCAGAAATGCCTGCATGATCATCATGCCCTTGGCGTGAATATTGCCGCCAAGCTCGGCTTTGCGTTCAATGTCAGTAAATTCGCCGTCACCAATATGCACAACGCAGCTGATTCGGGATGGCTCTCCGAACGCGCGCGGGTGGCCAGGGAATTCAATCACCGACAGGGCGTTGATTTGACCAATGCGTTCGCCTTCAGTCTCGACCAGGATTTGTTCCAGCAGAATTTCATCCTGCATGCGGTCGGCAAGATAGCCTTCGCGCCACTCTCGCTGGGCCAGCATCTGAACGAGTTGTTCACCGGTGAAGCTACCGTTACCGCTGACCACGCCGACTTCACGCAGCTGTTTACCGATCCAGAGAGGGCAGAGCGGCAGAGTCTCCTGGTCGCCGGTGTAGCGTACCGCCTCACGGATTAAACCAGGCCAGGCATCTGCAGCAGGGGTAGGAAGGGCAAACCGTTCAGCGACGGCCATCACCCACTGACACCACTGTGCCATGTCATCAGCGTCGGCAATCTGGATGTTGTCTTCATACTCGCTATAGACCGCCTGTTCTGCCAGCTCCGGCTCCATTTCCTGGAAATCAGCCAGTGATTCGCGATCGCCCGTCAGCACGACGGTAAGCGACAGCGGCATAGACGGGACAGAAACCGGCAGAGGGCGTGACTCATCATAGCCAACCCAGTCAAAACGTTGCTGACTCACAATCGTTTTCAGGCGCATCCACAGCAGCGGCTGGGAAAGAAGGGTTCGCAGGGAAATGATCAGCACGCCGCCATTCGCGCGATGCACTAAGCCCGGCGTCAGGGACAGCTCGCCGTTAAACTGGCGAAGACAGCCAAAGAGTTGTTCTGCCTCTGTCCAGCTAGCGGTAACCACTTCGCCAGCAGCAGCAAAACGCCCATCGGCCTTCTGCGCAGGTTCAAAAGTGACATTATGTCCGGAAATACGATACTGGCCGCCATAAACGGTATCCGCCTGTGGCTGTAGCTGGCGCACGGCATCACCCAGAAGCGTCAAATACTCGGCTTCTTCCGGGGCTTTGAGCAGCATGAAGGGGGATGTTGCCCACGGGCTTAACACCTGCTCCAGCGCGTAATGCAGACGCGGTTGTGTATCGCTAAGTATAAATTCGTGTTCTTTTGTGAGGTCTGGCTGTGTAAACAGCTCCTGATAGCTCTCGGTATCCGGAACCAGGTCACGCCATGCAAGTTTCGTAATGGTCAAAGTTGATGTTTTTTAGTCAGATGTAAAACCGTGGAGTATACCGTAAGCCGGGGTCTCTTCCCAACAGGATTGGGGAATTTGGCGAGGGAATCCTCTGCGATGTTTCACAGGATATGATTTCTTTTCAGCAGATTGCCAAAAAACTGATATTCTGAACAGAGTTACGAGGTAACACTGAGATCGCAATGAAATATCAACAACTGGAAAATCTCGAAAGCGGCTGGAAATGGAAGTACCTGGTCAAAAAGCACCGTGAAGGGGAGCTGATCACCTGCTACATCGAAGCCAGCGCAGCGCAAGACGCCGTGGATATTTTGCTGACGCTCGAAAATGAACCGGTACAGGTTAATAGCTGGATAGAGAAACACATTAATCCGGCGCTGCTTAACCGGATGAAGCAAACTATCCGCGCGCGCAGGAAACGGCATTTTAATGCCGAGCATCAGCATACCCGCAAAAAGTCTATCGATCTGGAGTTTATTGTCTGGCAACGCCTTGCCGGTCTGGCGCAACGGCGTGGAAAAACACTGTCGGAAACGGTCGTACAGCTGATAGAAGATGCCGAACATAAAGAGAAATATGCCAGCCAGATGTCGACGTTGAAGAATGACCTTCAGGCTTTGCTGGGTAAAAAATAAGCTTTTACGCTTCTTCAGACAATAAAAAACCCCGCATAGCGGGGTTTTTTTATAAGACGATAACTTATGCCGCTGGCTGAGTTACAACGTCTTTGATGCCTTTAACTTCGATCTCTACGCGACGATCTGGAGCCAGGCAGTCGATCAGTGCAGCGCGAGCTTTCACGTTGTCACAGGTGTTGCCAGTAACTGGGTTAGATTCGCCCATACCGCGTGGGGAGATCTTGTTAGCTGGGATACCTTTAGATACCAGGTAATCAACAACGGACTGAGCACGTTTCTCAGACAGTTTCTGGTTGTAAGCGTCAGAACCGATACGGTCGGTGAAGCCCAGAACCACTACAGAACCATCTTTAGGATCCAGGTTGCTCAGCTGGGTGTACAGCTGATCCAGTGCCTGCTGACCTTCTGGTTTCAGGGTAGCTTTGTTGAAGTTGAACAGAACGTCAGACTTCAGAGTGAAGTGCTTGGTCTGTACTTCTGGAGCTGGAGCCGGCGCTGGAGCAACGATTGGCGCTGCATCTTCCTGCTGGCCGAAGCGGTAGGAAACACCTACGCTCAGCATGCCGTTGTCTGGACGAACACCAACGGTGTTGCCGTCGCCGATGTTGTTAACCCACTGGTATTCCAGACGGGTAGCGATGTCACGGGTCATAGCCCACTCAACGCCACCAGCGAATACTGGGGAAACACCGGTGTCGTGGTTGTCGCCAGCAACATTGTTGCTAGAGTCTGCACGCCATACCATGCCGCCCAGACGGGTGTACACGTCCAGATCGTCAGTTACTGGGTAACCCAGTTTAGCGGTCAGCTGAACACCCTGAGCTTTGAAAGCGCCATTGGTGTTGTTGCCTTTGTATGGCATACGACCTAACCAGTCGTAACCCATTTCAAAGCCAACATACGGGTTAACCTGATAGCCACCGAACGCACCTGCACCAAGCTGGCTCTCATGAGTAGGGCCATCGTTGTTCAGTTCGCTGTTGTACCAGCCGGTGTCATGGAACTGAGACCAGCCCAGTTTACCACCTGCATACCAGGTATTATCTTTCGGAGCGGCCTGCGCTACGGTAGCGAAGCCAGCCAGTGCCACTGCAATCGCGATAGCTGTCTTTTTCATTTTTTGCGCCTCGTTATCATCCAAAATTTGCCATGAAGATCTCTTTCGAGAAATCACGGTTAAATCCTTCACCGGGGGGCGTGGTCAAATATAAATCTACCGATATCTTCGGCTTAGGCCGAGCACCCCTGGCGATGTAAAGTCTACAACGTAGCTGAAAACTTACAAGTGTGAACTCCGTCAGGCATATGAAAAAAAAAGTTCCGTATACCTATTATTTAACATTTTTCGAACAGAATTTGTGCAGTAAAATTAAGAGGAACCGCACCAGACAAGCCTTTCCGCAGTTTTGGCGACGGGAACTAATTCCACTTCCTGTGGTCAAAAAAAATTCCAGGAAAACTCTTAAATTTGCTCAATGATACAAATTTGAGTGAATTTTTAGGCCAGAACGTTGTCCTTTGCGATATGAATCTGGGTGAACCGGACGCATGATGAACCCGATCGCATGTCCTTCTTCCGCTGCTTCAGTCAGACGAAAATGTTCCTCTTCCGTTAACTCCTCAGACAACCATCCAATCACGACGCTGTAATTTCCGGTGCGCAAGGCGCGGATCATTGATTCAACCGTATCGCACGGCGAGAGTTGGTTAATTTGCATAACTTTTGTTAGCGGCAGGCCCGCAGACTGAACCCATTCCCGGCTCAATTTTTGCTGCGGCGTCAGCCAGAGCTGCCAGCGTGACTGCTGGCCAAGCTGTTGTAATAACGGCAGTAACAGAAGTTGGGTTAACAAAGGCTGGTCTTCACGATAAACCACTTCACTGATAAGACCTGTCGAGAGGCGCCCGACGGATTTCTGCGCAACACCGTCAGCGGTAGTAGAGAAAGATGTTGAGCGATTTGCATAGCCTGAAGTGTACATATTCATTCCAGCCCTGTAGTTACTGTATGAATATACAGTAACCCCTGTATGCCCAAAGATCAACTTCATTTTCGGAAAGCGACTCGCAAAATTCGTTCATTATTGGCTTCCCTGAAAAAATCATCTTGCTCATTGGCAATAAGTTGCCTATTTTCCTGCTAACGGATCCGCTAGTAAGAAATTCTGCTGTTATTGTATGATTTTTAAAGGAATTATTATGAAAAAGATATCTTATGAACGGATTTATAAGTCGCAAGAATACCTGTCCCCGTTGGGTGAAATCCACCATCGTGCGCTTTTCGGCGGCTATACCCTGGCCGTGGATGATGCGGTTTTCGCAATGGTGTCAGATGGCGAACTCTACCTGCGAGCCTGCGAAGAAAGCGCAAAATACTGTGTAAAGCATGCATCCTCTTTCCTGACCCTCATGAAGCGGGGGCGCCCGGTGCTGCTTAATTATTATCGCGTCGATGACGGCCTCTGGCAGGACAGACAAAGACTGCTTCAGCTTTCGTCATTTGCACTCGATGCGGCAAGAAAAGAGCGCTATCAGCGGCATCAGCGCAATCGGCTCAAAGATCTGCCCAACCTGACGTTTCAACTGGAGGTTTTGCTCTGTGAGGCCGGGATCACCAACGAAGAGACGTTGCGGCAGCTGGGTGCGAGAGAGAGCTGGCTGAAAATGCGGGCAAAAAACAAAGCGCTAAGTATGAAAATTCTGTTTGCGCTTGAGGGGGCAATAGAAGGGCTGCATGAGGCGGCGCTCCCGGCGCTGATTCGCCAGGAGCTAACCGAGTGGCTTAACGCGCTGCCCGATCTGCAGGAAAATCACTCCTCCAGGTAGCGATTTGCTGCTGCAGTCGGCAAATTTCTGGCAGCAGAGCGATAAGCAGGCCAATCTGCTGAAGAACCAGTGGCGCTTTGCTGTCGTTACCCGGATCAAGATGCGCAATGCGTTGTGCCAGTTCATCAAGAGCATGCTGGACGCGCGGCTCGTCGGCTGGCAGATGATGAAGCGCATCATCGACGTAACAGACGGCGTCATCCAACAAGGCGAGAATGCCCGGGTTGGTGAGTTTTTCCCGGTGTGCCCCAAGCGTGGAGATATAGCTTGTAAACGTATGATTCAGGCAGAGCAGGCGGAAGGCCGTCTCTCGAATGTCTGCTGTAGCACGAGGTTCCGTAGACATGTTAGAGACAACCGACGCCAGTTCAGCATCACTGTTATGGGCATCCCGGCGGGCAATGCGGTACGCCAGGCGGTTATCGCGCCCCTGATGATACTGTTCCAGGATGGCGTCAAGGTATCTGCAGTTGGCATTCATTGCCCGGTCCAGCACGCGCGGTAGATTGCGAAAACGCCAGTCTGGCCAGATAAAGCTTACCGCCGCCCATGCGATCGCGCAGCCGATCAGCGTATCGATCACTCGGGGAAGAGCGACTTCAAAACCCTCACCTAGCAGATTAAAACAGAGCAAAACCAGAAGCGTGATGAACATCGTTGCATGCGCATACTGGACGTTGCGAAAGGCGAAGAACAGCACGCCGGTAATCACGATCAGGATAAGCTGTCCTTCGATGGACGGCACGAAATAGAGTACCGGTAGCCCGATCGCAACCCCCACCAGCGTACCGATAATACGCAGCGCAAGGCGGTGTCGGGTGGCGTTATAGTTTGGCTGGCAGACAAACAGGCTGGTCAGCAAGATCCAGTAGCCGTGATGCAACCCGGTAATCTGGATAAAGGCGTACCCCACGCAGAGCACCAGGGACATTCTTACTGCGTGGCGGAAGAGGGCCGATTCCGGCGTAAAGTTGCGGCTCAAGCGTAACCACATATCGCTAGCGCTGTGCACGCTGTCATCGGCAAGCTGATTTTCCGCATCATTACGCGGAAGCGCCATTGCCTGCTCTGACTCAATGGTAGCCAGCTGAGCGTCTATCGCCCGTAGGTTATTGAGCAGAAAACCCAGCGCTTTGATCTGTTCCGGCGACGTTCCGCTGGCCTGTACGCGGTCGAGCGCTGCATCGAGGTGGCTAAAGGCGCGTTCAAAAAGCGGATCGTGCTGGTAGGGGGTGCGCAGCAGTATCGAACGCGCCAGCTGCTGGCAGGCCTGGGACTGCATGGACAGCAAGCGCTGGAAGCGGAACATGACGTCGCTATAGCGAAACTTTTCGCGCAGAGCGGCATACTGTACATGCGAAGAGCTGGCACGTTCATGAATGTCCTGTGCGGCAAAGTAATAATGCAGCGTTCTTCGCGTGCCGCGCTGGCCGCGATCGCCCCGAAGGCGGGTGAGCAACGAGGCCTTCGTCTGGTTTAGGGTTGCGACCAGCTGACCGTTTGCCAGGGCCAGATCGTAAAGCGGCGCCTGACTCTCCTCTTCGATATCCGGGTCAAATAGCCTGGATTTGAGTTCAAGGTAGCGGGCTAGCTGCTCATAGCTGCGTGCGAGATTATCCTGCAGGGGACGCACCGGAAAGATGAGATGGCCGGTTAGCGTCAGCAGGTTATACCAGATAGCGCCCAGCAGCAGCAGAACGGGCTGCTGATACCACTGATCGTAAAGTGAAACCCCCAGCATCGTGTAAATGGCTATCAGCAGGGCCCCAAACGCGATGGTGGCATAGCGCTGCCCAAGGCCACCGAGTAGGATAAACCCGCTGGTGGAAAGCGTCAGGCCTAACGCAAACAGCCAGGGCCAGGGGAAAAGCAGTTCGACAGAAGCGGAAGCGATAAAGAAACAGATGAGGGTAATAACAAGGTTGCGAAGTCGCCCGGCTAAACGATCGTCCAGATCCGCAAGCGCCCCCGCCACCACGCCCAGAGTAAGCGGTATGGTGAGCTTCACGTCATGCAGCCACCATGGCAGGGCGACGGTACCGCATAGTGCAATAAAAATTCTGACGTTATAAAGCCAGGAGCTGTTCCAGGTATAGCGGCGTAGCAGTGGGCTTAGCATAAGCGCGGCCAGTCCTTATTTACTGAAAACGACGGCGAGCGTTCGCTTCTCGCGCCGCCTGTGCCACTTCAACCGGAACAACCCTGCGCCCGACGGGCCACAGCGCAATGGCGGCAATCTTGAAGTTAGCGATCCCCACCGGAATACCAATAATGGTGATGCACTGCGCAATACCGGCCAGAATATGCATCAGGCACAGCCACCAGCCAAAGAAAATCAGCCACAGCACGTTCAGCAGGGTGCCGCCCGTATTCATCAGCGCATTTTTTCTCTCTGGCTCCAGCTCGTCAACGTGGACAGCCTCATTCCCAAAGGGGATAAGCGAGAGTTTGGTGATTTCCCAGCAGGAGCGGGTCAGCGGAAGCGTAAAAATAAGTACGACGCTCACCAGGGTTGCAAAGAGCCAGGAAAGGGTGGTGGCAAAACCGCCCAGGACAAAATTCAAAATATTCAGAACGGTACGCATAAACCCTCAGTTCCTTTCGATATGATTAACGCTTGGTGATTGTAACGTTTTTTTAGGCTGGAGCACCTTAAAACTGGCAGTTAAACTATCAGACAAATTATCTCTTCATGGTACCGGCTGGATATGGAACTGAAAGCAACTTCAATGGGCAAACGCCTGGCGCAGCACCCTTACGACAAGGTCGTCCTCCTGAACGCGGGGGTGAAGGTCTCGGGTGAACGCCACGAATACCTCATTCCGTTTAACCAGCTTCTCGCCATTCACTGCAAGCGCGGGCTGGTGTGGGGCGAGCTGGAGTTTGTGTTGCCCGCCGATAAAGTTGTGCGCCTCCATGGTACCGAGTGGGCGGAAACGCAGCGCTTCCATCATCATCTGAATACGCTCTGGCAGCAGTGGAGCCATGATATGAGCGTGATTGCCGCGCAGGTACTGCAGCAGGTGCTGGACGATATTGCGCAGAGCAATGCGCAACAAAAATGGCTGACCCGTCAACAAACCGCCGGGCTGCAGCACAAGATCCGCCAGGCGCTTACGGCGTTGCCATTACCCGCAACGCGTCTCAACGAGTTTGATAATTGTCGTGACGCCTGGCAGCGGTGTCAGGCCTGGCTGACCGACATCGATAAGAGCCGTCTGGCGCACAATCAGGCGTGGACCGACGCCATGCTCACCGAATATGCCGATTTTTTCAGCACTGTCGAATCATCGCCGCTCAACCCTGCGCAGGCGCGCGCGGTGGTCAATGGCGAGCAGTCGCTGCTGGTGCTCGCGGGTGCCGGAAGCGGCAAAACGTCGGTGCTGGTCGCGCGCGCGGGCTGGTTACTGACCACTGGCGAGGCCGTTGCCGAACAGATTTTGCTCCTGGCTTTTGGGCGCAAGGCGGCACAGGAGATGGACGAACGTATTCAGGAACGCCTGCACACCCAGGATATTGCCGCCAGAACCTTCCATTCCCTTGCGCTGCATATCATTCAGCAGGGCAGCAAGAAAGTTCCTTCCATAAGCAAACTGGAAAACGACACTCAGGCGCGGCAGGCGCTATTCATTAAAACGTGGCGGCAGCAGTGCAGTGAAAAAAAGGCGCAGGCAAAAGGGTGGCGTCAGTGGCTCGAGGAGGAGCTTGGCTGGGCGGTGCCGGAGGGTAGCTTCTGGCAGGATGAGAAGCTGGCGCGTCGTCTGGGATCGCGCCTTGACCGCTGGGTCAGCCTGATGCGCATGCACGGGGGGTCCCAGGCAGAGATGATCGAAAACGCGCCGGAGGCGATCCGCGATCTGTTTTCAAAGCGCATTAAGCTGATGGCCCCAATGCTGAAAGCCTGGAAAACGGCCCTGAAGGATGAAAATGCCGTCGATTTCTCTGGCCTGATCCATCAGGCCATAATCATTCTCGAAAAAGGCCGCTTCGTCAGCCCGTGGAAACACATTCTGGTGGATGAATTCCAGGATATTTCCCCCCAGCGCGCCGCGCTGCTTTCGGCACTACGGGCGCAAAATAAGCACACGTCGCTGTTTGCCGTGGGCGACGACTGGCAGGCCATCTACCGGTTTAGCGGGGCGCAGCTCTCCCTGACCACTGCGTTTCATCACTATTTTGGTGAGGGGGATCGCAGCGATCTGGATACCACCTACCGTTTCAATTCCCGGATTGGCGAAATTGCCAACCGCTTTATTCAGCAGAATCCGCATCAGCTGGCCAAGCCGCTCAACAGCCTGACGCCGGGGGATAAAAAGGCGGTTACCCTGCTGGCAGAAGATCAGCTCGAGCCGCTGCTGGACAAGCTCAGCGGCTACGCAAAGCCCGATGAACGCATTCTGGTGCTGGCGCGCTATCATCATCTCAAACCGGCCGCGCTGGAAAAGGCCGCCACCCGTTGGCCGAAGCTGCAGCTTGATTTTATGACCATCCACGCCAGCAAAGGCCAGCAGGCGCATTACGTCATTGTGCTGGGACTCAAGGAGGGGAGCGACGGTTTCCCGGCTCCGGCGCGCGAATCAATAATGGAGCAGGCGCTGTTGCCGGCGCCCGAGGATTTCCCGGATGCGGAAGAGCGACGCCTGCTGTACGTGGCGATGACCCGTGCGCGCCATCGCGTCTGGCTGCTGTTCAATAAAGAGGAGCCATCCGTGTTTGTCGATATCCTGAAGAGTATTGATGTGCCGGTAGCGCGTAAACCATAAAGATGTCAGGCAAGATTTTGTAGGCCGGGTAAGGCGAAGCCGCCACCCGGCAAAAAGCTACTTCAGTCTCTCGGAAAGATAACGCTGATAATCCGGAATAAGGATCTCAACCGGGGAGTTAAACTGCGGTGATTCAATGATGAAATCCGCCGTCGACAGGTTCGTCGCCACCGGAATGTTCCAGACCGTAGCAAGACGCAGCAGCGCTTTCACATCCGGATCGTGCGGAACCGCATTCAGCGGGTCCCAGAAGAAAATCAGTACATCAATTTTCCCTTCCGAAATTTGCGCGCCCACCTGCTGGTCGCCACCCATCGGGCCGCTCAGCATGGCGTTAACCTCCAGGCCCGTTTCGCGGTGGATCAGGTTGCCGGTTGTGCCGGTCGCAGAGAGGTTATGTTTTTCCAGCAGCGGCTGATGGCGGCGAACCCAGTTCAGCAGCATCTGTTTACAGTGATCGTGCGCGACCAGCGCAATGTGTTTGCGTTCCGGGAGGGTGCGTGTTGTCAGTTCCATAAGCGTGTCCGTAAGATTAACCCATCACACGATGACGGGAACTGCCTGATGCTGCAAGAGAAAGGAGAAAAAAATGTGGCTTACGACGAAGGTTGTTGCTTTACCCACTTTAAAAAACGGGCTCGCGTATCGGGATCGGCCTGCTGGAACCAGAATTTCAGGCGCTGCTCGGTTAACGTTTGTGACTGAGGCGGTATAACATCCAGCTCGGATACGCCGGATAACAGCGTGCTGTCGTCCGCCATCATGGTGGCAAATTGCGGCAGCGAGGCGCGCTTATTCGCCTTGTTATAGTTTTCCGTATCGGCTTCGTAATTTGTTCCTTTCGGTGATTGGGTTATCGCCAGAATATCCAGCTTCACCGGGATCGGCATTGAATCGCCGTCCAGCAATTCAATGCGAGGAGCGGCGTCAAACGCGACGGCCTCTTTGTCCGTTTCCAGGCGCGGCAGGTTAAAATTGACCTTGCTGATGCGCTGGGTGTTAAAGCTGAGGATCAGCGGCGGGGAAATATACATCCGCTGCTCATGGTTAGCCAGGCGGATGGGTTTTTCGATGCGAAACACGACCTGATGCGGCCCGTTGTCCAGCTCGATGCTGTCCGCGCCGCGCAGTAACGAACTGGAGACTTTTTTTCCGTCCAGCACCAGCAGATCGATATCGGTCGACAGTCGAAGCGTCGTGGCAAAGACGCAAATCGGCATCACTAACGCAATCACAGCAGAGGCAAGGCCGGCTTTCATAGGGTGCTCCTGTCAGGAAAACCTTCTTCGCAATAATGTATCTAAATTTTTCGAAAATCATGTTTACTAACATTTAGACATATTTTGCCGTTTTGCCCTCATACATCCGTATGGGATGAATGGTTGAGATGCGCGCTTTGGCGTACACTTTTAAAAAAGTCAGGAGGAAGACCATGAAAGAGAACGATATTGCCGAGATTTTGACGTCCACGCGCACCATTGCGCTGGTGGGGGCGAGCGATAAGCCGGATCGCCCAAGCTACAGGGTAATGAAGTACCTTCTCGATCAGGGCTACCACGTTATCCCTGTTTCACCCAAGGTGGCGGGCAAAACGCTGCTGGGCCAGCAGGGATACGCCACGCTGAATGACGTGCCGGAAAAAGTGGATATGGTGGATGTGTTCCGAAATTCTGAGGCCGCATGGGAAGTGGCGCAGGAAGCCATCGCCATTGGGGCAAAAACGCTGTGGATGCAGCTGGGCGTTATTAACGAGCAGGCCGCCGTGCTGGCGCGCGACGCGGGGTTGAACGTGGTGATGGATCGCTGTCCGGCGATTGATATCCCCCGGCTGGGGCTGGCGAAATAAAAAAAGCCCGGTCGTCGGGCTTTTTTTTCACGCTTAGTTCCGCAGGCGAGGCGCCTGTAGCTGTTTGCGGATAGTCTGCGCAAGTTCATCCATCGTGGGTTGCTCCGGATGTTCATCCTGCAGTTCACTACTCAGCTGCGCTTCGGCAAGATAGGTATGGACGGGCTGACCGTCGTCACCTTCCATTACCACATGATACCAGGGCGCGGCGCGAAGCTCTGCGTCAACCGCCAGCTCGTCTGCTGACGGTTCATCAAGGGAATACTCCGGGTCGATATCCACGACCACACCCAAATACCCAAGCAAGGTGTGGCGGACCTGC
>Ga0207655_1002971_pt1 | contig 13018 bp, 8 predicted proteins | sample KBSM44metaG_FD_184398 | JGI IMG/M metagenome (GOLD analysis project Ga0207655, IMG submission 184398) | Miscanthus rhizosphere microbial communities from Kellogg Biological Station, Michigan, USA - KBS M4-4 metaG (SPAdes) (version 2) | ecosystem: Host-associated > Plants > Roots > Rhizosphere >...
TTGACCCGCTCCATGAATTCGGTGCCGCTCATCAAGGGCATGCACTGGTCGCACAGGATCACCTGCACCCGGTGCTTGGCCAGGATGTCGAAGCCCTCGGCCGCCGTCTGCGCCGTCAGGATGCGGTAGCCGTCCTGCGACAGGAAGTCGGTCAGCACATCGAGCATGAAGGCGTCGTCGTCGACGATGAGCAGGGTCTGCTGGTCGAGCACCGTCTCGTCGACCGGCGTCTGCAGGTGGCGCCCTTCGCGCATCATCGCCTCGAACTCCTGCTCCGGCAGCGGACGGCTGAAGAAGTAGCCCTGCAGCTCGTCGCAGCCGTGCCGGCGCAGGTAGGCCAGCTGCGCGTCCTTCTCCACGCCCTCGGCGATGACCTCGAGCTTGAGGCTGTGCGCCATGTTGATGATGGCCAGCACGATGGCGGCGTCGTCCGGGTTGCTGGTGACCTCGCGCACGAAGGCGATGTCGATCTTCAATTTGTCGATCGGGAAGCGTTTCAGGTAGGCCAGCGACGAGTAGCCGGTGCCGAAGTCGTCGATCGAGATCTTGATGCCCAGCGCCTTCAGGTTCTGCAGCACGGTGATGGTCTCTTCCGCGTTCGACATCAGCGAGCTCTCGGTCAGTTCCAGCTCCAGCAGCTCGGGGGCGATGTCGTGCTCCTTGATCGCCCTGAGCACCTCCTCCTCCAGCCCGCCGACGAAGAACTGGATGCCCGAGACGTTGACCGACAGGTGCACCGCCCAGCCGTTGGCGCGGCGCCATTCGGCGATCTTGCGGCACGCCTCGTGGATCACCCACGAGCCGACCCGCACGATCAGGCCGGTCTCTTCCAGGATCGGGATGAACAGCGCCGGCGACACCATGCCGTGGCCGGGCCGCTTCCAGCGGATCAACACCTCGGCGCCGCTGATGCGGCCGCTGCCGATGTTCACCTTGGGCTGGAAGTACAGCACGAACTCCTCATTGTCGATGGCGCGCCGCAGCGCGTTCTCCAGGTCCAGCCGCGCCAAGGATTGCGCGTTCATCTCGGCCGTGAAGAAGCGGAAGGCGTCGCGCCCGGCCTCCTTGGCGCGGTACATGGCGGTGTCGGCGTACTGGATCAGGGTGTCGGGGTCGTTGCCGTCGTCGGGGAACACGGCGATGCCGATGCTGGCCGTGACCGTGACCTCGTGGCCCTTGAGGTCGAACGGCCGGCGCATCGACTCGCGGATCTTGTCGACCACGGCGATGGCGTTCTGCGCGCCCTCGGGCAGCATCAGGATGGCGGCGAACTCGTCGCCGCCGAAGCGGCCGATGGTGTCGCGCACGCGCAGGCAGTCGACCAGCCGGCTGGAGAACTGGCGCAACAGCTCGTCGCCGATGGTGTGGCCCAGCGTGTCGTTGACGTTCTTGAAGCGGTCGACGTCGAGGAACAGCACCGCCAGCGACCATTTGTGCTCGGCCGCCTGGCGCAGCGAGTGCGTCAGCGAATCGTAGAACTGGCTGCGGTTGGGCAGGCCGGTCAGGGTGTCGAAGTGGGCCAGCTTGAGCAGGCGCTGCTCGGCCTCCTTGCGCTCGGTGATGTCGCGCGCGACCGCCACCAGGATCCAGCTCGGACCCGAGCGCAAGGTGCGGCGCTGCACCTCGACCGCCAGCGGCTTGCCGTCGCGGCATTGCAGCAGCAGCTCGGTCATGGCGCCGCTCTGGTCGCCCGACAGCAGTTTTTCGTACAGTTCCTCGAGCTTGCGCAGCTCGCCCTCGGCTGCCACGCCCGGGCCGATCTTGAGGAAGTCCTCGCGCTCGTAGCCGAGCATGCGGCAGGCGGTGGCGTTGACGTCGACGAAGCACATGCCGGCGCGGTCGACCAGGAAGATGGCGTCGGCGGTGGCGTCCATCGCCAGCCGGAAGCGGCGCAGGTCCTCGTCGAGGCGGATGCGGGCGTTCATGTCGAGCGTGAGCTGGGCGTGGTGGCGCTTGATCTCCTCGTACAGCAGCAGGTTCTCGTAGGCCACCGAGATCTGCGCGGCCACCGTGGCGGCGACGCGCTCGTCGACCTCGGAGAAGCCGTCGGCGCCGAGCTTGTCGACCAGGTAGAGCCAGCCGTGGGTGCGCTCGCGCGAGGCGATCGGCACGCCCAGGAAGGAGTGCACCGGCGGATGGCCGGCCGGCAGGCCGATGGTGGTCGGGTCGCCGTCGAGATCGTTGATGCGGCACGGCAGGCGCTGGTCGAGCAGGCCGCGCAGCACGCCGGCGCGCGGCGACTGGGCGATCTGGCGGATCGGCACGCCGGCGCCGCAGCTGGCGTAGTAACTGAGCTCGGTCGCGCCGGCCTCCAGCACGCCGATGCAGGCGTATTTGGACACGCAGATGTTCTGCGCCACGCGGCAGCCGATTTCCACGAGCGCGCGCGGGTCGCGCTCGGTGCCCAATTCGATGCCCAGCTCGATGAGCGCGGTCAGCCGCAGGCTCACCGCCTGCAGGCTCGACAGGGAGCTCGACAGCCGCTGCGTCATCAGCGACAGGTGCTCGGAGGCGCCGTCGGCCGACTCGGTCGAGCCGTTGGCGAACTGGGTGATCAGCTGGCTGCTCGATTCGAGCTCGCCCAGGTACTCGGCCACCTTGTCGTCGATGTTGTGGAAGCGCCCCTCCTGCGGCGGCTCGGGCGCGAAGGCCGGCAGGTCGTCGCCGTCCCCGCCGTCGACGACCGCGGCCAGCCCCAGCGCCTCGTGCACGGTGCGCAGGATCACGTCCGGGTCCGACGGCTTGGGCAGCACCCAGCGCACGCCGCACGACTGCGCCACGGCCATCGCCTCGCGCTCGCGGTAGGTGGCGGTGTAGAAGATCACCGGCACGTCGGCCGTCTCCGGATTGCCGTGCATGCGGGTGACGAACTCGTAGCCGTCCATGTTGGGCATGAGGATGTCGGAGATGACCAGGTCGGGCCGCTCGGCCAGCACCATCTTCAGGCCCTCGGCGCCGTTGGAGGCCTCCAGCAGGCGATGGCCGCCGTAGCCCAGCAGGGTCATCAGGAACTCGCGGTTGAGCACGTGGTCGTCCACGATCAGGATCGTGGCGATGTCGTTTTTAGACGGGGTCGACATCTCCCCGTCCAAAAAAGACTCGATTTGCGTCACGAAGGTGTCGGGTTCGATCGGCTTGCCGATGTAGCCGTCGAAGCCCGCCTCGAGCAGGCGTTCGCGGTCGCCGACCATCGCCAGCGCCGTCACGGCCAGGGTCGGGATGTGGCGCACCGTCGCGTCGCCTTTCAACGCGGCGACCACGCCGTAGCCGTCGAGCTTGGGCAAGTGGACGTCGCAGATGATCAGGTCGGGCAGCTCGCGCAGCGCGGCCGCCACGCCCGCCTCGCCGTCGATGGCCGACAGCGGCGTGTAGCCGAACGCGCGCAGCAGGTAGACCATCAACTCCATGTTGGTGGCGTTGTCTTCTATAATCAGTATGCGTGCTGACACCTTGTGACTCCCCTTGTCATGACCCCAGCGGCAGCGTCAACGTAAAAATACTGCCGACGCCATACTCGCTGTCAAACAAAATTTCCCCATGTAGCAGGGTCGCCAACTTCTGGCTCAAATGCAGTCCCAGCCCCGTGCCCTCGAACTGGCGCATCGAACTGGCTTGCAAGTGCGATACCGCCTGGCGCTGCCGCCCGCCCCGACCGGCGTCGGCACCGCCATCGCTGTCGTTGTCGCTGTCGCCGACGCTGATGGTGGCGCGCGCGCGCCCGTCCACCTCTGCCGTCCCCAGCCGCACCAGCACCGTGCCGCTGTCGGTGAACTTGATCGCGTTGTCGACCAGGTTCATCAAAATCTGCTGCAGCGCGCGGCGGTCGGCCTTGACCGTCACTTCCTGTTCGGAACCCACCAGCGCCAGCCCCAGTCCCTTGTTGCGCGCCTGCTGCCGCAACAACGCCAGCACCTCGTCGATCACCGGCCGGCACGGCAGCGGCACCAGCTCGAGCTCCACCTTGCCCGACTCGATCCTGGTCAAGTCGAGCAGGTCGTTGATCAGCGACAGCAGGTCGCGCGCACTGCTTTGCACCATGCGCAATTGCTTGGTCTGTTCCGAATTAATGGGGCCAGGCAACTTCATCAACATAGTACCTGTAAAACCGATGATCGCGTTCAACGGCGTACGCAGCTCGTGCGACATGCCGCCGAGGAAGCGATCCTTGGTCGCGACCGCCTTCGCCAATTCGACATTCTTCTCCTGCAGCGCCAGCTCGATCCGCTTGCGCTCGCCGACGTCGCGGATCGCGCTCATGATCAAGGTGCCCTCCTCCGTTTCGATCGGGCTCAGGCTGATCTCGACGGGGAACTCGGTGCCGTCGCTGCGCAAGCCATACAGGTCGCGGCCGCTGCCCATCGGCCGCAGCGTCGGCCGAACGCCGTAGTCGTTGCGGTGGGCCCGGTGGCCGTGGCGGAAACGCGCCGGCATCAGCATCTCGAGCACCACGCCGCGCAGGGCGCCGTGTTCGTACTTGAACATCGCCTCGGCCTGGCGCGTGGCCAGCACGATGCGGCCGCTGGCGTTGGCGACGATGATCGCGTCCGGCATCAACTCCAGGATGCCGTCGAAGCGCGCCTCGACCAGCTTGGCGTCGCGCAGCACCTTGAGCGTGGTGACGTCCTTCTTGCTCCACAAAATATATTCCGGTGCGCCGGCGGCGTCGCGCAGCAGCTTGCTGGTGCTGTCGATGTACACCAGCGCGCCGTCCTTGGCGCGGCGCACCGACTCATAGCTGGCCGCGCCGTCGCCAAGCGTCTGCCGCACCACGGCGCCGCCGTCGGCCAGTCCCGGCACCTCGATCAGCTCGGCCAGCTTGCGGCCCATCGCCTCTTCGCTGCCGTAACCGAACACCCGCCGCGCACCGCTGGTCCAGTGCACCACTTCGCCGTCGAGCCGCGTGATGACCACCGCGTCGGGAGTTTCGTCGAGGATAAGAGTGCCGAAGTCTATAGCCATCGCTCCGCCTGTTTACTGTACTTCATACGAGTAACCATACAGCAACAAATCACGCGAAAAATCACACAAAATCACACAGGTGTTGCGGTTTTGATTTCTGACAGTGCGCATCGCATGATTTCCGGGTGACTGCCCAGTGCAACATGGCCAATTGCACCAAACACGAGATTGCGCGCCCCGGGCAAAACGCTCGAATCCTGGGGCGCGACGATGTTGTCGTGGACAGAGTAAATGGACGAAAATAATTTGCGTTGCAAATCCGCCTCAGTGGCCGCGAGCGAAGCCAGCCACGCGCTGTCGCGCCGCATCTGCACGGCGTTACTTCCAGGACTGAGGCCGGCCAGCGCGGTGCCGTGATGGGGCGTGCCGAGCGTGATCACGCGGGCGATGCGGGCGTGGCCATGGCGGCGCAGATACGCGCGCGCCACCAGCCCGCCCATGCTGTGCGCGAGCACGACGACTTGCTTGCTGCCAGTCTCGGCGCACAAGCGCTCGACGGCCGCGCGCACCTGCGGCACGAAGTCGTCGATGGCAGCGCCGGGCGGCTCCAGGTCGATGCCGTAATGGCTGATGTGCGCTTGCGTCAGCAGCTTGCTCATCGGAAGCCAGTAGCCGCTGTTGCAGGCGTAGCCGTGGATCAGCAGCACCGGCAGGCCGCGCGCGTCCGGCTGCAGGCGCAGGCCCACCGGCCGCAGCATGTAGTAGGACGACGTCAACATCGATGACAAAAATTCATGCGCGAACAGTTTGATCGCGGTCAGGGGATTGAGCGCGTGGCCGGCCGGCGTGGCGCTGCGCGCGCGCCGGCTCAGGCGGAAGTTGTTGGCGTTGATGAGCAGGCGCACCAGCAGCACGAAGGCGGCGGCGATGGCTAGGCATACGAGCGCCGCGACGGGCGCGCCGACCGCCGCGCGCCAGGCTGGATGCCACCACCGGTACAGCGACAAGGACAGCGCCAGCATCGCGCCGATCTGCACCGCCAATAGAATGATGAGGAAACGTTTGATCATGGTCTCATCATACTCCGCGATATGGACGGAGGGAGCGGGTCAAGCGAACCGAACAACGTTGACGACGTTGACCACGTCATTTCAAATGTCTGCTAACTTGCAAGCTGTTGTGCCAAACCGCTGGCCAGCCTGGCGACCACGCCATACACCGACAACTGCGGATTGGCGCCGATCGATGTGGGGAACAGCGAGCCGTCATGCACCGACACATTGCGCAGGCCGCGATAGCGGCCGTCGGCGGCGGTCACGCCCAGCCGCTCGTCGGCCGACATCGCGCAGCCGCCCATCACATGCGCCGACACCACGCGCGTGGCCAGCAGCTTGAAAGGCAGTGCCGCGATCGCGGACTTGGCCTGCCGCCAGCTGGTGTACTCGCCGGCCGCCTCGTGCACCGGCATGACGGTCTTGGCGCCGGCCGCGAACTGGATCTCGGCCATGCTCAGCAAGGCGCGCCGGGCGCCGTCCCACAGGTAGTCGCCGATCGGATAGTCGAGCACCGCCGCGCCATCGCCGGACAGCGCCACGCTGCCGCCCGGCGCGTCGGCGTGGAAGCCGTCGCGCAGCAGCGCCAGCAGCGCCTGCGCGTGCGGAAATTGCGCCATCATGCGCGCGTGCCGGGCGCCGAAACCGGCCATCGTGGTCGACATCAGCACCGGATGCAGCGGCGGCGCCTCGAGCTTGTAGCCGACGGCGCCGTCGATGGCGTCCGTGTGCAGGAAGTGGTCGGAATACACCGACTGCGGCGCGCCGGCGTACGCCTCCACGCGCTGTTCGAAGACGGCGGCCGAGACCAGGGTCGGATGCAGGAAGGTGCGCTTGCCCAGCAGGCCGTGCGGATCGGGCGCGACGGAACGCAGCAGCAGCGCCGGTGTGTTGATGGCGCCGCCGGACAGCACGAAGTGTTTGGCGCGCAAGGTGATGCGGCGGCCGGTCGGCGCCAGGCCGGCGGCGTCGAGCGCCACGCAATCGAGCTGCGCCACCCGCTCGCCCTTGATCACCAGCCGCTCGGCGCGGGCACGCGTGAGCAGGGCCGCGCCCAGTTCCAGCGCGGCCGGGATCGTGGTGACCAGCATCGACTGCTTGGCGTTGGTCGGACAGCCCATGCCGCAGTAGCCGAGATTCCAGCAGCCGTTGACGTTGCGGTGGATGATGCCGGTCGGGATGCCCAGCTTGCCCGCGCCGCGCCGCAGCACATCGTTGTTCTCGTTCGGCGGCGGCGCCCACTCGGCGATGTTGAGACGGCGCTCCATCATGGCGAACCACGGCGCCATCGACTCCGGCGTGTAGCCGTCCAGGCCGTAGTGCTTGTTCCAGTATGCCAGCGTGCCGGGCGGCGTGCGGAAGCTGCTGGTCCAGTTGACCGTGGTGCTGCCGCCGACGGTGCGCCCCTGCAGGATGTTGATGCCCTTGTCGCGTGTCTTGCGCGCCGCCGACTCCTGGTACAGCGCCGGATAGGCGTCGGCTTCGCGCATCTTGAAATCGGTCGACGACTTCAGCGCGCCCTCCTCGACGATCAGCACGCGCAGGCCGGCGCGCGCCAGGATCTCGGCCGTCACGCCGCCGCCGGCGCCGCTGCCGACGATCACCACGTCCGCTTCCATGACCAGGTCCTCGTTCAGCCGCGCGCAGTCGGTCACGCGCCAGCCGGCGGCCAGGCCGGCGAGGATCGGATCGGGGATGGCGCCTTTCTGGCTGGCGATGGGGATGTTGGTGTTGTTCATGCCAGCTCCTTGATCGGACCGGGGTAGCCGATCGCGGGCCAGTTGGCCGGCTGCGCGTACCAGGCGCCGATGATCAGGTCGTGCAGCGCGTGGTAGGCGGTTTGCAGCGTTTGCAGGCGGTGGTGGCGCCAGCTTTGCAGGAAGGCGTCCACCGCGTCCGGCGAAGCGTGGGCCCAGCCGCCGGAGACGCCGGCCAGCAGGCGCCGCACCGGTGCCATCGAGAGCAGGCCGAACAGGTCTTGTACTTCTTTTTGAGAGGACAACGGCAGGCCAGCGATGGCGCCGGCGACGTGGTCGACGGTTTGGCGGATGGCGGCGGCGCGGGCGGCCGCTTCGGTCGGCAGCACCGGGCCGAGCATGGATGGGATCACGGCCGTGAGCAGTGTCGTGGCGGGGCCGTCGAGCGCGAGGCGGTGGCCCGGCGTCGGCGCGTAGGCCAGGCGATAAACGGCGCCGCCGGCGGCAAGTGCGATCGCCCCGGCCACGCCGATCTTGAGAAAAGATCTGCGGTTTGAATCCATCGTCCCCACCCCGTCGTTATATTTTTTATGTGCTGTGTTTGCGTGTCGCCGACATTGCATCCATGATCATGAATCTAACCCTTGCCCGCCTTCTGCTTGCCCGTCATGTGCCTGGCGATGCCGCGCAGGATGTTGACCTCTTCCTTCTCCAGCTGCGCGCGGGAGAACAACCGCTTCAATCGCGGCATCAGCTTGCGCGGATTGTCCGCGTCGAGAAAACCGATCTCCACCAACGCCCGCTCCAGATGTTCGTACATGCCTTCGATCTGTGCCAGGCTGGCCGCCTCGCCGTGGAAGCCGATGTCGCTGGCGTCGCCGGCCGGCTGGCGCGGCGTGTGGGTCACGCCGGCGCCGTCGAGCACCGCCATCCGGCATTCGTAGGCCAGCACCTGCGCCGCCTGCGACAGGTTCAGCGACGAATACTCGGGATTGGCCGGGATGTTGATCAGCACATTGCATTTTTCGACCAGCTCGTTCGGCAAGCCGAAGCGCTCGTTGCCGAAGATTAGCGCCGCGCGCAGCTCGGGCTGCGCCACCAGTTGCGTGGCCAATTGGCGCGGCGCCAGCACCGGCGGCGAGAATTCGCGCAGCCGCGCCGAGACGGCGGCGGCGAAGTTGATGCCGTCGAGCGCCTCGGCCATGCTGCCGACCACCCGCGCGCCGGCCAGGATGTCCTGCGCGCCGCTGGCGAAGGCGACCGCCTCTGGGTCCTGCGCCGCGTTCTCGAACCGGGGCGTGACCAGCACCAAATCGCTGTAGCCCATGGTTTTCATGGCCCGCGCGACCGCCCCGATATTGCCGGCCCGGCTGGTTTCGACCAGAATAAATCGCAGTCGCGTGAAAAGATTCGTGTTGATTTCGGGCAGGTTCATTTAAAATAGCGCTATTGCGCGGTATCGATACAATAACTTCAACCTTGCGGCCCGGCCAACAGCCAGCCCGCGAACCCGGATTTTACCCTGTCGGCGCCGCTCCGCTCTTTAATTCACTCTTGTCCTCTAGCGCGCCGCCGCGGCCCTGTCCGCCGGTGGGCGTTAGCGTTCTTTTAACGGAAAAGCTCACATGCACCCAATGCTCAACACGGCGATCAAAGCCGCCCGCCGCGCCGCCGCCGTCATCAACCGCGCCTCGTTCGACCTCGATCGCGTCATCGTGACCGAGAAAAACCACAAGGATTTCGTCACCGACGTCGACCAGGCCGCCGAACAGGCAATCATCGAGGTGCTGTCCAAAGCCTATCCCGACCACGCCTTCCTGGCCGAGGAATCGGGCCCGTCCAAGAACGCCAACGACGAGACCGAATACACCTGGATCATCGACCCGCTCGATGGCACCACCAACTTCATGCACGGCTTCCCGCAGTACTGCATCTCGATCGCGCTGTCGCAGCGCGGCGTGATCACGCAGGGCGTCATCTACGACCCGGTGCGCAACGACCTGTTCACCGCCACCAAGGGCGCCGGCGCCTACCTGAACGACAAGCGCATCCGCGTCACCAAGCTCGACCGCATCGCCAACGCCCTGCTCTCGACCGGCTACCAGGCCGGCAACGCCAAGGCGCTGGACGAATACCTGAAGATGTACGGCATCATGGCCGAACGCTCGCACGGCGTGCGCCGTCCGGGCAGCGCCGCGCTGGACCTGGCCTACGTGGCCGCCGGCCGCCTCGACGGCTTCTACGAGAAGGGCCTGAAGCCTTGGGACATCGCCGCCGGTTCGCTGATGGTGACCGAGTCGGGCGGCATCGTCGGCGAATTCAACGGCGAGTCGGACTACCTGTACAAGGGCGACATCATCGCCGCCAGCCCGAAAATCTTCGGCCAGATGGTCGGCCTGCTGACGCCTTTCGCCTGATCGGCCGCGATTTGCCCCGGAATGGGGCATAAATAGACAATCTGTTACAAAAAAAGGGAGCGCATGCTCCCTTTTTCATTTCCTAATTGAAACATCAAGCGGACTTAGCTGCTATACTGATAGCTGCGGCATCTGACCAGTCCTTTGCGCCGCAATCCAAAAATCCGATTGCCTGCGACTGGCGCCCTCCGAGGCGACAGGCCGATCCTCATATAAAGTTACCATGTCATTCTCTTCCCTCGGTTTGTCCGACGCTATTGTCCGTGCTGTCACCGAAACCGGTTACACCACGCCGACCCCGATCCAACTGCAGGCGATCCCCGCAGTCCTGAACGGCGGCGATTTGCTAGCGGGCGCGCAAACCGGCACCGGCAAGACCGCCGGTTTCACCTTGCCGCTGCTGCAGCGCCTGTCGACCGACGCCAACGGCGCGGCGCAGACGAACAACACCACCCAGCGTCCGATCCGCGCGCTGATCCTCACCCCGACCCGCGAACTGGCGGCCCAGGTCGAGGAAAGCGTGCGCACCTATGGCAAGTACACCAAGCTGAACTCGACCGTGATCTTCGGCGGCGTCGGCATCAACCCGCAGATCAAGCAGCTCAAGCACGGCGTCGACATCCTGGTCGCCACGCCGGGCCGCCTGCTCGACCACATGGAACAGCGCACCGTCAACCTGTCGAAGGTCGAGATCCTGATCCTGGACGAGGCCGACCGCATGCTCGACATGGGCTTCATCCGCGACATCAAGAAAGTGCTGGCCGCGTTGCCGGCCAAGCGCCAGAATCTGCTGTTCTCGGCCACCTTCTCGGACGAGATCAAGGCGCTGGCCGACGGCCTGCTGAACAAGCCGGCGACGATCGAAGTGGCGCGCCGCAACTCGACCGTGGAAGTGATCGCGCAAAAGATCCACCCGGTCGACCGCGACAAGAAGCACCCGATGCTGGCGCACCTGATCAAGTCGAACGACTGGTCGCAGGTGCTGGTGTTCACCCGTACCAAGCACGGCGCCAACAAGCTGGTCGAACAGCTGGGCGCGGACGGCATCGGCGCCATGGCGATCCACGGCAACAAGAGCCAATCGGCGCGCACCAAGGCGCTGTCCGAGTTCAAGGACAACAAGCTGCAAGTGCTGGTGGCCACCGACATCGCCGCGCGCGGCATCGACATCGACCAGCTGCCGCACGTGGTCAACTACGACCTGCCGAACATTCCTGAAGACTATGTGCACCGCATCGGCCGCACCGGCCGCGCCGGCGCCACCGGCGAAGCCGTGTCGCTGGTCTGCGTGGACGAGCACGACATGTTGAAGGACATCGAAAAGCTCATCAAGCAAACCCTGCCGCGCGAAGTGATCCCGGGCTTCGAGCCGGACCCGACCGCGCGCGCCCAACCTGTGCAACTGCGCAGCGCCGGTCACCGTCCCGGCGGCGGCCGTAGCGGCGGCGGTGGCGGCCAAGGCCGTGCCAAGAGCGGTGGCGGCGGCGGTGGCGGTGGCAACAAGCCACGCGCGCCTGGCGCTTCGGCCGGCGGCAACGGCGGCGGTCCACGCACGGGCACCAGCGCCCCGCGCCCGGCGTCCCCGCACCGCTCTGGCGGTCGCGGCCGATAAGCCGGCCCCGCACCAATGCAATGCCGTTCAATGCGAATTGAACGGCATTTTTTTCGCCCCTCCCCAGGGGTCAGTGCCGACATTCGGACATCGCGGAACTTTTTTCACACTGAAAGGTTCCGCATCTTGTCGGGTTTGTCCGAATGTCGGCACTGACCCCGGGGTTGAGAAGCTTTTTTGTGTGGCCGGCCAAATATCGTTTACGATATCGTATTGCTAACGCTTATCGGAACGTCCATGCCCCGCTTCGCCGCCAACCTGTCGATGATGTTCACCGACGTTCCCTTCCTCGACCGGTTCGCGCTGGCGCGCGAGGCCGGCTTCGATGGCGTCGAATTTCTCTTTCCTTACGCTTACGAGGCGGAGCGCATCGCGGAACGTTTGCGACGCCATGAATTGCGGCTGGTGCTGTTCAACCTGCCCTGCGGCGATTGGGATGCCGGCGACCGCGGCATGGCCTGCGATCCGCTGCGCATCGACGAGTTCCGCGCTACCGTGCGGCCGGCGCTGGATTATGCGCTGGCGCTGGGCGTGACCCAGCTGCATTGCATGGCCGGCAAGGTGCCGGCCGGCCTGGCGCCGACGGCGGCGCGCGCCACCTATGTCGACAACCTGCGCCACGCCGCCGATCTGGCGCTGCCGCACGGCGTCGACCTGCTGATCGAACCGATCAACCACTTCGACATGCCCGGCTATTTCCTCAACCGCAGCGCGCAGGCGCTGGACATCATCGCCGAGGCCGGCCGCGCCAACCTGTTCCTGCAGTACGACATCTATCACATGCAGCGCATGGAGGGCGAGCTGAGCAACACGATCCGCGCCAACCTGCCGATGATCAAACACATGCAGATCGCCGACACCCCGGGCCGCCACGAACCGGGCACCGGCGAGATCAACTACCGCCACCTGTTCGCCCTCATCGACGAACTCGGCTACACGGGCTGGCTGGGCTGCGAATACGCTCCGGCCGGCGACACCGTCGCCGGCCTGGGCTGGCGCCGCGCCCTGACGCCGCGATCTGTGCATTCGCAAAGCAGCCGTAAACACCCAGCATAACAATAGTCCCAACCCTAGAGGAGCACCCATGAAACTGCCGCGTCTTTTCCTGTTACTCGGATTGCTGGCCCTGCTCGGCGGTTGCGCCAGCAGCACGCCGCGCATGGCCGAGGTGCGCGCCTTCGCCGCCCAGGCGCCCAAGCTGAACGCCTATCACGAACTGACCGAACGCTACCGCACGACCTACCAGCGCGAACAGCCTTTCCTGACGGCCGCCGCCGACGCCCGCGAGGCCGAACTCGACGCCAGGCGCCGGCAGGCGTGCGACGATTTCGTCAAGCTGCA
>Ga0207655_1002982_pt1 | contig 12980 bp, 21 predicted proteins | sample KBSM44metaG_FD_184398 | JGI IMG/M metagenome (GOLD analysis project Ga0207655, IMG submission 184398) | Miscanthus rhizosphere microbial communities from Kellogg Biological Station, Michigan, USA - KBS M4-4 metaG (SPAdes) (version 2) | ecosystem: Host-associated > Plants > Roots > Rhizosphere >...
AAACTTACAAAGAAAAAAGCGCTTACCTATAATGAAATATGGCTAAAAACAAGTAAGACGTTAGGCAATAATATGAGCTAAGCTCTGTAGAAGCTTTATAGCCTCTCTCTCATCCTCTGTTTGCCCAACAATCATTCTGTCATATGAAATTCCCCCGATCTCAATATAAATTTTTGGATGAGGAAGTTGAGGTATATAAACTTTTAGGGGTTGATAAAGAGCAAGAAGATAACCAAATGAATCATAAGGATAATGATCATCTTTTAATGTTTTCTTTATCACCATGTAAGTGTTTAAAATATCTAGAATAAAACCATATTCATTTTCAGAATGAAATTTAGCGTCCATACTCACCTCCTTGATTAATTAATATTTTTATAATCAAAATTAAAGGTTAAATTTCTGATCTGATGGCACTTGAATCAATTTACTTTAAATATAGAGCTATATTTAAAGTGATTCGTGTTGAATTAAATATATTTAAAACCAAGTATATTAGTCAACATATTTTGAACAGTGCCATTAAAAATAAATATTTCGAGTTACAAATCACACTTTAAGATTAAAATAAAAAGATATAAAAAAACCCATCTTACGATGGGTTTCGAAATTTATCTGGATTATGAATCTTTGTCCATTGAATGAGGAGTGGTCGTTTTATCTTGCTGCTTTGTATCGTTTTCACCTTGGCAAGCACTCACACTTAAAGAAATAATGGCAGCTAAACCTAAGGTAGCCATAATTTTTGTCATATTTCACCTCATGAATTATTCAGATAGTGAGTTAATAAATACTTTTTATTAGTTTTACGATCAGCATAGGTTTCTAGGCTTTTTTGTAGATTTAACGCAAAAATGTAAAGCGCTTTAGTTTCACCTTTAAATATCGACTTAAAATTTGGTCATTAAACATTAACTGAGTGTCTGAGCGTTTTAATGAGTAATTCATATAGGTGGTCTACAGCTTTTGACTCTAAAGAAGATCTACTCCGATAAACAGCAGCCTCCATCGGCTCTAATGGCCCAAGTCCATGATCTGCACCTAATATGGTTAAATGCTCAGGTGCACTGCATTGTGTGAACACAGCGATTGCTAAACCGCTTTCAACTGCTGCAATCTGACCAGCTAAACTTGAACTGTTGTACACCACACGGTAACGGCGCCCTTGTAATGCCAAAGAATGAATAGCACTCTTTTTGGCTTGGCTGGTACTTTCGTAAACTGCAATTGGAAGCGGATCTTCTCGCCAGAGTTCAAACTGTGGAGAACCTACCCACACCATCGGTTCATGAAATAACAGTGTTCCTTGACGCGCGTTATCTCTCGAAATTAATGCCAAGTCTATATCCCCACTTTCTACTCGCGGAATTAACGAAGTCGACTGCTCACAGATCAATTCAATTTCAACACCTCCGTAACGTGGCGCAAAACGTTTGAGTACTGGTGTTAAATATTTAGCGGCATAGTCATCAGGTACTCCAAGGCGTATACGGCCCTTTAATTCATCTCCATGAAATGCCATTTGAGCTTCTGCATGTAAGTCGAGAATTCGGCGTGCATAACCTAAGAGTAGCTGTCCTTGCGACGTTAATTCAATTTGTCGATGTGTTCGTATTAAAAGTTGGCAATGGAGCGCTTCTTCTAGCTTTTTCAGTTGCATGCTAACCGCAGACTGTGAGCGATATAACTCAGGGGCTGCATTCGACAATGAGCCTGTATCAACGACTGTGACAAAACACTTTAACCAATCAATCTGTAAGTTTTTTATATTCATTACGATTTATCTATTCGATTTTCAAATAGTATATAAAAGAATTATGCGCTTTTCTTTATCTATTCTCTCTCCCATACTGAAATTAGAAGAAGTTAAAACAATTCATTTTTTCTAAAAGAAGCTATCCGTGAATTGATTAATGTCTGAATAACACGTTAATAGCGACACCTACTAACAATTTAATCACTTCGTATTTCTTAGGTATTACGCACTAGGAGGAGGTTTTATGCGCCTAAATAAACAGATGCTTGCATCACAAAGTGCAACATCTATTTTCGTTTTACTTTGGGGAAGTGCTGCAATTTTTACTCGTTGGGGACTCGATAATGCCTCACCCATAGCCTTATTAATTCTGCGCTTTTCAACTGCTTTAATTGCTCTGTCGGTATTGGCTATTTTTAGAAAACGATTCTTACCCAAGCATGGAACCCGAAAGCAGGTTTTACTAACGGGCCTACTCATGATTGCAGGTTATTCAATCTGCTATTTTAAAGCGATGGCTCATGGGGTCACGCCTGGCTTAATGGCCACAATTATGGGAATACAACCTATTTTAACGCTTTGCCTTCTAGAAAAGAATTTACAAAAAGAAAGGCTTTTCGGTTTACTCATTGCTTTAGCTGGACTCATTCTTTTAGTCTGGAAAAGCCTAACAATGTCGTTTATTGCGCCAATCGGCATATTCTTTGCCTTGGCTGCCCTCATCTGTATAACCTTTGGGGCTATCATGCAAAAGAACATTCAACAGGCTCCGACAGATGTCCTACCACTACAATATGTAGTTAGCCTTGTAGTTTGCTTATTTATAGTTCCCTTTGAAGATTTTGAAATAACGTGGAATTCACAACTGATTATTTCAGTCTTATTTCTTGGAATTTTTATTTCTGTAGTTGCGCAGCTTTTACTTTACCGACTTTTAAGTCAGGGCAATATTGTCAACGTGACAAGCCTGTTCTATTTGGTTCCCATTGTTACCGCGCTCTTAGATTTTCTAATTTTAAAAAATACGTTACCTCTGGCAGGTTTAATTGGAATGATTGCAATTTTACTAGGCTTATTGCTTGTATTTAAAAAGAGATAACTCATAGAAAAATATAGACCCCTCAACTGAGGGTCTTATTTTGAGTAAAAAATTAATCTAAATTTTTCCAGTCTGTACCAATTTGAGCTAATGCTGGAAGCTCATCACTATTAAAAACATTAGAATTACGGTCAATAGCAAATCGATAGATAGGCATAGAATCAGCTTCAGTTTTCTTAAAGAAACTGAAGTTTTCATTAAGATGATAATTCCCCCCTTCTGTAGATTTTGTTGCTGTTCCTGAGGGTATATGAGTATAACTTTCACATTCCACTTCAACATTATTTCCGGCAAGATCTTGGTAGGAAAATTTCATGTTTTAATCCTTTCTAAATTTTTATGATTGAGAAAAACTTAACATGCTATCTGGCTAAATTATTGAAACTTTTTTAACTAATTGTTTAAGTGTGTATATTTGGTTAAAACTAAAAGAGTTATTCAAGATAAAAATTTTATTTGAAATGCTTCGGCTCTCACTCACAAATCCAAAAATTTTAAAGCCCGCTCATCAAGCTCTTTAAGTTCCTCGAGTGTATATAGGCGCCCCTCTGGATCAAAAAACTTATCAAAATCGAATTGCCCTTCTTTATATAATTGATATCGTTTAGGCCCTAACCATTCTTTTTGAAAGAAATCATCTGTCAGTTTAAAAAACTCTTTAAAAGAAGTATTTGCATCTAGCTGACCAGTTAATTGTTCGCGCTCATCTTTAGGAATATCTTTAAATTTTCTTTCGTCCATAATGAAAGCTCGACGACCAACAAGCTGACCATCCTCAAGAGTTGGAACTAAAATGCTACGGCAATGAGGATGCAAAGGCGGAACTTTCTTTGCTGGATCGTTAAGCTGCCATACCGAACCATCAAGTGAAGCGCATGTTTTCGATGTCCTTCCATCAAGAACACTTACAAATCGGACATATTCAAACTTTAATTGTTTATAACTATTTAAATATGCCTGATTCGATATGTGGCTTCGAATTGTACGTACAGTTCGTTCAATATCTGTTTTAGTACTATTGAGTAGCCCATCTTCATATTTAAGACGTTTAGTTCCATGAATACGCTGAATAATTTGTAGGGTTGTAGCACCAATATTAAGCCCATCTCGAATCGCATATTCAACTCTTTGACGAGCTACCTCAGCAATTTTAGAGAGTAATTCATCTACTAATGCTCCACCCGCTAAAGGAACGCGTTTAGCAGCTTTATAGAGTTGCTCGCCTTTTAACTCTTTATGTTGGCCACCAAAAATTTTTGACATATATCTGGCTTCGTAGAAAGCCAATGCCACAGCAGATATTGTAAAAGTGTCAGTGAGAGCTTCATTAATCAAATTAAACCACTGAGAAATTAGCGCACGTATCTCTCTTAAATTGGCTGTTGAATAAATTCCACCAGCCAATGCTGCTTTTTCCTTTTCATTTAGCTCATCTAATAAGTTAGCCAACTTATCAAGCATGGTAACCGTTTCAGAATTAAATAAATTAAGAAGTTCGTTGACCGATCTTGATGATGCTCGATATAGATAGGCCTGATGTTGAGTCAAAATATCAAAAAGTGTTTTTTGATGAAGATTAGCCATAAAAATTTACCTCTACAGAAGTGCTTTTTTATTGTTTTGCTATATTTTCAGTATCTCTAGAACAAGTTATGACTAACAAGCACACCTACGTAAAGTTATTTAGCTAAATGCTCATCCTTGTAATGCATTTTTTATAAACGTACCTTAAACCTATTCTAAATAGGATCTTTCACACTGAGTAAAACAGCATTACTCGGAATACTTTTAAGTATTTTCTTTTGTTGTTTCAGCCATTCTTTATAAAATTTTTGATCAGATTGTTCCGAAAAGTTGTCTTTAGGCTTGTTATAGGAAGCATCACGCATATTTTCAGATCGTACACACGGCCAATTGTTTAAGTGGGGTGTCAAAACAGCATTACTTACCAATGAAAGCTCTTCTAATCTAATCAAATTCATCTCTACTTCCTTACTTCCCTCTAGCGTCCTCACTCTTCAATTGATTCATGCAAAACTTTATTTTGAATAATCTATAGACGGCTATTGCTTATTCCCTAAACCGATCCAATGAGGGCTACACACAAATAACATGCCTTCAAAAATGCAAAGTGCAAATTTTGTGTATTGATTTATCAAACATGTAAGTTGCTATAGGAATGAATAAATTGAGTTTAAATAGAGTGATGAAGATATTTAGAATGTTTTCTTCTTTGTTGCTTTAATTTCAGATATACTGAACTTAGTATGAGATGAGCCTTATATAGTTCATTGCTAGATCAATGAACGACTAAGCCCTTCGCTTTCAAGCAAGGGCTTTTTTAATGCCTAAAATTTGAGAAAACTTATACTTATATGAACTGTCTGGTCGGCCATTGGTTTGCCTTTATAGATCAGGTCTGTTAGATTGGTCTTATTCATCAACTCCTATTGTCGATGAATACTGAAGCCTGATTCGTAGCATCAGGCTTTTTTAATGCCTAAAATTTGTATAAATAATCCTGCCCAAATGATGACATGTGATCTCGGTACGATCCGAAACAAAGTAAATCAAAGTAAATCAAAGTAAATCAAAGTAAATCAAAGTAAATCAAAGTAAATCAAAGTATAAAATAAACCAGCCTTATCTTACTTTTAGCCAAGTGCCAACTTCTTTTAATACATCAACTAAACCGTTTAATTTCTTGCCATCTTCGGTTAGTGAGTATTCAACCTTAACAGGAACTTCCGCAAAAACTTCTCTGTTAATAAACCCTTCTTCTTCAAGAAAACGCAATTCTAAAGTTAGCATTCTTTGAGAAATATTAGGTATTGCGCGTCTGAGTTCATTAAAGCGCATAGGTCTTTCGATGAGAAATGAAATAATTAACATTCTCCAGCGACCACCCAATACTGTCATTGCCTCTTCTACAGAACAGCCAGAAATATTATCTTTCATTGTTTAATTAGGTATAAAAAATATACCTATATAACAAAATAGTGCCTAATTTACAATCTATACCTAGTGGTAAATAATAGTTTTTTATCACCAAAAGACTGGCCTATATTATGGAATATAAAGAAGTTGCTAAAAAAACGATTAATCATTTGTACTCAGCACATGCATCTATTCGTACCTCAGGCATCGACCCTCAAATCATTGCTTTAGCTGAATTGTATGTGTCACAAATCAACGGCTGTGCTTACTGCTGCGCTTTTCATGCTCAGGAATTAAGAGATATGGGAGTAAGCCAAGAAGTGATTGATAAAATTCCGGGCTATAAACATTCGAATGCCTTTTCAAAGAAACAACATCTTGCTCTTGAACTTGCGGAGGCAGTCACTTTTCTATCTGACAAAATTGAAACTGCAAAAACTCATTTAACTGAATATTTTAGTGAAAGAGAGATTGTAGAATTAACGACCAGCATTTCACTTATGGGAGCATTAAACCGGCTCAGAATTACTTTAGGTGATAAAAGTTAATCCACTCTCTTCCTAATATGAAAAAGCCCTAATTATTTGGGGCTTTTAAGGAATTTTTGACAAAGTTTAATAAAAATTGAAAGCATTATTTTGACGATAAAAATAATTTCTTTTCGATTGCACGACGATTCACCAGCCCTTGCAAACGCTTACCGCCAGCATTGACCCAAACATCAAACTGGTTGGCAGCCTCTTTATAATTTCTTAAATTTAAATTTTTGAGTAAGGTCGAGTTTTTAAAAGCTCCTACTCCAATGTTATAAGCTAAAGAAACTAATGCATCGAATTGATCTTGTTTTAAAGGCACTTTTACAGCACTATTTACTGCACGCTCAAATATCTTTAAATCATGTTGCATATAAGCTTTAGCCTGTTCAAGTGTGCATCGGTCTCCTTCACTTACACGCTGGCCATTAGGATATCGTGTCGTGCCATATCCAATAGTCCAGACTCCAGTACCATCGTCATAAGCACTAAGTTTTAATCCTTCAAAATTACAAATTAGGTTTACACCTTCTAAGCTAAGAGACATCTCATCAACAGCGACACCTATCAATTCATCGCCATGATCTGTTGCTGTAGCAATCTGATCCGCTGCTGCATCTTGCTGAGGCTTAGCAGTAAAAAATTTGCGAAGATAATCCAATATTTTTTGCATTTAATGCCCTGTTATTTACTTTTTCTCTGTAACCCAAAGCGTAATATACCCTTGAACTACTGGTTGCCCATCCGCTCTATAAGCATTAACTTTTACTTGCATATCTCCAACTTTCCACTCGTCATCAATTGTTGCCACTAATTTAATATCAGAATCTGCCTTAGCTACATAATTTACGTTCATACCTTTAGGTAACCATCTTAAATGTTGAGGTACTGATGCTTCAGCTAATACACCCATGACAAATTCCAGCCCATTACATATGGCAATAACGTGTACAGTCCCGATATGATTTTCGATTGATTTATTTTTTTTGATTGAGGCTTCACACACATTTAAATCTAATTTTTGAATCATTGGATTTACAGTCTGAAAATATGGAGCCACTCGACTAACAACTTTTGATAATAGCGTTAATCCGCCTGGTACATTTTTCAAATTCTTAAACGCGAGCAGAACATCATTGACCGGTGGAACAGCTTTATTTTTGATTTTGTTGGTAAATGTAGAAATATAATTACTAATAGTTTTACTTCAATTTGAGATTTAATCATTCAATAAATATATATGTACCCACTTCTACACTCATTGCTTAGTTCTCAATTTTTTGAGTCATTAATGATAATGATTAAATAGCCTTGAACGTACCGTACTGCTCAACTAGAAATTCTAAAATATTAAAAATGCCCAATATTGAATTGGGCTTTAAATTATTCTTCAATTTCGATGGGATCACCATCTTCAGGGCGAATGTGACGCTCACCATCATCGGCCGGATCTACACTCGAGCCATCTTTGGTAATGCTGTTATACAACTCATCCTCTTTTTTATCATCGATAAATTCTTCATCGGCAAAATCGAGAGGCTCTTTATCATCGTCAAAATTTAAGGGTTTTTCTTCATCTATCATGAGATTCATCCTCTACTTAACTTGTGTCATTCCATGCTTAAATAATTAACGGCTACATTCAACACCAAACCATCATCATTTGTGTAACTGACACTTTCGGATACGTTTTAGTTTTTGTTATTTTCAAGATGGTTCAAAATACTACTAATTTTTAAAAGTAAGTAACCAAACAGTAACCCATTAAATATAATGAAAAGACCGACTGTAACCATTTCTTTAGACCAGACTTGAATAATGTCTAAATTATCATTTCTTGTTTCCACTTGCCCATATGACAAAATAAAGGCTATTCCTAAAACAATTCCAAATAAAATTACGCCCCACGCGACAACTGTGGTTGCCTTGCTTTCACTATGGGATTTGTTTGCTTGACTCATACTTTTTCTTATCACATTTTAGGGCTCATATCATTTTTTTATATTAATTTAATGCCTATTTAAAGTTTTGTTTATGTTATGTTTTGATAGCAATGTAACTAATTTTTATATTTTGTTTACCTCTTCATCAACTGTCTTATTTTCAATTTAAAATGATATGTTGCTTTTACTTTTTTGAAAGAAATCTATATGCCCATTAAACTAACTACTTCCCCTGTTTCATAAAATAAAAGAGCAAATTTATATACATTAAAAGTTTTAAATTTGCCCCCACACTGAAGAAGAACTTACTTATTTAGCCTGAAATTTCATATTGAATTTTCTTGCTTGCTTTCTTACTTCAGGATTTGAAGGCAAAACAAATGGGCTTGCACGCCAAATCGCCTTTTCAATACTTGTTTTAAATTTTTGTTCTTCTTTATCTAAAAAGATGATTTGCTCAATTTCTCCACTGTCAGTTAAAAATACTTTAACGCTTGCACTCATACCAGCTGAAGACTTGGGAATATCCCATATTTTATAAATTTTCTTTTGATACTGCTTTTTATATTTTTCAGCTTCTGAAGTAATTTTATTATCGGTCACTTGAACAGGAGTAACCTGTTTATGGCCAATCGCACACCCAACTAATAAAAATAAAGAAGCAATAATAGTGAAGTTTTTCATTTAAAATACCTTTTTTCAATAATTAAAATTTAACAGTTTAAGTTTTAAAAAACTACCCGAAGGCGGTATTAATCACTGATTATCCCTAGTCAGCAAAGGTAGTCGGCCCTCCTGATCTACCTTTGTTTAAATTCATGTTTTATTTTTCTTTAAAAAGGGACTTCATAACGAAAATTCATATTTGAATTTTCCGGCACATTATAGACATCTTGATCAGTAAAAATTCCGTGTTCAGGTGTTTTAAAACTATTAAATGCCTTATTAACTGGAACAGTTGGAGCGTTATTTAAATAGTTTTCTTGAGAATTATATGGAGATGAAGCACAGCCAATCAGCCCAAAACCCAATAAAGATATAAGTAGAAATGTCTTCATAAATTTTGACTACCGTTATAAAAACCACACAACTTAACAAATTGAACAGCTATTGTCACACCGCAACTATTTAGTAATACTTAATAATAAACCAATAAGACCCGCATCAATAAAATGAGTAACTCTATTTAAATCATATAAAAACTCATACATCTGGACCATATAACTTTTAAAAACTGGATGTATTAAATAAAGCCTATCACTCTTAATCTATCCTCGATTTATCACGAATGATCTATTAATTAACGCTTAGATTTTGAGGACTAACATGCGCCTACATTTTATTGTTCATGAAGATTTTGAAGCACCTGGTGCATATGAAATATGGGCTCAAAATAATGACTTCAAAATTACATATTCAAGAGTGTTTTTAAATGAAGCTTTGCCATCTTCTGCTGAAGATATAGATTTCCTTATTGTGATGGGTGGCCCACAAGATCCAGATACGACACTAGAGATGTGCCCTCACTTTAATTCATTAGCTGAACAATCAATCATTAAAAAAACCATTGAAGCAAATAAAGTAGTTATCGGGGTATGTTTAGGATCTCAGTTGATAGGTCAAGCTTTAGGGGCCAAATTTGAGCATAGCCCTGAAAGAGAAATTGGCAAATTTCCAATTATGCTTACAGAATATGGCTTAACAAACTCTAAGTTTTCACACTTAGGAAAAATGACCGAAGTTGGGCATTGGCATAATGATATGCCGGGTTTAACTCCCAACGCAAAAATCATCGCTTTTAGTGCAGGTTGTCCAAGACAAATTATTGAATATTCAAAATTAGTGTATGGACTGCAATGTCATATGGAATTAACTACAGAAGTCGTTGAATTGCTGATTCAACACTCAGAAGCCGAGTTAAATCAGGCGCATCACTATAAATTCGTGAATAGTCGTGAAGAATTACGAAATCACGATTACCAAGAGATGAATCAAAACCTCTTTATTTTTCTGGATAAACTGAAAGAAGACTACTCAAAACAACATTAAAAAAATGAGTGTAAAAAGCCTTCTTAAGTTGGCTTTTACACTCGCCTATAGATCTTATTATTTACTAGATGATCAAATCCACTCAAAATTTAATCTCCAAAAAATCAACTTTAATGTTACAATACAGTGATTTACTCAATTTCAATTGGACTTCAAAAGAAATGAATAGATTGTTATTAATTTTTTTTATCTTTAAATATTAGTCTTTTTTCTCCCGTAGCTTTTTCTGAAACAAACACATTTCAAATGAAACAAGAATATACCCCTCCTAACTTTAATCAGCATAAGAGCATGCTTGCAGTAAACGCAAATTATCAAGAACAATTTAATGGGCAACCAAAAGAGTTTTCTAATTCTGGCACCAATCATCAAAATGTAGATTTTTTTGAAATTGCAAAACAATATCAAGAAAAGGAAACTAAGCCTTCTTACTCTGCTGAAGAAACAGTCAATATGAGTGATCATGAGCGTAGTCTTTACTACATTAGAAATCATGATAATGTTGGCATTCAAAGAGAAATTAATGGTCAGCAGTTTAAGTCGCTAAAACAACAGCGTGATAAAGGCGTGATTTCGAATGATGTATATAAAGAAAAAGTCTATAAAATCCTAAGTCAGCCTTCTATTAGATAAGTTAGAAGCCCTCACTTGAGGGCTTTTCTTTAAGCGTTAAAGTCTTCGCCAATTTAAGTAAGCATCGACATAAAATATTCTAATAACTTATCTCTTTCATCGTTCTTATTCGCACTTAAAAGTTGAACCATTGCCCCATCAATCACAAATAAAAACATGTAGGCGTCTTCAAGTGTAGCGGTAACTTTTACGGTTAAAATCAGCTTATAAATTTCTTTAATAAGCCAATTTCGATAGTCACTAACGACCTTATAGGCGGCGGGATAAAGCTTTTCAATTTCAAAAATGGCTTTAAACTGTAAATGGTAAAACCCTTCTAAGTCAGCATGTAAAAAGAAAATTTTCTTTAATTTATCGAAAACCATAAGTTCACGGTACGAATGGATAATGGAAAACACCTCATCTTTTAACGCATCTTTTTGAAAAGTCAGACACATCTCAATAAGTTTTTCTTTAGATGAAAAGCAGTTATAAAAAGTGGCTTTAGGAATTTTGGCATCGCTAACAATTCGGTCTACACCGACATTATTAAAGCCATATTGATTAAATAAATTTCTTGCCACATGCAGCACTCGCAGTGCTTTAAATGATGCTTCTAAAGTTGGCATAGACATACCGTTTAAAATAATTTTTTGTTGTATATAAATGAGATAAAAATGCCGTCACTCTTAAATTTAGTGCTAAAAACAGGCACATCAAGGCAGCACAAATCCTGCCTTACATATCTCAGGCTTTATTGTTGATATGATTTTTTAGTCGTAATGATCTAAAGGTTAAAACCTATAGTCGATTAAACTGCTTTAAATGCCAGTGAAGTATAGATGTAAAGACTTTGGCAAGGACTACCAATGAGAGATGAAATAGTACGCATAACGAACTCCTAGATGAAATAGAAGTTCTGCCAAATCACTGCTAAATGATTATGGTGGCAGAACGAAGAAGGGTTAGCAGACCAGTCATCTAGGAACCGGCACGCCCGAGGGCGTCCCTCCTCCGTCCTACCGCTACGAAGGGAGACGAACGAGTTCGACACCAAAAAATTACTTTTTTGATGTCCTAGATGAAAACGGTCTGCTAAAACCGACTGGCAATGTGGCCAGCAGGCAAAGGATAATCGGAGAGGTTTTGGGTGTCAATGTGATATTGACTAGAAAATGGTTAAATAATTATTGTTTTTCATTCTCTTAACTTAATTTTATTTAATGTCATACATAAAGCTTTTTTATCGGCCTCTTTAAGTTGAGGATGCTGTACAAACCACATATAGCTACAGCTACGAGGCGCTTCGTTATTATTTTTCTTGAGTTCATAGGCAATATTTTTTAAAAGCTCAGTATTTAGCGTACTAATTTTTAAACGTACTTCGGCTAAATCTTGCGGTTTCCAATTGGTTTCTGGACTCGACAACCAGTCTGCGCGATATCGGTACTGAATTGCTTTGGCAACATTCATTTGAGTCACAATAAATGGCTTAACTGTTTCACTATTTAGGCCAAAAGAATCAGCTTCAGAAAGTGATTGATCGAGAACTTTCTTTTCTTGAGTTAAATCTTCAATCGGCAAATGCTGTTCTGCTTTATAACCCGCGACATCTTTCATATAAGATAAACGCTCGTTAATTAAACGAGCAGTTTGATCATATTGATATGCTTGTGCTAATGAAGAAACACACATGAAAGCTGCCAACGTACAAACCACTTTAACAGCTGGCTGAGTATTCTTAATTTTTGCCATGTAAATACCTATCGAAATTATTGTTCTGTCGTCATTCCAGATCAGTACTGTATTTTAACAACATGCGAAAGTAAAATTTCAAGATAGGCTGAGTTCTTGGCTCCATGCCGAATCAGGCTGCTGATAGATGTGTTGGCACACTTGCTTAACAGATGAAATAAAGTGTTGGTCCTGCCCATCCCATTTTTCAACCATGCAATAGCTAATATGAATGCCTTTAGGATGAAACTCTCTTGCTAATGACTGCGCTAAAGCACGAATACCCGCAAACATGCTTTGGCTTAACACATCGTAAT
>Ga0207655_1002983_pt1 | contig 12978 bp, 9 predicted proteins | sample KBSM44metaG_FD_184398 | JGI IMG/M metagenome (GOLD analysis project Ga0207655, IMG submission 184398) | Miscanthus rhizosphere microbial communities from Kellogg Biological Station, Michigan, USA - KBS M4-4 metaG (SPAdes) (version 2) | ecosystem: Host-associated > Plants > Roots > Rhizosphere >...
CATGTTCCGGCCACGCCAGTGCCTGTCAGTGCCGGAGACAGTCTCGGGCATATGGGCTTTTGTCAGCTACCGGAAGAAAACGGTAAGCACTCACGTTACCAGGTACATATTGAGTGCCTGAGTATGGATGATATGGAGAAATTCATTACCAATCCCGGTAATGTGGGGAACGATTCACCGGTTTACCTGGCCTGGCAGAAAGATGCAGCTTTATCTGACAAGGGGGATACCGGAATGACAGCAAGTAATCGTAAAACAAAGATATCGGGAATTCTGTCACTTGCAAAAGTCCCTGGTGTTGATGCTGCCGGGAATGCTCTGTCTAGTAACAAGGATGCGGCCTAGTTTCAGATACGCCCTGAAGGCGGCTGGCTGGCTGCTGGTAGTGTGCAGAAACTGTCACAGTATGCGTTAGGTGAACTGGGTTTTGTCACGCTAAATAAGGCACCGGAAAGCTTTGACCTGCTTGACGGCATAAAACAGCCGAATAATGTGGTGAAGGGAATACTTGAACAATTGTATAAAGTGGCCCAGGAAGAAACCCGGCCTGCCCATGCGCTGAATAAATATAATTACGAGCGCCTGCTGAAACAGATAGACAGTAACCAGGACGGGCACTATTCAGAGCAGGAGTATCTTCAGGCGGTGCATAATGCGTCCTACCGGGAACGTCTGTACCGTATTATTGCGAAGCACGGAAGCGAATGGTATTACGGCAAGGATGATCCGCTGTGGAAAACCTACCTGGATACGCTGACCAAGGATGCGCCAGCCTGGAAAACGTATCTGGAAAACTTCATTGATAAGATGACGTGGATGAAAACGGTGACTGAGAAGGGAGTGTCACTGGGGCCGGAATTGTGGCATATGCATCCGGTGGTATTTTTAGAGGCGATCCGTATTAAAGAAAGATGTAGAGAGCTATTTTCTAAAATTTCCAGTGTAATACTTCAACATGAAGGGGGATACGTTAACGATCCTAATGATCGTGGTGGTGAGACTAATATGGGGATCACTATTGCGACCTGGAGAGCATATGCATCTGGTGATCTTGGAATTGAAGCTACTTCTAATACTCTCAGAAATATGACAAAGGAACAGGCAGAGGTTATTTATTATAATCATTATTGGGAGCCAAAAGGATTCTGTAAACTAGAAAGTACAAAAATAGCATTGATGATCTATGATTGGACAATCACATCTGGTCGAGCTATTACACAGATACGAAAAATGCTTCATAATGAATACAATATAAACGTAGTTGTGAATAACACAATGGATGATGATATGATCCATTGCATAAATGCAATTGAAGATCAGGGGCAACTATTATCACGAATCGCAGAGATTAGAAAAGAATACTATCGTTCTTTAACCATAACCGACGGTGAACCCAATAGTCAGGTTCGATTTCTCAATGGCTGGATAAATAGAGTCAATGATTGCTTAAGGATTGACATATGAAACAAATATTATTGTTGCTGACTTTCATTTCATTTCATTTCACTCAATGGCCAGTTTTTCCGGTCACTGGGTTTATGAGAATAAATCACAATCGTTAACATTGGATCTAATCGAGGATGGAACTCATCTCACTGGTAAATATTGCTTCATAACTAACTATGGGAATAGAATTGATTGCGCTGAAGATAATGAGATAAATATTAAAGGTGTAATTAAAAATAATGTCGGGGTGGTGTTTTTCGAAAGCTCATTTGGTGGTACTGGTGAAGCAACTTTGTCTATCGAAAAGGATATCCTCATATACACTATTAATAATAGCACACCATTTGTCGATTCCAATATGTCTGTACCTAAAGTAATATCCTTCAAAAAGAAAATGCAAAGTACAGCAAAAAACTCTTTAGTCCATAAGGGATGTGATGTTGATGAGGTATTTATTGCCTCATGTGAAATATCTGGAGCAGAAAAAAAAGTTGCAATGTTTTGTGCAAGTAATAAAAATACAGCTCGATATGTATTTAAGAAAGTTGATACTAATAGTATTGAGCTTGAGGTTAACTTTGATGCAAAAAATAAATTGAAAAGATGGTTGGATTTAGGTACCTATACAACTTATTTGGGTTTCAATAAAGGCTCTTATTCTTATGTACTAGGTATTCCTGAAGAAAAACCAGGAGTTGTTGCGTTCCTTGATATAAAAAAAAATGGAAAGACTATAAGTTCTAAAGAGTGTTTGTCAAATTCCTTTGGTGAAAAAAACATTAAAAGCGATAGTATTGAGGATGTACTCGACTCATCTGTTAGAGATAATAATTTTAGATTTCCTTGAGTGATGCTATATATACTGAATAAGATAACAAGAATTGCCAGATTTAGTTTATTAATTTAAGCATGTTATACCAATTATTATTTGGGTGTTAAGATAATTTATTTGCAGGCGAGAACTTTCCTTTTATACAAAAAATAACAATAGTGTGGTAGATCACGAAAATGCCGGAAAGATCATTAACGGAAGTGATCAAAGGTTATAATAGCTTCATATGCTATAAAGTTTCAAACCATTTTAGAAAAAACGTCTTCTCTTCCCAAGTGGTTTAAAAATGAATAAATGTATATTTATGGGTGAATATTGGTTGTATTAATCTGGGGAATGCTCCAATTGTTGCCTGGGCCAAGGCTGATTCTCTAATTAAATAAATATTTATTTAAAAATCGGAAGGCAAAGACAGCCCGTAATATATTGATAATATCCAACAAATTAATAGAGGCAAAGATGTTGCAAATTATTCGAAAAGGCGACAAAACCACCCACGGTGGTTCCGTAATGACCTGTTCCGAAACCATGATTTTTGGTGGAATTGGCGTGGCACGTAAAGGTGACAGGGTTTCCTGCCCGATACCTGGACATGGTCCGACAACGATCATCGAAGGTAATCCCAACTATTTGGATAATGGTATCCCTGTTGCTTTTCACGGCCACAGGTGCGCTTGCGGCTGCACTTTGATCAGTTCTTTTGTTCCTGCAAAGGTTGGTTGAACATGCCCGTCTGGCTGGACGCCATTCCCGAAAAAGCGCCGAAAGTTATGCGCCCCAATCCCCGGCGCTGGTTGCTGTTTCTGGCACTTATGCTGGTGGCTGGTATCACGTTAACGCTCTGGCAATGGACCTCAGGTAGAAACGGATTCATTTTCTGGTTTACTGCGCTGGGGCTACCATTTTGTTTATGGGGAGTGCTCTTTTCCCTGCGGCGATTCGCGTACAAAGCGGAACAGGTAGGGGCTGAGTCCCGTAATGCTGAGCGGGAAGCGCTGATTCAGCAGGAAATCCGCCGTGGTCAGCGTTGCGGCTGGATGCTGGGTTATCACATTCAGCACCCTGCTGGAAATAAGCCCGGAGCATTGCTGCAGACGGCGAGCCATACTATGCCCGTAGTGCATTTCTCAACGCCGCGGGGCAGTAAAGTCGCCGTCAGATATGCAGCCCTGACAGGATTTCAGGTCGACCTGGAGGCAGAAATCATTGCCACCACCTCAACACTTGCCGCTCGGGTGCAGGATATTACCGCAACACTCCCGACGGATATCCCCTGCAGCCTGATGCTGGACTGTGATGACGATATCAAGCAATGCGTTGAGTCACATCTCAAAAAAGAACTCGCTGCCAAAACAGGGAGAAGCTTCAGACTCCTGTCTGGCAAAGGCCTGTCGGCGTTTGATTCCTGGTTGGATCAGCGCTGGGAAAACCCGGGCATTCTTGCAGCTGTGACATTCTCGGTACCAGCGTACCCCAGTCAGGGTGACGCCGATGCCATCACACTGGTGGTGCTCTGCAACCGAAAGGCTGCTGATTATCCTCACGCAGTGTGCCTGCACCGCCCGGAAAAAGGCAAAGAGCCCGCGCTGGTAAAAACGCTGAACCGGGCACTGCTTTGGGCCGACACAGACCCTGAATCACTGAACGCTGCCTGGCATACAGGACCAGCCCTTGCCAGCGGGAGCGGGTGGAACAAAGCTTGTGAAGATAACGGAGTGACATTCAGCCTGTCAGATGACAATCGCAGTATTGATTACGCTATGGGATATGCCGGGCGAGCCGCTCCCTGGCTTGTCATTATTCTTGCTGCTGCCGCATGTCACGATAATGGCCCACAGGTTATCGCTGCCCAATCAGCAGCAGACGAAGAAGATGTTTGGGTAGCCGTCGTTAATAAAAAAGACGTTCGTAAGGAAAATCAAGGGAATGGCTAAGGTAAAAGTCAAAACGCTCATTGGCGCAACGGCTGGAGTTCTGTTTTTTTTGACAGCGACCGTCGCATTTCTGTTTTATGCATTCCCGCAATGGCTGGAATCTGCCACTGGACTGGGACCGTATGATGGACAGCGCATCCTGACATTTTGCGCATTGTTGAATGCAGCCATATTCCTGTTGGGATGGATGACTGAAAAAGCGTTCAGCTATGCGGGGAAAGCGGGTCTTTATCTTCACTGGGGAGATAGCCAACGGAAGGCCATGTCACCGTCAGCAGAGATTCCGTCTGCTGACGGTGACGGGCAGGTATCCATTTTCAGTGATGAACAGATGTCAGTACATCTGGAGATGCGATATGGCCGTCGCTGGCGGTCTAAGGTCCGGATCCTGCTTGTGCAGGGCAATGCTGACGAGACGAAAAAAGCAGCCCCCGGACTTTGTCACGAGCTCTGGCAGGAAGGTGATGGCTACATTCTGGTGTATGGCGGCGATGCGCAATCTCTTCCCGACGAGCTTTTCCTGTCCCGGTTAAAACGCCTGCGTCCCGGCAAACCTGTGGATGGCATAATCCATGTAATGGATACTGCAGCATTGCCGACTGATACAGAGCGCGATGCGTTTTTACATTGCCGCCAGAAAGCCGATTATCTTCTGGGCTGGCAGGCCCCGGTCTGGCTATGGTTGACCGACAAGGCAGCCACATCCGACGATCGGGCTGACCCTGTGGCGACTGGCGCGTTATTTGGCCCCGGCGCAACCTCGCAGGATGCTCTCAACACGCTGGATACGCTGGTTCCGCATTTACGCCAGGTCGGGATGTCTCAGGTGCTGAACAACCCGCATCATAACTGGCTGCTGCAACTCTCGTCCCGCCTGCGGGGGGAGCTGAAGGCAGACCTGCACGTCCTGTTTGACGGGCTGTTACAGGGCTCTGCTGCTTATCGGCTCCGGGGAGCGATGTTCAGCCCTGAACTGGTCGTTGCCGGTTCAGTACCCAATACCCGGCTTGATACGCCCGGCTGGAAAGCTGTTATTGATGACTGCTCTACCATCTGCGCCAGAAAATTAACCTTCGACTGGCTTAAAGGGCTGCGTTTACTGGTGTTTGCCCTGATTGTCTTCTGGGGAGCCGGTACACTGCTGTCGCTTGCCGTCAACCGGGCGCAGATATACCAGGCTCAGAGTACCGCCCGTCTTGCCGCGGATACTGAAAGTCCGCTGGCTGAACGCCTGCACAACCAGCTCGTACTCCAGCAGGCCATTGCCCGTCTGCAACATCGTGAGGCGACAGGCGCTCCGTGGTATACCCGCTTTGGACTCAATCAGGACCACGACACGCTGGTGGCCCTGTGGCCACTGTATGCCCGCAATAATGCGCTGCTGATAAGAGATGTTACGGCTATCCACCTGAAACAGCAGCTTCAGGCTTTTGTTAATCTTCCGCCAGCCAGTGAAGCCCGTATGCAGGGAACACAGCAGGCTTATGATGTGCTGAAAAGTTACCTGATGATGGCCAGACCGGACAAAGCTGATGCCGGATGGCTGGCGCAACATGTGCTGACGGCTTGGCCGAAACGGCAGGGTATATCAGATGGCGCCTGGCAGGAAATGGCACCAAAACTGCTGGGCTTTTACGCCCAGAACCTGCCGTCACATCCGGAATGGAAAATTAAGCCTGATGCCGGACTTGTCACGACCGTGCGTCAGATCCTCCTTAAACAGATTGGCCAGCGTAATGCTGAATCCGGGCTGTATCAGGACATGCTGAAGCGCGTTGCCAGCAACTGGCCGGATCTCACGCTGGCGGATATGACCGGCGACACGGATGCCTCCACCGTCTTCAGCACAGAAGAGGTGGTGCCGGGCATGTTTACCCGCCAGGCCTGGGAAGAACAGGTGCAGGATGCAATTGATGAGGTGGTTAAAACTCGCCGCGATGAAATCGACTGGGTGCTGACGGATAAAACCCATCAGCCCGGAAGCGATGTTTCGCCGGAAGCGCTGAAGTCTAGGCTGACCGAACGTTACTTTACCGATTTCGGCAATGCCTGGCTGAATATGGTCAACAGCATCCAGTGGCACGAAGCGGCCTCGCTCTCTGACGCGATCGCCCAGCTCAATCTGATCGGTGACGTGCGCCAGTCGCCACTGGTGGCGCTGATGAACACCCTGGCATGGCAGGGAAAAACCGGCGAGAAGGGGGAAGCGCTGGCGGATTCGATAGTGGATTCGGCGAAAAAGCTGGTTGGCCGGAAAAAGAGTGTGAAGCAGTTTATCGAACAGGCGCAGGGACCACGCGGTCCGCTGGACGATGTGTTTGGTCCGCTGACGGGATTCATGGAGGGAAAAGAGGGTACCGGACGTAACGGTAACCTGAGTTTTCAGTCCTGGCTTGCCCGTGTCACCCAGGTACGCCTGAAACTTCAGCAGGTCACCAGCGCGCCGGATCCACAGGCAATGTCTCAAATGCTGGCTCAGACCGTGTTCCAGGGCAAGGCTATTGACCTGACCGACACACGTGACTACAGCAGTCTGGTGGCGGCGAGCCTGGGCCAGGAGTGGAGCGGGTTCGGCCAGTCATTGTTTGTTCAGCCGCTGGATCTGGCCTGGCGACAGGTGCTGACCCCGGCAGCAGAAAGCCTCAATACCCGCTGGCAGACGACCATTGTCGATCAGTGGAATAAAGCTTTTGCCGGCCGCTATCCGTTTAAAGCCACAGGAAGTGATGCTTCCTTACCGCTGCTGGCTCAGTTCCTGCGCGGCGATTCAGGTCGCATCGCCACGTTCCTGAAAACCAGCCTTGGCGGCATTCTCCACCAGGAGGGGAACCGCTGGGTAGTGGATCCTTCTGCAAGCCAGGGAATGGAAGTGAGCCCGGATTTCCTGCGGGCAATTAACCAGCTGGCCGAACTGTCGGACATTGTTTTTGCCCAGGGCGATGCGGGCGTTCACTTTGAATTAATGGCGCGTACTTCCCGTGATGTGGCCCGTATGCAGCTGACGCTTGATGAACAGAATCTGGACTTCTTTAACCAGATGGAAAGCTGGCAGAGTTTTACCTGGCCGGGAAACACGTATTACCCGGGTGTCGGCCTTCGCTGGCGCAGCGTGAACAGCGGGATGCAGCTTTACACCAGCAACCAGGGGAACTGGGGATTCATCCGGCTGCTGGATAAGGCATTAATTACGCCTCTTGATGCGAGCCGCACACAGCTGGTCTGGATCACCCCCGACGGTAATCCGCTGAAGTTTGTTATGCGCAGTGAGCTGGGTGACGGTCCACTTGCCCTGCTGAAGCTCCAGGGATTTACGCTGCCTGAAACCATCTTTACGGTTGCGGCCAGCGCTGAAGACGTCGAATAAAGATAAGACAAGGAAAAACATGAGTTCACCGGAAGCCCTGTTATCGGCATGCACCACAAACCACGAAGCGCAGCTGCGCCTTACTGAAAGCGCCTCCGGCACCCTGTCCCTCTGGGATAACTGGTTAAAACCGGTTCGCCCCGGGGCGGAAACGGGTGACGATCCGGCCTGTGACGACGATTTCCAGCTGATGCGCGAAGAAATCAACAAACTCTCGGGCACCGATCCGGATCTGCTCTGCGCCCTGGCGGAAAAAATACTGGGTGAAAGCGCCAAAGATATCCGTGTCGTCACCTGGTATACCCAGGCCCGGCTGAGCCGTGACGGTGAGAAAGGTCTGGCGGAAGGGATATTGCTGCTGGTCGCGATGCTGTTCCGCTACGGCAGACACTGCCATCCGCTGCGCCCGAATGCCCGGAAAGCCGCGCTGGAGTGGCTCAACAGTACAAAAGTACTTGATGCGCTCTCGCGCTGGCCGGAAGTGGATCGGGAAGATGCTGGCCTGACGGCCGGAGCGGTCAGCCTGCTGAGTAAGGCGGTCTCAGACTGGCCTGAAAATGAAAAACCCGCATTCGCCGGCCTCTGTAGTGCGCTGGAAAACCGTCTGGCGCGTTCTGGCGGGGTGGCAGCGCTAATCCCCCAGAACAGCAGCACTCAGGATACCGGGCACGACGCTGTCTTTTCTCCGTCGCCACTGCTGACGGACGTAAAGTCGGGGCGCGATTTGCTGGATCAGGCAAAGATACTCTCCCGCTGGCTCGGAGAACAACCCCAGGGGTGGCTGGCTTCTCACCGGCTGATGAAAACCGTTCGCTGGGATACCGTCGATCAAATTCCACCGCTGGACAGCAGTGGTCGTACCCGGCTGATTCCGCCTAAACCAGAGTATCGGGCGCAGCTAAAGCGCCTGTACCTGCAAAAAAATTGGGCTGAACTGGTGGAGCAGGCCAGTCAGATGTACTGCGAAGGGGTGAATCATTTTTGGCTTGATCTCCAGTGGTACCTCTGGCAGGGACTCAGCCATGCGGGACAGTCCTGGGAGAATCTGGCGGAGTCAGTCCTGCTGGATCTTCGGTTCCTCCTCAAACGTCTGCCCGGGCTTGAAAGCCTCGCCTGGAATGACGGTACCCCATTTGCCGATGAGGTGACCACAGGATGGATTTCGGAAAAGGTGAATGAGGAAGGGCTGTCATTCGGTAGCGAGCCGGTCACGACGGCAACAGGGTACGGGGACGAGGTGCTGTCCCTTGAAACCGAAGCGATGGAGAAGGGCGACAACGAGGGACCCGAAGCGGCTCTGGCCTGGCTCCAGACCCGTCCTGGACTGGACTCACCGCGAAATCGCTGGCTGATACGCCTGCTGATGGCCCGTGTTGCGGAACAATACGGGCGTAACGACATGGCGCTTCATCTGTTGGCCGAGCTGACATCCAGTGCACCGCATCTGACGCTGAGGGAATGGGAGCCGGACCTGTTATTCGAAGTTCAGGCCCGCCGTTTGAAACTCCTGCGCATGAAAGCCGGTCGCAGCGAGTCCGATAAAATCCGACTGATGCCTGAGATGGATGCCCTGCTGGCGGGGCTGATTACCATCGACCCTGCCCGTGCCATGGTGCTGTGTGGCTGAATTTTGTCTGTTAACTATCAGGAATACCGAGCATGGATGATTTAACCCTGCGCTATTTTGAAGCCGAAATGCGCTATCTGCGCGAGGCAGGAAAAGAATTTGCCCGGGCACATCCGGATCGGGCGGCAATGCTCAATCTCGATAAGCCCGGAGCCCGGGACCCTTATGTTGAAAGGCTGTTTGAAGGCTTTGCCTTCCTGATGGGCCGTCTGCGAGAAAAGCTGGATGACGACCTGCCGGAACTCACTGAAGGGCTGGTTAGTTTACTGTGGCCACATTATATGCGGACCATCCCGTCTCTGGCGATTGTGGAATTTGCCCCTGAATGGCGCAGCCTCAGGCAGGCTGAAATGTTGACGGAAGGTTTCTCGGTTCTGTCGCGTCCTGTTGGCCTGCATAAGACCGCCTGTCAGTATCGCACCACGCGGGTTGTGCCTTTACAACCTCTGCACCTTGCTGATGCACGTCTGCATACTGAGGCGGATGGGCGCTCCACCATCCGGCTGCGTTTTGAATGTCCGGAGAAAGTGGACTGGAGCAAAGCAGGGATCGATAAAGTCGCCATATTCCTTAACGCAGAGAGCCCTGTGAGTTCAGCGCTGCATCTGGCCATGACCCGTCGTGTACACGCCATGTATGCTCGTCATGCCGGAACGCACACCGAACGTCATCAGTTTGACGGCTGGTGCAAACCCATGGGCTTTGACGACAGTGATGGCCTGTGGAAGAAAGCCGATACAGCCTTCAGTGGTTACCAGCTGCTGCTGGAGTATTTCAGCTTCCGTCCAAAGTTTATGTTTGTGGAGCTGCGCGGCCTCGACGCTATCGGGCTCACCGCGGCCAGCACCTGGTTTGAAATCGACATTGTACTCAGTGAAGCCTGGTCATCCGATCTGCCTTTTGAGACGGAAAACTTCCGGCTGCACTGTGCGCCGGTGATCAACCTCTTTACCCTCGAAGCCGACCCGCTGACGCTGAACCCGCTGGAGAACGAATACCTGCTCAGGCCATTGCGTCTTCAGGATGGTCACACCGAGATTTACAGCGTCGATAATATTCACGGCGCAGTGAAGAATGGCAAACATCCTTATGTGCCGTTCACCAGCTTCCGGCACCGGGGCGGTATGATGCGCCACGATGCCCCTGAGCGTTATTACCACACCCGCGTGAAACGCGGTCCCTCTGGCCTGTATGACACCTGGTTAATTCTCGGGGGGCGCTCGTTCGAACTGGAGCAGCTGTCCGAAAAACCAGAGTCCCTCTCGATGCGAATAACCGGTACCAACGGCCAGCTTCCGCGCAAAGCGCTGGAAAGTACGCTGCTGGACAGGGTGGTCAAAACCGGCAAGGTGCCCGTCAGGGTACTGAATGTCACAGCACCGACAATGCCGCTGTATCCCCCTGCAAACGACCGTTTTCACTGGCGGGTGATGAGTCACCTCGGCTCAAACTTCCTCAGCATGATGGATAATCCGGAGGTGCTGCGGGGCACGCTGGCGCTCTATGACTGGACCGACGATGAAATGAACCGCCGTCGGCTTGAAGCGATAGTCGCCGTGAAGCACACCCTGATCCGTCGGTTTGAGAAGGGCTTTATGCTCCGGGGCGTGGACATTGAGGTCACGCTGAATATGGACAATTTTGCAGGCGAGGGCGATGTGAATCTCTTTGGCGAGATGCTGCACCGGTTCTTTGCGCTCTATACCGATATTCACCTCTTTAACCAGCTTACGCTGGTACTGCAACCGACAGGGAAACGACTGAGATGGCGCGAGAATCACAGCCAGCACGTACCGGGCTGACGCTGGCCCTTAACAAAGATATCTGGCAGGCCAATTTTTATCGTTTCTGCCAGTTGCTGGAGCAGGAAAACCCGGACGCGCCAAAACTGGGCACCACCAGCCATCCGGGCAACGACCCGGTACGTTTCAGACCCTGGCCAGGTATGGGATTCCCGGTCAGTACCCTGAAAGCGGTGGAGACCGACGAAGACCACCCGACATTGCCCCCAACGGTCCGCACGACATTTCTGGGGATGTATGGCGTGGACTCGCCTCTGCCAACCGCTTACCTGGATGACATTGCACAGCGCCGCGAAGGCCATGAAGCGGTCACCTCGTTTCTGGATATTTTCAGCCATCGCATCACCACGCAGTATTACCGGATCTGGCGAAAATACGCGTATCCGGCCACCTTCGAGGCGGGGGGGCGCGATGCCACATCGCAATGTTTGCTGGGTCTGGTGGGACTCGGTATACCGGGCACGGCTGATCAGGTGGCAACGCCGGTTTCCCGTTTCCTGGCCCTGCTGGGTACCATGCGATTGCCCACCCGCAATGCTGAAGGCATCCGGGCTCTGGTGAGCCTGCTGGCACCTATTACCCGGGTATTTATCACCGAACCCGATCCGGTTAAGGTCCATATCGATAACCGCAGTGGGCTGGGTACCGGCAACCGCGTCCGTCTTTCACAGCGGGCCACGCTGGGTAAAACGGGCAGGGAAGCCTGTAGCAGAGTGCTGGTGACACTGGTCACGGAAGATCCCGGCGAAGCCGAAGGCTGGTTACCCGGTGGCATCCTTCATACCGACTTGCTGGTCCTGATGCGCGTCTATCTTGGTTACCGCAGCAATGCCCGACTGCGCCTCACTGTACCCGTGTGGGTGTTGCCTGAGCCGCGCCTTGGCAAAGGCAGGCGTATTCAGCTCGGGCGCACCGGCCTGCTCGGACTGAAGGACGGCAGACTCAGCGATAATCAGGAAACCCTGACCGTCAGTCTGGGCTGCTATGAAGGGCTCCAGTATTCTGCGTTCCCTCCCGCTGAAGACTGGCATTACCGCTTCGACTAAATACGTATTCACATTCTCAATAAAGGAACTTTTGAATGGCAACAGTAACCCGCTGGTGGGCGCTGACGCTTATTGCCTGTGGTCTGCTCGCAGGCTGCGGTCTGACGCAGACCGTCACGGACGGTACGGTCAGCATCACGAAATCCATCTTCTACAAAAAAATTAAAACGCTGCATCTGGACTTTACCCCACGCACGGCCATTAACGCCGATGGCGCACAGACGCCGCTGGCGACCATGGTGCGGGTGTATCAGCTCAGGGATCGTAAAGCGGTTGATGCCGCCGATTACCAGACGCTGCTGCGCAAGGCAGATACGGTACTTAAGGACGACGTGCTGGCGTCAAAAGAGCTGCTGGTGATGCCCAACGGCAGCGTGACGCTCAATATGCCCATGGATGAAAATGCCCAGTTCGTGGCGGTGGTGGGGCTGTTTAACCGCCCGGATATGCAGGACAACCGCTGGCGCCTGGTGCTGACACGTGACGACCTCGACCCGGACAAACCCCGCACGATTGAACTGGGTGATGGCTGGCTCAGCCTTGTACCGGTAAAGGAGTGACATAATGGATAACTGGTCAGCGCTTTTTGACGGACAGACCCGTTACTTTCTGGATATCAATGACAGCACAGTGAAGCCGGATGTCCTGCGCTTTTACGGCAGGGAAGCCCTGAGCGAACCGTTCAAATGGGATATTGAGTTCACCACGCTGCAGGTGAACATTCTCCCGGAACAGGTGCTGATGAAATATGCCACCTTCCGGATGCGAAGCGGCAAAAATGTCCACGGCATTGTGACCCGCCTGGAATGGCTGTCCACATCCAGGGACCAGTCCCACTACCGGCTTACGCTCAGTTCCCGCCTGGCGCTGCTGGCACACACCCGGCAGTGCGCCGTATTTCAGAACCAGTCCGTTCCGGAAGTGGTG
>Ga0207655_1002986_pt1 | contig 12972 bp, 10 predicted proteins | sample KBSM44metaG_FD_184398 | JGI IMG/M metagenome (GOLD analysis project Ga0207655, IMG submission 184398) | Miscanthus rhizosphere microbial communities from Kellogg Biological Station, Michigan, USA - KBS M4-4 metaG (SPAdes) (version 2) | ecosystem: Host-associated > Plants > Roots > Rhizosphere >...
TTTCAATCATGAATCACAAGTGTTTCATTGGTGTACATCGCGCGGTGAAGTTGTGCCCTGTTATGCGGCGTCTTCGGGTCATTGTCGGCTTAACTTTTTAGAAGACAAAGCTACCGCACGGTCTGTTCGTCGCAGCCTTAAGGTTAGGTAACTAAGTAGTTGCCCCTGAAGCGACAGGGCGCGAGTAAGTGATTGCTCGCGCCCTGTAAAAAATCAACCTTGGTAGTTATCGGCCAGACTTTGCGGTCTGTCAAACGTTACCAGTCAAAAAACACGCCATCCATCCAGTAATGAATTTGCCAGTATTCAAGCTGTTGTTTTTAAATGGTATTTCCTTTTGTCTGAATGGTAGAAACTTTTTTTGCTTACCACGGTCGAGGCTGTGATTTAGATCAGAAACTATCCCCAATATTGGGTGTTGTTATAAAGGCTGGACTCAATAAGTCGACCGAGGCTATAACTAATCGCCTGTCGGCTTAAATGGAGCAGGGATTATGACCGTTCTTGTTACAGGTGCTGCGGGCTTCATCGGGTATCACACGGTCAAACGACTGAGCCTCCAAGGACAGGAAGTTGTCGGTATCGACAACCTCAATGATTACTACAGCGTGGATCTCAAACGGGCGCGACTTGAACAGTTGAGTGGTCTGCGGGGTTTCAACTTTGAAACACTGGATATTGTCGACAAGCCTGCCTTGATGGCGTTGTTCAAAACGCATGATTTCACCGAGGTTGTGCATCTGGCTGCTCAGGCGGGTGTGCGCTATTCGCTCGACAACCCGGATGCCTATGCGCAATCGAACCTGGTGGGGTTTCTGAATGTGCTGGAAGCCTGCCGACATTATCCGCCCGCGCATCTGGTCTACGCGTCGAGCAGCTCGGTATATGGGGCCAACAGCAAGTTGCCATACAGCGTCGATGATGCGGTCGAGCACCCTGTATCGCTTTATGCCGCCACCAAGCGAGCCAATGAGCTTCTCGCCGACAGCTACTGCCATCTTTACGGCTTGAAGGCCAGCGGCCTGCGCTTTTTCACGGTTTACGGGCCCTGGGGCAGGCCGGATATGGCGCTGTTCAAATTTACCGAAGCCATTCTTCAGGGACGACCGATCGACATCTACAACCAGGGTCAGATGGCGCGGGACTTTACTTACGTCGATGACGTTGTCGAAAGCATCGTCCGCCTGTGTCCGAAACCGCCAGCGCCGGAGAAGGAGGCGAGTGGCGTCAACCGGATTTTCAACCTGGGGCGCGGCAAACCGGTCGCGTTACTGGATTTCGTCGACTGCCTCGAGCAGGCACTGGGCATAAAAGCCCAGCGCAATCTGTTGCCGATGCAGGCAGGCGATGTCATCAAGACCTGGGCTGATGTTTCGGCATTGGAACAATGGATCGGGTTTTCTCCACGAGTGGAAGTTGCAGAGGGTGTGGCGCAGTTTGTGAGTTGGTATCGCCAGTACTATCGGATTTGAGCGGCGCTTTATGCTCCTGGACTACGGTCATGAGCCGAGACCCACCCGGTTGTTGCGCATGATCGAAAAATTAAGCGCTGCAGCGACACACAGCCAGGCCAGATAAGGAAACAGGATCAACCCGGTGATCACATCCAGGCGCAGGGCCAGGACCACCATCACGGCGACGACCAACCACAACAGCACGAGAATGATCATCGCGGCAACGATCCGCTGCGCACCGAAAAACACCGGCGTCCACAGCGTGTTCAGGGCAATCTGCGCCGCCCACAACGCCAGGACCATTTCGCTGCCGGGAATCATCGTCAAACGGTAACCGACCCAGGCCAGCAGTAGATAGATCGTCGTCCACGCCACCGGAAACACCCAGTTGGGTGGGGTGAACTTCGGTTTGTTGAGCTGCGCGTACCATTGGCCGGGCTTGAAAACCATGCCGGTGGTGGCCGCTGCACCGCAGGCGATCAGAAAAATCAGGAAATTCACCATTTATCACTCCTTGGCCGCAGCCAGTCTGCCTGGTTTATTCCGCCGCAGCGGTCGTTCATTCGGATCTTGAGCACATCAGTTCACTGACCCGCGCCACCAGCGTGTCGACCGCGAAAGGTTTGGTCAGCACCTGCATGCCGGGCCCCAACTGGCCGGCGCCGATCACTGCGTTTTCTGCGTATCCGGTAATGAAAAGTGTCGTCAGATTCGGCCGGATCTCTCTCCCGGCGTCTGCCAGTTGTCGGCCGTTCATGCCACCCGGCAGGCCGACGTCGGTGATCAGCAAGTCGATATGCACATTCGATTGCAGCACCTTCAGCCCGGCGACGCTGTCGCCTGCTTCGAGCAAGTTGTAGCCGAGATCGCCAAGCACTTCGGTCAACAAGGCTCGCACGGTCGGTTCATCGTCCACCACCAGAATGGTCTCGCTGGCCTTGGGTACTACCGCCGGCGCGTTATGCTTGTCATCGTGATTCTGCACGGGATCGCCACGGTGACGAGGCAGGTAGATGCACATCGTGGTGCCCCGATCGACCTGCGAGTGCACGCGCACCTGACCGCCGGACTGTTTGGCAAACCCGTAGATCATCGACAAGCCCAGCCCCGTGCCCTGGCCCAGCGGCTTGGTGGTAAAGAACGGGTCAAAGGCCTTGGCGATCACATCCGCCGACATGCCGGTGCCGGTATCGCTGACGCACAGGCACACATATTCACCCTCGGGCATATCCAGCGCGCCGGCGGTCTCGGCGTCCATGATGCGATTGGCCGTTTCGATGGTAATGCGTCCGCCGTCGGGCATCGCATCGCGGGCATTGATGCACAGGTTGAGCAATGCGTTTTCCAGCTGACTGGCATCCACCAGTGTCGGCCAGAGCACCGGCGAGCCAATGGTTTCCAGAAGAATGCTCGGGCCCACGGTGCGCTGGATCAGTTCGGTCATGCCGGTCATCAGCATGTTGACGTCGGTGGGTCGCGGATCGAGGGTCTGGCGTCTGGAGAACGCCAGCAGGCGGTGGGTGAGGGCGGCGGCACGCTTGACCGCGCCCTGTGCGGTGACCATGTATTTGTCGACTTCGCTCAACCGGCCCTGACTGATCCGCGTACTCATCAATTCCAGTGCACCGGAAACGCCGGCCAGCAAATTGTTGAAGTCATGAGCCAGGCCTCCGGTCAGTTGGCCGACCGCTTCCATCTTTTGCGACTGACGCAGTTTTTCCTCCGCTTGCATCAACTCGGCGGTGCGCGCTGACACCCGTTGTTCGAGTGTGTCGTTGAGCGCACGCAAGGCGGCGATAGCCCCGTCGCGCTCTGCCTCGACGGTGCGGCGTTCCTCGACGTCGATCAGTACGCCGGGGAAGCGCAGTGGTTTGTTGTCATCGGCACACTCAACGCGACCGTTGGCTTCGATCCACTGGTATCTGCCGTCCGCGCGGCGCACACGGTACTGATGGGAATAGGCGCCACCGCGGCCAATGGCTTCGTCGATCGCCGTGGTCAGGCTATCGCGGTCGTCGGGGTGCACGCTGGTGATCACCTGTTCGAGGCTGAGGCCTTCGCGCCCCAGACTCGGGTCGAGGTTGAACACCTGGGCGAAGCCTTCGTCGATGGCAAAACGGTCGGTCAGCAGATCCCAGTGCCAGGTGCCGATAATGGCGCCGGCGGCGAGGGCCAGTTGCACGCGCTCGACGTTCTCCCGGGCGATCGCCTCACTGGCGCGCAAGCGCTCCTCGGCGTCGCGCCGTTCGGTGACGTCGTTGAACAGGATCGCGATCTGCCGGTCGGCCGGATCGCCGACCCGCACGGCACGCACATCGAACCAGCGTTCGAAGGTATTGGCGTAATTCTCGAAGTTCGCCGGCTCCCCGGTCTTGGCCACATGGCCGTAGGTTTCGAACCAGAAGCGCTCAAGATTGGGCGCGAATTCGGTCACCCATTTACCGCGCAGGTTGACCCCGCACTGGCGCTCGAACGCCGGGTTGGCTTCAACGAAGTAGTAGTCGACAGGCTCGTCGTTGGCGTCGAATTTGACTTTGACGATGGCAAACGCCGACTCGATGGTTTCCAGAATGGTGCTGAAACGCTCTTCACTCTCGCGCAACGCCGTTTCGGCACTGCGCGAGCGCGTGAGGTCAAGCATCGCGCCGATCATGCGTTCGGCCTTGCCGGATTGATTGCGGATCAAGTGACCTCGATCGAGCACCTCGGCATAGGAGCCATCCTGACAGCAGAATCGATACTCCGCGCTCCATGTCGTGCCGTCGCCATCGATGGCGGCGCGGATCGATGTCAGCACCCGCGCCTGATCTTGAGGATGGATCCGCGCGAACCGCCAGTCGCCACTGGGATCAACGTTCTCCAGCGCGAAACCGTACGCCTGTTGCAACGCCTGGTTCCAGATGATCTGGTTGGTTTGCAGGTCCCAGTCCCACACCGCATCGCTGGTCGCCATGACGGCCAGTCGATAGCGTTCCTTGGTTTCAATTATGGCGCGCCCGAACAGATGTTCCTGAGTACGGTCGCGGAGAATTTTCACGAAGCCCAAATGAGTCTGGTCTTCATCGTAGAGCGGCATCAGCTCGCCAGAGGCCCAGAATCGCTCGCCGTCCTTGCGCAAATGCCATCGCTCATCGTAGGCACGGCCTTCGACAAGGGCGCGCTGCATTTCCTGTTCGACGCGGCCGGCGGCGCGGTCTTCAGGGGTGAAAAAGCAGGATGCGCTCTGACCGCGAACCTCTTCGGCGGACCAGCCCAGCACGTTGGTCGCGCCGCAGTTCCATTCCGTGATGTATCCGCCAAGGTCAGTGACGACCATCGCGAAATCCACTGCACTCTCGAAAACCGCCCGCTGCCGCGCCTCACTACGAGCGAGCGCGGCCTGACTGGCTTGCAGTCGCGCCGTGATGTCGCGCTCATCGTCGGCTTCAGTGCTCTGCAAGGCGGCGCGTAATCGCTTGACCTCGGACTCGAGCGCTTCGCGACTAAGGTGTTTGAGGGTGTCCATCTCGCCTTCTTGGTTGAATTTTTCAGGGGCCGATTCAGAGTGTCGGGCATGCCCGACAGGTGCCGTCAATATCGGGAAGCGTTGTGGCTGCTGATCCGTTGACAGGTTGCTTCGTCGTTAAGTTTCACTGATGGAGCAAGGTCGTTTTGGGTGAACGCTGATTTCAAATCGATTCGCTGTCATCCAGGCGGGCCAGCAACGACTGGCCGCGTTGCCACAGTGCCTCTTGCTTGGCCTGCGGCATGCGGTCGAGGTTCCTGTACATCATGGCCATGCGCTGATTGCCGCGCAGCAGTTCGCCGTGGCGCATCAGGAAATGCCAATACAACGAGTTGAACGGGCAGGCATTGTCCGCCGTGCTTTCGCTGACCTTGTACGCGCAACCGCGGCAGTAATCCGACATGCGATTGATGTACTGGCCGCTGGCGCAATAGGGTTTGGAACCGAGATAACCGCCATCGGCGTGCATGACCATGCCCAGCGTGTTGGGCAGCTCGACCCAATCAAAGGCGTCCATGTAGATCGCCAGATACCACTCGCAGATCTGGCTCGGCGCGATGCCGGCGAGCAGGGCGAAGTTGCCGGTGACCATCAGCCGCTGAATGTGATGCGCGTAGGCGTGTTGCAAACTTTGCCCGATGGCGTGGCGCATGCAGTTCATTTGCGTGTCGCCGGTCCAGTAGAACTCGGGCAGCGGCCGGGTGTTGCCAAACGAGTTGCCCAGTGCGTAATCAGGCATCTTCAGCCAGTACACGCCCCGCACGTATTCACGCCAGCCGATCAATTGCCGGATGAAGCCTTCGGCAGCATTGAGCGCAATGCTGCCGGACCAGTACGCCGACTCCACGTCGCTGCACAATTGGCGCAGATCCAGCAGGCCGATGTTGAGTGCTGCGCTGACGCGTGCGTGGAACAGGAACGGCTCATCACTGGCCATGGCGTCCTGGTAATCGCCAAACCCGGCCAGACCGTAATCGAGAAAGTACGCCCAAAGAGCCTGCGCATCGGCATGGGTGACGGGATAGTTGAAGTCATCGAGCGCACCGTAGTGCTGGCTGAAACGCGCCTTGACCAGTGCCAATACTTCGCTGGTGATTGCGTCGTTGCTGAAGCGCGCCGGGTAGGGTGCCTTCACGCCTTTGGGCAGGGCCTTGCGATTCTCGGCATCGAAGTTCCATGCGCCACCCACCGGCGAGCCGTCGCCATTGAGCAACAACCGGCTCTTGCGACGCATCTCCCGGTAGAAAAACTCCATTCGCAGTTGTTTCTTGCCCTTGGCCCAAGCGGCGAACTCTTCGCGACCGCACAGAAAACGCGTATCGGCGTGCCAGTGAATTGGCAAACCGCATTCCTTCATCGATTGCTCCAGCCGCCAGTCGCCACACTCGGTGACGTGCACTTCTTCGGCCTGCAACAGCGTTTGCCATCGATGTAATTCACCCGGCACCGAACCGCTGTTATCCGAATCATCCAGCCTGACGTATTCAACACGCACACCCTGATCCCGCAACGCCTGGGCGAAATGGCGCATGGCGCTGAAGATCAGGGCAATCTTCTGCGGGTGGTGGGGCACGTGGCTGGCTTCTTCCATGACCTCAACCAGCAACACCGTGTCGCGCTCGGCATCGAGTGCCTGTAAGGAAGCCAGGTCGAACGATAACTGGTCGCCCAGTACCAGGCACAAGCGGCGGGTAGTGTCCATTTTACGGTTCATTGGCTTGCTTCGGCGCCCTGGCGGCGGAAGAACAAGGTCACCTGGCCGACTTCCACACCGAACTTGGACATGCTGGTGCGGTTGATCAACGTGTCCTCGTCCATCAGGTACATCCAGTCGTCCATGCTCATTTCATAGGTCGAATCGTCGACCGGTACATTGAGGCGATAACGCCAGTGAAATGTGTTGCCAGCCACTTGGCCTTGGGCAACCCCTACGACATCACCGGCGCGACCACTCCAGCGTCCCTGGCCCTCGGGCGTCAATGTCCATACGCGGTGCTGGCGGGTGCCATCGCTGTACAGAAAACGCTCGTCGAGAATCAGGTTGTTGCCTTCGCGACGGCTGACAATGTTGACTTCGAAGCGCTTGGTCACTTCGCCGCCGCGCTTCTGAAACATTCCCCAGGCCTTGACGGGCTGGCTGAAAAAACGCTGCAGATCGAGTGCCGGTTGTTGATCGGCATAGTGGGTGACATCCACGCTGGTGCAGCTTGCGATGCTGAGTAGCAGTGTCAGTAACAGCACTAATCGAGTCATTGCTTTACTCCCTGATGGCAGAGGGGGTCGAGGGACCGCGCTGGAGAGGGTTTCTTATACGCCATGAAGCGCGCGTACAGGGTTGCGGCCGTCTAATTTCGCTTTCCCGCTGCAGTGTTGCGCGACATGGCGGATCAGCACCCCAAATAATTGTACGAGGACGGTATTTCTGTATAGGTTTTGTTCACGATAGGCGGAAAAAAGCCACCTGACAATCAAGCGGCAATTTTTTCGCGCAAATGCGCAGAACCGACATCACAAGTTGAAGGCTTGCCTGGGTAGCGGGGAGAGGGCGCGAATAGTGTTCACTGTGGTTTGCGGTGCTGTCGCCAGCAGGCGGAAAAAGGCCCGGATTCCTCCGGGCCAGTCATGCACATCAGTGCGAATCGGCCTCGCTCGCAGCCTCGGCAGCGGATCTTTCCCTGCGCCTCTGGAGCCAACTGTAGAACGCATGCACGGGATGAAGGACGGCGGTGAGTACGCCGAGCAGCAGGATGGTGAAAAGGATGATCAGTGGGATGCTTTCGTGCGAGAACATGGTGGGTTACTCCTGTAGTCACTATGTCGTAACCCGCAGACTAGACGCATCGAATCCTGTTTTCGATGAATGAATGTTCATCCTTGAACGCTTCGGGTGTGTTACGGCGAATCCTCCGGACGCATGGTCAGGATAATTTTTCCGACATTCTCTGAAGACTCCATTCGCCGGTGAGCATCGGCAGCCCGCGCTAGCGCAAATGTGCTGTCCACCACCGGTTCCAGGCTCCCTGCGCCGTCGAAACGATCGAGCCAATGCTCACGGAAGCGCTGGATCATGGCGTGCTTTTCCGGTTGTGTGCGGGATTTCATCACCGTGCCGATGATTTGCAGATGCCGATAGAGGATGTGTTCGAGCTCCACGCTTACCTGGCCGCCACCGCCGAGAATCCCGACTTGCACCAGTCGGCCACCGTGAGCAAGCGAGGCAATGTTGCGTGCGAAGTAGGGTTCGCCGATGAAGTCGATGACAACATCGACCCCTCGACCCTCGGTCTTGTCGGCAATGACTTGGGCGAAGTCCTGGGTCTTGTAGTCAATCGCGACGTCAGCCCCCAGATGTTCGACACGCGATAACTTGCTGCCCTCTGTGGTGGCATACACCGTGGCGCCGGTGGCGTAGGCCAGTTGCACGGCTGCGGAGCCGACACCGCCGGCCGCCGCATGAATCAACACCGAGTCGCCGGACTTGAGGCGAGCCAGGTGCATCATCGCTTCATGGGCGGTGACGAACACCTCCGGGATAGCCGCTGCGTGTACATAATCCAGTTGCGCGGGGATCGGCATGGCCATGCGGTAGTCGATGCGCGCCAGTTCGGCATAGGCGCCACCGCCAACGACGCCCATCACTCGGTCTCCTGCGGCGTAGCCGGTCACTTCGCTGCCTGTCTGGATCACCTCGCCAGCGATCTCCAGTCCGATGATCAGCGAGTCACCGAAATTCGGATGCCCATAACCACCGGTGCGATGGGTCAGGTCGGCACGGTTCACGCCAGCGGCGTAAACCCGCACCAGAAGGTCGGTGGGGCGGACTTCGGGGTTGGGCGCATCGACGAGTTCCAGGACATCTGCGGCGCCGAATTCTCTGATGTTGATCGCTTTCATAGCGGGTTCTTCTCCGAGTCGGAAAACGTGGCATTGGCGATGGCCGATGCAGTGATGGCGCCGGGAAAACCCACATAAAACGCCAGGTGGGTAATCGCTGCGGCAATTTCGTCCAGGCTGACGCCGTTGGTGATTGCCCGGCGCAAGTGAGCGGGCAATTCTTCTGAGTGACCGCCGGCGATCAACGCCGCCACGGTAATCAGGCTGCGGTCGCGGAGTGACAAGGCAGGATCGGCCCAGATCTGCGGATAAAGCGTTGCGTCGACGAAATCCGACAGCTTGGGCGTGAAGGCCCGGGCCGCTTCGCGAGGACTGCTGAAATTGATCGTGGACATGGGAGCTCCCTTAAACCTGACTGATGAATTTGTGGGTGAGGTAGTGCTCGATGCCTTCAACACCGCCTTCGGAGCCGTGACCACTTTCTTTCATGCCGCCGAACGGAAGCTCGGTGGCGACGATGCGGTACTGGTTTATCCCGATCATTCCGGCTTCCAGTCCGTCGGCCACGTCGATGGCTGTTCGTGCATTGGAAGTGAACGCATAGGCCGAAAGGCCATACGGCAATCGATTCGCTTCTTGCAGGCCGTCGGCCAGCTCGTCGAAAGGCATCAACACGGCGATGGGGCCGAAAGGTTCTTCGTGCATGATTCGGGCGTTCATGGGCACGTCTGCCAAAACGGTGGGCTGGAAGAAAAAGCCGTCTCCGGGAAGCGCCTCGCCACCGACCAAGACCCGTGCGCCTTTCTCGACGGCATCGGCTATCAATTGCTCCATCTTGACCAACTGCCTTGGGTTGGCGAGCGGTCCGACCTGAGTCTGTGGATCGAAGCCGTCGCCGATTTTCAGGGCTTTGGTGGCCGCGACAAAGTGATCGACAAACGCTTGATAGGCGCCACGCTGAACGATGAACCGGGTCGACGAGATGCACACCTGGCCGGTACCGCGAAAGCGGTTTGCGACCCCCTCTACTGCGGCTTTCTCGACATCAGCGTCGGCGAATACCAACACCGGGCCATGACCTCCCAGCTCAAGGGTAATGGGCTTCACGCCCTCGGCGGCGCGGGCCGAGAGCAACCTTCCAATGGGCACGGAGCCTGTGAATGTCACTTTTCGAATGATCGGAGAAGCAATGAGCTGGCTGGACACCTGATCCGGTACGCCGAAGACCACTTGCAGCACGCCTTTGGGCAGGCCTGCGTCGTCCAGCGCCCGTGCCAGGGCCAGCGCGGTGGAGGGACTTTCTTCTCCGGGTTTGAGAATCACGCTGCAACCCGCCGCCAGGGCCGCCGACAGTTTGCGGGCAGGCGTGATGGCCGGAAAATTCCACGGCGTGAAAGCTGCGACCGGGCCAATGGCCTGGCGTTTGACCAGTTGCAGTACACCGGGGCGGTTGGCAGGTACAACACGGCCGTCGATGCGCCGAGCGCTTTCGGCGAACCATTCGAAATACTCTGCGGCTCGCACCACTTCATCCATGCTTTCGCTCAGTGGCTTGCCTTCTTCCAGGGTCATCTGCGCTGCAATGTGCGGGGCTCGTTCCAGGATCAGATCGGCGGCGCGCTTGAGGATTTTCGCGCGCTGGTCCGGCACCGTCTGCCGCCATTGTTCGAAGCCCACTCGGGACACTTCCAGGGCGCGGTCAAGGTCGCCCGCAGTGGCGAGGGGAACACGTCCGATTTCACGCCCGGTCGCAGGGTTGACGACGGCTGCCGTAGAGCGACCTTGCGCATCGATCCATTCACCACCGATGAAAAGATAAAGCTGATCGTAGGAGTTGTTCATGGTGTGGCCTTTGGTTGGTTGTCAGGGACGGGCAAGCGCTCCGTGAAACCAAGTCTATGGAAGGTGAGTCGCTTGATTTAGCCGGCCACGAGGGAATCATTGTTGTCCCCAGAGGTAATATCGGTTGCCGGGGGGGAGGGTGTAGCATCCGCACTTGTCTCGAGCGGATTGCAGGTCTGAAGGACGATCAGGATGGATAAACTTTCAAATATGTCGGTGTACATAAAAGTGGTCGAGATGGGCAGTTTCACGGCCGTTGCGAACCATCTGGACTCCACTGTCGGCAATGTCTCGCGCGCCGTCTCGGCACTTGAAAATGTGCTCGATGCGCGTCTGTTGCAACGATCTACCCGACGTCTTTCGGTGACCGACGCGGGTCGTCGGTTCTACGAGCGATGCATCAAGATCCTGGCTGACCTGGAAAGTGCAGAAGCCGAAGCGAGCAATGCAGCCTTGAAGCCCAGAGGAACCTTGCGCGTGCACTGCGTACCTGGACTCGCTCGGCACCTGGTGACCGGCGCAGTGCTGGCGTACCGCAATGAATTTCCGGACGTCACCGTGGATTTGATGCTCTCGCAACGCATGCCCAACCTGCTCGAGGACCAGTTGGATGTCTCGATCCTGATTGCTCGTACGCTGCCGGATTCAGCGTATGTCAGTCAGAAGATCGGCGTCAGTCATTGCGTACTGGCAGCGTCGCCAGCGTATCTGGCGCAGCACGGAACCCCGGTCACGCCTGACGAACTCAGCGGTCATCAATGCTTGCTACTGGGAACGGTGGACTATGTGCGGGATGAGTGGCAGCTCAAGAGCAAATCGGGTGACGCGACCTTCGTTCCCACCGGACCGAGCTTCAGCGTGAATGACATGGACGCGATGGCTATTGCCATTCGGGAAGGGGCCGGAATCGGCTTGTTGGCCGGATTTACTGCCATCGATGATTTGCGCTGCGGAAAATTGGTGCGGGTTCTGCCTGACTACCATACGTACGAGCGCAACGTTTATGCCGTCTACACGTCACGACAGTTCGTCGATGCAAAAATCACTCGCTTTATCGATAGCCTGAAAGACCGCGTCGGTAGTCAGCTGGCAGCAACGGCTCAGGAACTTATCGGTTGAAAGACCGCAGGCAGCCTCGTTGATTCAGGGATGGCGAGCGGGATTGAATGCCGCGCATCCCTGGCTGCGCGGCGAGATATTGTTTCGATACTCACGAAGCGACCGCGAGATGAACGGCGTTTTTACACAGCGAACGTAGTCCCGCGAGTATTCACAAAAAGCGAGTAGATCGAGTGACTGCTTGCCATGAACAGCCTGTTCCCTTCGCGCCCCCCGAAGCACAGGTTCGGGCAGCGCTCTGGCAGCGAAATATGGCCGATGGCCTTGCCCTGTGGATTGAAAACACGCACGCCGTCGAGTTTTTCCAGATCGGCCCTGGGATCACCATTGCCGCCCCAGCCGCACCACAGGTTGCCCGCTTCGTCGCACTTGATACCGTCGATTGCAGCGTAGTCCAGCCCCTCGATGTGCTTGCGGCGCTCGCCCAGTGCGCCGTCTTCCTTCACGGCAATGGCCCAGATCAGGCGATTGGGTTTGGCGCGACCTTCGACGACATACAGGGTTTTCTCGTCGGGAGAAAAGCACAGACCATTGGGGCCGTTAAGGTCGTCGATGACCCGGGTGACCTTTCTGCTCTCACCGTCGATGCGGTAAACGGCGTGGGGTTGGCTCGGGGTGATTTTGTGGCCTTCGTAATTGTTGCCAGTCTGGAATGGCGGGTCGGTAAACCAGATTGATCCGTCACTTTTGCAGACGATGTCGTTGGGCGAGTTGAAGTGCTTGCCATCAAAGCTGTCGGCCAGCACGGTGATCGTGCCGTTGTATTCGGTGCGCGTGACGCGGCGGCCTTCGCTGGTGGTGGTAGAGCCTTCGCAGACGATAAGCCGCCCTTGGCGATCCCGGCACATCCCGTTGGAGAAGTTCGAGTGTTCACGGTACACGGTGAAGGTTTCGGTGATTTCATCCCAACGCATGATGCGATTATTGGGGATGTCGCTGACCAGCAAATAGCGGCCGTCACCCACCCACACCGGCCCTTCGGCCCAGCGCATGCCGGTGGCGAGTTTTTCCACGCTGGCGTTGAAAATACGCAGGTCGAGGAAGCTGTCGTCGAGGATGTGAATCAGTGGATCCGGGTAGCGTTGACTCAATGGTTCGGCAGCTTCAGAGAGACTGGGCAGCAAGGCGCTGCCGGTGGCAAGCGTGGCGGAAACAGCGAGGGACTTCTTCAGGAAGCTGCGGCGTGTATTGCCTTTTACCTGTTCGAGGTTGTCAGGC
>Ga0207655_1002990_pt1 | contig 12957 bp, 8 predicted proteins | sample KBSM44metaG_FD_184398 | JGI IMG/M metagenome (GOLD analysis project Ga0207655, IMG submission 184398) | Miscanthus rhizosphere microbial communities from Kellogg Biological Station, Michigan, USA - KBS M4-4 metaG (SPAdes) (version 2) | ecosystem: Host-associated > Plants > Roots > Rhizosphere >...
TCGCGTATCTGGTGGCCTTTAAATTTCAGTTATTCCGAAACTTAGCGTTGTGGCAGCAGGCATTAATGGTTATGGTGCTGTCCCTTGCGGTGGATGTGATTGTTTTCTGGGCAGAATTCCTGGTAATCAATGTCTCTTTCCGCCCGGAAATCTTCTGGAGTAGTGTGGTCGACGGCGTCCTTTGGCCTTGGCTATTCTTATTGATGAGAAAGATTCGCCGTCAATTCGCTGTTCAGTAAGGAATACTATGATTAGCCTCTACCTCGCATCCGGTTCACCGCGTCGACGTGAGCTGTTAACGCAGCTTGGTCTGCAATTTGAGCGCCTGATGACCCACGTAGAAGAGCAGCGTCAGCCAGATGAAGCGGCTGAAGCTTACGTGCGTCGTCTGGCGACAGATAAGGCGCGCGCGGGTGTAGCGGTGGCGCAGCAGGATCTGCCGGTATTGGGTGCCGATACCATTGTGGTGCTGAACGGTGAAGTATTGGAAAAACCGCAAGATGCTGCGCATGCAGCCGAGATGCTGAGTAAGCTATCGGGACAAACTCATCAGGTGATGACTGCCGTGGCGTTGGCCGATTCGCAGCGTGAGCTGGATTGCCTGGTGACCACAGATGTGACCTTCCGCAAGATGACGGCGCAGGAAATTTCGCACTATATCGCCAGTGGCGAGCCGATGGATAAAGCCGGCGCGTACGGAATTCAGGGCCTTGGCGGCAATTTTGTCCGCAAGATTAATGGAAGCTATTACGCCGTAGTGGGATTGCCGCTGGTCGAAACCAGCGAGCTGCTGAACCATTTTCAGTCACTGCGGGCGTTAAGGGGACAAGATGACGGCTGAACTGCTGGTAAATGTGACACCCTCGGAAACCCGTGTTGCCTATATTGATGGCGGCATTCTGCAGGAAATCCACATTGAGCGTGAAGCACGACGCGGCATCGTGGGTAACATCTATAAAGGACGCGTGAGTCGTGTCTTGCCTGGTATGCAGGCGGCCTTTGTCGACATCGGCATGGAAAAAGCCGCCTTTCTGCACGCCTCTGACATCATGCCGCACACCGAATGCGTGGCGGGTGACGAGAAGAAAAATTTTGTCGTGCGTGACATCGGCGAATTGGTGCGTCCCGGCCAGGATTTGATGGTGCAGGTGGTGAAAGATCCGCTCGGCACTAAGGGCGCACGCCTTACCACCGACATTACCTTGCCTTCGCGTTATCTGGTGTTTATGCCCGGCGCGTCCCACGTTGGTGTGTCGCAGCGTATTGAAACGGAAGCCGAGCGCGAGCGCCTGAAAGCGGTAGTTGCGGCTTATTGTGACGACCTGGGTGGCTTTATTATTCGTACTGCCGCGGAAGGCATTGGTTCAGAAGAGTTGGCGCAGGATGCCGCCTTCCTGAAACGGTTATGGACCAAAGTCAGCGAACGCAAAAAGCGCAATCAGACACGCTGCCTGCTGTACGGCGAACTGGCCTTAGCGCAGCGCGTACTGCGTGATTTCGCTGGCGCCGCGTTGGATCGCATTCGCGTCGACTCGCGTTTGACCTGCGATTTACTGGTGGAATTCACCAGTGAATACATTCCGGAAATGGCCAGCAAGCTGGAGCTCTACAGCGGTAAACAGCCGATTTTTGATCTGTTCGACGTTGAGAATGAAATCCAGCGCTCGCTGGAGCGTAAGGTTGAGCTGAAGTCCGGCGGCTATCTGATCATCGATCAAACCGAAGCCATGACCACGGTGGATATCAACACCGGCGCGTTTGTTGGACATCGCAATCTCGACGAGACCATCTTCAACACCAACATCGAAGCAACCCAGGCGATCGCGCGTCAATTACGACTGCGTAATCTCGGCGGCATTATCATTATCGATTTCATCGACATGAGTAATGACGAACATCGGCGCCGCGTGCTGCATTCGCTGGAAAGCGCACTGAGCAAAGATCGGGTGAAAACTGGCATCAACGGCTTCTCGGCGCTGGGTTTAGTTGAAATGACGCGTAAACGTACGCGTGAAAGTATTGAACATGTACTCTGCGCCGACTGCCCGGTATGCAAAGGGCGCGGTACGCTGAAAACGGTGGAAACCGTCTGCTATGAGATCATGCGTGAAATTGTGCGCGTGCACCATGCCTACGATTCCGATCGGTTCCTGGTGTATGTTTCACCGGCAGTGGGCGACGCGCTGAAGGGCGAAGAGTCGCATGCGCTGGCGGAAGTAGAGATCTTCGTCGGTAAACAGGTCAACGTTCATGTTGAACCGCTCTATACCCAAGAGCAGTTCGATGTCGTCATGATGTGATCGTGAGTTCCGTAAGCCAACGGACAGCAAGGAGAGGTGTGTGAGGCGGTTGCCGAGGATTTTGTTACTGCTGGTCGCCGCAATCATCGTTATTGTGGCGCTGCTGGTCAGCGGGCTGCGCCTCGCGATGCCGCACCTCAACAGCTATCGCAGTGATATTCTGCAGACGATCTCACGCGTCAGCGGCGTTACGGTGGATGCTAGCGAACTGCAGGGGAAATGGGAGAATTTCGGTCCCACGCTGCAGGTGCGCAATCTCAAGGTCTCGATGCAGGCAGATGAGCAGCTCACCATCGGCCGCGTTAATCTGGCACTCAACGTCTGGCAGTCGCTGCTGCACTGGCGCTGGCAGTTCCGCGATCTAACCTTCTGGCAGTTGCATCTCGAAAGCAATCATCCGTTGTTCACCAGCGACGAACAAAAAAACAGTTTTAAACCGGCGCAAATCAACGATCTGTTTTTGCGTCAGTTCGATCACTTTGATCTGCGCGACAGCAGCATCCGTTTTCTCACGCCGTCCGGCCAACATGCCGAACTGGCCATTCCGCGCCTTACCTGGCTAAACGAAAACACGCGTCACCGCGCCGAGGGCGAAGTCAGCCTTTCCAGCTTTACCGGCCAGCACGGTGTGGTGCAGGTGCGGCTCGATCTTAACGACAGCAACGGTTTACTCAGCGATGGCCGCATCTGGATGCAAGCCGATGATGTTGATGTGCGGCCGTGGATTGGTCCATGGCTGCGTGACAACACCAGCCTTGAGAGTGCGCGTTTCAGTCTCGCCGCGTGGGTGAATTTGCGTGATGGCGAGGTTTATGCCGGCGATCTGCTGCTGAGTAAAGGCGGCGCACGCTGGCGCGGCGAGCAGGGCGATCATCAGTTGCAGGTTGATGGCTTAACTGCGCACTTGTCGCGCTTTCAGAATGGCTGGAGCCTTTCGGTACCGCAAACCCGTTTGAGCACCGACGGCATCGCGTGGGCGCCCGGGCATTTTTCACTGCTGTGGAAGCCGGAAGACAAGCAGATGCTCGGTGCCAACAGCGCGGCGGAAGTGCGCGTTCGCGCCACGCAACTCGACCTGGAACGCCTGGCCCCCATTGTTCCGCTGTTTAAGCCACTTTCACCGACGTTGCTGGATAACTGGCGTTCGCTGCAACCGCGCGGCCACATTGATGCGCTGGCGCTGGATATTCCGCTACAACAGCCGGACCAGACGCGTTTGCAAGCAAAATGGCGCGATCTTGCCTGGCAACAGTGGGAGTTGTTGCCCGGTATCAGCAATCTCAGCGGAAGCGCCAGCGGCAGTTTGAATAATGGCTCACTGGACGTGGCGATGGGCCAGGCTGAAGTGCCGTACGGCGACATGTTCCAGGCGCCGCTGCAAATTAAACAGATCACCGGCCAGCTCAACTGGCTGCGCGATGCCAACGGCTTAACGCTGGATGGACATCAGCTGGATGTGCAGGCGCGTTCGCTATGGGCACGCGGCGATTTCCGCTACCAGCAGAATCTCGGTACCGCACCGCGCCTCGATATTCTCGCCGGGATTCGCGTCACCGATGCTGGCGATGCCTGGCGCTATTTCCCGCAGCAGCTGATGGGGCACGATCTCACGCATTATCTCAGTGATGCGATTAAAGGCGGGCAGGTAGATAACGCCACGCTGCTGTTTGCGGGTGATCCGACGTTGTTCCCGTTCAAACACAATGACGGCATGTTTGAAGTTTGGGTGCCGCTGCGCAATTCCACCTTCCAGTTCCAGCCCGGCTGGCCTGCACTGGAAAATCTCGACATCAATCTCGACTTCCTCAACAACGGTTTGTGGATGAAAGCGGATAAAACCAAGCTCGGTGAGGTTGATGCGCGTAACGTCAGCGCGGTAATTCCGGATTACCTGAAAGAGAAGTTGATTATCGATGGTGATATCAGTGGCGAAGGCAAAAAGATTGCTGACTATTTTGAGCAAACGCCGCTGAAACCGACACTTGGCGCGGCGTTGCAGGAGCTGCAGATTGGCGGCAATGTGCGCGGCACGCTGAATCTCGATATTCCGCTGGATGGCGAGCAGGTACGCGCCAGCGGCAATGTGGTGTTGAACAATAACAGTCTGCACATCAGGCCGTTAAATACCACGCTGAACAATCTTACCGGACGCTTCCGTTACAACAACGGCAATCTGGAAAGTGAAGCGTTACAGGCGAACTGGTTCGGACAGCCAACCGGCGTGAGTTTTAGCACCAAAGAGAATCCCAATGACTTTGGCGTGAACGTCAAGCTGCTGGGCGATTGGCAGCCGGGCAAACTCAAGGCGCTACCGGACGCTATCACGCGTCAGTTGAGCGGTTCTTTACCGTGGCAAGGTAATGTGGATATCACGCTGCCGCATAAAGGTGGCGCAACCTACAAAGTTGAACTGCAAGGTGATGGTAAAGCAGTAAGTAGTCACTTACCTGCACCGCTGGATAAGCCGGCCGGTGAAGCGATGCCGATTACCATCAACGCCAGCGGTGATCTGAAAGGCTTTACGTTGAGCGGTAGCGTGCGCGACCAGCATCGTTTCAACAGCCGCTGGATTCTGGAGCCACAGCTGCGGGTCGATCGCGGTATCTGGCTTAACGATGCGAAAAGCACGCCTAAGCTGCCAGAAAAGCGCGGCATGGAGCTGAATCTCCCGCCGCTGGATGGTGAAGCCTGGATGGGCATGATGGCTGGCACAGGCAGTTCGCGTAACGCGCAGGGCGAGCCTGAAGTGGGCGGCGCCCTGTTGCCGGGCGATTTCATTATTCGCACGCCAGCGCTGACGCTGGGTGGTCAGCAATGGCATGACGTTAACGCCACCATTACGCAGCGCCCTGGCGGCAATACACGTTTGCAGCTGGAGAGCCGTGAGGCACGCGGCAGTTTGCAGACGGCGCAGCAGTCACCGTGGCAGATCAACCTGAACTATCTTTACTACAATCCTGAATGGGCGGAGAAAACCGACGGAAAATCATCGCCGTTTGGCAGTAACAGCAGCAACATCAATTTCCGCAGCTGGCCTGCGTTGCAGCTCAACTGTGATGAGTGTTGGTTGCGCGGACAGAAATTTGGTCACATGCAGGCGAAGCTACAGCCGCAAGGCGATACGTTAGCACTTACTAACGGTTCGATTGATTCCGGCAGCTCGAAACTCAATGTGGCAGGTGAATGGGTCAATAAACCCGGCGATCAGCGCACTTCGCTGAAAGGCAGCCTGAGCGGCGACAATATTAATGACGCTGCCAACTGGTTTGGCATGAATACGCCGCTGCGCGATGCGCCGTTTAAGCTCGATTACGATCTGCACTGGCGCTCTGCGCCGTGGCAGCCATCGGAAGAGACGCTGAGCGGTACGCTGAAAACCCACTTTGGCAAAGGCCAGATCGCCGATGTCAATACCGGTCGCGCGGGGCAGTTGCTGCGTCTGTTTAGCTTTGATGCGTTGTTACGCAAGATGCGCTTTGATTTCAGCGACACCTTTAGTGATGGCTTCTATTTCGATTCGATCAACGGCACCGCATGGATTGAAAATGGCGTGATGCGTACCGATAACCTGCTGGTGGATGGTCTGGAAGCGGATATCGCCATGAAGGGCAATATCGATTTGGTGAAGCGGCAGATCGACATGGAAGCGGTGGTCGCACCGGAAATTTCCGCTTCGGTCGGCGTAGCCACCGCCTTCGTGATCAATCCGGTGGTCGGCGCTGCGGTATTTGCCGCCAGTAAAGTATTGGGGCCACTGTGGAACAAGATTTCACTGCTGCGCTACCACATTAGCGGGCCGCTGGATAAGCCGGAAATCAATGAAGTCCTGCGCAAACCGCGTGAAGACAACAAGAAGTGAATTTGACGCCGTCGGGTAATTGCCGCAGGCTATGACTATCCGAGCACATAATGAGTGAGAAACGATGACTCTGAATCTGGTAAGTGAGCAGTTGCTAACTGCGAACAGCATTAATCAGCAGGACCTTTATTCCCTGTTAGGGCAGCTTTCAGAACGTCGTCTGGATTATGCCGATCTCTATTTCCAGTCCAGTTTCCACGAATCCTGGGTGCTGGAAGACAAAATTATCAAAGATGGTTCTTACCACATCGATCAGGGCGTTGGCGTCCGCGCCGTGAGCGGTGAGAAAACCGGTTTCGCCTACGCCGACCAGATTTCCCTGAATGCGCTGCGTCAGTCGTCTGAAGCGGCGCGCAGCATCGTGCGCGAACAAGGCAACGGTAAAGCGCACACCTTGTCGGCGGTGCTGAATCGTTCGCTGTATGCGCCAGTCAATCCGCTGGACAGCCTGACGCGTGAAGACAAAATTGCCCTGCTGCACCGCGTCGATAAAGTGGCGCGCGCGGCCGATCCGCGCGTGCAGGAAGTGAATGCCAGCTTGAGCGGCGTCTATGAACAAGTGCTGGTGGCCGCCACTGATGGCACGCTAGCGGCGGATATTCGTCCGCTGGTGCGTCTTTCCATCAGCGTGCAGGTGGAAGATCAAGGTAAGCGCGAACGTGGCTCGAGCGGCGGCGGCGCGCGTACCGGTTATGAATTCTTCCTCGCCGATGAAAGTGGTGATGTGCGTGCTGATGCCTGGGCGCGTGAAGCCGTGCGCATGGCGCTAGTCAATCTTTCTGCCGTGGCGGCACCCGCGGGTATGCTGCCGGTAGTGCTGGGTGCGGGCTGGCCAGGCGTGCTGTTGCATGAAGCGGTAGGACATGGTCTGGAAGGTGACTTCAACCGTCGTGCAACATCGGTATTTAGCGGCAAAATGGGCCAGCTGGTGGCTTCAGAACTTTGTACCGTGGTTGACGATGGTACCATTGAAGGCCTGCGTGGTTCGCTGGCCGTTGATGATGAAGGCGTGCCGGGTCAGTACAACATGCTGATTGAAAACGGCGTGCTGAAAGGCTACATGCAGGACAAGTTGAATGCGCGCCTGATGGGCGTCAATCCAACCGGTAATGGTCGCCGTGAATCTTACGCGCACCTGCCAATGCCGCGTATGACCAATACCTACATGCTGGCGGGTAAATCGACGCCGCAGGATATTATTGAAAGCGTGGAATACGGCATCTATGCCCCGAACTTTGGCGGCGGTCAGGTCGATATCACCTCTGGCAAGTTCGTGTTCTCTACTTCAGAAGCGTATCTGATCGAGAACGGCAAAGTGACCAAACCGGTGAAAGGCGCAACGCTGATCGGTTCGGGCATTGAAGCGATGCAGCAGATCTCAATGGTCGGCAACGATTTGGCGCTGGATAAAGGTGTGGGCGTGTGCGGCAAAGAGGGACAAAGCGTGCCGGTAGGTGTTGGTCAGCCGACACTGAAGCTGGATAAAATCACCGTGGGTGGTACCGCGTAACCCCATCAGACGTTGTCAGGTCGCCATTCATGGCGACCTGAGCATTATCACCCCTTCCGATGCTGCTGATACTGCTGCGCGACCTGCTTGAAATACTCGGTCAGATAATCAATACACACCTGCACTTTCAGCGGCAGCTTATCTTTCTCGGTATAGAGCGCGTACACCGGGCGCGGCTCCGAGTGATATTGCGGGAACAAAATATCGATCTCACCCGCGCTGATCTCATCAATCACCCACATCAATGGCACATAAGCGATACCGCATCCCGCTTTAAGCCAGCGAATTAGCGTCTGTGAATCGTTGGTCACGAAGCGGCCTTGCGGCGTAAGACGTGTCACCAATCCTTCCGGCGCAACCAGTTCAAAGGTGTTATCTGGGCGCACGCTATATTCCAGCCAGGAAAAATTATCGATCTCGCCGGGTTTTTCCGGCGTGCCGTGCTGCGCCAGATAACTCTTCGCCGCGCATACCACCATCGGCATCGCGCCCAGACGGCGCGAGAACAGATTTGAATCCTGCAATGCACCCACGCGCACCACCAAATCCAGCCCATTGGCAATCAAATCCGGTGCTGGAATGCCCGTCACCAGATTGACGCTCAAACCCGGATATTCGCGTAACATTTCGCTGGTCATCGCCGATAACACATTTTGCGCCATCGTTGATGAGCAGCCGATACGTAGAATACCGATCGGTGTGTTGTTAAAGGCATACAGCTGCTCGTGAACCTGGGAAGCCTCAGCTAACATACGGCGACAGCCCTGAAAGTAGATCTTTCCGGCTTCGGTCAGGCCAATACTGCGCGTGCTGCGATTGAGTAATTTAACTTGTAACTCATCTTCCAGTTTGGCGACTATCTGGCTGATAGACGAAACGCTTAGCTGTAGCTGGCGCGCCGCGGCGGTAAATGAACCCAATTCAACCACTTTGGCGAAAATGGACATGCTTTTAAGTCGATCCATTGTTTACTCTGACTAAAAAGTGATTTAGCTCACAATATGTAGAAAACGTATAGTCAAGCGCGTTACTATAAGCGCGCTGGGTCTCTTCACTGCACCTGAACACGGCTGTGTTAACCCGATGATACGCTATGATTAGCTCAACGCGGCCTGAATGTTGCCATCAGTTTATCCGTCATCCCCTGATCGTAAACCCAACGTGCTACAAGGCATGTGGGCAGGTATCGGTGCAATCCGGCAAGGTCGAACTAAGGATCCGAAATGAGTGTGCTTCCGGTATTTGTCGTATTCGGGCTGTCTTTTCCGCCCATCTTCATTGAACTACTGGTTTCACTGGCGCTGTTCTGGCTGGTGAAACGCGTGCTAACGCCCAGCGGGATCTACGATCTGGTTTGGCATCCAGCACTGTTTAACACTGCGCTGTATTGCTGTGTGTTTTACCTTGTATCCCGTTTATTCGTCTGAGGTTTTTTAAGTGAAAGCGCTAATAAGAAAAATCGCGCGATACGCGATTACACTCCTGCTGGTTGTCATCGCAATCGTGATCATCTTCCGCGCCTGGGTGTTCTACACCGAATCACCGTGGACGCGTGACGCCAAATTCTCTGCCGATGTCGTGGCGATCTCGCCCGATGTCACCGGCATCATCACTGACGTGCCAGTACACGACAATCAGCTGGTGAAAAAAGGCGACACGCTGTTTGTGGTTGACCGTCCGCGCTACCAAAAAGCGCTGGATGAAGCTCAGGCAGACGTCGAATATTACCAGGCGTTGGTGAGTGAAAAACGCCGTGAAGCCAGTCGCCGTAATCAGTTGGGTACCAGCGCCATGTCGCGTGAGGCGATTGAGCAATCCAATAACGATCTGCAAACCAGCGAACATCAGCTGGCGAAGTCGGTGGCCACGCGCGATCTGGCGGTGATCGACCTCGATCGCACCACCATCAAAGCGCCTTCAGACGGTTGGGTGACCAACCTGAATGTCTATCAGGGCGAATTCATCACGCGCGGTTCGGTGGCGGTTGCGCTGGTACAACAGCACTCCTTCTACGTGCTGGCGTATATGGAGGAGACCAAACTGGATGGCGTGCGTCCGGGCTTCCGCGCACAAATCACGCCGTTGGGTAGCAACGCGGTACTGCGCGGCACCGTCGACAGTATCGCGGCGGGCGTGACGAACAGTAGCAGCAGCAGCGACAGCAAAGGCATGGCGACTATCGACTCAAATCTTGAGTGGGTGCGTCTGGCACAGCGTGTGCCGGTGCGTATTCGTCTCGACGATCAACCGGGTAACCGCTTCCCGGCAGGTACCACAGCAACGGTGGTGATCACCGGTGCGCAGGATCGCGAAACTAAAGTCTCGCCGTTGGCACAGCTGTTTAATCGCCTGCGTGAGTTTGGTTAAGCGAGGGCGATATGATTGAGTTTTTGCGTTTCCCGGTGAAGCTAACCTTCGCGCTGGTTGCGGCGTTGATGATTGGCTTTCACTTCAATCTGGAAACGCCGCGTTGGGCGGTAATGACCGCCGGTATTGTGGCCGGTGGCACCGCTTTTGCTGCGGGGGGGGATCCCTATTCTGGCGCACTGCGCTATCGTGGCATCCTGCGCATCATTGGTACTTTTATTGGCTGTATCGCCGCGCTCACCATTATGATCGCCACGGTGCGTGCGCCGGTGGTCATGTTGTTGTTGTGCTGTATGTGGGCAGGTCTGTGTGTCTGGCTCTCTTCGCTGATCAAAGTGGAGAACTCCTACGCACTTGGCCTCGCCGGTTACACGGCGTTGATTATCGTGGTCACGGCAGATGCCAGCGGCGGCTTAACGCTGGCGCCGCAATACGCGGTTGAGCGCTGCAGTGAAATCGTCATCGGTATTCTATGTGCGATTCTCGCCGACATGCTGTTCTCGCCGCGTTCGATCAAAAAAGTGATTGAGCAGGAAGTGGATGCACTGCTGGTGGCGCACTACAAACTGCTGCAGCTGTGCGTCGCGCACGAAGACAAAGACGAAGTAGATAAAGCCTGGAGCGCGTTAGTGCGTCGCACCACGGCACTCAACGGCATGCGCGGCCAACTGATGATGGAATCGTCACGCTGGAAAAACTCCAGCCGCCGGCTGCAAATGCTCAACACCTTGTCGCTGACGCTGATCACACAGGCCGCCGAAACCTTCCTGATTCAAAACTCGCGCCCGGAATACATTCCACCGCACTATCGTCTGCTGATCGAAAAAGAGGTCAACAACGTTAACGATGTGCATAAGCGCATGAAAGTTATGCGTCGCTTGATTGCCGTCAGCAGCAAAACCGTGCCGGTGACGCTGGCGAGTTGGGTTGGTGCGGCAACCGAATATCTGCTGTTGATTAACGGAATCAAAAGCAATAGCCGCATCACCACGCTGGAAGAGAGCATTCTGCAGCGCGAAGTGGTGATTCAGGCGCGTTCCGCAGAAACCCATCACGCGATGATCAATGGTGTGCGCACCTTTGCCGCAACCGCGCTGGGTTCGCTGTTCTGGCTGTACACCGGCTGGACATCGGGCAGCGGCTGCATGGTGATGCTGGCGGTGATTACCGCGCTGGCGATGCGTATGCCGAATCCGCTGATGGTGGCGAAAGATTTCCTTTACGGCATGACGGTTGCGGTGCCGCTCGGTGCGCTCTACTTCATCTTTATTCTGCCCGCGACCCAGCAAAGCGCATTGCTGCTGTGTATCGCCATCGGCGCGCTGGGTTTTATCGGCGGCATCTTCGTACAGCGCCGCCAGTTGGGCACGCTGGGCGCGCTGATTGGTACCCTCAACGTGCTGGTGCTGGATAACCCGATGAAGTTCGAGTTCAACGTCTTCCTCGACAACGTATTAGGCCAGGTGATCGGCTGCTTTGTGGCGATGATGGTGATCCTGCTGATTCGTGATAAATCGAAAGAGCGTACCGGACGTAAGCTGCTGAATCGCTTTATGTATGCTGCGGTTGCCGCACTTACCACTAACCAGGCCCGTCGTCGTGAAAACCATTTGCCGGCGCTGTATCAGCAACTGTTCTTGCTGCTCAACTTATTCCCTGGCGATATCGACAAATATCGCATTGCCCTGACGCTGATTATCGGACATCAACGCCTGCGTAATGCCGAAGTACCGGTAAACGCGGAGCTGTCCGCCTATCACCGCCAGCTGCGCTCAACCGCTGATAGCATCATCTCGGCGACCAGCGACGAAAAGCGCCGCTATTACTTCGAGCGGTTGTTAAAGGAGCTGGAGATTTATCAGGAGAAGCTGCAGCACTATTCTGCCCCGGATAATGTCACCGAACCGGTGAAAAGGCTGACGCAGATGCTGGATAAGTACCAGAACACCTTAATACAAATCTGAAACTGGCCGCTGCATTGTGCAGCGGCCTTTTAGATCCCACGCTGACACAAAAACCTCTGATATTGGCATCTATACTTTCCTGACAGGACGCAAACTGACAGGAGAACCCCGATGTCCACTTCCCTGCAACATCACGAATTATTCAAGACCGGCTATTTCGTGGATGGTCAATGGCATAACGCTAGCGCTACTTTTGATGTGACCAATCCGGCGACCGGCGAAGTCTTAGCGAAGGTGGCAAAAGCCGGTCAGCAAGAAACCGAACAGGCGATTGCCGCCGCGCAGCGAGCCTTTCCTGCCTGGCGCGATAAAACCGCTAAGGCGCGTGCCGAAATCCTCAATCGCTGGTATCAGCTAATCATCGAAAACAAAAGCTGGCTGGGCCAACTGATGACGGCCGAGCAGGGTAAACCGCTTAAAGAAGCTGAAGGCGAAGTGGAATACGCCGCCAGCTTTATTCAGTGGTTTGCCGAGCAGGCGAAACGCGCCAATGGTGAAATCATTCCGCCGGCTAAATCTGGCTCGCGCATTTTGGCAACGCGTGAACCGATTGGTGTGGTTGCCGCGATCACGCCGTGGAACTTCCCGATGGCGATGCTGACGCGCAAACTCGGTCCGGCTCTGGCCGCCGGCTGTACCGGCATCATTAAACCCGCCAATAACACCCCGCTTAGCGCTTTCGCGCTGCTGGCGCTGGCGCAGAAAGCCGGTGTACCCGCTGGCGTACTCAATGCGGTGGCGGGCGATACGCATGCCATCAGCGACGCGATTATGGCCAGTAAGGTGGTGCGCAAAATCTCCTTTACCGGTTCAACCGCCGTGGGCAAAACGCTGATGCGTAATGCCGCGGAAACCATGAAAAAGGTGTCGATGGAGTTAGGCGGCAACGCGCCCTATATCGTGTTTGATGACGCAGATATTGATGCGGCGGTGCAGGGCGCTATTGCCAGCAAATTC
>Ga0207655_1002993_pt1 | contig 12944 bp, 11 predicted proteins | sample KBSM44metaG_FD_184398 | JGI IMG/M metagenome (GOLD analysis project Ga0207655, IMG submission 184398) | Miscanthus rhizosphere microbial communities from Kellogg Biological Station, Michigan, USA - KBS M4-4 metaG (SPAdes) (version 2) | ecosystem: Host-associated > Plants > Roots > Rhizosphere >...
CCATTGACGTTGACCTTGTGTGGATCGACACCCATGTCCTTGATGAACTTGAGCACCACCGAGGCGAAGGCCTCGTTGACTTCGAACAGGTCGATGTCGTCGATGCTCAGCCCCGCCCGGACCAGGGCCTTGCGCGTTGCCGGCGCGGGGCCGGTGAGCATGATGGTCGGATCGGTGCTGGTTACCGCCACCGAGACGATCCTGGCGCGGGGATTGAGCCCCAGTTCCCGGCCCTTCTCCTCGGAGCCCAGCAGCATCAGCGCCGCGCCATCGACGATGCCCGAACTGTTGCCGGGTGTGTGCACGTGCTCGATGCGCTCGATGTGGCTGTAGACCCGCAAGGCCGTGGCGTCGTAGCCCATCTGGCCAATGGCCTGGAAACTGGGCTTGAGTGCGCTGAGCCCTTCCAGGGTCGAATCGGCACGGATGAACTCGTCGTGGTCGAGCAGCAGCATGCCGTTCTGATCGCGAACCGGTACCAGCGAGCGTCTGAACGCGCCTGCCTGGCGGGCACGGGCCGCTTTTTGCTGGGATTGCAGGGCGAAGTTGTCGACGTCCTGGCGGCTGAAGCCTTCCAGCGTGGCGATCAGGTCCGCGCCGATGCCCTGCGGGGTGAAGTGGGTGTGCAGGTTGGTGTGCGGGTCGAGCACCCAGGCGCCGCCGTCGCTGCCCATCGGCACCCGCGACATGGACTCCACGCCGCCAACCACCACCATGTCCTCGAAGCCCGAGCGAATTTTCATCGCACCCAGGTTCACCGCTTCAAGCCCCGAGGCGCAGAACCGGTTGACCTGCACTCCGGCCACGTCGATGGCCCAGTCGGCCACCAGTGCGGCAGTCTTGGCAATGTCAGCGCCCTGGTCGCCCACCGGCGTCACGCAGCCCAGTACGATGTCGTCAACCTGACGGGTGTCCAGACGATTGCGCGATTGCAACTCGGTCAGAAGCCCTGCCACCAGATCCACCGGCTTGACGCTGTACAGCGATCCGTCGGCCTTGCCCTTGCCTCGTGGCGTGCGCAACGCATCGTAAATAAACGCCTCAGTCATTGTGTCCCTCGCTGCCCTGCTGGATTTTTTATTCTGTCGACACGATAACCGTCACACAGATGTGTTCAATGATCGAAGTGCTCAGTTCACTTGACTGTGGTGAAGGTTAGCTCGTTGTAGGAAGTTTCGGACTCGGACGAACGGTAGTGAGCTATCGGACAGCCCCTGATCTGGCCCAAGGCGTCTAGCAAGGGAGTGTCGGATACTGGCCAAAGGCTTTATCACCATTCTTCCTAACCAAATCGAATTATTCATATCAAACCGATCTAAGCCGCGTCGCACGCGGGCTCTAAGGTTAAGTCTGTAGCAGAGGCGCAATAACAAAGTTTCATTCCAGCGCCCCGTCACCGGCTACTTGTCGGGACACCTGCTCTTTGGATTTCACCTTTGCCAGCTGCCGCTTCTTCTTTATGAGGGCGGGAACCTTTTGTCGCTCAGGAATAACAAAAAGAAGGCATACGCCATGTTCAAGCATTCGAAAGTACGTCAAGCGGGACTGATTGTTTTCGCCACCACACTCTTGTTGATCTTGCCAAACCTCACTAGATTATTCGGCTGAGATCTAACGGAGTAACTCACATCTTGCGCCCATTGCTGTCGCTGGCCGGCTTACTGCTGGCGATGCCGCTTCATGCTGCCCAACTGACTGTCGAGCTGGCCGATGGCACGCACACCTGGGACACCGCCCAGTTGCTCAGCCATCCCCAGGCCCGGGATATCGACATACCCGGGGACGTCTCCTACAAACGTGACATGCATTACCGCGCAGTGCCGGTTTCCGTGTTACTGGAAGGGGTGTCCAGCGATGCGCATCTGCAGGCCGTGGCCACCGATGGCTTCGCCGCCGAGATGCCTGCCGCGCCACTGCTGCAAAAGACTGGCTCCCAGGCCTGGCTCGCCGTGGAGGATCCTGCGCATCCGTGGCCGGGCCTGAGCAAGGATAAACCCGGAGCCGGGCCTTTCTACCTGGTCTGGACCGACCCGGCTGCCAGCAGAATCAGCCCCGAACAATGGCCTTACGCTGTTGGAAAGATTCGCCTGCTGGCCTCCGTGGCCGAGCGTTTTCCCGCCCTGCTCCCTGACCCGAAGCTTGCGGCTGAGGATCCGGTCAACAAAGGCTTTGCGCTGTTTCAGAAAAATTGCTTCGCCTGTCATCGCCTCAACGGTGCGGGGGATTCACAACTGGGGCCGGACCTGAATATCCCGCACAGCCCCACTGAATACTTTGCCGGCGATTATCTGAAGCTGTACATCCGCGACCCACAGAATCTGCGCCAGTGGCAACAGGCGAAGATGCCGGCGATTTCGAAGGATGTGCTGTCCGATGAAGAGTTGGGGCAGGTGGTGAGCTATCTGAAGCATATGGCAGGGAGAAGAGCCGCGCCTTGATCCCTGTGGGAGCGCGCTTGCCCGCGATGGCGGTGTGTCAGACAACTAATCGTCACATGACACACCGGGGTCGCGGGCAAGCGCGCTCCTACAGGCAAGGTGCACACCCTGAATCAAGACTGGCGTTGCACCTGCATCTGCACCACAGGCATTGCCACGGGCGCCGAAGGCGACACCGCCACCTTCGCGTGCATCTGTTCGCAACCGCCACCGCGACGCATCCCACGTACCGGGCAGGCATCGAGGTAATCCAGGCCCACCGCCAGCTTCAAATGACGCTCAGGGATAGCCAACTGATTGGTCACATCGAAGCTGTACCAGGCGTCATCAATCCACGCCTCGGCCCATGCATGGCCGGACAGGTGCTCGCTGCCGTCGCTGTACAAATATCCCGACACATAACGCGCCGGCACGCCCAGGCTGCGGGCGCACGCCAGGAACGCATGGGTGTGGTCCTGGCAAACCCCTGCCCCATTGGCAAAGGCCTGCGCTGCGCTGGTGTCCACGGCCGTGGCGCCGGGGGTGTAGACGATGTGCTGGTTCAGCGCCTGCATCAGATCGATCAGCGCAGTGCGATCGGTGCGTTTTCTGGTTTCCCTTGCTGCGAACTCGCGAATCGCCTCGTCCGCTTCAGTCAGGCGGGTGAAACGCAGAAACGGCAGCGACGACTGGCTTTCATGTTCGGCCTCGCGCGTCTCGTCGATCTCCACCTGCCCTCGTGCGCCGATGACAATGGCCTCATGGGGCTCGTCCAGCGTCAGTACGTGCAGGATATTGCCGAACGGATCGACCTGCGCCCGCACCGGGCGCGGCAATGCCAGTTGCCAGCTCAGCACCTGCTGGCGCTCGCTGTCGTGTGGGGTCAGACGCAAATACTGGATGCTGGCGCGGACCTGATCGTCGTAGTGATAGGTGGTTTCGTGACTAATGGACAGTCTCATGCTGCCTCCAGATAGGAAGTGTAAATAACGTCACCCAGTTGGGCCAAAAGCGGAATGAATTCGTTCAACCATTCGTGCAGGCCTTCGTCCAGAATCTCGTCGATCCCGGTGTAGCGCAGACGTGCGTCCAGTTCGGCGGCCAGGCGCTGGGCCGGGCGGCCATTGGCACCGGGCAGGCTGGCCAGGATCATGTCCAGTTCTTCAAGGCAGGCACGCAACGAACGCGGAATGTCGGCACGCAACAGCAACAGTTCGGCGACCTGCCGCGCACCCGGCGCATCGCGGTACACCTCGGTGTACGCCTCGAACGAGGACAGGGCCCGCAGCAAGGCGCTCCACTGGTAATAACCGGCGGCCGAACTGTCGGCGGCAGCATCGGCGGACGGGCCGCGCAATTCGAGCATCTCGTAACGGGCATCGAGCATGCGCAGGGTGTTATCGGCGCGCTCGATGAAGGTCCCCAGGCGAATGAACCGAAACGCATCGTTACGCATGATGGTGCCGTAGGTCGCACCACGAAACAGATGCGAACGCTCCTTGACCCACTCGCAGAACCGGCTCATGCCATAGCGACTCAACCCCTGCTCGGCGATGCCGCGAATTTCCAGGTAGGTCGAGTTGATGTTTTCCCACATGTCCGCAGTAATGCGCCCACGCACGGCATGGGCACTGGCTCGCGCCGCCGCCAGGCAACTGAAAATGCTTGCCGGGTTGGTCGAATCCAGGGCGAAGAAATGCAGCATGTGCTCGGCGTGCAGTTCGCCATGGCGTTCCAGATAGGCGTCCAGCGTGCCAGTGATCAGCAGCGGCATGGCGATTTCGTTGAGGCCGTCGCCGCGTCCATCCTGGGGCATCAACGACAGCGAATAGCTGACATCGAGCATACGCGCCAGGTTTTCCGCGCGCTCAAGGTAACGCGACATCCAATATAAATCCGAGGCAGTTCTACTTAGCATTGGCAGATTTCCTTAATCCTCGACCACCCAGGTGTCCTTGGTGCCGCCACCCTGGGACGAGTTGACCACCAGCGAACCTTCACGCAGCGCCACGCGCGTCAGCCCGCCAGGCACGACGCGGGTTTCGCGGCCAGACAGCACGAACGGACGCAAATCGATGTGACGCGGGGCGATGCCGTTTTCGACGAAGGTCGGGCAGGTCGACAACGACAGGGTCGGCTGGGCGATGTACGCGTGGGGCTTGGCCTTGAGGCGTGCGCGGAAAGCCTCGATCTCGGCCGCCGTGGCAGCCGGCCCTACCAACATGCCGTAACCGCCAGAGCCTTGAGTTTCCTTGACTACCAGATCACCCAGGTTGGCCAGCACGTGTGACAGCTCCTCGGGCTTGCGGCATTGCCAGGTCGGCACGTTCTTCAGGATCGGCTCTTCGTCGAGGTAGAAGCGGATCATGTCGGTCACGAACGGATACACCGATTTGTCGTCGGCCACGCCCGTGCCGATGGCATTGGCCAGCACCACGTTGCCGGAACGGTAGGCCGACAACAGGCCCGGCACGCCGAGCATCGATTCTGGGTTGAAGGCCAGCGGATCGAGAAACGCGTCGTCCAGCCGGCGGTAGATCACGTCCACCGGCTTGTGGCCGTCGGTGGTGCGCATGAACACCCGGTCGTCGCGCACGAACAGGTCCGCGCCCTCCACCAGTTCGACACCCATTTCCCGCGCCAGGAAAGCATGCTCGAAGAACGCACTGTTAAAGCGCCCAGGCGTCAGCACCACCACACTGGGATTGTCCAGCGGGCTTGAGCTTTTCAGGGTGTCGAGCAACAGGTTGGGGTAGTGGTCGATGGGCGCAATCCGTTGCGCGGCGAACAGTTCGGGGAACAGACGCATCATCATCTTGCGGTCTTCGAGCATGTAGCTCACGCCGCTTGGGGTGCGCAGGTTGTCTTCCAGCACGTAATAGGTGCCGTCGCCATCGCGAACCAGATCGACCCCGGAAATATGCGAATACAGGTCGCGATGCAGATTCAGCCCCTGCATCGCCAGCTGGTACTGCTCGTTGGCCAGCACCTGTTCGGCCGGGATGATCCCTGCCTTGATGATGCGCTGGTCGTGGTAGAGGTCGGCGAGGAACATGTTCAGCGCCTTGACGCGCTGAATGCAGCCCTTCTCGACCACGCGCCATTCGCTGGCCGGAATGCTGCGCGGAATCGTGTCGAACGGAATCAGGCGCTCGGTGCCTTGCTCGTCTCCGTACAGCGTGAACGTGATCCCGGCGCGATGAAACAAAAGATCGGCCTCACGCCGACGCTGAGCCAGCAGCTCAGGTGGCGCTTCGCCCAGCCAGCGGGCGAATTCCCGATAATGCGCACGGACAGCGCCGTTCGCATCGTACATCTCGTCATAAAAGGTGCGGATCATGCCGTACTCCTTGTCACCATGGACCCATGGGCCTTCGCAAGGCCCGTGCCAGCGGCATAAACGCTTAATTTTCAACAGGTTGAATAAAACTGCGGAAAGCCCTGCACCATTCCTGTGCAACAAGCGGGCTGCCCATTTCTTCAACGCTTCATGGCGAAGCGTTCTGTCACTGGAAAATCTATTACCAGCATAGCCAGAGATGATTTCCCGGCCGGTGTTTGTTTGCTGATAATTGCCCCATCAACGCAGAAAAACGTCACTTCGGAATGCAAGAGCGACGTTTTCGTGTTACCGGATTTTTCAACGTAATTCCCTTTATGCCGCTCCCATTCGAGCGGCTTTTTTTTGCCCTGTTTTTGGCTGATGGCGTCTCGGCGAGTTCCGTGATTTTTGCGTGGGTTGTCATCAAGTAGCAGCACGGCTGCTGGCGGGCGGTATGTCATTCATGGCTGGGTTGCCAGAGACAACGCCCCCGCCGGCAAGCCGTGCCGCTACAGGGGCGTGTGCCATGTCAGAGTCAATGAAGCCGCTTGATCTCCTGCTTCACGCCCCAGCCTTCGACCTCGCCATCGAGGCCCATGATCGCGCTTTGAAAGTCCTGTTCGAAGTCTCCTATGGCGTCGTAGGTGGCGTACATCAATTTACTCAGTTGCAGGTGCCACGCACCGTCCTCACGGGCGTTGATTTGAGTATTGAGGGACTCGCCGCGGAATTTTCTCGCAGCCTGACGCGCGCGTTTCTCATCCGGAAACACGGCGTAGAACTCGATGGGGTGGATGCGGGCGAAGTCGAAACCGCCTTCTTTCATGCGGCGCAGCACGTGGGTGCTGATGTCTTCCTGGTAGGTCGTGCTCATGAAACGTCCTCCTATGCAACGATAGATAGAGTTTCAACGATCCCTGAACGCCCCCTGCAACAGAGGCGTTGAGCGGCGGGTCATCCACCGCCCGGGATTCAAGCATGTCGCTGCAAGGCCGGTGTTGCTGTTACAAATCTGGCACCCATGCGCGATGTGACTCGGGTAGATGCCTCACCGGCCTCGTTTGCAGATTACGCCCATTGTCCGGGCGTTGCCAATTGGCAGTTTGCGGTGTGTCGCTCAGTAAGTTTCAAGACGCCTCGACGATGGAGATGATCTGTACGGCGTTCTGTTCCTTGAGTGTCTTGACGGTGGGCTCCTGTGTTCGCCCCTCCAGGTCATTGAGGTCTAGGTCATTGGTGACCGGGAACAGGCGTGGGCGCAGTCGCCTTGCGGCCTCTTCCTCACTGGGACGCAGCTCGGATTCAAGATCGAGGGTCTGCTGCACACCTTCTTTATCCAGAAACGAAACAGTCCAGACTTTCATCAATGTCTCCTCAGTCAGGCCACACGTTGGCCTACCGAAATCGGACTGTGATTTTTTGGGATTTGTTCAAGGTATTTCTCCGCGAGGCGTTAGATCATTTGCACCCCCCAAGATTGCCGACGCCGGCAAGCCGGACTGCTACGGGATGGAGTAAACCGAGGCTTTTGCTCTTGATCTTCATGCGCGGTGGTACAGGCGACACAGGGCGCGACGTAAAGGCGCCAGGCCGAGCGCAGGTGTCGTGGAGGGGGATGAGCGGCAGGAAGCCGCGAAAGCCGTGCGGGCCATGGATGGCCCATCATGGCGTGCCCCCGGAACGACGCCGGAGCGAGGGAAGTCCGAAGGACCCCAGCCAGGAGCAAATGGTTTGCCTACTTTCCCGAAAGAAAGTAGGTCGCCCGTAAGGGGCGAAACCCATAATCCCAACCAACGCGATAACGGATGAGTTCCCAATGCCAGCGTCACGGTGGTTTAGAACTCGGTGAGCATATCCGTTCGCGAGGGTGACGCGGATTCACCTTTGCGCCTTTACGGCGCGTTACTTTGTTTCGGCAAAGTAACCAAACCATTTGCGACAGGCTGGGCCGCGACTTCGTCCCGGTTCCCTCACTCCGGCGCCGTTCCGGGGGCACGCCGTGATGGGCCGTCCCTGGCCCGCACGGCTTTCGCGGCTTCCCTGCCGCTCATCCCCCTCCACGACACCTCCGTTCGGCCTGGCGCCTTAACGTCGCGTTCGGCGGCGCCTGTGCCATCGCGTAAGAAGATCAAGATCAAGAGCTTTGGGTGTACGCCCTCCCTTAGCAGTCCGGCTTGCCGGCGTCGGCGATCTTGAAATCGCTCCCGCCGGCAAGCCGCGCTGCTACGGGGTGTCGGGTCGATCGGAATGCTGACGAGCGCCCAATAAAAAAGAGGCCCGAAGGCCCCTTTTCTGATCAACGACTCGCCATCACGGCTTGGCGTCTTTCACGCCAGCGGTGTTGTCCAGCAGGCTCTTGGTCGCGGTTTGCAGGAAGCTGTCGAGCTTCTTGCGCAGCTCGGCGACGTCAGGTGCGTCCGGCACGAGTTCAGCATGAGGCTTGGTGCCCAGCTCGTAGCTGTAGACCTTCGGCTCCATTTCCTTGGGCTCGATCAGAATGCGGTTGCCAGTGACGATCGCCACCGTCTGCTCGCTCCCCGACGGCTTGATCACGCCAAAGCCCAGGTCGCCCGCCGGCAGGTTCAGCAGATCGCGGCCCCAGCACTGGTGCACGGTGTCGCCACCCAGACGGCCCATGATGGTCGGCACGATGTCGATCTGCGTGCCGACGATGCTGCTGCGCTTGCCGAACTTGTCCTGCAGGCCCGGTGCGATCATCAGCATCGGCACGTTGAAACGGCCCAGGTCCATTTCAGTGATCTGCTCGTTGTTCCCGAAACCATGGTCACCGACTACAACGAACAAGGTGTCTTTGTAGTAAGGCTCTTTCTTGGCTTTCTCGAAGAACTGCCCAAGGGCCCAGTCGGAATAACGCATGGCCGTCAGGTGCTCATCCAGCGTGCCGTGGCCGGTGACGCGTTCCACCGGCAGGTTCGCTGGCAGGGCGTACGGGGTGTGGTTCGACAGGGTTTGCAGCAAGGCGTAGAACGGCTTGCCCTTGGCCTCGCGGGCTTTCAGCTCTTCGGCGCCACGGTCGAACATGTCCTGGTCGGACACGCCCCAGGTCGGGTCGGAGAACACCGGATTGACGAAGTCGTTGCGGCCGATGAAGTTGGTCATGCCCTGGTTGCTGAAGAACCCGGACTGGTTGTCCCAGGCGAAGTCGCCGTTGTAGACGTACACGTCGTCGTATTTGCGCGCGCTCAGCAGTTGCGGCAGGCCGGACAACTTGTGGCTGCCTTCAGGCGTCTGCATGAGGTATTCGAAGCCCGGCAGGTTCGGGAAGCACGCCATGGTGGCGAACATGCCCTGGTGGGTGTGGGTGCCGTTGGAGAAGAAGTGGTCGAACAGCAGGCCTTCCTCGGACAGCTTGTCGAAGTACGGGGTGATATTCGATTCGTCGCCCAGCGCGCCCACCGAGTGACCGGCGAAGCTTTCCATCAGGATCACCACGACGTTCTTGATCGGCAGCGTGTTGCTGGCAGGCGGTGTGAACTCGCGGCGCACGGCGGCGGTGCCTGGATCGACCAGTTTCTCGTTGGCCGTCAGCAGCATGTCGCGCACGGTTTGCTGCGCCTCAGCAACTGGCAGGGTGGCTTTCCAGATGTTGTCGCGATCTTCGGACATCCGGCTCTTGGCGGCGGCGATCAGTGTCAGCGTACCGTTCAGGCCCAGGGTGTTGGCGAAGTTCGATTCGGTGGTGTACGCATCACCCCAACGCAGCGGCGGGCCTTGACGCAAGGTGCCGCGCGCAGCGATTACCGCCACCACCAGGCACAGCACGAACACGCCGACGCGGGTGTACCACGGCGCAACGATGCGGTTGCTGGAACTGCCGATGTTGAAGCCGCCACGCGGCCGGGTCAGGCGGTCGATGCCCTTGAACACCAGGCTCAGCAGCCAGGTCAGCAGCGCCCACGCCAACAGGTAGCGCACCACCGGGTAGCCGTACCAGATCATGCTCAGAACGGTTTTCGGATCTTCCTTGACGTACTGGAACACCAGGCCGTTCAGGCGCTGGTGGAACTCACGGTAGAAGTCCATCTCCATGAGACCGAAGAACGTGGTGAGGCTCGCCACAAGCGTCAGCCAGAAACGGAAGAAACCTCGCGCAGCCATCAAGCGTGCGCTGAACAGCGCCAGCAGCAGCGGGATGAGGATGTAGACCACCAGGCGCAGGTCGAAACGCAGCCCGTTGCCGAAAGCCTCGATGAACGTCGAGGCCGGCGTGGCGCCGATCCCTTCACGGTTGTAGACCAGCAGCGCCACGCGCAGCAGGGTGTACAGGACCATCAGCGCCAGGCCGCTCAACAGCGTGTAAGCCAGGTGCGATTTGACGGTAGGTTGCGGCGCGCGCGCCGGGGCGTCCGTTTTGGCCATGTGTCTTGGGATCCGTTGGATTCAGGTTTAGGTTCAGAAAGCCTACGCGTCCGCAGCTGCAATGCAGGTCCGGTCGCGGGGGGCAAATACTACGTGAACGCCTGCGCTTTATCACCGATGCGCTGCATTCTTCATCAACGCTCGGCCGATTTCTCCCGCCGGTGGGACTGGGCACAGGCAAGGCGCTGCGGATTTTCACGAAGAAGCAGTGAAAATTCCGTTGTTTGGACAGTGTTCTAATATTTTCTTACAAACAACTCATTCGAAAGAGTCATCGAAGAGTTTCAACGCATATCCGATTGCCGCAAAGACCTTGGGGGCATGCTCAGCCAGTGCAGCATTGTGTTCCAGTGACTCCTCCACTGCCGTAATCAGCCGTCTGATGCGTGGCCGGGGTTTGGAGATATTGCACGTGGATGCCAGGTCAAGGATCCCCAACCGCGAGGCGTAAAGACTTTTCGACCCTGCCAGACGCAACGCCAGGCTGTCTTCTTCGATATAGGCCGTCGTGTTGACGATATCGTACGCGGGCGCCAGATGGGCATCTGCGCCCAAGGGGTCGCGATACAGCAGTCCGAAGTTCTTGAGATGGGCGTCGCCATTGCCGACCATGCAGCTCAAGGCGACGATGTCGAAGAGCTGCTCCCGGGATGACGCCACATGTTCCGGGGCACAGAACAGGCCAATCGCCCGGGATATGTTTTCGTAGCTCGAATCGTACTTCTGCTCTGTTCCCAGCCCCATCAATACCGCCATGTCCTCGAATCCGATGGGGCGCTGGTCGCGTTCGCGGTCAAAACGGCGCATGACAAACAGTTGGCGGTTGTCCGAAAGGTAGAACTCCGGCACCGGCATGCCCGCTCTGCGTGCAGCGTCCATGCAGACATATTCGTTGATGGCCAATCCCGGAAAATCCGCCCTGCCCGACTTCACTATCAGTTCCGGCATCAGCAAGGTCGCTTTCGGATCCGGCCCCTCATCCTGCTCTGGCACCAGGACCTTCGGCTGGACGCCGGAAATCCCGGTGCGCAGGATGTAGCTGTCCACCAACTCGGCAAAAAGATCGTGAGCGCCATCCCAACTGAGGATCTGCCCCAGGCTTCGGCCCTTGGCCTGACGGCCCTCGCCCAGGAGTTGATCTATCGCTGGCGACTGAACGGCTAGCCGCCCCACCGGCGAGCCACTGCCCGTCAATGCCATGAGCAACATGGGGTTGATCGGCGTGGTCTTGGCCAGTCGGTTGCGCAGTTGCTCGAGGACATAGCCTTCGGGCAGGTTCATCTGGAAGACCGGATGCAGCGTTCGCGACGTGAAAGCAGCATCACGCACAGCCATCGTCAGGCTGATCTGCGAGCCGGGCCTGGCGTCCAGTCCATATCGGAACAGGTAGTCGCCGGAGTCGGCCAGAGACAGTTCGCCGCTCTCCCCCTCCGGCGTATGGATGCGTACGCGATCCAGTGGCTTCATCGAAACACCTCACGCAGTTCCTCGAACGACGGGCGCCGGGCGGGCACCGTCTTGATTTCCGCATCCAGAGCGGCGAGCGCCTTGGCGTAGGCACTCATGGATACGGTGGGACTGCCCTTCTCGATCTCTGCCAGTTTCTGGCGAGTCAGCCCCGACTGTGCGGCCAACTGAACCAGGGTGAGGCCTCGAGCTCTGCGCATATCCGCGATCTGACGTCCCAGACGCTCAACGATGAGCAAGGCATCCATTTGTTATGCCTGTATAACAATTAAAGGTCAATGGAATGTATACGTAACAGGAACCCATCACAAGTCCATGTTATGCGGATATGACATTTTTACATTTAAGTTACGTAAACGTAACATTACGTGTAGGGAAACCCCATGAAAACGCCCGATTGCTGGCAAGCCAATCGGGCGTCGGTGTTCCAGGGAAATTGGCAGCAGGCTAGATCCGCACGTTGCCGCGAGGACCGGCGATGGCCCAGATGATGAGGCCCAGTACCGGCAGGAGCGCGATGAGCAGCACCCAGAGGATTTTCATGCCGGTTTCGGCGCCGCTCTTCAATACGTTGATGATGGCCCAGATGTCGAGAGCCAGAATGATCAGGCCAATCAGACCATTAAAGGTGGAACCCATGGTGTCGCTCCTTATTGAGGGCTTGCCCCTATTAGGAGTAGTGGCACTTGGCGACGGTTCCGTTCGTCGGCGGATATTTCAACACACACCCGCCGGTTTCACGCCTGGGCCTTGAGCGCCTCAAGGGTCGGCTCGATCAGAATGCCCAGTTCGACGCCCAGTTCCATGACCCGCGCCTGGTCATTGCCGTAGACCAGTACGGTCTGCAGTTCGTCGTCCAGAGGCTCGCTGATGTTCATCACCACATAGCCGCCCATTTCCTTGTTCATGCTGCCCATCTGGATCTGGATGCGGTTCATGGCGGTCAGCGGCTCGGTCTTCGCCAACTGTTTGGGCTTGATGTTGAACGCGACGCCCGGGCCGAATGAGGCCGTGATTTCAGCGAACAGGTCCATGAAGTTGTCAGCTTGGAACATCACGGTTTCCGGCAGGCTGCCGATCACGATCCATTCACCCAGCGGGATGGGGAAGGTATCGTCGTAGTTGATGTCGGGGTTGGCGGCCAGAAAAGCGTCGGGATCGGCGTAGGCCTGGGCGGCTTCGTCGGCAATCTTTTCGATTTCCTCGTCGCTCATGCAGCCGGAGCTGATCTTGCTGATGAATTCGATGAGTGAGGCTTTCATGGCGGGGCAATTCCGAGCTGAAAAAACAGGTGCGAAGGATAGCCGCAAATCCCCCGCACCTCTATCAAATTGACCCGCGCATCTGTTGCAAATTGA
>Ga0207655_1002994_pt1 | contig 12941 bp, 11 predicted proteins | sample KBSM44metaG_FD_184398 | JGI IMG/M metagenome (GOLD analysis project Ga0207655, IMG submission 184398) | Miscanthus rhizosphere microbial communities from Kellogg Biological Station, Michigan, USA - KBS M4-4 metaG (SPAdes) (version 2) | ecosystem: Host-associated > Plants > Roots > Rhizosphere >...
CTGCCAAAAGGACTGACTGTATCACCCGGACGGGAATCGTGCGCCGGTTCGCGCGGAGGGAGTCAATTGCCACAGCAACACAGGCTGTTCCAGATATCCACCCCAGGATCATGAACACGAGCATCGACGACCCGAACCAGCCGAAGTCCTGTCCAGCGTCGGCCTCGTCAAAGCGCACAGACCAGCTTGCTGCCGTCGTTGCGGCGAGGGCCCATGCAAGGACTGCACCTGCCATTGTGAACACGGCGGCCCGGGCAGACAGCCGCCCGACGCGACGCAACAGCACGACGCCGGAAATGGTCGCCGCGAGCGGGCCAACGAATCCAGTCAGGATCAGGTGAGCAGGTTCAGCCCAGTGTAGGTAGTACGCGTTGCTGAAGAGGAGTGCGGTGGCACCAATGAAGGCCACAAGGGACACAGCTGCGTATCCGACGGCCCAGCCAGGTGTGGCTGAAAATGGACGTGCTTGCGCAAACGAACTCATGTAGTGCCTCTTTTCTGGCGGAACCGCCCCCAATAGATCCCCGCCCAAAGGCAGTGGTTCATATGCTAGCCCACGGGCTGTGGACGGCGATTGAGCCACCATCGCTATCCTTGAATGATGAGCGAGATTGCGCATTCCACCATCGCCTTTGAGGGACATTTCGCCCGGGAATTCCCTGAGATGGCTATTCCGTGGCGGGCGGAGGAGGCACCTGATCCGCAGCTTTTGGCACTCAACGAGCCCCTCGCCGTCGAGCTCGGTTTTGATCCCGGATTTCTCCGCAGCCCGGAGGGCGTTCGGCTGCTGATCGGTAATGCCCTCCCGGAACAGGCAACCCCCGTGGCCCAGGCATATTCAGGTCACCAGTTCGGCTGGTACTCGCCCCGTTTGGGAGATGGGCGTGCCCTTTTGCTGGGGGAGATCGCCGGCGCTGACGGGAAGCTCCGCGAAGTCCACCTCAAGGGCTCGGGGCGGACGCCTTTTGCCCGCAACGGTGACGGACAGGCGGTGGTCGGGCCCATGCTGCGCGAGTACATCGTGAGCGAGGCGATGCATGCTTTGAACACTCCCACTACGAGGTCCCTGGCCGTGGTCGCGACGGGCCGTCCGGTTCAGCGCGAGACTCTCCTGCCGGGCGCCGTTCTGACCCGGGTTGCCAGCAGTCACCTGCGAGTGGGCAGTTTCCAATACGCCAGGGCCACCAATGACATGGATCTGTTGCGCCGCCTTGCCGATCACGCGATCGAACGCCACCACCGGTCGGCTGCTGAGGAAGACAACCGCTACCTCGGGCTGCTTAAAGGCGTCATTGCGGTCCAAGCGAAACTGGTGGCCCAGTGGATGCTCGTCGGTTTCGTGCACGGTGTCATGAACACCGACAACATGACCGTGTCCGGCGAAACCATCGATTACGGTCCATGCGCCTTCATGGAAGGCTTCGATCCGGGAGCGGTATACAGCTCCATCGATGAAACCGGACGCTATGCCTATCGCAACCAGCCGCTGGTTGCCGAGTGGAATCTTGCGCGTTTCGCCGAATCACTCGCCGCACTTATCCATGAGGATGAAGAGCAGGCAGTGGCCCTCGCCGTCGAGGCACTTAACGGGTTCCGCCAGCAGTACAGCGCCACCTGGTTCAACGGCATGAAGGCCAAACTTGGGCTACCTGAGGGAATCGACGACGGCGTTGCCTCACCTTTGGTGGATGACCTGCTTGAGCTGGTCCAGGAGTCACGCGCGGACTACACCTCGTTTTTCCGCAACCTCGGAAAGGCTGCCCGCGGGGAGGTTGAACCCGCGCGCGGCCAGATCCTGGACCTGGCAGCGTTCGATGCCTGGCTGGAACGCTGGCGGGCGGTGACGCCGGATGCTGATGCCATGGACCGGGTCAACCCGGTCTACATCCCTCGAAACCACTTGGTGGAGGAAGCCCTTTCGGCCGCCACGGAGGGGGACACAGGGCCAGCGGAACGATTGCTTGAAGCGCTGGGTTCGCCATACCTCGAGCGCCCGGGCTTGGAGCGGTTTGCAGTGCCTGCACCGGAGAACTTCGGCCCCTACCGGACGTTCTGCGGCACGTAGCCCTTGTGGCACGACCCCTCCCAGCAGGGGGTCGCGCTTTTCCTAGGCTATTTACCCACCTGGCCGCACGTGCCGTTGATCTTGAAGTCAGACCAAGCTGGGCTCGAGAAGTCGGTGAAACCATCCGTCGTGGCTGACAGGGACGCGAGATCACTGTTGGTGGAGTGGTTGCCATATCCCGGGGTTACGCCCGGAACCTCAGCAACGTCTCCCAGCGGATGGTGGTCATTGGCTGTTTGGCTGGCACAGTCAACCGATTCGACTATGGGGTGGATCGTTGCTGACGCAGCTGGTGCGAGTCCCAAAGTTCCCGCGAATGCGATGCCGATAATCGCGAGTGATCTAGTCGTCAGACTCATTGTTTTCTCCTCCGAAGACAGGAGCGTCGGGCGGCGCCCCGAGCACCATTAAGCTCTCGACCACGAGGCAACGCAATAGAGTGAACGTTCCCACCTGGGTCGGTAGCCTTGGGCGCATCAGCAGACAAAAATTTGACTGCGTGGCACAGTAAGCACCATGACTCGAATCCTGATGATCGGTATCCATGCCCGCGCGCTTGATTACAGCAAACTGCCGCCGGGACTGGATGAGGCAACCATGACCGAGCGGATCGAGGCTGGGTTCGGGGCAACCATCGCTGCTGGTTTTGATGCTGTGTCCTGCCTAATCGGTACCTCGCCTGACGAAGCCGAAACAGAGATTCGTGAAGCGTTCGCCGGTGATCAATTCGGCCTGGTGATGATCGGTGGAGGCATCAGGATGGTCCCGGAGTACACGGAACTCTTCGAACGGGTTATCAATGCGTGCAACGCCGAATCACCAGGAATCACGTTCTGCTTCAACACCTCGCCGGAGACGACCCTGGATGCATTGAAGCGTCACATCCAGCCGTGAAGCCTTTCGGCGGGAAAAGGGCGGTCCAATGAAGGACCCCTCTGCCGGTTTTGCTGGCAGAGGGGTCCTTCATTGAGTTACTGAATTCCTTCGCGGTTCAGCTTCCATTCCTGGCAGGTGAACCCGTTGGCAGTGTATTGCTGGGCATGTGCGCCGTCGGTTGTTGAAGCACCAGCTATTTCCAGCAGTTTCCCGCTGTTGGCATTGGCGAGTTTCCACCAGCCGCCGCTAACGGTCGGTGCCCAGACCTGTGTAGGGCTACCGGTTGGGCCCCACTGGCTCGCCTGAACCCCATCGGCGGTAGCTGCCGAGCCAATTTCGAGGAGTTTGCCACTGTTGATGTTGGTGAGCTGGATTCCCCCGCTGGCTTGTTTGATGCTCCATAGCTGTGTGGCATTGCCGGTATCGCCCCATTGTCCGGCTCCCGCGCCATCGGTTGTTAGAGCGCTGAGAATTTCCAGGGATTTGCCGCTGTTGCGGTTGGTAACCCGGAATTGCGGATCCAGGCTGCTGGAAGGGTTGAAGACCTGGAGGACATCCAGTTCGGCGAAGGAGGTTGCCTTGGTGAAGGACACCGTGTTGGCTCCGGCCGACAGGGTAGCCGTCATCTGCGCCCAGCCGTAGCGCCCCCAGTCGACGGTCGCCGGGTAATTCAAGGTAGTCGATGTTCCACCGTTGACTTTGACGGCGTGCGAGCTGTTTGCTCCGGTTCCGTTCGTGTAGCGCATATTCAGTGTGTAGGTTCCTGCAGTTGGCACCCTCACTGTGAAGGTGACCGAGCTGCCAGCATTGTTGATGTTGCCTACTTTTGAGCCATTGGACGCATCCGGATCGTTCACCAGGGCTGCATCTTGCCGGACTGCGCGTTCGGCTTCGTACTGCTGGGCGTCGAGGGGGATCGAGCCGACTCGAACATCGTTGTAGGTGGTAGCAGGATTTTCAACATTGGTGGCTTGGTAGAGCGTCCTGCCGTCAACGCTGGTGTCGAAGCCTTGCGCGAAGCCGGTGAAGGACCCGCCTTGAGTGTCGGATGCGTCGTAGGTGACGGCGTAGGGGAGCCGTTCCCAGGGGCCGTCGCCGAGGTTGTAGTTGACGTAGAAGTTCTGGCCGCCGTCGATGTTGCCGGCTGTGTCCAGTGACCATTTCGAGGCGATGACGACCATGCCTTTAGGTCCGCCGGTGGGAACCCACCTCACGAAGGGGGAGGACCCAATTCCTCGCCCGTCTTTGAGAGCTACCTTTGTGCCGATGCTGGCTTCAGGCGACCAGTTCAGGCCATCGGGCGAGATCTTGAAATAGACGGGCGCTGTGTTCTGTGACTGGCTGGGGCGGTTGACCACTTCGAAAGTGGCCAGATAGCGGCCATCCTGCATCTTGGTCACTGTGATCATGCCCGGGCGGTCACTGTTGTTTGTCGGCGCGGAAACGTTGCCGAGGGCACCCCAGGTGAGGCCGCCATCAGTTGAGCGTCGATAAGACACGGCTTGGAGCACTCCGTTTGCCTTTTGCCGCTCGTCCGAGAAATAGGCCGCGAGTCCGCCGTTGCCGTCGATTGCCAGGGAGGGTTCCCAAACAGTACTCGTGGTGGAGGTGGGGCTGGGATCGTAAACTGCCGGTCCGCCGGAGTCGATGGTGCTCTGGTAGGACCACGTAACGCCCTTGTCCAAGCTCTTGTACACAACAAGTCTGCTGCTGGAACGGTCTTCGGGCATGATCATCCCCGTGAGCAGAATAGTGCCGGCGGGCAGGTTGCCAACCTGTTGGGGGAGTTCGAAGAGGAAGGGTTGGGCTGTCCGTGTCAGGGCAGGAAAGGTGATGCTTGGATTCACTTCAGAGATCTTGGTCCACGTGGCGCCGTTGTCCGTGCTGCGGTGGATGGGATAGCTCTGAACGCCGTTTGTCAGTACAAGTTTGTCGAAGGTGGACAGGAGCGTGCCGTTGGCGGTCCCGTTGTTCTTGAGGGTGATGACTTTGGCGTAGGTGGTACCCGCCGCACGCCCGCCTTCGGGATTGAACGAGGATCCCGCCGGCGGTGAGTACACCAGCGCACCATTCCCGGTGGTCACTGCCACGGCTGACGGTATCGCGGTGAACTGACCGGCCAGTACTGCCAGCATGACAAGCACGACGACGGCGATGGTGGGTCGGGCGCGTGGAGGGCTGATCCTGCATTTGGGCATGGCTGAAGCCACAGAATGTTGGTGCATTGGTTCTCACTTTTCTCGGTGGGCGTGGGGCATGACTGCTGGATGAGGTGGAGCCAGAGGCTGTGGGGTGTCAGGCCTTTTCCGGGGTGCTGGTCAGGAACAGCGCCGTCCAGGAGACCGGAGGCAGGGTGAGGGTGATGGTGCCGGGGCTCTGCTCCGTTCCCTCAAGGTCACGGAGTTGAACGCGATGCGGATCGGCAAGGGTGTTGGCGGCGAAGACGTCAGTATCGGTCAGCGTCAGGGCGCTAAGTATTTGCACGTCCCGGAGATGGCTCGTGTCGATAGTGACGGTGGATTCCCGGTCCGAGCTGCGGTTGACGAGGAACACCGATGCGGATCCGTCGTCGGAATTGTGGGTGGCGGCGGCGTCGACGATCCTGACGGCGCCGTGGGCGGCGGTGTCGTATTTTTCGCTTTCGAGCCCGGTGTCCAGGGCAATGCCGTTTGCGTTGTGGGAGGTCAGGGCGAAGGGGAAAAATGTGGTCTGTCTCCAGGCCGGTCCGCCGGGTTCGGTCATGATGGGGGCGATGACGTTGACCAGTTGGGCAAGGGAAGCTGAGGTGACCCTGTCTGCGTGGTTGAGCAGTGAAATGAGGAGGTTCCCCACCACAACGGCGTCCGCAACCGTGTAGCTATCCTCAAGGAGCCGCGGAGCGACGGGCCAGTTGTCGATCCCGGTGATCTTATCCACCGTCTCGAAACGTTCGTTGTACCAGACGTTCCACTCATCGAAGGAGATGTTCAGGGTTTTGTCGCTTCCCTTCACTGCCTTGATGTGGTCTGCCGTGGCGGTGACCGAGTCGATGAACCGGTCCATGTTTGCCGCCGATGCCAGGAAGCTTCCCAGGTCCCCGTCCTTGATCTCGTAGTAGGCATGGCAGGAAATGAAGTCGACGTCGTCATAGGTATGCCCCAGCACCACTCGTTCCCATTCACCGAAAGTGGGCATATCCGCACTTGAGGAGCCGCAGGCGACCAGTTCAATGGAAGGGTCCAGTTGGCGCATGGCCTTTGCCGTCTGGGAGGAAATCTTGCCGTAGTCGTCAGCGCTGCGATGCCCGATCTGCCAGGGACCGTCCATTTCGTTGCCCAGGCACCACATTTTGATGTTGAACGCTTTGTCGCGGCCATTGCCGGCCCGTTTCTCGGCCAAGGCGGTACCGAACGGGAGGTTGCAGTATTCGAGCAGATCCAAGGCCTCCTCGGTGCCGCGTGTTCCGAGGTTGACGGCGAGCATGAGCTCGCTGCCGATTTCCTCCAGCCATCCTGCGAATTCGTGGAGTCCCACCTGGTTGGTTTCGGTGGAGTGCCACGCGAGGTCAAGCCGTTTGGGCCGCTGTTCCACCGGGCCAACGCTGTCTTCCCATTTAAATCCGGAGACGAAGTTCCCGCCGGGATACCTGATCGCTGAGACTCCCAGTTCCTTGACGAGTTCCTTGACGTCGTTCCGGAATCCGGCGGAGTCAGCGAGTGGGTGGCCGGGCTCGTAAATGCCGTCATAGACGCAGCGGCCGAGGTGTTCGACGAATGAACCGAACACCCTGCGGTTGACTGTGCCGATGGTGCGTTGCGGGTCCAGGGTCAGGCGTGCTGTGGCCACGGGCTTCTTTCTTGTTCGGAGGCGAAGGAGGATTCTTTGGTGATGGCAGCGGCCGGATCGGTCACGGCTGCGCCGGCGTGGTGCTGGAACCTATCCGCGACGGGGTTCTTGACCCGGTGCAGGGTGCCGATTTCGTCGGGGACGAGGTCCCAAAGGCCCATGGTGAGACGGTAATGTTCAAGCGGCTCGGTCCCGTAGCGGTAGGTCCACTCGTACATATCCGTTACCGGCCACCAGGTGTATCCCACGATGTCCTGCCCTGCCGCCCGGAGTTCCTTGACGCATCGTACGGAGGCGTCAAGCCACTCGATCCGCCTCTCATAGGAGCCCGTGAGGCAGGTTTCGGTGAGCGCAACCGGAGCACCATAGCGCTTGCCGTAGGTGGTCAGAACATCGGCCAATCCCTCGGTCCAGTCGTTGCGGACGGCGCGGGGATCGTTGATGTCACCACGGACGGGACGGGCGGATTCCAGGAGCTCGGTGGAGTGCAGGGGATAGTAGTTAACGCCCATCACATCCGGGAGCACGATGTTCTCTTGGTGCCAAGCGAGATCGTGGTCGGTCATTCCGTGCCGGGAGAGCCAGGGCGTGAGCTCGTGATTGGCATCCACTTTCCCCGTGACCAGGTCCTCCACCAGGTAGGAGCGCGCCTTGAGGTGGCGGAGTTCATCATCGTGTTCGCCATTGTTCGAGTCACTGACGAACCGGAAACCGGCATCGACGTGGGTGAAGATGGCCCGCTCACCAAGCACCTCAGCCATGTTTTGCTGGGCGAGGACAAATCCCTTGGAGAGGTTGCGCACCAAGGCGACGAGGCCGTCGTCGCCCGCCAGGTAGGGTGGCCAGTGCCCGAACTTTCCGGCAAACAGTGTGTGGATCATGGGCTCGTTTACCGGCGTGTAGTCCACCACCGTGTCGGCGTAGCGTGCCGCCACCCGGGCAGAGTAGTCAGCCACCCGTTCCGGATAGCTGGAGTTCAGGAACTGGTTGTCCAGCCACGTGGGGGTTCCGTAGTGCATCAGGTCCACCAAGGGCTTCAGCCCAAGTTGCTGGAACCGGTCCATCACCTGGTCCAGCCAGTCCCACTTCCAGACATCGCGCTCGGGGTTGATCTTGTACCAGGGAATGCCCCACCGCAGGAACTCTGCGCCCGCCTCCTTGGCAAGCCCCAGATCCTGATGCCAGAAGCGGTAGTGCTGGGTGAGTTCGTATTCGTCCAGGGACCGTTCTCCGGCGCGTTCCTGGGGAATGAAGGTGTCCTCAATCCCGAGGCCGAAATGCAGGCGCCCGTCTTCATGCCAGTTCAAATTTTTCCTCACTTCAATCCTGTGGTGGCGACGCTCTCAATGAAGCGGCGTTGGACAAACATAAAGATGGCGGCGAGGGGCAGGATGGCCACGAGGGCGCCTGCCATCATCACGCCGTACGGGACTATTCCGCCCGGTCCCGTCAAGAGGGTCAGCCCTGAGGTCAAAGTGCCCATGTCTTTGTCGGTGGTGAAGATCAGGGGCCAGAGCAGATCGTTCCAGTTGTTCACGAAGACGAACACTCCCAGCGTCAAGATGGCCGGCAAGGCATTCGGGAGGACAACATTCCAATAAACGCGCCACTCAGAGGCGCCATCAATGCGGGCTGCATTGTCCAGGTCCCTGGGGAGGGACAGGAAGAACTGCCGCAGGAAGAAAATCCCGAAGGCATCCGCGGCGCGGGGGACGATCAGCGCAGCGAAGGTGTTGACCCAGCCCAGGTCGCTTGCCAGTTGGTAGACCGGAACAAGGGTGGCTTGGAAGGGAATCATCAGGCTGGCAATGATCGCGATCAGCAGGAACTTCTTGCCGGTGAAGTCGATCCTGGCCAATGCGTAGGCAGCCAGCGAATCGAACAGGAGGGCAAAGAGCGTTACTCCACCAGCAAAGACGAAGCTGTTGGCGATCAGCCGGATGAACGGGAGGTCCTGGAAGATCCTGGTGAAGTTGTCCAGGGTCCACGTGGCCGGCGTGAGCGTCGGCGGAAAAGCGTTAACCTCGGCCACCGGTTTGAAGGCCGTGAAGATAATGATGGCGATGGGCAAGAGGATCACGGCCGTCGCCAGGCCCAGGAGAACCACCACCAACGCGCGGTTCAGCCTCGACCTCGTGGCATTGCGGGATTTAGACCCGGCTCGGCCAGGGGCGTGCTGCAGTCTTAATGTGGTGGACATTAGTCACCTTCCCGTTCTCGTTTTCCGAAGAAAACAAACTGGACAACGCTGAGCAGCAGCGTGGCGGCCAGCAGGACGTAGGAGAGTGCGGAGGCGAAACCGACGTCGAGTTTCTGGAACCCGGACTTGTAAATCTGCATGACCACGGTTTCGGTGTGGCCGTAAGGTCCTCCGCCGGTCATCACATAGATCTGGTCGAAGGCCTGGAGGGCTGCGATGAGGGCGAAAATCAGGACAAAAGCCGTGGTGTTGGAAAGCATCGGCATGGTCACATGCCGGAATCGCATGAGGGGCCCGGCGCCGTCCACCTTCGCGGCCTCGTAGAGAGATCCCGGGATCTCCTGCAAGCCGGCGAGGAAAATGACCATGTAGAAGCCAAAGCTTTTCCACACGGCTACGAACGCAACCGCTGGCATGGCCAGGACGGGATCCTGCAGGACGTTTCCGATGCGGATCCCGGCGTTCCCCAACCAGTAGTTCAACAAACCAACCTGGGGGTCGATCAGGTAGGACCAGGCAATCGCGGCGACAGCGAGGCTGATGATGAACGGCAGGAATAGGGCGGTTCGGAAGAATCCGCGAAATGGCAGCCGGGGATCGTTCAGCAGCAGGGCCAAAACGAGTGCCAGGACCACCGCCATTGGCGTGAACAACAGTGCGTAAAGGGCGGTGTTGACTACTGCATTGAGGATGACCGGATCGGTGAAGATGCGGGCGTAGTTCTCCAAGCCGACCCATTTTTCCTTGCCGAAACCGCTGGCATCGGTAAAGGACAGTCTCAGGGCGGAGATCATCGGCCAGGCGGTGAATGCGCCTAGGACCAAGAGTGCTGGGATCAGGAAGGCCAAGGCCTGGATGTTCTTGCGGCGTTGCCCGATGGCCGGGTTGCGTCGGCCGCCCAAGGGGGCCGGCGCTCGGTACCGGGGTGCCGCCGTCGTTTTCTTGTGCATGGTGGTGCTCATTTGGGGAGCTTCCTTCCGGAAGGTGCGGCGCCCACGAGGCGCCGCACCTGTTCCGTTCAACTATTTGGCGTCGACGATCTTCTGGACAGACGCCTGGGTTTCCTTGAGCAGATCCTGAATGTTCTCGCCGGCCACAGCGCGCTGTGTGAGCTTGTCGACGGCGGTCAGAACGTCCGTGCTGTTCACGACGCCGGGCAGGAGCGGGCGGCCGAATTCAGACTGTTTGGTCAAGGCTTCCACTACAGGGTTCGCGGCGACATCAGATGCCGGGATGTCTGAGCGCAGCGGCGGCCAGCCGGAACCCAGGGACCAGGCTGTCGCCTGTTCCTTCTGCAGGAAGTAGGTGAAGAACTTCTGTGCTGCGGCGGCTTTCGCCTCGTCCTTCTGGGTTGTGATGCCCATCGAAATACCGATAGCGGACGCGGCTTGGTCCTTAGGCCCGGCAGGGACGGCGGCAATGCCGTAATCGATCTTGTTTTCAGTGGCGATGGAGGACATCCACGGCCCACCGAGGTACATGGCTGCCTTGCCGCTGCTGAAGAGCTTGTCACCGGCAATACCGTCCAGGCCGGCTGGTGAGATCTTGTCGTTCCGGATGGCGTCCACCCACGTCTTGAGTGTCTGGGCATTCTCCGGCGAGTCGACCACAGCCTTGCCATCCTTGACGACGTTTCCGCCGTTGCCGTAGAAGAGGGAAGGCCAGACGCCGTTGGCTACGGTTGCGTGGTCAGGCAAACCAAGTCCGTACTGTTCTGGAGTTCCGTCGTTGTTTTCATCCACGGTCAGCTTCTTGGCCGCGGCGATCCATTCGTCCCAGGTAGTGGGAGGGGTGGTGATTCCAGCCTTGGCAAACAGGGACTTGTTGTAGAACATCGCCAGGGGAACGAAGCCGGATGGGACGCCGTACTTGTGTCCGTTGACGGTTTCCATGTCCGCGGCGGCGGGAATCAGCTTGTCGAGGTTGCTGGACGGATTCTTGTAGAAGTCATCCAGTTGAACGAAGGCCCCTTTGTCAGCGTAGACGGGGAGCCGTTCGGCCGGCATCGCCACGATGTCCGGACCCTTTCCGGAGGAGAGGGCCGGCAGAAGGGTGTCATCAATGACCGACCATGGATTGGTTTGGACTTTGATGCTGACTTCATTCTGTGAGGCGTTGAAGTCGTCAACGATCTTGTTCAGGACCTTCCCGTCAGCCTCGGTGTAACCGTGCCAGAACGTGAGTTCCGCTTTGGCGCCGTCTTTGCTTTCCCCGCCGGCGCCCCCGCCCGAACAGGACGTTAGCGCTAACGACGCGGCGGCGACGACGGTGAGGAATGTGAGCGACCTTTTCATGTCAGCCCTTTCGTGAAATGGGACAGCCATGTCCCCAAAACCTGCTGTCAACGATTTAGGTAAACGTTGTACGTAAACGTTGTATCAAGCATGCGCCGTGCTTCGAAAGCGGTCAAGACCTCAGTGGATTTTTATTTCAAGCGGCAGATGTTGCCAGCGAGGCGCTGTCCGTGGATCCGCCGGAGGACTCGCGGACTTGGAGGGAGAAGCCCGTTTCAATCTCGTTGGCCTCCGGGCCATCGCCGCCCTGTATGCGCCGCAGGAGCATCTCAACAGCTGCCTGGGCGATCTGGTCCCGCCGTGGATTGATGGTGGACAAAGTCGGCAGGGAATACTGCGTTTCATCCAGGTCATCAAAGCCGACGATCGCTACATCCTTCGGGATGTGCAGCCCGGCCTCTTGGAGGACGCGCATGGCGCCCAGCGCCAAGGTGTCATTGAAGGCAAACACCGCGTCAAAGTCCAATCCGTCGGCGAGCATCCGCGTCATTGCGGCGGCACCGCCCCTCCGGTGCCAGGAATCGGCGTAATAAACCAGCTTGGGATCGAAGGGCACTCCGGCGTCTTCCAGTGCGGCCTTGTATCCGTCCAAGCGAAGTTCCGCGGACGCGACAATATCGCCCTCGTGAGCACCCAAGGCCACAACCCTGCGTCGGCCGATGCTCAACAAGTGCTCCGTGGCGGACTTTGCTCCCGCAGTGTTTGCCATGGTGACGCGATCCACTTGGCCCTCGAAGGATGTATCACCCAGGACAACCAGCGGCGTGTCCACTCCCTTCAGAATTTCCGTATCCGCAGATCCCAAAGTCAGAGAGCTGTAGATGATGCCGTCCACCATGTGCCGGTGTTGGCCACGAAGGGCTGCCAGCTCATTTTCACGACCACTGCCGATCGGTTCAATGAGGACAGCGATTCCCTTGGCGGCAGCGGCACGCATCACGGCGTCCGCGAGTTCAGCGAAATAGGCCGTGGTGAGGTCCGGGATGATGAGCCCAATGACCCCAGTACGCCCGGACCTCAGATTCCTCGCGGAGAGGTTCGGCCTGTACCCCAGCTGGTCAATGGCTTCCTGAACACGTGCCCGCGTTTCTTCACGCAGCTGCGGGTGGCCATTAATGACGTTGGACACCGTCTTGATGGAAAAACCGCTGACCCTGGCGACGTCCCGGATAGTGACAGACATGGCCGCTCCTTTCCCTGCGCAAAGGGCCGGAATCGCCCTGATCACAGGGTACAACGTTGGAAGCAAGACGGTACAACGTTGGTAGTGCTGTCGCCGGAAACAACTGAAAATTGCTGCTGAAGAAGGGACTTCTGCCTCCGCGCTGCGGGCCTCGTCGGATCCTTGCTCCACAACATATCGAGGTCTAGCCTAAAAGCGGGAGCAGGTCCAGAGGTGGGCAGCAGCCTCCCTTTCTTGAGGAAACAGTCGATGTCGATCATCTCTGATCCCTATCTCCCCGGCGACGTCCATCGCCCGGAAGAAGTCCATCCGACTATCCTCAGGCGCTCCACATTCCCTGAAATCACGGGCCACTCTAAACCGACGCCTTACCCCAGCGCGCCTTGAGGCCTACCGCTGTCCGCTGTTTGCGGGCCGCACCAACAAGAGGAGGAAAAATGGAAACCGTTGAAGAAACCATTGATGTCGCCGTCCCGGTACGCACGGCCTATAACCAGT
>Ga0207655_1002995_pt1 | contig 12938 bp, 8 predicted proteins | sample KBSM44metaG_FD_184398 | JGI IMG/M metagenome (GOLD analysis project Ga0207655, IMG submission 184398) | Miscanthus rhizosphere microbial communities from Kellogg Biological Station, Michigan, USA - KBS M4-4 metaG (SPAdes) (version 2) | ecosystem: Host-associated > Plants > Roots > Rhizosphere >...
AAAGATAGAAACAGTGTAACCGCGGCTCTCAATGTTAAGAGCCAAGTTGCGGCCCATCACTGCCATACCTACAACGCCGATCTGTTGCTTGGACATTACATACTCCTGTCTGAAGGTCACTTCACACTGCGACATCGCATGTGAACAAAAGTGCCAATTATGTTAACTCAGTATAATAATAGATTGAAAGTTATTGATGCTATAGAGTTATGCAAGCACAGAAATATTGCTATATCAAAGATTTGTATAAATCAACGTACGAAGAGACCATTTTATCACCGGTAAAAAGTTCGCGGTAACGTTGGTAAGCATGATCTCCATAAATCTTTGCTTGTGCAGGATTATTCCAGAGGAACTCCATTGCCATACACAATGCTGAAGGATCAGAGGGAGGTACTACAATCCCTGTTTCGTTGTGGATATTAATCCATGACGTGCCAGTTCCGATTTCACTTGAAATAAGGGGCTTACTAAACATTGCCCCTTCAAGCAAAGAAATACCGAAAGCTTCGGATCTTAGATGAGAAGGAAATACCATAGCGAAACAAAGATAAAGTAGCGCAATTTTGTCGGCATCCTCAAGTGCGCCCAAAAAAAAGACGTTCTTTAAACCCAGCTTTTTAGCCTGGGCCTGAAGTTGACGTTCTATAGGCCCCGATCCAACGATGACAATTGGATAATTCCTTCCAGCATTAGCTTCTAATAATATGTGCAATCCTTTATAGTAACGTAATGTACCTATAAATAAAAAGAAACGCTCAGGTAATTTTTCCCGCCAAGCTTGTAGAGCATCGCTAGAAGGTGATAAATAACCCGCTTGATCTATGCCAATAGGAATAACCATAACCTTCTCAGCATATTTTTTTAGCACTGGACTTGTAGCTACATAATTAGGCGAAGTCGCGACAATAGTATTTACTGAAGACATAAACTTATGCATTAAAGGACTATATAATCGAAGCAACTTCTTTTGCCTGACTATATCTGAATGATAACTTACTACAGTCGGTTTGTTCACCTTACAAATAAAATGCACCATATCCATATAAGGCCATGGAAAATGATAGTGAATAACATCTGCTTTTTTAGCGAGCATGTTGAAAAGCCGCATTGCTTTTAATGAAAAAGGACTCGAAGCTATTGAAAAATCTGCTTTTACTTTGTAGGATTTATGAGAAGCGACTATAGCATTGATACAAGTATCGTGCTCGGTTAAGGATAAAACTGTAGATTCCACGTCATATTTGGCTGAGCCTTCAGCCAACTGGAAAATAACTTGTTCAATGCCACCAAATGAATCCGGATAATACGTTTTATAAAAATGAAGTACTTTTATCATAGCATTTCTAATTTAGTGTAAACGTTCACCGTTTGCCGGGCGCACTTTTCCCAGTCAAAATTTTTCGCATGTATAAGTCCTTTTTGAATAGCTAAATGCCGGTGTTCATCTGAGCTAAGTGCGGTTTCCAATTGCGCGGCAAAGCGATTAACGTCTTTAGGATCGTGATAAAACGATGATTCACCTGCTACTTCTGGCAAGGATGAGGTAGCAGAACATACTACCGGAACTCCTGACTGCAGTGCTTCAAGCACCGGTAATCCAAAGCCTTCATACTCACTTGGAAAACAGAAGACTCGTGCTCCACTGAAAAGAATGGGTAAGTCAGAACGTGGAACATAACCTAAATATACTAACCACCCAGCACGAGTGGCCTTATCGATTTTTTTCAAAATCTCCTCATTCTTCCATCCTTTAAAACCACTAATTATTAAAGGATAAGCGTTGCGAAGTTGGGCTGGAAGTTTTTGATACGCATCAATCAACGATATAATGTTTTTCCTAGGTTCTAAAGTGCCTACAAAAAGTGTGTATTGTTGGTGTTTTAGATTATACTTTCTCAATACAGGTGAAGTCTGCTCCTCACTTCGTTGTTGAAAATTCTCAGACGCTGCCAGATGTGTTGTCTGTATTTTTTCAAGCGGATAATTAAAATACTGATTAAGTTCCTGCCGGATAAAATCTGAAACAGTAATAATATAATCACTACGCTTAAGCGCCTTTAGAATTTCCTGCCGGGTATACCTACCTCTATTAGTTTCAAAATAATCAGGGAATTTAAAAGGACTAAGGTCATGAAAGGTAGCAACTTTTTTACCAGCATGTGCTGGCAGAAAAAAATTCGGCCCGTGATAAATATAGTCATTGTACTTAACCAAAGCCCTTTTTTTTATAATCGGAGAAAGTGATTGATAGACTTTGATTGCTACTGAACTGCTTTTTAACACACTTTTTAAATTGTGTGTGATGTTGACGGTGGCATTCTCATCAGGAATTTTTTCTAACACTAACCTACCGTCAAAAAAACGAAAACTCTCGATACAATTAAGCCTTTCTATGCCCTTAGCTAATTCATAGGTATATCGACCTATGCCGGTTAGAGGATATTTTATTGGCTCAACGGATAGAATTACCTTCATAATTACCTCAAGGCCCTATAAGTAGCCATTTTTATTGGCACTCATCTTTGATTGTCAGATTCCGTACCAATCCTGAACAGAGATTATCGAGCCTGAGGCCAATTGACTGGTAGTCATGCTGTGCGCGCCACGCGTCAGCTGCAGCTTTAACTTTTAGTGACTTTTCACTTTTATTCGCGATATCCTTAAGTGTTTCCATGATATTTTTTGCAATAACTTCAGCGGTAAACCCTTCAAATTTAAAGACAGCCCCGCCTAAGTCATCAAAAATTGGTATTGGCGTAACCATTACTGGTTTTGCAGTAGCCATGCCATACCTTACTGCACCGCTGGCAGACTCACCTGTATTTTGATAGGCAAATAAAAGCAAATCAGCATCAGAAAGCAACCTCAGACTATGCTCATCGGTTAGAAAATCATTATGTAATTCAACTAGATCTGAAAGCCTTTGTTCAATAACGAATTTCTTTAATGTGTTAACCAGGTCATGAGATTCAGCTACAGGAAACTCAGCATTAACCAGCCTAATCTTTACCGGAGTGTTATTGTCACGCAAAATTTTAATCGCTTGCACAATTTCCAATAATCCTTTATGTGGCAAGCAGAATCCATAGCTTGCTATTAAAGGTATTCCCTCTGGCAAATGAGGCATAGTCTGGGTTATGTCATTACGAAGAACGCCATGTGGGAAGAGGGTGACGTTATCTTCCAAGCCTAATCCTTTCAAACGATTCAAATCAGCGAACGAATGGACCAGTAGCCTGTCACAAGCTCTTAAAGCTTTAAATATATGTAAAAGTTTGAAATTTTCAACAGGGCTCTTATCAGGATCTAGTGTAGAATGTAACGTCATTATAACAATAACATTTTTTTCTTTTAATTCCAGAATGAAAGCTGACAGTTCTGAATGGTTAAAGAAACCATAATTAAACTGAATAATTATAGTATTCAACTTTGCTTGCTCAACATGCTTAATAATAGTATTTAAGTTATTTTCTTCTTTTCCTACATACCATGTCCGGATACTTTCATCATTTTTTTTATCAATAATTTCCTGCCCGCTTGGTGAAAAGATCATGGAATACTGACCCGGCATATTATTAATCAAATGCTGAGAATAGGTAGCAATCCCGCATTTTGTATTCCACGTAGTAACCCAACCAATCCTTGCTTGCTGATTGCATTCCCAAAAGTTAGACTGTAGAGCTTTAAGCGAGGCAACAGAACGTTTTGCTACAGAAGACCAGCTAAAGTCAGAAAGAATACGACTACGTCCTTTTTCGGCCATTTGACGGCGTTCTTCAAGCGGAGTGTTAAAAGCACTCTTCATTTTCTGAGCAAGGTCATCAATACTCACATTAACCCATGCAGAAGAATAAAGAGAAAAATGTGTTTTAGCGTGCGCGTAAGTATAATCTACTAACCAGCTATTTGTTGCATCGCAGAAATCTTTCTGGCCACTCCAATTAGTTACGATAGCAGGCAAGCCACTCAGCATCGCTTCAGCAATGGGTAAGCCAAAACCTTCAGCACAGCTGGGAGCAACCAACACGTCACATTGTTCATAAATGCTTTTTAAAAGCGATTCATCAAGATCTTCTTCAATTATTATTACGTGCGGAAAATTCACATCTTCTTTTTTCAAAGCATCAAGAGTTTGCTTAATGGTATTGTGCGGATTATGGAAAGTTTTAATTATTAAGGTAACATCATCGCTAAGCTTGAATGTTTTTCCGTATGCTTTCAGCATCGCATCTGCACCTTTACGCGGAAAGCATGATGAAACATGTAAGAAGCGGAAAGAATTAACCATCCCAAGATCGTAATAAACTGAATTAATGCCCTCCCAATGATCACATCCATTACCCGTTACGAATGCTGGTAAGCGTAGTCCATTATCAAGCAGTACTTTTTTAACGTGATGTGATGTGCATAAAACAGCATCGAGTTCATTATTAAAATTTTGAATCCATTCAAGTGGATAACCTGTTTCTTCCCAAGCATAGCAATGTAGAAGTTTAACATTTGCATTCAACTCAGTCACACGAGGCGGGTAAATATTTCTGGATTGGACTGAAACCTTCTTTATTAAAGATTGTTGCGCATTGACATACCAACTTAATAAGTCAGCGTTGCTACTTTTATGCATAAAAGTAGCATCAGGTTCATAATCTCCTGGACCTTCTGTGGAATGTAAGAATACTGTTGTACTTTCATCATTCAAAGCCCGGGCAAATTGCCTATTAACTAAAGCAAGACTATAGGAAGAGTCAAAAGGACCATCAATACGCCATTCAAGCCGTTTTTCTAAAGCGTGCATAATTTCGGCTAGCTTCATGTTTCTATCCAAAGCTTCAGCAACTTTCATAAGATCTTGCTGTATTGGCCTGACTTTGGTATCTATATTTTTTAATTTTTCAATTATTGATTGCGATTTAATCGCATCTTCATGGATGTCATTTAAACTTAAATTTTCTACCGGACGAGAAAATTCGTTGAGAGCTTTTTGAGCAGTAAGATCCCATGAAAATTTAGCCGACTGACTAATAGCGTGTGATTTTAATTTGTTCCGGAAGTCATCGTCGACAATAACTTCAAGGATTTTATTTTTTATTGACTCTACCGAAAATGGATCAAATAGCGCTTTTTCCAGCCCTATAACTTCTGGAATACTAGTTACATTTGAGCCAATAGTTGCAGCACCACATTTCATAGCTTCTAAAATCGGCAGACCGAAACCTTCATGTTCAGAGGCAAAAACGAATAAGAAACAGTGACGATAAAGGAGTATTAGTTCGTCGTCGCTGACATATCCTGTTAATATCACATCTTTCTTAGTAAGACCTGCATTTTTAATTATGTTGGTCAGATAGAGGCGGTCTCCATCGTTCAATTTGCTTACAATGACAAGCTGTTTATTATATCGTAAATCGTTGTTAATCTGGGAAAAAGCAACTATTAGCCTTTCAAAATTCTTACGTTTATCAAAACCTCCTGGCGCATAAAGAATAACATCTTTGGTAATAGAAAATTTATTTTTTATATAATTAAAGTCAATATTTTTTATATTTTTATCATGCCATTCTTCTTCAGTTGCTGATGAAATGGACGCAATACGGGCCTGAGTATCAGTAAGATACATTTGGGCTTCTTTAGCAGTATAATCTGAATTAGTGAGAATAACATCTGCTTTTTTAAGATCATCGATTTTATTTAAATAATAAGAACGAAACCTTTGATCTTGTAAATATATTTTTTCATTTACAAGTGGAATTAAATCATGATGAAGAACAAAAACTTTAGTTTTGCTGCTGAGCGATTTTATAGTAATTATCGCATCATCAATATGCCCTTCAAAAAGACTTGTGATAAAAACGATATCTGCAGAAAAAGAAAGAATCATCTCTTCACGAATAAGACTTGCGGCAGCCCGACGCCATTCATTTCCTTCATCGCAAGCTTTTAAAGGTGCAGGAAGTTTGCAAGCTATAATGTTTTTCTCAGGAATGAGCCCTGACAATATATCCTTGATTTCAGGAATAGTATCACTAAAGTTAGCGTTTAGTAACACAAAAAACTCATGGGTTTTATTATTGCGCAGAATAGCCTTAGTTATCGATAAAGAGTAGCGCCCAATACCGCGGTATTTACTTTCAGTTTGCGCACCCTGCAGATCAATAATAATTCTCATCATTTAATCCCTTTATCATTTTCAACTTCTGCATCATGGAGATCTTCAAATATTTTCTTCGCGCGATTAGGCATATTATTATAATGCGTTATAGGGTTTGAAATGAAGTGATTGGTTAAATTTCCATCGGACAGAAACATACTTTTCGAATAAAGCTTACGCACCAAATTATATATGCCTACTTGACGCATTACATTCAGAGCGCTACCTTTTGCATTAGGATATTTACCGGAAAGCACTAATAAGCGATTAAATAATTTTCGCAACAATGCTTTGATTAAATATTTCATGCCTTTTTTCCGCGCAAAATTGGTCCTGGCTATCAGGTCGGAAATACGGCGCAAAGGAGAAGTTAACCGCCATGAATTACTTTTATATGTTTGCGATATACGTTCTTCGAGGTTTTTATTATGTTCAATCAAATTATTATTTATATTTTCCATCTTGTCGTAAACATTCAATAAATAATTCAATTGTTTTTTCAGAGATTCGTAATTTTCTAAATTCGAATTTTCAATATTCTCAATTTTTTCAGCTAATGCGTAATCATATCTATCAGCTATTTCGTCTAATGTAACACCTATTTTTTTTACATAAAATTCATCAAAAACTGAAAATAAATCCTGAGGCCCTTTTTTTTGTGCGACTATACTATAGTCTGGGCTTACACCTTTCAAAACATCTGTTAATGTGATTTTTCCCGCCTCGTCTTTCACATTAGGATTCTCTTGAAGCCTGACGACACGGGTCCTTTGGAAACCATAATAATCCGGTAAAAATTTCAATAGATCTGGCGGGAGCGGGTTTTGATGAGTAGGGTCCATATAAAAAGAACAACTTCCAACGCTGATGTTTTCCGGATTAGGTGTTTCTAGTATTAATAACCCGCCGGGCTTCAACGCGCGATGTGCTTCAATTACTAATGTATGAACGAGATCGAAAGGTAGGTGTTCAACAATATGAAAACCTGTTACAGCAATTAAACTATCATCTGCCTGCTTTTTAAGAAATTCAAGACAATCTTCGAGTTCAACGGTTAACCCATCTTTGCGCGCTTCCGCAAGCATTCCTTCATTTAGATCAACACCAATTCCCTGAATGTCATTATCGCGCAATAATTTTAGCCATTCTCCTCGACCACAACCTACATCAATAATGTTACATTCGGGGTAAAATAAATTTAAAGGTCTTATTAATGGCAAGTATACATTTAATCTTTGACGTATATCTTCCGTTTTTCCCCGGTGCTTATCTTCAAATTCGCGGTAAAAATTATCACTCACTCTTTAATCTCCAGTGTAGGTGGCATCCAGGATACACCTATAAATGGTTGCTTGCTGGGATTTATTACTGTAAACACCAGCGCCAAATCGCGCCATTCATAATTTCTTGCCACATGTGTATCCGAAGAATGTAATGCCACCGCGATTGAATACGATCCTACGCCCAAGTTTGCTGGAAATTCAAAGTTATATTCTAATATCTTTCCCGCCGGAAGGTTATTTAACACCCTTTTCAAATGATGTGTATTGGTACCAAAAACAGGTTGTCCTAAACGATCTTTAATAGCATATCCCACAACTAATTCTTCAATCGGTTGTTCAATCTCAATTGCAACTTTTAAAGTGATAACTTGCCCTACCTGAACGTTTTCAATAGACACCGACTCTACATTATATAGACCAAGACGGCTTATACGCGCCTCACCGGTTCCTGAAAGAGTAGCTTTTTTTCCATCAGCATTGTTTATCTTTATAGATTTTTTTTCTTTATCTGCAAGTAAAGCATTATAGTAATCCATAACTAATTCCGGTTCTCCTTCCATTGCTACTTCACCTTTGCTTAGAAGGATTGCCCGGTCGCATATACTCTGAATAGCCTGCTTGTCATGTGAAACTAACAGTAGCGTTGTACCCTTACGTCTAAATTCACGTATCCGCTCGAAGCTTTTATGCTGAAAATAGGCATCTCCAACAGAAAGAGCTTCATCGATAATTAATATATCTGGTCTGATAGCGGTAGCAACACTGAAAGCCAGACGAACTTGCATTCCACTTGAATAAACACGTACTGGCTGGTCAATGTAGTCGCCTATTTCGGCAAATGACTCAATTTCTGGCATCAGCACATTGAGTTGCTCTATTGTATAGCCTAACAATTGTCCTGACATATACACATTCTGGCGACCTGTAAAATCACTGTGAAATCCCATCCCCAGTTCAAGCATAGCAGCAACACGGCCTGAAATATCTATCGTTCCTGTAGTCGCTCTGGCAGTACCAGTAATCAACTTTAGCAAAGTACTTTTTCCGGCACCATTTACGCCGATAATACCTACTGCCTCCCCTTCATTAATTTTGAAGTTAATATTTTTCAAAATCCATTTTTGTTTATGCCTTCTTTTAATCATCGGCACTAGCCATTCAATTAATCTATCTGTTTTCTTCTGATAAATTTTGTATGCTTTACTTACGTCAGTTACATATATATGAGTCATCAGAGTTCATCCACCATTTCAGCCGCATGCCTTCTGAATAAAACAAAACCGTAAATACAAAAAACTATTGCCAAACCGACTACAGGCATTAATGAAATCCAATCCGGCATTTTATGGTAAGCAAAAATACCCTGGTAAGCCTGCATAATCCTGGCTAATGGATTGTACATAAGAATTTTGTGTGCCCATTGAGGTAGTGAATTTAAGACATATACAATAGGTGTAAACCAAAACCAGAACTGTAATAATACACCAACAAACTGCCCCACATCACGGAAAAAAACATTCATCACGCCAAAAATCATTCCAAGCCCAGCAGCAAATGCGATCTGAATAAAAACAACCGGAATCATGGAAAGTATGAGCCATCCCGGAAAATTTCCTGTGAAAATGAGAAAAATAATAAATAGCGAGAATATTATTAAAAAGTTTAGTACTGCTGAAGCGATAACAATTATCGGTAAACATATTTTCGGGAAGTTAATTTTCTTTATCAGGTTTGCATTGTTAATAAAAACACCCTGACTTTTATCCAAAATTTCAGTAAATAGCCCCCATGTTAACACACCGGAACACAGATAAATGCTATAAGCAAAAGAGCCAGTATTATCGGGCATCCTTGCTTTCATTACCTGAGAAAAAACTAACGTGTAGACTAAAATCATAGCCAGAGGTTGCAGCACTAACCACAAGGCACCTAGCATGCTTGTTTGATAACGAGACTGAAAGTCACGTTTAATACTGCTAATAATAAAACCGCGGTAATGATAGATAGCTTTTAACATATCAGGCACATCCACCATTATCAATAAAAGCTAAAACCTCATCAGTATTAGCGATCATAAGCTCTACTTTTTCAGAGCTTTCGACATTTAATCTTATTAATGGCTCAGTATTAGAAGTTCTGATGTTGAAACGCCAACTTTCAAATTCCATGCTGAGGCCATCTGTTTTATCAATGCACAATGTTTTATCAGCATATTTTTTTTCAATTGCGTCAATAATAAATGCGGCATTCTCAATCTTTCTATTGATTTCGCCAGATGCCGGATATAAAGAAATACGTTTTTTAATTAGCAGTTGTAAGCTTTTTCCTTCTGTCTGAATTAATTCTGCTACTAACAACCATGGAATCATACCGCTGTCGCAGTAAGCGAAGTCACGGAAATAGTGGTGCGCACTCATCTCACCACCGTAAACCGCGTCTTCTTCACGCATGCGCTCTTTGATAAACGCATGACCGGTTTTAGACATCACCGGAATACCACCCGCTTTTGTCACCACATCAATGGTGTTCCAGGTCAGACGCGGATCGTGAATAATTTTCGCTCCTGGCTCTTTCTTGAGGAACGCTTCGGCTAACAGCCCAACGATGTAGTAACCCTCAATGAACTCTGCATTCTCATCAAACAGGAAGCAGCGATCAAAGTCACCGTCGAAGGCGATACCCATATCGGCCTGATGCTCACGCACCGCATCAGAAGTGTCTTTGCGACACTCCGGCAGCAGCGGATTTGGGATACCGTTCGGGAAGTTACCGTCTGCTTCATGATGTACGTTGATGAACGTTACTGGCGCATTCGCCTGCTTAAAGCGTTTTTCAATTTCATCAATGATATGACCTGCGGCTCCGTTACCGGAGTTGATCACCAGCTTCATTGGTTTAGTGAAGTTGCTCAGGTCGATGTAACCCATCAGGTGATCGACATAGGCATCCAGCACAGAAATCTGTTTATAGCTGCCGCGCTTACTCTCTTCTACCGGAGCAAAGTCATTCGCTTCAGCCAGGCGCTGCACGTCACGCAGACCGGTATCACCACTGACCGGGCGAGCACCTTCCCGTACCAGTTTCATCCCGTTGTAGTTCATGGGATTGTGGCTGGCAGTCACTTCAATGCCGCCGTCAATGCCTAAATGAAACGTGGCGAAATAGATCTCTTCTGTTCCGCTCATACCAATGTCGAGCACATCGGTGCCCGCATCCCGCAGTCCATTTGCCAGTGCCAGCTTTAACGACTCGCTGGTCAGGCGGACATCGCCTCCCACCACGATCGTTTTTGGCCGGATAAATTCACCATAGGCGCGGCCAATGCGGTAAGCGATGTCTTCATTCAGTTCAGTGCCTAACTCGCCGCGGATGTCATAAGCTTTAAAACAGGTCAGTGCTGCCATGATCGTGTCTGTCCTTACTTACTTGCAAACTGTTGTTTAATCAAAATGAGGTCGTCATCACCAAGGTAAGAACCCGACTGGATTTCCAGAAGTTCCAGAGGGATTTTGCCTGGATTTTCTAACGTATGCGGGTGGCCGATTGGAATAAAGGTTGACTGGTTCTCTGTCAGCAGCAGGGTTTTATCCTGAATAGTGACTTTCGCTGTGCCTGAAAGAATCACCCAGTGTTCGGTGCGGTGATAGTGCATCTGCAGTTCAAAGGCTTCACCCGGCTTAACCGTAATGCGGTTAACGTTGAAGCGTCCAGTGTTGACCACCAGATCGCAACGTCCCCATGGCCAGTAAGTTTCACGATGGCGGCGATATTCGCTGCGGCACTCGCTTTTCAGGAACTCAACCACTCGCTTAACGTCCTGTACCTGGTCTTTACGTGCAACCAGCACAGCATCTTTGGTGTTAACAATGACCAGGTTTTCAACGCCAATGGCGGCAACCAGCTGATCTTCACTGTTGATATAGCAGTTTTTGGTGTTGTGCAGGAAGGTATCGCCCTTCAGGGAATTACCGTGAGCGTCTTTGTCGTTTACTTCCCACAGTGCAGACCATGAACCGACATCACTCCATCCGGCTGCCAGCGGGACGACCACAGCGGCATCGGTCTGTTCCATTACTGCGTAATCCACTGACTCGTCAGGACAGGCGATAAAATCATCTTTATCAATACTGATGAAATCATTCCCTTCTTTCACGTTAGCCATGGCGCGACGGCAGGCTTCCAGAATGTCCGGACGGAATTTCTCCAGTTCCTGCAGATAGCGTTTAGCCCGGAACATGAACATGCCACTGTTCCAGTAGTATTCACCGGACTCAAGATACTGCTCAGCGGTGCTCTGATTCGGTTTTTCAACAAAGCGCTGAACCTGATAAGGGCCGCTTTCTGCGCCTGGCAGTGCTTCGCCACGCTGAATGTAGCCATAGCCGGTTTCCGGACCGGTTGGCACGATACCAAAAGTCACCAGCTTGCCCTGTTTGGCATAGGCGGTGGCGACTTTGATAGCCTGATGAAACGCAGCACGGTCTTCAATTACGTGATCGGCGGCCAGCACCAGCAGAACCGGATCATCTCCCTGCTCTACGGCGTTCAGCGCAGCCAGCGCGATGGCCGGAGCAGTGTTACGCCCTACCGGTTCGAGAATGATGTTATGGGATAGCTTGTTAATTTGTCGCAACTGCTCAGCAACCAGGAAACGATGCTCCTCGTTACAGATGACCATCGGTGCACGCGCTTCGACGCCGCTCAGACGATTAACCGTCTCCTGCAGCATGGAATGCTCACCGTGCAGACAGATGAACTGTTTAGGATAAAGTTCGCGGGAAAGGGGCCATAAGCGGCTGCCGGTTCCTCCGGCCATGATTACGGGAAGTAACATTCCACATCCTCTAACAAATTTAAACATGCTATGCATATAAGCGGGTCAATTTTTACTCATTATGAATAAACAGCCACGCTACCGCCCCTGGCTTGCAGCAACCAATGCGCTGTGTGATAGGAATCTTGCCTTCACAGGTTAGCCTGTCGATGCGCTGATTATATTTCAATCAATCGCATACGGGTTCCGGGATAACTCCAAATAGTACATTTTGTGCGGCAAAAATAATATGCCTAATCTTTCATTGCCACTGACAAAACTTAAGAGTGACTAAACATTGATCTCATCCTGCATGAGTAAATGTAATCACTGGCAAAACAGCATAGTAGCGTATGAGGAATCACGCTTTGCGCCTCTTCACAGAGTCGGATTAGCCGCTATTGTGATTAAACGCTACAGAAGCCAGACCAGGATAATTCCGTATTAAGTCATCAGTCAGTCACAATCTGGCATTGAGGTGAGGAGAGTGAGCAGGAATATGCAATTTCTCTTAACGCAGGCACAAAAAAACCCGGCCTGAGCCGGGTTTTTTGCGTTTCATCGCAGACTACCTGAACCCATCCGGGTTCTTGCTCTGCCAGTTCCACGTATCGCGCATCATCTCATCGATGCCGCGCGTCACGCGCCAGTCGAGCGTTGTGTTAGCCAGTGACGCATCGGCCCAGAACGC
>Ga0207655_1002996_pt1 | contig 12933 bp, 10 predicted proteins | sample KBSM44metaG_FD_184398 | JGI IMG/M metagenome (GOLD analysis project Ga0207655, IMG submission 184398) | Miscanthus rhizosphere microbial communities from Kellogg Biological Station, Michigan, USA - KBS M4-4 metaG (SPAdes) (version 2) | ecosystem: Host-associated > Plants > Roots > Rhizosphere >...
TGTTGCCATCCAGCGGTTTGCCGGTGCCAAGGAACACCACGCCCACCACCAGGAAGATCACAATCGCCAGCACTTTCACCAGCGCAAACCAGAACTCCATCTCGGCAAACCACTTTACGCCGATCATGTTCATGGTGCCGACAATCGCCAGCGCGCCCAGGGCGAACACCCACTGTGGCACATCACCAAACGCGCCCCAGTAGTGCATGTAGAGCGCGACGGCGGTGATATCGACGATGCCGGTCATTGCCCAGTTGACGAAGTACATCCAGCCCGCCACGTAGGAGGCTTTCTCACCCAGAAATTCACGGGCGTAGGAGACGAAGCTGCCGCTGCTGGGACGGTGTAACACCAGTTCGCCCAGCGCACGCAGAATAAAGAAGGAGAAGATGCCACACACCAGATAGATGATGGCTAAGGCGGGGCCAGCAGCCTGCAAACGGCCACCTGCGCCCAGGAACAAACCGGTACCGATGGCACCGCCGATCGCAATCATCTGTACGTGACGGTTACCCATCGCCTTCTGGTAGCCGGCGTCATGAGAGTTGAGCCAGCGTCGTTTCGCAGCGCGCATCTCGCCTGGGGTTTTGTTTTTAGATTTCATAGCATTCCTGTTTGTCCTGACTATCAGTCGTCGCCCCCATTTCAGGCGTAATGCCCTGTGAAATGGGGTATTTTCCTCTGTGCGTTTGCCTGTGAGTGAGTGCCAGGCAGCGCGGGAATTTACGGCGATGAATCCTACCCGTTCTGCAAGAACGAAGCAAAATATACCGGGCAGATGCACAGGCTGATTTGTAAGAATCCATCCTGATGCACAAAAACAAAAAAACCGGCCATTTTCAGGCCGGTAAAAGCTACAGGGATGGAAACAGGAGGGTTGGGTTAGCGATAAATCTCTGCGGTGCCGCTCCACAGGCTGGAGTCGCCTGGGTTATCGACACCGATAACGCGGTAATGGCTGGCGCCCATCTCTTCCGCTTTTTGCGACAGCTGGCGATTCGCATCGTCCAGCGAGCCGCGAACGCCGGAGACCGAAACGCTACCGATGCTCTGCATACTCTGCGCCTGCGACTGATCGACCGGCGCGGCGGCGAAAGTGGCAAATGAGGCGGTAGCCAGTAATGCGCCCGCCAGGACAGCATTCAGCTTTTTCATTGGATGCTCCTTAATCTGTGATCGGGGTTGAGTTGATGACTGGATGAATTATTAGCGCTGCAATGAAAAGCAACATCGGGACGATGTAAACCTGTTCCTTTTTTAAGCGTTGAACAGCAGCACGTCCTGGGAACTGTCAGTTGCGGTCATTTTATGTGCGATGTGTAACGTCCTGTGCGATAAACAGGGAATGGATCATTTGCGTTACGTTAATGCGCTCTTATAATTCCCGCACTCTCAACAGGGCCATTCATGTGATTGTTAAACGTTCCGTAACTCAAAGCATCGCTCAGGCGCTCAGCGCCATTGTCCTGCTGTCGCTGCTCACCACCGGTCTGGCATTAGTCACGCTCCTGAGCAGCCAGCGCGACGCGGAGGCGATCAATCTGGCGGGTTCACTGCGCATGCAGAGCTATCGCATGGCCTGGGATGCCAGCCGTCAGCCGCAAAATCTGGCTCATCATCTGGCGCGCTATCAGCAAACGCTGGATGCCCCGGTGCTGCAAAAACTTGATCGGCCCTGGGTACCCCGTGAAGTAAGTGTTCGCTATCAACGGCTGCGTGCCGCCTGGCCCTCGCTGCAGCAACAGTTGCAACAGGGCGATACCGTGGCTTATCAGCAGCAGGTGCCGATCTACGTCGGTGAAATCGATCGCTTTGTACTGGGTCTGCAACGCTATACCGAGTTGAAAATGCATCTGGTGGCCGCCAGCAGCCTGGTGGGGGTCATTGCGATTGTGGCGCTGGCACTGATGACGATTCGCTTTACCCGACTGCAGGTGGTGCGCCCGCTTAATGCGCTGGTCACCGCCAGTCGCTACGTAGAGAGCGGCAACTTTGCTTTTCCGCCGCTGCACGTTGAGCAGCAGAATGAACTGCGGGTGCTGTCGCATGCCTTCAGCGGCATGGCGGCACGGCTGCATTCGCACTACCAGCTGCTGGAAAGCACGGTGCGCGCCAAAACAGAAGATTTAACCCAGGCGAATCGCACGCTGTCGCTACTCTATGACAGCTCACAAATGCTGACCGCCAGCCCGCTGCATCCGGCACTGTTTGAAGCCGTGTTAACCAATGTACTGACGCGCGAGAAACTGACGGCGATCCGGCTCGACAGCGACCAGTTTCAGTTTCGCGCCGGTGATGATCAGGCAGCCGGTCAGTGGCAACGTCTGCCGTTACAGCAGGACGAGCAGCAGATTGGCGAGCTGCGCTGGCAGACAGCTGGTGCCTCGCCTCCGGATGAACTGATGCGCAGCCTGGCGGCGATGCTGGGACGGGCTATCTGGATCTGGCAGGCACAGCAGCAGTATCAGCAGATGCTGCTGATTGAAGAGCGCACGACCATTGCCCGGGAATTACATGACTCGCTGGCGCAGTCGCTCTCGTTTTTACGCATTCAGCTGACCCTGCTGCGCCGCGCCGTTGATAAAGACGATAGCGCCGCCCATACCATTATCGCGGACTTCGATCAGGCGCTGGCCGAGGCCTATCGTCAGCTGCGTGAGCTGCTGACCACTTTCCGTCTGACCATTGAGCAGGCGGATCTGGTGGCGGCCATGCAGGCGATGATCGCCTCGCTGCAGGAGAAGAGCAGTGCAGAGATACACTTTAACTATCAGACCGGCCTGCAGAGTCTGGAAGCACAACAGCAGGTGCACGTGTTGCAGATCGTCCGTGAGGCGCTGCTGAATGCGATTCGTCACGCCAGTGCGCAGGTTATCCGGGTGGATTATCAGCACAGTGAAAAAGGTGAGCACTTACTGACGATTACGGATGATGGCGTGGGGATGAACAGCACTGACGAACCGCCGGGCCATTACGGCCTGACTATTATGGCGGAGCGCGCTCAGCGCCTGAGCGGCCATCTGACCCTCCACGCACAGCCACGGGGTACCAGGGTGGAGTTGCGCTTTCCACCGCAACCGGCGCGCCCGCTGGAATAGCAGGCCAGACCTAATCTTAATTCATTAAAATAATCTATCGGTTTGCGACCGCGGACTATTCGATACCGAACAGGGTGTTGTCCCTGAACAATACCGTCTGATCTGCCGCAGTCTGAAACCAATGCAACGGAGAAAATATGCAACAGCCCGCATTAACATTGATGATTGTGGATGACCACCCGCTGATGCGCCGCGGTGTCCGTCAGCTGCTGGCGCTGGATCCCCGGCTGGAGGTGATCGCCGAAGCCAGCAACGGCACTGAAGCGCTGGCGGAGGCCCGCCATCAGGAACCGGACATCATCCTGCTCGACCTGAATATGAAAGGCATGTCCGGACTGGATACGCTGAAGGCGCTGCGCCATGAAGGGATCAGTTCGCGCATTCTGGTGCTGACCGTTTCTGACGCCCGCAGCGATATTTTTGCCATGGTGGATGCCGGTGCTGACGGCTATCTGCTCAAGGACAGCGAGCCGGAGGTCCTGCTGGGGCATATCCTGCAGGCATCACGGGGCGAAAAGGTCTTCAGCGAGGGCGTCACCCGCTATCTGGCTAATCGCCAGCACAGTGCCGATCCTCTGCGTCAGCTCACAGAGCGCGAACGGGATGTGCTGCAGGAAGTGGCGCGTGGCCTGTCGAATAAAGAGGTTGCCGCTATTCTGCATATCTCTGAAGAGACGGTAAAAGTGCACATTCGTAACCTGCTGCGGAAACTGGATGTCCGCTCACGCGTCGCCGCCACGGTGATGTGGCTTGAAAGCCGCAAATAGCCAACGAATTTACATTTTCTCCTCAATTTCTCCACGATTTCCCCCGCTGCCGCACGTAGAGTAAACGGCGGCGGAGAATCATGGCAAAGACCCGCCGAGTTTCCTGCCAGAGCGCCCGTTGCTGGTGGGCCTGACCAACGATAAAAGTAGTGAGGAGTGTCGATTTAATGTCGAATTTCTTTATCGACCGCCCTATCTTTGCCTGGGTTCTGGCGATTCTGCTGTGCCTGTGTGGCACGCTTTCGATTATTTCGCTGCCTATTGAACAGTACCCCGATCTGGCACCGCCCAACGTGCGCATCACCGCTAACTATCCGGGCGCATCCGCCCAGACGCTGGAAAACACCGTTACCCAGGTGATCGAGCAGAACATGACCGGCATCGATAATCTGATGTACATGTCCTCTAACAGCAGCAACACCGGCCAGGCACAGATCACCCTCACCTTTACCGCCGGGACCAATCCCGATGAAGCCCGTCAGCAGGTACAGAACCAGCTGCAATCCGCACTGCGCAAATTGCCACAGGCGGTGCAGTCGCAGGGTGTGACCGTCAATAAAACCGGTGACAGTAATATTCTGATGGTGGCATTCGTTTCAACCGACGGCAGCATGGATAAGCAGGATATTTCAGACTATGTCGCCAGTAATATTCAGGATCCGCTAAGCCGTATTGATGGCGTCGGCCAGGTTGACGCTTACGGCTCGCAATATGCGATGCGTATCTGGCTCGATCCCAATAAACTGATCGCCTATTCGCTGACCACGGAAGATGTGGTCAGTGCGATCCAGTCGCAGAACACCCAGGTTGCCGTGGGTCAGGTGGGTGGCCTGCCGTCGGTAGAGAAACAGGCGCTTAACGCTACGGTCAACGCCCAGTCGATGCTGCAGACCCCTGAGCAGTTCCGGGCGATTACCCTGAAGAACAATCCCGATGGTTCGGTGGTGACGCTGGGCGATGTCGCCAGCGTGGCGCTGGGCGCTGAGAAGTATGATTATCTGAGTCGTTACAACGGCCAGCCCGCGTCAGGCCTGGGGGTGAAGCTGGCATCCGGTGCCAACGAGATGAACACCGATAAGCTGGTGCGGGCGCGCATTGAGGAGCTGTCCCACTACTTCCCGCACGGTCTGGAAGCAAAAATCGCCTATGAAACCTCCCCTTTCGTTAAAGCGTCAATCACCGATGTGGTGAAGACGCTGCTGGAGGCGATTGTGCTGGTATTTGGCGTGATGTACCTGTTTATGCAGAACTTCCGTGCCACCTTAATTCCTACTATTGCAGTGCCGGTGGTGCTGTTCGGCACCTTCAGCGTGCTCTATGCCTGCGGGTTCAGCATCAATACCCTGACCATGTTTGCCATGGTGCTGGCAATCGGGCTGCTGGTGGATGATGCCATCGTGGTGGTGGAAAACGTTGAACGTATCATGCATGAAGAGGGACTCTCGCCGCGTGCCGCCACCCGAAAATCGATGGGCCAGATTCAGGGCGCGCTGGTGGGCATCGCGCTGGTGCTCTCTGCGGTGTTTGTGCCGATGGCGTTTTTCGGCGGCACCGTCGGCGCCATCTACCGTCAGTTCTCAATTACCATTGTGTCGGCGATGGTGCTGTCGGTGCTGGTGGCGATGATCCTGACACCGGCGCTCTGTGCCACGCTGCTCAAACCCGTGGCGCAGGGCGAGCAGCCTGAGCGTCGCGGCTTCTTCGGCTGGTTCAATCGTCACTTTAATCGCAATGCTGACCGCTACGAGCGCGGGGTCGCGGGTATCCTGCGCAAGGGCGGTCGCTGGCTGCTGCTCTATCTCGGCATCATCGGCCTGATGGCCTTTCTGTTTCTGCGTCTGCCGACGTCGTTTCTGCCGCTGGAAGATCGCGGCGTATTCCTGACGCAGGTTCAGCTTCCGGCAGGCGCGACGCTCGAGCAAACTGCCAGCGTCGTCGCCAAAGTTGAAAACTATTATCTCACCGAGGAGAAAGCCAATGTGCTGTCGGTCTTCTCCACCATCGGCGCAGGTCCGGGCGGCAATGGACAAAACGTGGCGCGTCTGTTTGTGCGGCTTAAAGACTGGGAAGCGCGGCCCGGTGCCGATCGCACCTCGTTCGCGATTATCGAGCGCGCGACGAAGGCATTCCAGAAGATCAAAGAGGGCCGGGTGATTGCCAGCAGCCCGCCAGCCATCACCGGCATGGGCAGCAGCTCCGGCTTTGACCTGCAACTGCAGGATCACGCGGGCGTCGGTCATACCCAACTGATGGCGATGCGTGACAAACTGCTGGAGATGGCGGGCAATGACAACGCGCTGTCGCGGGTACGACACAATGGACTGGATGACAGCCCGCAGCTGCAGATCGATGTTGATGCACGTAAAGCGCAGGCGCTGGGCGTGTCGCTGGATACCATCAACGACACTCTGACCACCGCGTGGGGTTCCAGCTACGTGAATGACTTCCTGGATCGTGGCCGGGTGAAGAAGGTCTATGTACAGGCTGCCGCTGAATTCCGCATGCTGCCAGACGACATCAACAAATGGTACGTGCGCAATAGCAGCGGCAAAATGGTGCCCTTCTCCGCGTTTGCCACCAGCCGCTGGGAGACCGGTTCCCCACGTCTTGAACGCTACAACGGCTATTCGTCGCTGGAGATTGTCGGCGAAGCGGCCAGTGGCGTCAGCAGCGGCACGGCGATGGATGAGATGGAAAAACTGGTTAATGCCCTGCCGCTGGGCGTAGGGTTCCAGTGGACCGGTGCCTCTTATCAGGAGCGGCTCTCCGGTTCGCAGGCGCCGGCACTTTATGCGATTTCGCTGCTGGTGGTCTTTCTCTGCCTGGCCGCGCTGTATGAAAGCTGGTCGATCCCGTTCTCGGTGATGCTGGTAGTGCCGCTGGGCGTGGTCGGGGCGCTGATCGCCACCTGGATGCGTGGGCTGGAAAATGACGTCTATTTCCAGGTTGGCCTGCTGACGGTAGTGGGGTTATCCGCCAAAAACGCCATCCTGATTGTAGAATTTGCTAATGAGATCAACAGCCGGGGACGCGAGCTGGTGGAATCTACGCTGGAGGCATCGCGTCAGCGCCTGCGGCCGATTCTGATGACCTCGCTGGCCTTTATCTTTGGTGTACTGCCCATGGCGATCAGCAGCGGAGCGGGCTCCGGCAGCCAGCATGCCGTGGGAACCGGTGTGATGGGCGGAATGATCTCTGCCACACTGCTGGCGATCTTTTTTGTGCCGCTGTTCTTTGTGCTGGTACGCCGCCGTTTCCCGCTCAAAGAGAAGCCGCTCGACTAAGTAGAGGCGCAAATAAAAAGCGGTCACTGATATCAGTGGCCGCCTTATTTCTGTGTGTGGTAAGAATTCCAGCAAGCGGGATTAACCTGCTTTTTCTTCGCGCGTTACTTGTTGCGTAACATCGCTTCGATAAATTCTTTCCAGGTTCCCATTTCGGTGTCAATCATAATGCCCTCTCTTATTGTGCTGGCAATGTTACGCTCTTTTTTTATACAGGTGAATACGTTTACACCTGTTATATCTATCGGCATACGCCATAAAAACATGAATGTTGCTGGTTTTGCAAGCTGACGCACACTTCAGCAACTCCTTAACCCCGTTGAAAATAATTTATTTTAAACCCAGCGGTAGACTATTTTATCAACATGGCGAAATTCCTAAGCTCTTATTGATAAGCAGGGTAATGGTTAGCTGCGAAATTGATAGCGTTTACCCGATGCCGGACGATGACCTTGCTGCCGTGCTCTGTGGCCCGATTCCCGCGCCTGTGCAGATGCCGCAACGGATCACACTATGGTAAACTCGCACTTTGGCTGCTTTTTTCAGCTTTCACTTCTCACAGGACAATAAGGATCGGGCAATGAGCACGCAGTGGGTGATGTTCGGGATTAAAAATTGCGACACCATAAAAAAAGCCCGGCGCTTTTTAACAGACGCAGGCGTTGACTATCACTTCCACGACTACCGTGCGGATGGCCTGAACGATGCCCTGCTGCAGGAGTTTATCGATGCACTGGGTTATCAGGCTCTGCTTAACACCCGGGGCACCACCTGGCGTAAATTGCCTGAGAGTGATCGCGACGCGGTTACCGATGCCAGCAGCGCCAAAGCGCTGATGCTGGCGCATCCCGCCATGATTAAGCGTCCGCTGTTGCGCGCCCCGGATGGCTCCCTGCTCGCCGGTTTCAGCGAAGCCACCTATCAGAATGCTATCCAGGAGAAGTCATAATATGTTTTGCCCGGTCATTGAGCTGACGCAGCAGCTTATTCGTCGCCCCTCTCTCAGCCCCGATGATGCCGGATGTCAGGCTCTGCTGATCGCCCGTCTTGAAGCCATTGGCTTTAAGATTGAAACGATGAACATCGACGACACCCTGAATTTCTGGGCCACCCGTGGCGAAGGTGAAACGCTGGCGTTTGCCGGTCACACCGATGTGGTGCCGCCTGGCGATGCCAGCCGCTGGATTAATCCGCCGTTTGAACCCACCATCCGCGACGGCATGCTGTTTGGCCGCGGCGCGGCCGACATGAAAGGATCGCTGGCGGCAATGGTGGTGGCTGCCGAACGTTTTGTTGCAGTGCGTCCCAATCACCGAGGGCGACTCGCCTTTATGATTACCTCTGATGAAGAGGCCAGCGGGGCCAACGGCACGGTTAAAGTGGTTGAGCGGCTGATGGCGCGCCGCGAACGGCTCGACTATTGCCTGGTCGGCGAGCCCTCCAGCACGGAAGTGGTGGGTGATGTGGTGAAAAATGGCCGTCGCGGCTCAATCACCGCTAACCTGATGGTGCATGGCGTGCAGGGCCACGTCGCCTATCCGCATCTGGCGGATAACCCGGTTCACCGGGCGATGCCCGCGCTGAACGAGCTGGTCGCGACCGAGTGGGATCAGGGGAATGAGTTCTTTCCGGCGACCAGCATGCAGATTGCCAACGTCCAGGCGGGCACCGGCAGTAACAATGTGATCCCCGGCGAGCTGTTTGTGCAGTTTAACTTCCGCTTCAGCACCGAACTCACCGATGAGATGATTCGTCAGCGGGTCGCAGAGCTGCTGGATCGTCACCAGTTGCGTTACACCATTGAGTGGAAACTCTCTGGCCAGCCCTTCCTGACCACGCGCGGTAAGCTGGTTGATGCCGTCGTGAAAGCTGTAGCGCACTATAATGAAATTAAGCCGCAGCTGCTGACCACGGGCGGAACCTCCGATGGCCGCTTTATTGCCCGGATGGGTGCACAGGTGGTGGAACTGGGGCCAGTGAATGCCACCATTCATAAAATCAATGAGTGTGTGAAAGCCTCCGACCTGCAGATGCTGAGCCGGATGTACCAACGCATCATGGAACAACTGATCGCCTGACGGCGGTTTTAAGGAGCAGCAAATGGAATTTATTAAAGATTACTGGTGGATCCTGGTGATCCTGCTGATGGTTGGCGTGCTGATGAACGTTTATAAAGATCTGAAACGCATCGATCATAAAAAATTTATGGATAACAAACCTGACCTGCCGCCGCATCGTGATTTCAACGATAAATGGGATGACGACGACAACTGGCCGAAGAAGAAGTAAACGAAAAAGCCCCTGCTATGCAGGGGCTTTTTTATGGTTCTTCACAAAGTCAGCTCTCATCAGCGTTAAGATCGAGCTTGCGCAGGGGCTTTTTTACATCATCACGATAACATCATCGTCACCCGGTTTTGCGCCGCTTAACGCCTCATCAAAGTAGCGTTTTGGCACCGTATAACGCAGATGATTCAGCGCCAGCTCCATGCTGCGGTGATCGATGGCGTGTTCCAGATCGTCAACGATATCCAGGGTAACGTCGCCACCGCAGGCGGTCAGCCGATGCTCCGCCTGCTGCGCATGGTGCAGCGGGACCTGCTCATCATAATCACCGTGGATCAGGTGGATGGTGGTGCGGGTACTGGCCTTCTCCGGCAGGGTAATAAACCGGCCATTAAACACCACCGCGCGGCCCGCCAGATCCGGATGCGCCTTAACCCCTTCCAGCACCATACTGCCGCCCTGCGAAAAGCCGATTAAGGCTGTCGCTTCCGGCCGCACACCGCTCTTTTTTTGCCAGTGACGCACAGACCCAACAAACTGCGGCATGGCCGCATCAACCCGCTGCTGGACGGTCTGATCGTGCAGGTCGGTTTCGCCGAACCACTGACGACTCGCACCAGGCGAGCCGACGGACACCACCAGCGCGTCGGGAAACGTTCGGGCAAACCAGTTGCCAATCTCGCCCATTGAATCCGGGTTATCGCCAACGCCATGGTAGAGCAGAAACAGCTGTGCTGTGGTGGCAGGCTGTTGAACGATTACATATTTCAGTGTCATGTTGACCTCCTGTGTTCACTCTACGCCGCCTGGCATAAAATCATATGAGGATAATTTGAACCAGCTGGTCGAATTATTTCAACGGCAGGTGCAGCAAGGCTGCATCAACGCCCAGTGTCTGGAGGGCCGCTGCCGCCTGCTGACGCAGCGCTGCGACTAGCGCTTTGCGCCCACTCACTCCCGCCTGCTGGGCCAGTTCGCCCAGGGCTGTGGGTGTGGCAACCGCCGCGGCCAGCAGCGGTACAGAGGCTGAACTGGCCTGCACCAGACGCTGCAACACCGGCAGGCTCGCTTCCAGTGGCCGCTGCGCCCAGGCAAAACCCGCCGCCAGACGAATATCCTGCGCGGTCAATCCGTCGTCAGTAACCTGATCAAACTGCAGTTCCAGTGCGATATGCTGGCGCAACAGCGGCCAGTCTCGCGCCAGCTGTTCTGCCGCGCGGTGCTGCAATGCCTCACCCGCAGCAGAACAGGGCAACATGGCCATCGCCGCGTAGCAGCCGCTGCTGGCTTCGCGCTGACTGCCAATCCGCACCAGGCTAAAGCCACAGGCGCGCCAGAACGCCCAGAGAGATTCAGTGTAGCCGAAGCTGACGGAGAGGTAGTCATATCCGGCTGCCGCACTGGCCGCTGCCGCAACCAGCTGCTGTCCGGTTCCCAGACGACGCCGCTCCGCCGCCACGGCAATACGGCTGATGCGCAGCGAGCGCAATGTCGCCGCCTCAGCCAGACCAGCGTGGGCTGCCAGCGACTGCGCCACCAGATTCCCGCGGGGTCGCCGGGTGCCCGCCCAGACCGCCTGTGCCAGTGCAGGTTCAAGACCGCCCTCTTCCACCAGCCAGAGCGCGCCCTGTAACGCCGACGCGTCGCCGGCCCGCCACAGCTGCATGCCCGGAGCATCCAGCAGGCGGCGCAGATCAAGTGGCGAGGTACGATAGTGTGCACTGGTCAGCAGACGATACGCGGCCTCCAGCGCGCTGAAATCGTGGCGCTCAACACGATGAGGCGTTACAGGAGAATCGGGTGCGGTCGCGGCGGTATCTTCAAACAGCAGCGCCCGGTTCAGCCACTGCTCCAGCGGATCGAAACGCGACCAGCGCAGCGGCTCATCGAGCGTAAAATAGTGTGCATCAGGAAGCCCGGCGCAGAATTTAAGGATAAACCCGCGCCCGCTTCCTTCGTAGCCCTGTACGGTGGTGGTGAGCAATACGCGGGGATATCGACTGACCAGCGCCTGCAGCAGCGGTGCCGGGATCGCCGCCGCTTCATCCACAATCAGCCATTCCGCCTGCGGCAGCGTCTCCAGCGCCAGCAGCGCATCGGGTGCCATAAAGTGAAAAGCGTCAGCGGCGAAGGTGCTCAGCACCTCCGTTGAGGCTTTGGCCGGAGCCGTCACCAGACAATGTCCGTTCAATCGCGCCAGCATACCCGCCAGCGCCGATTTACCGCGTCCGCGGGGCGCGGTCAGCACGGCAACCCCCGATGGCAGCCTCATCAGCTGATCGAGTATCGCCTGCTGCTGCTGCGGTGCCTGACAGTGCCACTGCGGCCAGTCCGGCTGCGCCGGAAACCGGCATGGCTGATGCTGCCGCTCCAGCAGCACCTGGTCATCCGCTAATATCAGCTGTTGCAGGTGGTGAACAAAATAAGGGGTGGCGATGGGTTCAGCGACATCGGCCCAGCGCAGGCTGTCGCTGTCAGGCTGCTGCGCCCACTGTTCCCAGGGCGGCACCAGCAGTAACAGCCAGCTACCGGCGGTGAGCGTGCCAGCCAGCGCAGCGAAAGCGTCGGCATGAAAGCCCTGACGGGCGTCAAACAGAGCATGACGAAATTCACGGCCAAGCAGCGTGCGCACCGCAGCAGGCTGTTTGTGCAGGACCGGCGTTTTATACTGACCCGGCCCTTTATCCGAAGCAGAGAACAGCGGTTCCGGGCTCAACGCCAGCCAGTCGCCGGTCAGCGTTTCACGCCACGCCGCAGCCCGTAGTAAACACCAGGCCGGGTCGCCGCTGATCACCGCCAGACGACGCACACCGGCCTGCTGCATAAGCTGCGTAAGAGGCTGCAGACTCATTAGTTGCTGGCGAAGGTGTTGCACTGTCCTGGATTGCCACCATCAAACCCGCGCTTGAACCAGGTGTAGCGCTGCTCAGACGTGCCGTGGGTGAAGCTGTCCGGCACTACGCGGCCCTGACCTTTCTGCTGCAGGCGGTCATCGCCAATTGCCTCGGCGGCATTCAGCGCTTCCTGCAGATCGCCCGCTTCAAGGATATTTTCCTGCTGCATATAGTGTCCCCAGACACCGGCAAAACAGTCCGCCTGCAGTTCCATTTTGACGGAGAGCTGATTAACCTGCGTCTGGCTGGCACCCTGCTGCATTTCACGCACTTTCGGTTCAATACCCAGTAGTTTCTGGACATGGTGGCCAACTTCATGCGCGACGACGTAGCCCTGGGCGAAGTCACCGTCCGCGCCAAGTTTGGTTTTCATCTCGTCATAAAAAGAGAGGTCGATGTAGACGGTCTGATCGGCAGGACAGTAGAACGGCCCCATGACTGACTGTCCGGTACCACAGCCGGTGCGGGTTGCGCCGCGATACATCACCAGCTTCGGTGCCACATACTGTTTGTTCATCTGCTGGAACAGTTTGCCCCAGGTATCTTCCGTGGTGGCCAGGATCACCTTCGTGAATTTCGCAGCCTCATCATCATTGGCGCTGAC
>Ga0207655_1002997_pt1 | contig 12932 bp, 11 predicted proteins | sample KBSM44metaG_FD_184398 | JGI IMG/M metagenome (GOLD analysis project Ga0207655, IMG submission 184398) | Miscanthus rhizosphere microbial communities from Kellogg Biological Station, Michigan, USA - KBS M4-4 metaG (SPAdes) (version 2) | ecosystem: Host-associated > Plants > Roots > Rhizosphere >...
AGCCAAGTCCTATTTCAAGCGGAGCGCATAACATGGCCAAACCATATTACGAATTTTTTTGTCCTGTAAAAGTCATTGCTGGTAATGCTGCGCTAGAACATATTCCGTTTGAGCTTGCGACTTTAGGTGCAAAACGTCCTCTTATCATTACAGATAAGGGTGTTCGTGCAAATGGATTATTAAATCCGATTGAAGCTGCATTTAGTACAACTGATGCTGTCATTGGGCATGTTTTTGATGATGTACCACCTGACTCGAGTTTAGAAGTCGTTCGCCTTGCCGCAGAAGCATATCGCGCAAACAAATGTGATGCGATTATTGCTGTAGGTGGCGGTTCAGTCATAGATACATCTAAAGCAACCAACATTTTGGTCTCTGAAGGTGGAAATGACTTATTGCAATATGCAGGTGCTCATAACCTACCGAAACCATTAAAACCATTTTTTGTGATTCCAACAACTTCGGGTACTGGCTCAGAAGTAACGATGGTTGCTGTAGTTTCAGATACACAAAAGAATGTTAAGTTAGCATTCGCTTCTTATTATTTAATGCCACATGCTGCAATTTTAGATCCACGCATGACGCTTACATTACCTCCTCATTTAACTGCAATGACAGGTATGGATGCTTTAACCCATTGTGTTGAAGCATATACATGTATGGCTGCGAATCCATTAAGTGATGCTTATGCAAGTGCGGGAATTAAGAAGATTAGTGAAAATCTATTTAATGTCTTAGAAAACCCAAATGATGCTCAAGGCCGTTTAGAGCTAGCTCAAGCTTCAACAATGGCAGGTATTGCATTTTCTAACTCAATGGTCGGCCTAGTTCACTCTCTAGGGCATGCTTTAGGCGCTGTTGCTCATCTGCCCCACGGTTTATGCATGAATTTATTCTTACCATATGTGCTTGAATATAATAAACAAGTAAATGGTCAGAAAATTGGCGAGTTATTATTGCCACTCGCTGGTGCAGATATTTATGCACAAACGCCAGCAAGCCAGCGCGCAGATAGAGCAATTACGACTATCTTAGCAATGCGTGATCGCCTATTTACTTTAACAAAGTTACCACGCACTTTACGTGAAACAGGTAAAGTAACTGAGGCACAGCTTGATGAAGTTGCAGAAAAAGCACTAAATGATGGCTCAATTATTTACAACCCGAAAGAAGCAAGCTTAAAAGATATCCGAGATATCTTAGAAAAAGCTTGGTAATTCGATAAGTTAAACTCCAAAAAGCATCATAAAGGTCTGATTTATATATTAAATCAGACCTTTTTTATGAATAAGAATTTTTATTCATTATTTTATTTGGAATATATGGCAAAAAATTTGCTAAAAAATAGATGAAAGTACTGACAATTTATATCAATTTAGGATAGATTGGCGCACTTTATCTTTTTCTGTAGGGGGGATCGTTCGTCTCAAACGATCCTTAACACCAAGCTGATCCTTGATCAACGATTATGAGGATAACGCCGTTGACAAATTTATCTGGGACTAAACCAACAGCTAAGCTTCAAAAGAATCTTGTGCTTTGGCATATTGTTATTATTGGTTTAGCTTACATTCAGCCATTAACGTTATTTGATACTTTTGGTTTAGTGTCAGAACGCAGTGGTGGTCATGTACCAACTTCCTACATTTTTGCATTAGTCGCAATCTTATTAACATCGATCAGTTATGGACATATGATTAAGCGCTATCCTTCTTCTGGGTCAGCCTATACATATGCTCAAAAATCAATTCACCCTAATGTTGGCTTTATGGTGGGTTGGTCTTCTTGGTTAGACTATCTACTGTCACCGCTTGTTAATATTATCTTGGCAGATATTTACCTAAGAGCTCTTTTTCCAGAAGTAAATAACTGGTTATGGGTGATTGGTTTAACAACGCTCATGACTGTTATTAATTTATTTGGTGCACGGTTCGTTGCACGTTTTAACAGTACGATTGTTGTTATTCAGCTTGGCGTAATTTTTTATTTTGTTTATCAGGTATATATTTTACTTACCCAAGGTGTATACGCAGATGGAACTTTAAATCCAGATAAAGCGGCATTGTGGTCACTAACTCCTTTTTGGAACGACATGACATCTGTAAGTGCTTTAATTGCTGGTGCAACTGTACTCTGCTTCTCTTTCACAGGGTTTGATGCCTTATCTTCTCTTGCTGAAGAAACAAAAGATGCAGAAAAAACGCTACCAAAAGCTATTTTTTCTACAGCATTACTTGCAGGTATTATTTTCATTGTAAGTACTTACTTCATCCAATTATATTTCCCAAGCAACCCAAATACTTACTTTAATCCTTTAGATGAATCACAACCTGTGATGGTCGCTGCGATTGGTAGTTTGATGTTTAAAACTTTGGTTTTATATTTTGCTGTAGTCGCTGTGATGGCATCAGGTATTTCTGCCCATGCGGGTGTATCACGTTTAATGTATGTGATGGGACGCGATGGGGTCATCAACAAGAAATTATTTGGTCATATCAGTCCAAAATTGCATACTCCAACTTACAACATTCTTATTGTTGGTGTAGTTGCGTTATCTGCTGGCTTTTTAGATCTTGAGCATATTGTTAACTTGATTAGTTTTGGTGCTTTAACTGCTTTTAGTTTTGTTAACTTCTCTGTGATTTCTCGTTATGCATTAAGAGATGGCAAGAACAAAACGCTTAAAGACATCATCAATTATATTGTTATACCAACGCTTGGTTTTGCCAGTGTATTTATGATGTGGTTAGAGATTGATAAGCTTGCCTTACAAATTGGCTTAGCTTGGGCCGTTATTGGTGTAGGTTATCTTGCCTACAAAACCAAAGGCTTCAAATATAATGCTCCGCAACATAACGAGCATGAGTAATAAAAAAGGCGCTTTAAGCGCCTTTTTTATGGTCAAATTAACCGTAAATTTTATTCACAATGCTTTGTACACGTTGAGCATAAACTTTTGCTGTTTCCAGATCACCTGTCGGAATTTCTTCCACACTTGCATCTGAAGGCGATTGAACTAAAAGCCCTACTGAACCGCCTAAGTTGTTTACATCTTCACGTGTTGCGTTTTTTGTATTTGCTGGTAATAAACCAAGACTCACCCAAATCCCACCATGCTGTGCTGCTAAAGTTTGTAATTGGATAAGAGTTACTTGCTTATCTCCATTTAAGCTCGCGCTGTTTGTAAAACCTGCAAATACTTTATCTTGCCAGCCACGTGTAAACCATACTTTTGAAGTTGCATCAGCGAACTTTTTAAACTGCCATGGTGCTGTACCCATATAAGTCGGAGCACCAAAAACAATCCCCTTCGCATCATTTAATGTCTGCCAATCTTGATCAGTAATATTTCCTTCCTGATCAATCTGAATGAGCTGAGCATTAATCTCGTTTGCGAACGTTTCAGCAACAACTTTTGTGTGGCCGTAACCAGAGAAATATACAACCGCGATATTAGAGTTAGACATGGGAGCAAACCTTTGTTTTATTAAATTCCACTTTATGATATATTTTAGAAACTAGGTGTCAATTAGTTACTAGTTGGTAACTAGTGTAATTTTTCAAAAAATTATAGGTGAATGGTATGAATGAATGTCTAAAATATAATATTTTTCAACAACATTGCCCTGCTCGTCTATTTTTTGAAAAAATTGCAGATAAATGGGTTTTATTGATTTTAAACGTTCTTGAAGAAGAAACTCAGCACTTCAATTTACTCAAAAAGAATATTCAAGGCATTTCCCCTAAGGTCTTATCACAGAAGTTAAAAATGCTGGAAAGAGACGGTTTCATCGAGCGTAAAATCCAGAATACATCCCCAATTCGTGTTGATTACTCACTTACTTCTTTAGGGCAAAATGTAGCTTCAATGGCGTTCCAATTAAAGGAATGGGCCGAAACCAATATTGAGCAGGTTTTAGCAGCCCAAATAACTTATGATGAAAAAGTGCTAGAGCGAGCTTAACTCAAACTTTCTTTAAAATTTTATTGAACTTTATCGATTAGGCTTTGTTCTTATCTTAAAGGTGACTCAACTTAATTGATTTTAATCGGATCAGGTGGCGCACTTATTTTAAATTGAATCGTTAAAGGTTCGCATTGTTTTAACTCCTGATTATTTTTCAAATAGGTACTTTCCAGACCATATTTCCAAGTACCATTCATGACTTCAAATGCGGGATAATTGACAATAAAAGTTTTTGTTTCACCTGATTGATACTCATATATTTGAGTCTCTTTACAATCATTTTCCGGATAAGAACGTTTGGTATTTCCAAGTAAATAGAGTTCTAAAGGTACATGACAAGCAGGTTGTCGTTCTTGTATTTTTTCTAAGCCCATATTCGTTTGAGTAATCTGTAAAGCAAGAGTACCGTTCAAAGTTAATTGCTGTGCGTATTTAAAAACCGTTTCTTTTTCAATGGGTTCTCTTGTTACATTATTAAGAAATTCTAATTTACGATGCAAGCCATTACAGTCATCTTCACTTGGTGCAGGTAACCAAATTTCATTATCTTTTGAGTCTCCTTTATTTCCATCGGCCGGGGTTTCATAATCACCTGGTTTACCGGGTTTAGTTGGATGTCCTGATCCACCCAAACTGGCACCACCTGCGAATAAATCCTCTCCGCAAGCAGTCAAAAGACTCCCTATCATAATAAAGCTCATGGATATTATTAATTTTTTATAAGTTGTTTTAGTCATATTGATAAGCTCCGAAACGGAAAGTTTTGGTTGCACCCTCTTTTCCTTCATCGAGTGCACAACGTTCAATGGCTAACTTGAGTACTTGTAATGATAAATCTTCCCATAAGCGTAAACTTGCTTCTTTGAGTAAAGTAATCGATTCATCTGTTAGTTCATCCGCAAAAATTGCTTGTTCTAAATAAGGTTCTTTTTCTGGCTGAAATAAATTATGAACTCCGGCAGCTAAATGTGCCTCTAAGTTACTCGTTAATAATTTTCGAATCTCGAATTGCTCTACATCAGGCATAAAACTGCGCTGCTGTAATATTACAAGACCATCTTCTTCTTTCACAATGCTCAGACGCTCAAGCTCATTCAAAATAGATCTTGGATGTTTTTCGGTTGAAACTTTCTTTACCAAATTTTCAAAGCTAATCTGATCTTGGCTAATAAAGGGAATTTTTTCTGCTAAGCCCTCTGCAAGCCATAAACCAATAACCCGAGCAGGAACACTGACTGGTTCTGCTACTTTTGCTTCAGTTAAAGGCTGCCCAGCCTGTGTCGCTTTTTTAAAAGCATTAACATCCTTACGATGTAAACCAGAAAGTAGACTAACTGCCGAATCAGTAGTTTTTTGATCTATGCGTTCTAGCTCAGCTAAAGACTGCTGATAGAAAACTGGTTTTAATGCGGTGACAAAGTCGTTATATCCAACTCCCGAACGAATTAACCATTGCGTCAGATATTCCATTAACTGCAATACTTGCTTTTGGTTAAGTTCTGCATTATTCGTTTGGAGTGTCGACATAGGTTATCAATTTTCCTTCATCTTTGAAAAACAGTATGAGCTGAGCAATTGTCACACTGAACGGTTTAAGATGCAATTTTCATTCTTAGGCCTCCTTTGGAAACCGATGAACAAAATGATTTGGCGCATTAAAATTGGTAAAAGAAATACTCATTGAAACATCCAGACTTTCTACACTATGCCACCAACCAATAGGAATAAATAAAGCTTCCCCTGCATTCAAAATGCATTCCACTGGGGTAATCGATTTTGCTAAAGGATATTTTTTTAAATCAATTTCATTTGCATTACTCAGCTCACTAAACACCCAATGATCGTTATATAGATGAGGTACTTGCAAAGCTGGGATCAAAGTTACTTTTTTGCGCCCATAAATTTGAACTAACATATTATTCGTTAAATCGTGATGTAATGGCGTAAAGGTTCCCTTCGGCCCGAACCATAAAAAACTACGCTCATCTTTTAAAGCCAAGTTGCTGTAGCCGTCTGCAAAATCGCCTATATCTAAAAATAACTCCTGAAGCATCTTATGACTATTGGTCGCATTATTTGCAGTCATATAGAAATCGTTGCTAGCTTCGACAGACATAACTTTTGATACAAACTCCGACATTTTCATGGTCTGCTTTAACAAAGGAGAATGCCTTTCAAATTGCTTATCTTTATTTCTATTCATTTGAACTTCAACTAAATGCTGGCCAAATCGAGTTGCAAAATATTCAGGTGTCCACTTATGTAAAGCAGGCCAGTGCTCTACCCCTTTTTTCAAAATCACAGGACGGTGTTGACTGTAATAATCTTTAATAAAATCTGAGAAAATTGGAGCAGGGATTGAAGGTATTTCTTTACAATAATTAGAATCTAGCTGGGCCAGTTGGTCTAAAGTTTCTATTAGCCACTCACGTTTCTTAAATTGGTGGTGCTTTTTCTTCAGAATTTTATATAACTGATTATTTTCTAAATTACCTAAATATTCTTCTACTTTTTGCCGATGAAGCCCCTGCTCTACCAATCTTTTCACTATTTCCGTAGATGTTACCCCATTCAAAATTTGTTCGATTATCCATTCCTGATCTTGGTCAGATAAGCTTAGGAAATTCGGCTCACTCGTTTGAAACGTTAACCCAAATCCATTTTCTTTTAAAACATCGACTAATTGTTCGATCGAACATCCTTTTTCTAAATTTTCTTCAAGCCATTTTTTCCATTCAAATGGCAACTGATCAAACCATTTCTGGCTTTGTTGGAATATTTCAATTTGATTATAAGCTGCCATGTTGAACCTTTTTTTCAAATTTGATCTTTACAACTGCATTATAATTGATCTATTTTAAAAATGTTAAATTTTCACATTTTTATAAAAAAAGGGCTTATGTGATGAATAACATAGTAAAAGGAAGCAGCATTGCTTTGATTTTTATAGCATTAAGTGGGTGTGGGTCTGACGATAATGATTCGACACCGACACCAACACCAACACCAACACCGACACCGACACCGACACCAACACCAACACCAACACCAACACCAACACCGACACCGACACCGACACCGACACCAACACCAACACCAACACCAACACCAACACCAACACCAACACCAACACCAACACCAACAACGGTAGCAGATCGCTTCGTTGGAAGTTGGCTAGCAGGTAAAGGAGCTTGTATTAATGGCTCTGCTCTAAAAATGAATGTTATTAAAGTTTCTGATAACAGTGTGCGATTTGCCAGTGAAACCGTACGCTATGAGAATGAAGCGAACTGTACAGGTAACATTGTCGCAAGTTACCGCCAAGCTGAAGATTTCAGTCTGGTTTCAAATATTGGAGCCCCACAGACTGTACAAACTTCAAGTTATAACAAAGTAGATTGGCAACTTGTAGTAGCAGGAAAACTAACTCAGAAACAGCCAGCTATTTTAGGATTTAAAAACGCAAATCAATTCTGTTTAGTACCTACAGATCAGCCAAATGCAATACATAATTATCTACAGCAAGCAAACTTTGATCTCATAAATACATGCTTTACAAAAACGACTCCTCCAGCAAGTATGCAAAAGCCAACTCAAGTATTGGCAACGGCAAGTTATAGATTAGGAGATAATAAAGAATCTTGGGCAGATGTATTGAACCAACTCAATGACCAAGGACGCCAAGGCTATGCCCTTCTTACTCCATCAGTCAGTTTAGATAACCCTGACGGTAGCTTTGCGCTGTATAAAAATTTATATGTAAAAAACAATAAATCCACTGACACATATACCTATAAAACGGTTGATGTAAAAACCACTTCAGTAGCAAACCGTTATTTACTATGGGTTAATGAGTTAAACAAACAAGGTAGCTTAGGCTATATATATAAACTTTCATTTGGAGAAGTGACATCAAACACAGACAAATATTTATTTGTGAAAAATGATAAAAAACCAGCAACTTATACTTACTCTAACAGATTCTTAACAAATACTTCTCGGACTAGCATCATAAATGCTTTCAATGAACTTGGTGCGCAAGGGTGCAAATTACTCTACGCAAACTCGACATTTACCAATAACGGTACAACAAATGGCACATTCTATGTACCAACATGTGTAAATAGTAGTACGCATAACGGTACTTATGCTTATCGTTATTTTGAAGTTCCACAACATATTCCATTTAACAAAGATGATGCAATAAAACTTGAAAAGCTTCTTAAAGAGCAAGCTGCAGAGGGTTATAGACTTGTTGATGCAAATAACAATCTTGGCTTCTTTAATGTTGATGGCTATCTATTTGAACGTGACAGTGAAAATACGGGACCTATTGAATATAAAGTATTTATTGAAGATGCAGCATCTCAATTAGATGAGCCTTACATCGTTGAAAATCGAATTCAAGATCAAGGTAAATTAGGATGGTTCTTTGCTGTTCGACTTGGATCGGTCTATACCAACTCACCAACTAATTATGATTTAGCAAGTGGTGTGGTTTTCCCTAAATAAACCAAACCATCTAAAAACAAATAAGGCCACAATAGTGGCCTTATTTTTATTTAAAACTTAGTTATTTACCCTAAGTTTTTGAAACCTTGCTGACGCCATGCTTCATAAACAATTACCGCAGTTGCATTAGATAAATTTAAACTTCGTGAGTTTTCAGCCATTGGTAAACGGATCCACTGTTCTTGTGGAAACATTAGGCGAACATGTTCAGGCAAACCACGTGTTTCTGGCCCCATCAATAAAGCTACAGGCCGATTCAAATCAACTGTATGCGGAGTTGCAGAACCTTTAGTGGTGAGTGGAAAAACATGCTCAACACCTTTCGCTTTTAAGTCTGCAAGGCACAGTTCAATGTTGTCCCAAATCTGCATACGCGCCCATTCATGATAATCAAGGCCTGCTCGCTTGAGCTTTTTATCATCTAACTCAAAACCTAGAGGTTTAACCAAGTGCAACTGTGCGCCCGTATTAGCACATAAACGAATGATATTGCCTGTATTGGCAGGAATTTCAGGCTCGTATAGGACAACATGAATCACAAATTTTCTCGACTTTAATAACCAGCAATAAATTCAGATGAACTTATTGCCATTTTAACTGTTCACGTAAACTCACCACTTCACCAATAATGGTTAAAGTCGGTGCAACGATATGATGTTCAGACACTTTAGTCGCAATATCGGCTAATGTTCCAACGATAACTTTTTGTTCTGGTGTCGTTCCTTTAGAGATTAAGGCTACAGGCATATCAGCACGTTGACCATGAGCAATAAGCTGTTCACAAATACGCTCTAATCCAACCAATCCCATATATAAAACTAAAGTTTGATTTTCATAAACCAGTTCATTCCAAGGAAGTTCAGGTGAACCTTCCTTTAAATGCCCAGTTAAAAAACGGACACTTTGTGCATAGTCACGATGTGTTAGCGGAATACCAGCATAAGCCGAACAACCTGATGCTGCGGTTATGCCTGGTACTACTTGGAAAGTGACATTTGCTTCAACCAGCTCTTGAATCTCTTCGCCACCACGCCCAAAGATAAACGGATCACCCCCCTTCAAACGACAAACACGTTTTCCCTGTTGAGCATATTCAACCAGTAGAGCATTAATTCCGTCTTGTGGAACCGAGTGATTTGAACGGGCTTTACCGACATAAATCTTAGTCGCATCACGGCGACAAAGTTCTAAGATGGGTTCAGACACCAAACGATCATAAATCACAACATCTGCTTGCTGCATAAGACGTAATGCTTTTAATGTCAGTAGTTCAGGGTCACCCGGCCCAGCCCCTACCAAGTAAACCTCACCTTTAGGTGCGGTCCATTCTGTTAAGGCTTGCTGAATTAAATCATTTGCAACGTCCAGATTGTCATTAAAAACTTGTTCTTTTAATGGACTGGCATATAAGTTTTCCCAAAAGATTCGGCGCTCATCGGGGTTAGTAATCTTTTCTTTTACTTGCTTACGCCATTGGCCAGAAAACTCAGCCAACTTACCCATGCCATGAGGAACAATTGTTTCTATTTGAGTACGAAGTTGTCTGGATAAAACTGGCGATGCACCATTTGAAGCCACAGAAATAATCAACGGAGAACGGTCAATAATCGCTGGAACCATAAAACGGCAGTGTGGAATATCATCTACACTATTAACCAACAAATTACGCGCTTCACAGTGTTCAAAAACGGCTTTGTTCACTTGCGCATCATTAGTCGCAGCGATCACTAAGCGATAAGGGGTATTTAATATTTTTTCGACAAAGGACTCAGCAAAATACTGTCCATCTGTCGTTTTGACTAACTGTAAAAGCTGCTCTTCAATCGCAGGAGCAATAATATCAATTACTGCCCCTGCTTTCGCTAATAAGTTTGCTTTGCGCAACGCAATATGCCCACCACCCACAATCAGACAACGTTGCTCTTGCAACTTTAAAGAGATTGGAAAAATATCCACCTTAAACCTCTACATTAATCATCTGATTATGTTTAAGCAAAAACCGTGCACAATTTAGATGCAAAGCTTAATCAATAAATGTTAAACCACCCATATATGGGCGTAATACTTCTGGGACCTCGATAGAACCGTCTTCACGTTGGTAATTTTCCATTACTGCAAGCAAAGTACGTCCAACTGCAAGACCAGAACCATTTAATGTGTGCACCAATTCGGTCTTCTTTTGATCCATTCTGTAGCGTGCTTTCATACGGCGTGCTTGAAAATCACCCATATTAGAGCAGCTTGAGATTTCACGGTAAGTATTTTGGCTTGGAACCCAAACTTCTAGGTCGTAAGTTTTAGTCGCACCAAAACCCATATCACCACCACAGAGCAAAATTTTGCGGTATGGCAAATCAAGTGCCTGTAAAATGCCCTCAGCATGTGCAGTGAGTTCTTCAAGTGCTTGCATAGAGGTTTCTGGTTTAACGATTTGCACCATTTCAACCTTGTCAAACTGGTGCTGACGAATCAAACCACGTGTATCACGGCCATAAGAACCCGCTTCACTACGGAAACAAGGCGTATGTGCAGCGTATTTTAGTGGCAAGCGCTCGGTATCAATAATCTCATCACGAACGAAGTTAGTAACAGGAACTTCTGCTGTAGGGATGAGGTAATATTCTTTTTCGCCTTGAAGTTTAAATAAATCTTCTTCAAATTTTGGTAACTGACCTGTACCACGTAGTGAATCAGCATTTACCAAATAAGGCACATAAGCTTCTGTATAACCATTTTTTAACGTATGGGTATCAAGCATAAACTGCGTTAACGCACGTTGTAGGCGCGCTAAAGAACCTTTCAATACGCTAAAACGTGAACCAGTCAATTTAGTAGCTGTTTCGAACTCTAAACCGCCCATCCATTCACCTAAATCAGTATGATCTTTAATTTCAAAATCAAACTGACGAGGCGTGCCCCATTTTGAGATTTCAACGTTATCATCTTCATTTTTACCAGCAGGAACAGATTCATCTGGTAAGTTAGGGATGCTAAGCGCTTTTTGCTCAATCTCGTTTTGTAGCTCTGACAAAGCAACTTCAGCAGCTTTGATTTCATCACCAATGGCTTGCATACGCGCCATGATTTCAGAAGCATCACCACCGGATTTTTTAATCTGACCCACTTGTTTTGCACCGGCATTACGTTCTGCCTGCAATTTTTCAGTTTTTGATTGCAAGTCTTTACGGCGAGTTTCTAAAGAAGCCCATTCTTGAACATCTAATTGAACACCACGTTTTGCCAAAGCCGCATTAACGGCTTCAATATTATTTCTGAGTAACTTAGGGTCGATCATAATCAATCATAATATGGGTAAAAAACTGGCTATAGTGTAAGGCCTTCACACTAAAAAATATAGTGATCATCTTCATAACGAATAGCTTTCACACAATTGTTAGAATAGATCACCTATTTTACAAGTTATAGTTTGGCACACTTGGCAAATACTCAGGTTTAATGAACTTAGCTGCCTCAGAATATGGCAATGTTAATTCAGTCATCCCTTCTGCATAAGAAGCTAATTCATAGATTGGATAGACAAAAACAATACCATTAGCGCCATAGTAAAAATTATCACTTAATTGCAGTTTTTCACGGCTGATATTGTGCTCTTGAAGCCAATTTGTATTCGCATCAAAAAGTGCATCAACTAACTGTTTTTCAACATCGGGCTGAATAAGTTCGGCAACAGTAATGTGCTTTTTATTTAATAAATCAAAAGTCACAAATTCCTGATGTGACATGCCATGTGCTGCACCAGCTGAGTACGAATAGGTCTGGAATGCAAAAGTTGCAAGATTATAATTTTGCCCTAAATAGCGAACATAAATTGCACTTTGACTTGAACGAGGCTCACCCTCAGGTACATCGACTGGCTGATCAGCTAAATTTGCAAAAGCATTCGGATCTGCTTTCTTTATACGATTGATAAAGTAATCATTAATCCACTTTTGATTGGTTTGTACTGTTTGAAAGTCATACTCTGTACAACCATCTTCTAAACAAACTTTTGATTTCGGCAATTTTACTGGGATTACTTTTGCCTGAATAACAGGCACACCGACCTCTTTAGTCTCTTTAACTTTTGCAGTCGAAGCAGCCTGCTCTTCTTTGGCTGCCGACTTTGGTTGGCAACCACTCACAATTGCCATTGCAGCCATTAATGGAAGAATACAAATAATTTTTTTATCGTAAAGTCGCATAATAATCCCCATGAATTTACCTCTATCACTATACAAAGCGTAAGAATAAGACGGGGTTAAAAAATGTATCTATCTCTCTAATATAAAAAAAGCTACCGTGAAAGGTAGCTTTTTTGAGAAGGACTAATTATTGGTCAATAACATCTGTGCCTTTTGGTGGCGTAAAGTTAAAGACAGATGCTGGAATTGAAGCATTTACTTTCACGTTTTTGAAACGAACATAGGTAGTTTGACCTAGTGAATCTTGTAAC
>Ga0207655_1002998_pt1 | contig 12932 bp, 14 predicted proteins | sample KBSM44metaG_FD_184398 | JGI IMG/M metagenome (GOLD analysis project Ga0207655, IMG submission 184398) | Miscanthus rhizosphere microbial communities from Kellogg Biological Station, Michigan, USA - KBS M4-4 metaG (SPAdes) (version 2) | ecosystem: Host-associated > Plants > Roots > Rhizosphere >...
CCACCCTGCACGCCCTGCAAGTCGATCACCGTGCCCAGGGCAAAGGTTACGGCAAGGCCTGCCTGCAAGCCCTGCCCGAGGTTGCGCGCCAGGCCTGGCCGGAGATCAAGGGGCTGGAGTTATCGGTGGATGCCGACAATGAATCGGCCATCGCGCTGTATGCCAAATACGGTTTTGTCGACAGCGGCGAAGCGTACAAAGGCCGGATCGGTTACGAACGACGGATGGGACTGGTTTTCTGATTCATGGAGGGATGAACGAATGTTGAATTCAATCGAAGCGCTGGAAGCGATCTACGGCCTGCCCCATGAGCGCGCGGTGCGCAAGCAGATCCCGTTTTTGAACGAGGACTATCAGGCGATGGTCCGCGCCTCGCCGCTGGTGATTATCAGCTCGGTCGGCCCCGACGGCATGGACGGCTCACCGCGCGGCGATACGCCGGGTTTTGTGCGGATCATCGATGAGCGCACGCTGGCGATCCCGGATCGCCCCGGCAACAACCGCATCGACACACTGCGCAATGTCGTGCTCGATTCGCGGGTATCACTGCTGTTCATCATTCCGGGAATTGGCGAGACGTTGCGGGTCAACGGCACGGCGCAGATCAGCGCCGAGCCCGCATTGCTGGAGAGTTTTGCCGTCAATGGCAAACCGGCGCGCACGGTAATGCTGGTGACGGTGGAAGCGGCGTATTTCCATTGTTCGAAAGCGATTGTGCGTTCGGACTTGTGGAACCCTGAACGCTACCTCGACCGCTCTGCCCTGCCAACCGCTGGCGCGTTTCACAAACGGCTGAACGATGGGCAGTTCGATGCCGAGACGTATGACCGGGAAGCACCGGCGAGAGTGCGCGACACCCTCTATTAGAAGATCGATCGTTCCCACGCTCTGCGTGGGAATGCAGCCAGGGACGCTCTGCGTCCCAAGAGCGGACGCAGAGCGTCCATTGAGGCATTCCCACGCAGAGCGTGGGAACGATCAATCAGAGGGTGAGCACCATCTCATGCCACGCCATCCCGCCATGCTCAGACGCCGAAGGCTTGATGTAGACAAACCCAAACCCGGCATACAGTGCAATGTGCCGCTCTTTGCACATCAGGTGGATGCTTGCCTTGTTCAGTGCGCGCATGCGCTGGATGAATTCACCCATCAAGCGTTTCGCCAGGCCTTGCCCCTGATAATCCGGATGCACCACCACCGACATGATCACCACATGCGGACCGGCCGGGTCGTGGCCGATCAGTTCCTTGAACGCCTCGTCCGACATTTCCACCTCGAACGCCGCACCGGAATTGACGAAACCGGCCACAACGCCATCCACTTCGGCGACGATGAAGCCCTCGGGCCAGGTGGCGATGCGGGTGGCGATTTTCTCGCGGGTGGCGGCTTCGTCGCCTTCGTAGGCAACGGTTTCGATGGCGTAGCAACGGTCCAGGTCAGCGGGAATGACGTGGCGGATGACGGTGTTCATGGCAGCTCGGAATCGGCGGGGGAAAGGCTGGGATCATAAATTAATAAGGTGTTCATATCGATCAGAGAGGCGGACCGCCGATCCGCCCCTCGCCCCGTTCATCACGCTTTGAGCGGTACCCAGATTTCCAGCACGCCGGTATTGAGCTTCGGGTTGAAGTCTTCGCTGTAGCGTTCGAACTCCGGGGCATCCGCTGCCTCGTGACCGGACTGCGGCAACCAGGTGTTCCAGATGTACTGAAAGGTCTGGGGCAAGGTATCCAGCGAGCCCTTGTGCTCGAACACCGCGTAATACTGGGGCTGAATCTCGACCCAGCGGTATTTCTCGGGCAGGTCGTCGAGCTTGCTGATCTCGACGCCGGCGATGTATTCAAAACCGCCCTTGCCGTCCGGGTTGCAGCAAACGCCGTAGGTCACTTCGCCCTTTTGCCCGGGAACATTGCCGATGTGGGGAACGAATTTATCCCAGAGCTCGGGAATCTTGCCGGCCGTCTCTTGGGTAAATCGCCCGCCAAGCCCCGCTATGAGCATGAAGTGCCCATTTTCGAAGCGTGGTTCTGCCGGTTCGACGCGTTTTTGCTCATCCATGACTCGACTCCTGGGAACGAAAAAGATGGGTTCGGCTGGGAGTATAGAAGCCAAACCCGATTCGCCCAGTCAGAGCCCCGGAAGCTGCCCGCCGGTGGGTGCACCGATAAACTCGTTGTAACCCGAAAGAATCACGTACACCGCGAAATAGCAGAAGATCGCGGCCGATGCCATGTAGGAATAACGCAGCAGTTTGTCTCCGAGCAGCTTGCCGCCATGGCTCGCCGCAAAGCACAGCGTGACGCACCAGAGAATTCCCGCGCAGAGGAATCCACCGAGAAACAACGCCGAACTGAGGGGGCCGCCGCCACCGGAACGGGCAATCAGGGTGCCGCCCACCGCGGCGAACCAGAGAATCGCACTGGGCGACGACATGGCGAGGAAAATCCCCCGCAAGAACTCTTTGCGATGGGAGTTGTGGCCAACGTCGGCGGTCTCGGCCAACACGGCACTGTGGTAGATCGCCGAATGAATCATCTTCGCCGCGAAGTACAGCAGCAACGCCGACCCGCCGATCCACAACACCCAACGCACGGTTTCGTATTGCAGCAATACGGTCATGCCGGCCAGTGCCAGCACTGCGTAAATCAGGTCGCCGACGCAAGTCCCCAGCCCCAGGGCAAAACCCTGGAAATAGCCGCGCTGCATCGCCAGCGTGATCATCGCGATATTGGCCACGCCGATGTCCAGGCACAGCGAAAGGCTGAGCAGGAAGCCACTGGTAAATTCCATCAACCCGTTTCCTTCGGAAAAAATTGTTTACGTAGAGGCTGGACAGTTTGCCATACCTGCCCTTACATTCCGCCACAGGCCACCGCAGTGGCCAGCGTCGCTCGGACGGTTCCGGGCGCTTACGTTATTCGAGGCAACAATGGCCGAACAAGGTTCGCCGCGCCGCTTTGCGCGCATAGATCGACTCCCCCCTTACGTTTTCAACATCACTGCCGAGCTGAAGATGGCCGCCCGTCGTCGTGGCGAAGACATCATCGACTTGAGCATGGGCAACCCCGACGGCGCCACGCCGCCGCACATCGTCGAAAAACTGGTCACCGTCGCCCAGCGCGAAGACACCCACGGCTACTCCACGTCCAAAGGGATTCCGCGCCTGCGCCGGGCGATTTCCAATTGGTACAAGGATCGCTACCAGGTTGATATCGACCCGGAAAACGAAGCCATCGTCACCATCGGTTCCAAGGAAGGCCTGGCGCATTTGATGCTGGCCACCCTCGACCAGGGCGACACCGTGCTGGTGCCGAACCCGAGCTACCCGATTCACATCTACGGTGCCGTGATTGCCGGCGCCCAGGTGCGGTCGGTGCCGCTGATCCCTGGCGTGGATTTCTTCGCCGAGCTGGAACGGGCGATTCGCGGTTCGATTCCGAAACCGAAGATGATGATCCTGGGCTTTCCGTCCAACCCCACCGCCCAGTGCGTGGAGCTGGACTTCTTCGAGCGGGTGATCGCCCTCGCCAAACAGTACGACGTTCTGGTGGTGCACGACCTGGCCTACGCCGACATCGTCTACGACGGCTGGAAAGCCCCGTCGATCATGCAAGTGCCCGGCGCCAAGGACATCGCGGTGGAGTTTTTCACCCTGTCCAAGAGTTACAACATGGCGGGCTGGCGCATCGGCTTCATGGTCGGTAACCCGGAGCTGGTCAACGCTCTGGCGCGGATCAAGAGCTACCACGACTACGGCACCTTCACCCCGCTGCAGGTCGCGGCCATCGCGGCGCTGGAAGGCGATCAGCAATGCGTGCGCGACATTGCCGAACAGTATCGCCAGCGTCGCAACGTGCTGGTCAAAGGCTTGCATGAATTGGGCTGGATGGTCGAGAACCCGAAGGCGTCGATGTATGTCTGGGCCAAGATTCCCGAGGCGTATGCACACCTGGGCTCGCTGGAATTCGCCAAGAAACTGCTGGCCGAGGCCAAGGTCTGCGTCTCGCCGGGTGTCGGGTTTGGTGAGTACGGGGACGATCATGTGCGCTTCGCGCTGATCGAAAACCAGGACCGGATTCGTCAGGCCGTACGCGGAATTCGCGGGATGTTTCGGGCGGATGGGTTGGTCACCAAAACCAACGCCTGACACACAAAACCCTGTGAGAACAAACATCTGTGGCGAGGGAGCTTGCTCCCGCTGGGGCGCGAAGCGGCCCCAAAACCAATCACCATGTTTTTTTCAGATAGAACACGGTGGACGGATTTACGACTGCTACGCAGCCGAGCGGGAGCAAGCTCCCTCGCCACAAAAAGCTTGCTCGACATTGGGTTAGATCTCACCCACAAAAAAACCGCATCGCTGCGGTTTTTTTGTGTTGGCCGTTCGTGTCAGACGAACAATGACAACAGCAGGATGAAGCCCAGGCCTACCACGGACAGGATGGTTTCCATCGCGGTCCAGGTCTTGAAGGTTTCCGCCACGGTCATGTTGAAGTACTGCTTCACCAGCCAGAAACCGGCGTCGTTGACGTGGGACAGGATCAACGAACCGGCACCGGTGGCCAGCACCAGCAGCTCACGGTTCACACCCGGAATCATCCCCACTACCGGCACCACGATGCCGGCGCCAGTGATGGTCGCCACGGTTGCCGAACCGGTCGCAATGCGAATCACCGCGGCTACCAGCCAGGCCAACAGGATCGGCGAGATCTGAGCCGCCACTGCCATGTGACCGATCACATCACCTACACCACTGGTCACCAGCATCTGCTTGAAACCGCCACCGGCACCGATGATCAGGATGATCGCGGCGGTCGGCGCAAGGCTCGAGTCCAGCCATTTGAGCATCTGTTGCGAACCGATGCCCTGCTTGTAGCCGAAGGTGTACAGCGACAGCAGCAATGCCAGCAGCAGCGCCGAGATCGGGTGACCGATCAGGTCCATGAAGGTGCGGAAGAAGTTGCCATCCGGCAGCACCACATCGGCAAAGGTCTTGAGCAGCATCAGGAACACAGGCGACAGCACGGTGACCAGGGTAATGCCGAAGCTCGGCAGATCGGCGGAATCCGACTCCCGCGCCAGTTGGTCCACCAATTCCTGGTTTGGATGACCGGGAATGTACTTGGAAATGAACGTACCGTAGATCGGACCGGCGATGATGGCGGTCGGCAGCGCAACGATCAGGCCGTAGAGAATGGTTTTACCAATGTCGGCACCGAACACGCCGATCGCCAGCAGCGGCCCCGGGTGCGGTGGAACCAGACCGTGCACGGCGGACAGACCGGCCAGCAGCGGGATACCGATCTTGATGATCGACACGCCGGTACGACGGGCGACGATGAACACCAGCGGGATCAGCAGCACGAAGCCGATTTCGAAGAACAGCGGGATGCCGACCAGGAAGGCCGCGAACATCATGGCCCACTGCACCTTGTCCTTGCCGAAGGCCCGAATCAGGGTCTGGGCGATCTGATCCGCCCCGCCGGACTCGGCCATCATTTTGCCGAGCATGGTGCCCAGCGCCAGAATGATCCCGACGAAACCGAGAACGCCGCCGAAACCATCCTGGAATGCCTTGATGATGGTGCCGATCGGCATGCCGGAGGTCAGCCCGAGGAACGCGGCGGCGATGATCAATGCAATGAACGGGTGAAACTTGAACTTGGTGATCAGGACAATCAAGCCGATCACCGTGACCACTGCATCGAGCAGCAGAAACGACTCGTGGGACATGCCAAACATGGGGGGTGTCTCCTGTTTGTTGTTGTTATTAAAGCGATTAATCAGAAGCCGTCAGGACAGCGCTATCTTTTGCAGCAAAACTCAACTGGCGAGTTTCAGGCCGTGATCGAGCCACCAACGGTGGGCCTGAGCGGCCAATTCGTCGACGCTGTAACTTGAAGCATCCAGAGCCAGGGTCAGGGGCTCACCAACGGGCGATTCAAGGGTGGCGAACTGGCTGTCGATCAGGGTCGACGGCATGAAGTGGCCCGGCCGATGGGAGACACGATCGGCGGCGACTTCAGGGGTCAACTCAAGGAACACAAAGCCCAGGCCCGGCAAGGCACTGCGCAAGCGTTCGCGGTAACTGTGTTTGAGGGCCGAACAGGTCAGCACCGGGCGCTCGCCACGGGCGTCGACGCGGCGCAGTTCATCGCACAGGCTGTCGAGCCAGCCGGCACGGTCTTCGTCGTTCAGGGGGATACCCGCGCTCATCTTTTCGATATTGGCGGCAGGGTGGAAAGTGTCGCCTTCAATGGCGGTTGCGCCGCTGAGCTGGCACAGGGCCTGGCTGACACACGTCTTGCCGCAACCGGCAACGCCCATGATGACCAGGGCGGTGATGGGATGATTCATGTAACACCTCAGCGCGCAGACAGCGCTACCTTTGCTACGTAAAACTCTAGTGCAAAAGCAGATGTTGCCGACGCCTTCTTGTCATTTTTGTGGGTTGCAGCATGTTCGTTCTCGATGCCGAAAAGCGAGGATCAGGCAAACCCCGCTCACGCATTTGCAGCTGCATCGAGACAGCGCTACCTTAGTGCCTTGAATTTTGTTTGGCAAGCCGTCCGATGAATACCCCTAAAAACGATAAAAATACACGAACCACTGGCCGTCCTACCCTCAACGAAGTCGCGCGCCTGGCCGGTGTCAGCCCGATTACAGCCTCCCGCGCCCTGCGTGGCGTCAGCACGGTGGCCACCGAACTGGTGGAAAAAGTCCAGAAGGCTGCCCTCGAGTTGAACTACGTGGTCAACCCCGCCGCCCGTGCGCTGGCCTCGGCCCAGAGCCATTCCGTCGTGGTGTTGGTACCGTCATTATCCAACTTGCTGTTCATCGACACGCTGGAAGCCATTCATCAGGTTTTGCGACCAAAGGGCTTCGAAGTGCTGATCGGTAACTTCCATTACTCGCGCGATGAAGAAGAAAACCTGCTGCGCAACTACATGGCTTATCAGCCGCGCGGCTTGCTGCTGACCGGTTTCGACCGCACCGAAAGTTCGCGGCGGATGATCGAGGCCAGCAACATTCCCTGCGTCTACATGATGGAACTGGACAGTGCGGCGGGACTCAATTGCGTCGGTTTTTCGCAGCTGGCCGCCGGCGAAACGGCGGCCGAGCATTTGCTGTCGCGCGGTCGCAAACGCCTGGCTTATATCGGAGCGCAGCTGGATCAGCGCACGTTGCTGCGGGGCGAAGGTTTCCGTCGGGCGCTGCAAAAGGCCGGGCGCTACGACCCGGATCTGGAAGTGTTGACGCCACGGGCCTCATCGGTCGGACTCGGTGGCGAACTGTTCCTGCAATTGCTGGCTGCGCATCCAGACCTCGATGCGATCTTCTTCGGCAACGACGACCTGGCCCAGGGCGCACTGCTCGAAGCCTTGCGCTGCGGGATCAAGATCCCCGAACAGGTGGCGATCCTCGGCTTCAACGACCTGCCCATGTCCGAACACATGGTGCCGCGCCTGAGTAGTATCAATACGCCTCGAGAGGCCATTGGCCGTCGTTCGGCCGAGTTGATGCTGACCTTGATGGCCGGCAATTCGGTGGCCAAACCGGTGCAAGACATGGGGTTTGAATTGAAGGTGCGCGAGAGCACCTGATACGCAATCATCCCTTTGCTCGTGCTAGATTCCCGGCACCTGTAACAGCAAACGGAGAAGCTCAATGGGACATGCGCTGAAGATTTTGGGTCGGGCCTCGTCAATCAACGTCAGAAAGGTCCTGTGGGCCTGCGATGAACTGGGCGTTTCCTACGAACGGGAAGACTGGGGCAGCGGTTTTGCCTCGACCCAGAGTCCGGAGTTTCTCCAGCTCAACCCTAACGCACAGGTGCCGGTGCTCATCGACGAAGCCGGCGTGCTGTGGGAGTCCAACACCATCTGCCGCTATCTGGCCGGCAAATACCAAAACACCGATCTGTTGCCCATCGAGCCGGCGGCGCGCGCTCGCGTGGAACAGTGGATGGACTGGCAAGCCACCGAACTCAATCCGTCCTGGGGCTACGCCTTTTTTGCGCTGGTGCGGCAATTGCCGAACTTCCAGGATCCGCAGCGGATCGCCGATGGCGTTCGCGGCTGGAACGCGAAAATGGGCATCCTCGAACAGCAACTCGCGTCGACCGGAGCGTATGTCGCCGGACCTCGGTTCACCCTGGCCGATATCCTTATCGGCTTATCGGTCAACCGCTGGCGGATGACCCCGATGGAACGCCCGGACTATCCCGCCGTCGACGCGTATTGCCAACGACTGGCATTGCGACCGGGGTTCATGGAACACGCCTGCAACGGCGTGCCATAACGCCAAACCCGCTCCCTCTGCCCTTCCATAAAAAGAGAACCCCATGAACGGACTCAACGTACTGCTGACCGGCGCCTGCGGCAGAATCGGCAAAACCTTTTTTGAAGCTTCGCAGGACCGCTACACCTTCGTGCTGACGGATCGCATCGAGCCCGACTTCAATGTCGAAGCACCGCATCGCTTTGTACGCCTGGACCTGTCCGACCTCACCGCCATAAGCGAAGTGCTGAAAGGCATCGACGTCATTGTGCATCTGGCCGGCATCCCTCACGCCACCGCCTCTTTCGATGAGTTACTGCCCAACAATATTCTGGCCACCACTTACCTGTTCGAAGCCGCCGTGGCTGCGGGTTGTAAACGATTGGTGTTCGCCAGCAGCGCGCAGACCATCGAGGGCTATCCGGTGGACCGGCAGATCACACCGGGCATGCAGGTGATGCCGGCCAATCTGTATGGCGTCAGCAAGTGTTATGGCGAAGCCTTGTGTGCGTTCTACGCTGCCAAACACAACCTCTCGAGCATTGCCATACGCATCGGCGCTTTCGAGTTTGCGGACCGTCACGAATTGACCAACGCTCGCGACCTGAGTGCATGGCTCAGCCCTCGTGATGCAGTGCAGTTGCTGCAACTCTCTGTGGAGGTCGAAGGTGTGCAACACCTGATCGCCCACGGTATCTCCAATAACCGTTTCAAACGCCTGGACCTCAGTGAAACTACCCGGGTGTTGGGTTATAGGCCGGTGGACGATGCATTTCAGGAGTTCGACATTCCCATTGGGTTTCCTTGACGGTGCGTCTCCAGAATCCGGGCAACGTGGTTCTTGCGCTGTAGCCTGAGGTCGGTCGACCTCTGCCGCTCGGCGGCAAGGGTTGATCGCCCTCCTTTTCAGTTCCCGGACGAATCAGCCGATAACTGATGTTCTGCGAGCATCCTCAGCAGCGCCCGCACCGCCGCCGAAGGTTCTTTGTCGGGCGCGACCACCAAGGCAAACTCCCGGTCGATGCGCGGCGTCACCGGCACTATCCGCAAGCCTTGGCGATGAGTCGGCAGGGTCATTTCCGGCACCACGGTCACGCCGATGTTTTCCCGCACCAGGGTGAACGCACTGCTCCACTCACGCACCTCGGCCCGCACATCCAGCAGTTGCAACCCGGCATCAGCCGCCAGGCTGCGGGCATTGGTCGAGCACCCGCCCGTGGCCAGCACAAAGGGTTGCTGCGCCAGTTCCGCCAGTGAGACGCCCTCTTCATTCGAGCGACGCGCCAAGGGATGGCCACCGGGCAAAACCGCCACCCAGGCATCACGCCCCAAACGTCCGGCATTGCGCGCGGGTGCCGGGTTCAACGCCACACCGACATCCACCAGCCCGGCACTGAGCAACGTTTCCACTTCATCGTCGCTGACCTCCAGCGCCACCACTTGAATGCCGGGATACAGCCGATTGAACTGGCGTAACAGTGACGGCAGGAACGTCGTCAGCACCAAAGGAAAACTGGCCAGACGAATCGTCCCGCGCTGGATGCCTTTAGCGGCGTCGACGGTGCTGCGAATGTTTTCCAGGGCACCAAGCATGGTTCGTGCCTGTTCGATCACCGGCAAGCCAATGGCGGTCGGCAAGGTCTGGCGGTTTTCCCGGCTGAACAGCTGAACGCCCAGGGTTTCTTCGATCAAGGCCAGTGCCTGGCTGGCACCGGATTGGGTCATGCCGACCCGCTCAGCGGCGCGGGTAATGTTGCCGGTATCGGCCACCGCCACCACCATTCGCCAATGCATCAAGTTCATCATGGCAGTAGCTTTCCTTATGGCAGTTTTCTGAAAGATTAATTTTACCGAGGGTGCCGCGCACTATGACACTGGCGCAAATCCGCAACCAGAGCCCCGCCCATGAAGTTGTATTACGCCCCGCAAGCCTGCTCATTGGCGCCGCACATTGTGCTGCGCGAACTGGAGCTGCCGTTCGAGTTGGTCCGCGTCGACAACAGCAGCAAGAAAACCGTCACCGGTGATGACTTCCTCGCCATTAACCCCAAAGGCTACGTCGCGGCATTGCAGCTGGATAACAGCGATGTGCTGACCGAAGGCCCGGCGATCCTGCAGTACCTGGCGGATCTGCACCCGGAGGCAAACCTGGCACCGGCGAGCGGAACGTTCGAGCGGGTGCGGTTACAGGAATGGCTGAACTTCGTTTCGACCGAGATTCATGGCGGGCTGGGTTGGCTGTTCAATCCGCAGTTTGCGGACGAGGTGAAGGCGCTCATCAAAGAGAAACTGTTCAAGCGCTTTGCCGTGTTGAGCCGGACGCTGGAGCGGCAGGATTACTTGATGCCCGGCGGGTTCAGCATTGCCGATGCGTATCTGTTTACGGTGTTGCGTTGGGCTCAGCTGTTTGCGATTGATCTGGATGATTGGCCGGCGTTGGCCCGGTTTCAGGCGCGGGTTGATCAGCGGCCAAGCGTGAAAGCGGCGTTGGCGGCGGAGTTGGTGTAAGGCTTTAGATCGCTTCGCGGGCAAGCCCGCGATAGCTATCTATCAAACACCGCTGAACTACAAACTCGCACTCACTTTGCTCGCCACCTCACCCGGCACCCAGCCCTTCCACACTTGCGGCTGATCGCGCAAAAACGCTTCGGCGACCTGACGCGGTTGCTGGCGTTTTTCGCTCATCTGCCCCAGGGTCTGGTTCAGCAGATCGATCGGCAAATCGACCTTTTCGAAGAACGCCACCAGGTCCGGGTACTGCGCCTTGAACGGTGCCGACACGCCGATGGCCAGGCTGGCCGGCATCGAACGCGTGCCCTTGGGGTTCGGATTGTTGGCATCGGCCAGGGTTTTCCAGGCTTGCGCGTCGAACGGTGGCTCTTCGAGTTTCACCAATTTGAAGCGGCCCAACAGTGGCGTCGGCGACCAGTAGTAGAACAGCACCGGTTTGCCCCGGCGGATCGATGAAGCGACCTCGGCATCCAGCGCCGCGCCGGAACCGGTGCGGAAGTTAACGTAGCTGGCGGTCAGGTCATAGGCCTTGAGTTTCTGGCTGTTGACGATCTCCGACGTCCAGCCGGTCGGGCTGTTGAGGAAGCGTCCGCGGCTTGGGTCTTCGGGGTCGCGGAATACGTCCTTGTAGCGGGCAAGGTCGGCGACGGATTTCAGTTCCGGCGCCAAGGGCTTAATGCCGCGCTCCGGGTCGCCCTTGATCACGTATTCCGGCACCCACCAGCCTTCGGTGGCGCCTTTGACGGTATCGCCCAAACCAAACACTTTGCCCTCCGATGCCGCCTTGACCCAGGCCGGACTGCGCCCGGCCCATTCTTCGCCGATCACCTGAATGTCGTTCTTGGCCAACGCGGCTTCGAGGCTGACGGTGCTGCCGGGCAAGGTGTCGGTTGGGTAGCCATAACCTTTCTCGACGATCAGCCGCAGGATCTCGGTGATCAGGCTGCCGCTTTCCCAGGTGATGTCGCCGAAATGGATGGGTGTGGCTTTTTCTGCGGCGGGAACATGGCCAGCCACAAGGCTCAGGGCCAGCAGCGAACTGCCGAGCAGGGTTTTGATCGATCTCATGCGGACCTCCGGGTCTGGGGTGTTCGGTTCAAGGACGTTCGGTTCAGGGGTTCGTTGGCGCTGTGCAGCGTGCACAGAGCCTGGGAACGGGTCATGTAGACGCTGACCGAACGCTGGGAAATGCCCAGTTCGGCGGCAATTTGTGGGTAGGTCAGGCCGTCGACTCGCGACAGCAGAAACGTTGCCCTGACCTGGCCCGGCAGGCGGTCGAGGGTTCGATCCAGGTGCTTCAGGGTCTGGGAGAACTGCGCCAGGTCTTCAGGCGATGGCCCGCCAATCGGATCAGTCGGCAGTAACTGCTCGAGGTGTTGGCGTTCCAGATCCCGATGGCGCCACAGCTGATAAATCAATCGCTGGGCGATGGTAGTGAGTAAGGCGCGGGGTTCGCGAATCGGCGTCAGGCCTGGCGACTCGAGCAATTGCACGAAGGTTTCGGCGGCAATGTCTTCGACACTGGGACTGGTTCCCAGATATCGGCGCAGACGTGTGCACAGCCAGGTGTAGTGGGCGCGGAACAATCCGCCCACGTCGTTGCGATGGGAAACGTCGGCGCCGGACATAGGGGCTCCTTGGGTTAGGGGTCGCTGAATGTCCGGTGATCCGGTGGCGCGATCCTAGCAAGGAGCCTTATTCATTAAAAATACTTAAAATGAATTTTTATATTCCATAAATGAATTTACATGAATGAGCTTCATCGCAACCGTCCATACCCCAGTGCTTCGGCGTCCCGCTGATAATCGAGAATAATCTGATAGTCGCTCTCGCTGGCGGGCAACACTTCTTGCAGGCCCAACGTCTCGGCGACCTCGGGCAGTTCCTTCAATGTCTGGTTCATCACCTGTCGAAGCTGTTCAGCCTGCACATCAGTGGTGTCAGCCGCCGCGATGTACGGCAACGTCGGACTGAACGCGGTACGCGCCAATACTCTCAAGCCTGCGACTTCTGCCTGGGCGTGCTGCGCCAGATAGGCGAAGGTCACGCTGTCGATGGCGGCCAGGTCCGCCAGGTCGTCACGCAGCCAGCGCAGGCTTTCGCGGTGGCTGCCGCTGATGGCAACACGGGCAAAAAACTGC